>ERZ1026780.395-NODE-395-length-35840-cov-6.909878_pt1 | contig 35840 bp, 24 predicted proteins | sample MGYA00380126_ERZ1026780 | MGnify/ENA primary metagenome ERZ1026780 (study PRJEB33269, sample SAMEA4719762) | human gut metagenome | biome: human-associated habitat; feature: organic feature; material: feces | place: Cameroon | collected 2013-10 ... | reverse complement strand
CTCTCGAACAAGCTCGCGACGGACTATCTCGTCGTCGCGGAGGTGATGTTTTCGAGCGTGGCCTCCCCCGGCGTCGACTTCGTGACGGGCCTGCCGCTGCCGCCGCCGAGCGTCGTCTTCGCCGAGGTGCGCTTCCGCTGCGTGATGGCCCCCACGACCGAGATCGCGTGGTCGGACACCGTGCAGATCAACGCCGCCCAGTTCGCCGGGCTGACGGCCCCGGTCTTCTCGTCGACCTCCGGCGCCGCCGCGGCGCAGGCGATCGCGGATGCGATCCAGCGCCGCCTGGCGCCCGCCGACTTCGCCCGCGTGCAGGCCGCGCGCGCGGCCGCCGCCGCAGAGGCCGCCAAGAACCCCGCGCCGCCGCCGCCGCCGCTTCCCGTCGCCCAGCCGGTGAACGCCGGGTTCTGATGGAATAAGAGAAGAAAGGAGCCTGACATGAACATGAAGAAGAGCATGGTGGCGCTTGTGGCGTGCGCGGCGCTGGCCGCATGCGCCCAGTTGACCCCTGGAACGGGCGTGGCGAACGACCACGCCCTCGGAAAGAACCCGCAGGACGTGGTGTTCGTGGCGCGCGGCGGCGGAAACGCCTACGGCTACCGGGCCTACGAGGTGCCGATTGGCCTGACCTTCCTGCCGTGGAGCTTCCCGAACTTCGAGTCGACGGTCAAGGGCGTGCGCCTGAACCTCGGCTGGGGGCGCTACGCGGGGACCTACGGCCTCGACCTCGGGACGTTCTCGGAGGCGGGCGATTTCGCCGGCATCGCGGTGAACTGGTGCGGCAACGTGGCCGACACCGCGACGGGCCTCCAGATCGGCCTCGTCAACGCGGGCGGGCGCGCGCGCGGCCTCCAGATCGGCTTCGTCAACCACGTCGAGCGCATGGACGGCGTGCAGATCGGGATCCTGAACTTCGCGCGCACGCAGTGGTCGGTGCCGCTCGTCAACGTGTGCTGGTAAGCGGAGGACGGCATGAGAATCGCCCCGATCGCCCTGACGGCGTGCGCGCTCGCGTGCGCCGTCGGCTGCCGCACGACGAAGGACGTGCTGGACGACTACGAGCGCAACATGACGGCGGGCAACTACGCCGCCCTGCCGGGCGAGCCGGCGGAGCTGGCCGCGAAGGGGGACGATTCGTCCCTCCTCTGGCACCTCCTCGCGGGCGGCGGCTTCTACCTCGCGGACGCCAAGGCGGACGCGCTGCGCCACTTCGACGCCGCCGAGGACGCGATGCAGAAGAACGACGCGACGTCCGTCTTCGCCCAGGGCGCGACGGGCGGCCTCGCGATGATGACGAACGACCGCGCCTTCCCCTACGGCGGCGGCGGACAGGACCGCATCTTCGCCTGCCTCTACAAGGCCATTGACTACATGTGCGCGGGGAAGACGGGGCCCGCGCGCACGGAGCTCAACCGCGCCGCGCAGCACCAGGAGAACTGGATCTGGGAGCGGCGGAAGGACGTCGAGGCCGCCGCCGCGCGGATGGAGAAGGACGCCGACGCCTATGCGGCGCAGCAGCAGGCCCGGCCGGAGGGCGACCGCGCGCAGCAGACGGCGGGCGTCCTCGCGGACGCCTCCTTCGCCGCGCAGGTCCGCGAGAAATGCGCGTTCGACCCCGCGCTGTCGGGCAACCTCGCGACGCTCACGGCCGCCGACTACATGAACGCCTACGTCCAGCACGTCTGCGGCGTCTTCCGCTGGCTGGACGGCGGCGGCGGGCGCAACTTCCTCAAGGACGCGGCGACGCTCGCGCCCGCGAGCGCGGCGGCGCGCGACTTCGCGGAGGCGGACAAGGGCCTGAAGCCGAGGAACCAGGTCTGGATCTGGGCGGAGGACGGCCTCTGCCCGGCGCGCGAAGAGTGGCGCATCGACCTGCCGCTCGTCCTGCTGCCCTACGCCGGACGCTATGTGTTGTACGCGGGCATGGCGCTGCCCTACCTGCGTCCGCGCGACATGGGGGCCACGACCTGGCAGGTCCAGGCCGGAGGCGTGACGGCGCCCTTCGCCGAAAGCGCGAACATGGACAAGCTCCTCAAAACGGAGTACGACGTCTACATGCGCGGCGCGCTGACGCGCGAGATCACGCGCACGGTCGTGAAGACGGGCGTGCAGATCGCCCTCGGCGTCGCGGCCGACAACTCGGGCGACAGTCGGCACCAGCTGGCGATGCGCCTCGCGCAGGCCGGCGTCGCCGCCTGGGCCGCCTCGACGACGGCGGCCGACCTGCGTAGCTGGACGGCGCTCCCGAAGACGGTCAAGTGCGTGCGCATCGACCGGCCGGCGGACGGCCGCCTCGATGTCCTCGCCGACAACCAGCGCATCCAGTTGGCCGTCCCGGAGGGCAACACGCTGGTCTTCCTGCGCAAGCCGAGCCCGCAGGCGATGCCCGTCGTCAAGCAGGTCACGTTCACGGCGAGGTGATGACGGACGGGACGCGGGGAGGGACGCGCTTCTGCGCGTCCGGGCCCCTAATCCCTCCCGATCCCTCTGGCGTGGACGGGCAATTTTCCCGAGATCCTCTGACGCCTGTCAGATTCGGATCGGTGTCGGACCTATCAGGATGTTTGGTTGAACGTACTTGAAAAGGAGAATGCCATGAAGAAACTCATGATCATTGGTTTGGCGATGGTGGCCGCGACGGCGGCGTTTGCACATGGTCCGCGCGGCGGCTGGGGCGGAGGCCATCGCGGCGGCTGGGGAGGTCCACACGGTGGCGGCTGGGGCCACCACGGCGGCGGCTGGCACCACCATGGCGGATGCCATCGCGGCTGGGGCTGGGGCCTCGGCGGCTTCGCAGCCGGCCTCTTCGCGGGCTCGCTCGCGCGCGGCTACTATCCCGGCTACTACGGCCCCGGCTACTACGGCTCCTACTACGCGCCCGCCGCGCCCGTCGTCGTTCCCCCGGTCGTTACGCCCGTCGTGACCCCTGCGCCCGTCGTGACGACGGCGCCGGTCGTCGCCCCGGTCGCGCCGGTCGTCGCCCCCGTCTACCGCACGTGGTAGACGGATTTCACCCTTGGCTGGAAGGCCATGCGTGCGTCTGTGGGAGGTCGCGCTCCCGCGCGGCCGAATGCGACGGTGTGGGCCCGGCGCGCGAAGTGCCCGTGCCGTCTCGGCGCATGGCGTACGGGCATGTTGGAATTCGAGGACGCGCGGGAGCGCATCCCTCCCGAAGATTCAGGGCTTGTCCCTATGGGAGGGGATGTCCTCTGGCCGGTTAACACGGAACACGCGGAGGCACAGGGCCACGGAGAGTGCCTTTGAATTGGCTCGAGCCACCGTATTCTCGGTATGATTTCACGATGGAGCGTTCCGCCGTGAAATCGCGTGTCCATCCATCCGTTGGATGAAATCTGTCGGCATTCCCGGGATTCATCATGTCGGATTACCATGCCTTGCGGAATCTATGTTTTGCGGAAACTCCGTGATACCGTGATTCCGCGTGAAATCATTTGTAGTTCAATCAATTTCATCGACTTACAGAAAGGGAAATAGATCCCGCCCCTGGTGTGGCGATATGTTTGCAGAATGCTTGATTTGTTCGGAACAGAATCATGAAGCAGAGCATCGTGGGAAACGGAAAGGCGATGGCACTTCGCCTTCTTGTTTCTCGTGCTTTTTCGTAGACCCTCTCAACACGTCGTCCCTCTCACCGGGTACGAAATTTGTTCCGAACAAATCAAGCGAAAGATTTGTAGGTTCGATGTCAGGGGGCATGTCTGAATGGGATGTGGACAGGGTATGGTCGAAGTGTGTGCGGTGAAGCGTATTTCGTGTACATTCGTGGTCAAAATCCCCCTCCCCGTTTTACCACTTGACATGTGGAAACGTCCTTCGGAAAGAGGTTGGGGGAAAAGGGGACACGTTGTGTAATCCGATTGAGGTCTCAGTATGTGTTCTTTAGCTTGGTGGATTTCACGTCGGAACGTTCCGACATGAAATCTTATGTTGGGTTGAAGAGGGAATGGGATTGGTGAATATTATGTCTAAAATTATATGCCGTGTATTGCTTTAGTTTGCGATTTTCATTTGGAATAAAGTTTCTTACGCACAAAAATCTCATTTGAAAACGAGGGTCGGATGGTTTTGGGAATTGCGGGGATTTCACTTCGGAACGGTGCGGCGACAGGACGGTTCCGAAAGGCTTCGGTACGCCACGCAGCCGACGCTCGACACCGACCGGCACAGCGAAGTCTACCTCGACGCGGAGGGCGTCAGGCTCGTCACCTGATGATTGCCGATGCCCAATTGACAATCCGCCGTTTTTTTGATTAACTATTCGGCTCAACGCGGAGTCGGCTGGCAAGGTCGGTTCCCCGTGCCCAAAGGGTTTTGGGCGCGTCATTCGGACAAATTCCCCCGCAGGGGGCACAAAGCCACAGAAACAAGGAACATCAGATGCTGCAGAAAAGCACCCGTCCCGCGAACCCCGGCGACAACCGCAAGTGGTTCCTCGTGGACGCGAAGGATCAGGTTCTCGGCCGCCTGGCGGTCGTGGTCGCCAACAAGCTCCGCGCGAAGGATACGCCCGCGTTCGACCCGTCGGTCGATGCCGGCGCCTTCGTCATCGTCACCAACGCCGCGCAGGTGAAGCTCACGGGCAAGAAGGAAGAGCAGAAGGAATACCAGCGCTATTCCGGCTACCGGGATGGCCTGAAGCGGTTCTCGGCCGCGGAAATGCGCGCCAAGCACCCGGACCGCATGATCAAGGAGGCCGTCTGGGGCATGCTCCCGAAGAACACGATCGCGCGCAAGATGATGACGCGCGTCAAGGTCTTCGCGGGTGAGGCCGATGCGGGCATGATCAAGTCCCAGAAGCCCGAAACGATCACGCTCTAAGGAGATTTCGAGAAATGGCTACGAAGAAGGTTATTTCCACCGGAACCGGTCGCCGGAAGACCGCCTGCGCGCACGTGATGCTCGTTCCGGGCGAGGGGAAGTGGTCCGTCAACAAGGTCGCCCTTGAGGCGTACATCACCTCCGAGGCGCTGCGCGACTACCTCAAGCAGCCCGTCGCGATCAGCGGTTTCGACCTCTCGAAGGTCGACGTCGTGGCGTTCGCCAAGGGCGGCGGCTGCTCCGGCCAGGCCGGCGCGATTCGCCACGGCCTCGCCCGCGCGATCGAGGCGGCGGGGGCCAAGGTCACGGTCCCGGCCGCGAACGGCGCGCCCGAGCGCGAGGAGTCGGAGTACCGCGCGGCCCTCAAGAAGGCCGGCTGCCTGACCCGCGACAGCCGCATGAAGGAGCGCAAGAAACCCGGCCAGCCGGGTGCCCGCAAGCGCTTCCAGTTCTCGAAGCGTTAACCGCATTCGTCGGTGGGCCGACTCGGCCGCCGCAGCACGACGGGCCGCCGCGGGGGGTTTCCCTTCCACGTGCGGCCCTTTGTTTTCGGAGAATACAGATGGCATTTGGTTTTTTGAAGAAGCTGGCGGCGCTTGTCGCCGGGAAGAAGAAGCCGTCCGCGCAGAAGGGGCGGCCGGGCGCCGCCGCGCAGAAGAAGGACGGGGCCGGGCAGGGCGGGAACGGTCGTGGCAAGCGTGGCCGTCGCGGTCGCCGTGGCGGCGAGAAGGCCCAGCAGGAAGGCGGCGGACGGCAACCGAAGGACGGTGCGCCGGCGCGTCCCGAGCGGAAGGCCCCCAACGGCGCGTCGGCGTCGAAGCGCGGCGGCGAGCGTCGGCGCGATGAACCGCGTGGCGCGCGCCGCAGTGAGCGCGGGGCGCGCGAGGAGCGTCGGCGCGACGGTTCGCGCCGTGGCCCGAAGAGCGTCAACACCGCCGCGAACGAGATGCGCCCCGGCGGCGTGGTGAGCGCCGAGGAGATGGAGGCGCGCAAGGCCGCGCACGCGGCGTGGGATCCGGCCTCCTTCGTGGTGCCCGAAATGGAGGGCAAGAAGCGCTTCCAGGACTTCGACCTCCCCGCCGAGGTGCTGCACGGCATCGCGGACCTCGGCTTCCAGTACTGCACGGAGATCCAGGCCCTCTCGCTCCAGAACGCCCTCGACGGCAAGAACGTCGCCGGCAAGGCGCAGACGGGCAGCGGCAAGACGGCCGCGTTCCTCGTGGCGATCCTCACGCGCTACCTCCGCACGCCGGAGAATCGCGCGAAGCAGGGCGGCGCGCCGCGCGCGCTCGTCATCGCGCCGACGCGCGAGCTCGTGATCCAGATCTGCAAGGACGCGGACGCCATCGGCAAATACTGCGGCCTCCGCTCGCTCGCCGTCTACGGCGGCATGGACTTCGACCGCCAGCGGGAGGAGATCCTCGCCGCGCCGGTCGACCTGCTCGTCGCGACGCCGGGGCGCCTCCTCGACTTCTGCCAGCGCCGCGTGGTCGATCTCGGTAAGGTCGATACGCTCGTCATCGACGAGGCGGACCGGATGCTCGACATGGGCTTCATCCCGGATGTGAGCCGCATCATGAACCACCTGCCCCCCAAGGACAGGCGCGCGACGATGCTCTACTCCGCCACGCTGACGGACGACGTGATGCGCCTCGCCTCCCGCTGGATGGCGGAGCCCGTCAAGGCCGAGGTCGAAAGCGACCACAACGCCACGGATACCGTGCGCCAGGTCGTGTACGTCGTGCGCGCGGACGACAAGTTCAAGGTGCTCTTCAACCACATCGCCCTCCACCCGGACGCCCGCGCGATCGTCTTCTGCAACCGCAAGGCGACGACCGAGGACGTCTACGAATCGCTCAAATGCCGCGGCGTGAGCTGCGAGATGCTCTCCGGCGACGTCAACCAGAACAAGCGCCTCAAGGTGCTGGAGGACTTCCGCGAGGGCGCGGTCAAGATCGTGGTCGCCACCGACGTCGCGGGGCGCGGCATCCACGTGGACGACGTGGAGTACGTGATCAACTTCGACTTCCCCTACGAGGCCGAGGACTACGTCCACCGCATCGGCCGCACGGGGCGCGCCGGCAACACCGGCATCGCGATCTCCTTCGCGGACGAGGACGAGAGCTTCGCGATCCCCGAGATCGAGGCGTACATCAAGGAGCCGCTCAAGTGCACGATCATCCAGGACGACGACCCGCTCCTGAAGGGCCTCCCCGCGCGCCACACGAAGCTGGGCGAGGTGGACGAGGCCGCCAAGGCCGAGGTCGATGCCCGCGAGGCCGTGACGGAGGAGCAGAAGGCCGCCGCCGCCGCCCTGGTGGGCGGGATGGTCGTCAGGAACGCCGCCGGGCAGGAAGGGCGCGTCATCGTGCAGGAAGATCTGCCGCCGCGTCCGCTCCCGACCTTCGAGAACGCCCTGGAGCCGAAGAAGGTCGTCGACGAGACGGACGTCTACTCCAAACCCGTCGAGCAGAAGCAGCGGTTCGAGGAGTGGTCCCTTGACGCCCCCGTGACCGAGGCGAAGGCCGAAACGCCCGCCGCGACGGCTGCGGCCGAACCGACGGCGCCCACGCCGCCCCCGGGCGCATGATCCTGTTCCTGACGCCTCCGTTTGTTCAGCTGAACACCCCCTACCCCGCCACGGCTTCGCTGGTGGGGTTTCTTTCCGCACGGGGCTATGCCTGTACGCAGCGCGACCTTTCGATCGAGGTCGCGCTGGAGGTGCTGCGCACCTACGGCGACGAGTTCGTGGACGAGGCGATCGAGATCCTGCAGAACCCGCACCTCTCCGCCGACGCGAAGGTGGAGATGACGGCGTACATGGACGAGCTTGCGCTTTGGATCCGCGACCACGTCGATGCCGACTTCGGATTCTCCCGCTATGCCGAACGGCTGGGCGTGGCGTTGCCGGACTTTGGTCCGCTCCTCCGGCGGCTCCGCCGCCGGAGCCCGATCGACCGGATGCTCGAAGCGCGCGTCGAGGCGTATCTGCGGGATCTGAAGCCGGAGGTTGTCGGCGTGACGTGTCCCTTCCCCGGCACGCTGCTCGGCGCATTCCGGATCGCGCAGACGGTGCGCCGCGTGGCGCCCGGCGTGAGGCTCGTGCTGGGCGGCGGCTACGTGAACACCGAACTGCGGTCGCTCGACGACGCGCGCGTGGGACGCTTCTTCGACGCGGTCATGTACGACGAGGGCTACGCGCCGTGGCTCGAATACCTCCAGTCTCCAGCCCCCACCTCCCAATCCCAGACGCCCTCTCCGGCCATCCCGTCCTTCGTCAAGCCGTCCTACGCGGGGCTGGACCTCTCGCTCTACATGGACCTGCCGGAGTCCGAGAACCCCATGCACCGCCTGTGGTCCACGGGGCGCTGGCTCAAGATCCAGATGGCGCGCGGCTGCTACTGGCACAAGTGCGCCTTCTGCGACGTGACGCTCGACTACATCAAGTGCTTCGAGATGCCGGACGCGGCGACGCTCGTCGACGCGATGGAGGCGGTTGCCCGCGAGACGGGGCAGGTCTCCCCGCGCCTCCCGCCGCCGGGCTTCCACTTCACGGACGAGGCGATGCCGCCCGCGCTCCTTTCGCGGATGTGCCGCGAGATCCTGCGGCGGAAGTTCCGCTGCCGCTGGTGGGGGAACGTGCGGTTCGACACGGCGTTCACGCCGCAGCTCGCGCGGCTCATGGCGCGGGCGGGGTGCATCGCCGTCACGGGCGGGCTCGAATGCGCCGTGGACCGTCTGCTGAAGCTGATGAACAAGGGCATCACGCTCGCCTCCGCCCGGGCGGCGCTCACGGCGTTCCGCGACGCGGGCATCCTCGTCCACGCCTACCTCATGTACGGCTTCCCCACCCAGACGGCGCGCGAGGCCGTCGCCGCGCTCGGGCACGTGCGCCGCTTCTTCCGGGAGGACCTGGTCCAGAGCGCGTTCTTCCACCGCTTCGCCCTCACGGTCCACTCGCCCATCGCGCAGCGCCCGGAGGCGTTCGGCATCCGCGTGGCGGCGCCGCCGGCGCGGGCGGGTCGCCGCCGCCCGGTCTTCGCGCGGAACGAGATCCCGTTCGAGGAGCCGGGCGCGCCGGACTGGGACCGCATCGGGAAGGGCCTGCGCCTCGCGCTCTACAACTACATGCGCGGCGCGGGCTTCTCGAAACCCCTCTCCTTCTGGTTTTCACCAACTATGCTATAATACGCGCCATGAAGAAATGGACAGTCGCGGCTTTTCAGGCCGCCAAGGGCAAGCGGAAACTTGGCTGCTGCACGGCGTATGACGCCTGTTTCGCCCATCTCGCGGACGCGGCGGGCATTCCCTGCATCCTCGTGGGCGATTCGATGGGCATGACGATGCTCGGCTACGGGACGACGCTGCCCGTGAAGATGGAGGAGACGCTGAGCGCGACGGCCGCCGTCGCGCGCGCCGTGAAGGACGCGCTCGTCGTCGCGGACCTCCCGTTCGGAAGCTACCAGTGCGGCGACGACGCGGCGATGGCGAACGCCGTCGCGTGCCTCAAGGTCGGCGCGGACGCGGTGAAGCTCGAAGGCGGCGCGCGCGTCTCGGGTCTCATCCGCCGGATGTCCGAGGCCGGCATCCCCGTCCTTGCGCACGTCGGCATGACGCCCCAGAGCGTAAACGCCTACGGCGGTTTCCGGATGCAGGGCAAGACGCGCGAGGCGGCGGAACAGGTCCTCGCCGACGCGCGGGCCGTGGAGGCGGCGGGCGCGTTCGCGGTGACGCTTGAATGCGTGCCGGACGAACTGGCGGCGGCGGTCACCGCCGCGCTGAAGGTCCCCACGGTCGGCATCGGCGCGGGGCCCGTCTGCGATGCGCAGTGGCTCGTCATGCACGACCTCCTCGGGCTCAACGACGGGCATGTGCCGTCGTTCGCGAAGAAGTACGCGCATCTCGCCGAGACGGCGAAGGCCGCCTTCGCGCAGTACGTCGCCGAAGTCGCGGACGGGACGTTCCCGCCGCCGCGCGCGTGACGGGGCGTTGCGTGCCGTCGCGGAGTTCCATGCGCCGTTGGATTTGCTGTCTTCTCGCCGGGGCGGCCTTCGTCTCCGTCCCCGCGCGGACGGCGGACGTCACGGACGTGACGTTCCTGATGTGCTACCGTCCGGACCACCCGGAAGATCCCTCCACGAAGCAGATCCTGCGCTTCACGGCGGCGCACCCGGAGATCCGCCCCCTTCGATGGGGCGGCCTCACCCTGCCGGGCGCGGGCGGACGCGCCACGTTCATGCTCGCGCTCGCGGGCGGTACGGCGCCCGACGTCTACAAGGCCTGGTTCCACGTGCTGCGCCACGACATCGAGGAGGGCTTTTGCCATCCGCTCAATGAATGGCTTGGCGAGGATGCGGACGGCGACGGGAAGCTTTCGGACGCCGAGGCGAAGTGGCCGGGCTGGAAGGACGTGCCCCCGCTCTGGCGCGACGTCGCGACGAAGGACGGCAGGGTCTACGCCGTGCCGACGCCCGGATTCGCCTACTACGGCCTCATCTACCGCAAGGACCTCGTGAAGGCGGCGGGGCTCGACCCCGAATCGCCGCCGCGCACCTGGGCGGACTTCGCCGCCTGGTGCGAAAAGCTGACGTTCGGCGACAAGACGATCCCCGGTGCGGCGGTGCAACGCGGCCAGCGCGCGCTCGGCATCGAGAACCGTCCCTGGGGCTTCCTCCCCTGGGTCGGCGCGGCGGGGGGCGACGTCGTGCGGCGGAAGGCGGGGACGGCGGATGAATGGGAGGCGTGCTTCGATGCGCCGGAATGCCTGCGCGCGGCGGCCTTCCTGAAGGACCTCATCGGGCGCGGCGTCGTGCGCGCCCTGCCGCAGCTCTCGCTCCGCAACGAGGTGGCGGACCTCTTCGTGCAGGGTGAGATCGTGAGCGTCTTCGGCGGCGAGGACCTGGTGGCCTACCTGACGGAGAACCTGAACTTCCCCGCCGAGCAGATCGGGCTCATGCCGTTCCCGGCGGCGGACGCGGCGTGCCGCCCCGTCCTGCAGACCCACAAGCACTTCTACGCCCTGACGGAAGGGGTGGGACGGCGGTCGAAGGCGGAACGCGACCGCGTGTGGGCATGCGTCCGGGAACTCGCTTCGCAGACCGTCTACGACGAGACGGTGCGCAAGAACGTGGCCGAGGGACGGGCGCGGTGGTGCCTGCCGGACGACCTGCGGCGGCTTGGCTTCGAGGAGTATTTGGACGAGGTGCCGCCGGGCATCCGCCGGATGTACGACGACCTCGCGGCGGGGCGGATCCGGGCGGTGACGGAGCCGCATGTGGGGTTCTGGCAGGCGGCGAGCGACCTCGTGAGCCGGCGTTTCCTGGGCATCCTCCTGAGCGATGCGGGGGGCGATTTCGACTGCGCGGCGGCGCTGAAGGCCATCACCGAGGATGCGAACCGGGGGCTGATGTTCCACGCCGACACGCGCGTGGTCGAGGCAAAGCGTCCGCTCGCGCGCGTCCTCCTCGGCATCGTCCTCCTTGTGGGCGTCGTGTGCGGGTGGATGGCGTGGCGGGCGCGCGGTGGACGGCGCGGAGAGGGCGCGCGGGCGTGCGGGGACGCGACGGGAGGCGTGCGGCGGCGTCTCGCGCCGTGGTTCTTCCTCGCGCCGGCGGTGGCGTCCATTGCGCTCTGGAGCTACTGGCCGCTCATCCGGGGCGCCGTGATGGCGTTCCAGGACTACCGCATCGTGGGGACGCCCGCGTGGACGGGGCTCGACAACTTCATCCGCGTCGCCTCCGACCCCGGCTTCTGGGCGGCGTGGGGGCGCACGCTCCAGTACGTCGGCATCACGCTCGTCCTCGGCTTCACGACGCCGGTTCTCCTCGCACTGCTCCTCAGTGAAATCCCGCGCGGCAAGGTCTTCTTCCGCACGGTCTACTTCCTGCCGCACCTCACGAGCGCGCTCGTCGTCACGCTCCTCTGGAAGATGATGTTCGACCCCACGGAGAACGGGATGCTCAACCAGCTGCTCGCGGCCTTCGGCGTCGCGCGGCACGCCTGGCTGCAGGACCCGGCGTGGGCGATGACGTGCTGCATCCTGCCGGGCGTCTGGGCGGGGGCGGGCATGGCCTCGCTCATCTACGTCGCGGCGCTGCACGGCCTGCCGCCGGACTACTACGAGGCGGCGGCGATCGACGGCGCGGGAATCCTCGGCCGCTTCCGGCACGTCACGCTGCCGCAGCTCCTGCCGCTCATGGTGATCAACTTCGTGGGCGCGTTCATCGCGGCGTTCCAGGGCATGGGGTCGATCTTCCTCCTGACCTTCGGCGGGCCGGGCGACGCGACGAACGTCCTCTCGCTCGCGATCTGGAAGGAGGCGTACAACAACCTGCGCTTCTCCACGGCGACGACGATGGCGTGGTTCCTCGGCGTGGCGCTCATCGGCTTCACCTACCTCCAGATCCGCTTCCTGCGCCGCGTCGAGTTCCGCCAGGCCGCGGCGAACTGAGTGCCGCACGCGCGGGCGGCGGAGCCGTGCGCCCCGTCGCGGATCGGGATAAGCCGTCCCGGAAAAATCGGGATGAGGGTGGCGCGAATGAACGGTTGCGGTCCCTGCGCCGTTCTGCTAGAATTTTCGTTATTGTATTAACCAACAAAAAGGACGTTCAGATGAGTTTTCAGATGAATCGGAGAGGCTTCCTCGGAACCACCGCGTTTGCGGCCGGGTTCTCCATCCTCGGCGCGGGCTGCTGCAGCAGCGCCTGTGGGCTGGGCCAGCAGAAGATCCGCCTCGCCGTGTGCGGCGTGATGGGCAAGGGCTTCAGCGACTGGATGCCGATGGTCAAGAGCGGCCTCGCCGAGGTCGTCGCGTTCTGCGACCCGGACCGCACGACGGTCGCGCAGGCTGCCGGCAACATCAAGGGCCAGAAGGAGAAGGGCAGGCTGCCGGCCACCTTCTGCTTCGACCCCACGAAGGTGCCGTTCTTCACGGACTACCGCGAGATGTTCGACAAGATGGGCGCGCAGTTCGATGCGGTCACCGTCTCGACGCCCGACCACATGCACGCCGCCATCGCGATCCGCGCGATGAAGATGGGCAAGCACGTCTACGTGCAGAAGCCGCTCGTGCGCACGCTCTGGGAGGCGCAGGAGTTCTTCAAGGCCGCCAAGGCGAACGGCGTCGTGAGCCAGATGGGCAACCAGGGTTCGGCGGGCGACGGTTTCCGCCGCAACGTCGAGATCGTCCAGAGCGGCATCCTCGGCGACGTCAAGGAAGTCCACGTGTGGACGAACCGTCCGATCTGGCCGCAGGGCTTCGCCGCCATGAAGGCCGCGACGACGCGCGAGATCGTGCCGGTGCCGGCGACGCTCGACTGGAACGCCTGGCTCGGCGTGGCCGCCGGCCGTCCCTACCGCAAGCCCTACGACAAGAAGACCGAGCCGCAGGCGGCCCGCTTCAACACGGGCGTGTTCCACGCCTTCAACTGGCGCGGCTTCCTCGACTTCGGCGCGGGCGCCTTCGGCGACATGGCGTGCCACACGATGAACCTCCCCTACCGTGGGTTGGAGCTCGGCAAGGTGCTGAACGCCGAATGCACGCAGATCGAGGAGATGAACGGCGTCGCGTACCCGACGAAGTCCACGGTGAAGCTCACCTACGCGGCGCGCACGTCGCAGGTGCGCCCCGGCGCGAAGCTCCCCGAGGTCACGCTCTACTGGTACGACGGCGACCAGCAGAAGGACGGCGACAAGAAGCTCGCCGACCTCATGCCGGCCGTGGTGGCGATGCCCCAGTACAAGGGCAAGGTGCCGCGCACGGGCTGCCTGATCGTCGGCTCGAAGGGCATCCTCTGCTCCTGCGCCGACTACGGCCAGGACGCCTTCATCGCGTTCAAGGGCGAGAAGGTGGCGCAGAACACGAAGGACCACCCCGAATGCAAGAAGATCGCGGTCACGATCCCGCGCTGCTCGTCCGTCGCCGCCGCGGGCGGCATGGAGTCCGGCAAGGGCCAGGGCGCCGCCTCGCTCGCGGCGGACGGCCACTACATCGAGTTCCTGCGCGCGATTCGCGGCGAAGGCCCGAAGATGCCGCTCGTCAACTCCCTCGCCTACTCCGACGTGGACTACTCCATCCCGATGATGGAGGCGATCCTCGTGGGCACGGTGGCGCAGCAGGTCCCGGGCAAGCTCAACTGGTGCAGCGAGAAGCAGCGGTTCGACGTCGCCCAGGCGAACACGCTCGTCAGGCCCGTCATCCGCGAAGGCTTCGAGTTCTAGTCGGACGCGGTTCCGCACGCAGCACAGGCACCGTCCCCACGGGGGGCGGCGCCTGTGCTATACTGGGGGACATGAGAAAACCTGACGAACTGAGACGAATCGAGATCATCCGGAACTTCACGAAGTACGCCGCCGGCAGCGTGCTGGTCAAGTGGGGCGACACGTGGGTCCTCTGCACCGCGAGCGTGGAGGAGAAGGTGCCGCCGTTCCTACGCGACACGGGCAGGGGCTGGGTCACCGCCGAATACGCGATGCTGCCCTCGTCGACGGGTGGCGGACGCAAGGACCGCGACATCAAGAAGCTGAAGCTGGACGCCCGCTCCGCCGAGATCCAGCGCCTCGTCGGGCGCGCCCTGCGCGCGGCCGTGGACTTCGAGAAGCTCGGTGAACGCCAGATCGTCATCGACTGCGACGTCATCCAGGCGGACGGCGGGACGCGCTGCGCCGCCATCACGGGCGGCATGGTCGCCCTGAACGACGCCGTCGCGAAGCTGATGGCCGACGGCACGCTCGCCGAGAACCCGATCCGCCGCCAGATCGCCGCCGTCTCGGTGGGCGTGTGCGACGGCGTGCCGACCCTGGACCTCGACTACGCCCACGACTCGACGGCCGAGGTCGACCTGAACGTCGTGATGACGGACGACGGCCGTTTCGTGGAGCTGCAGGGCACGGCCGAGCACGAGCCGTTCACCGAAGCCGCCCTCGACGCCCTCAAGGCGCTCGCGAAAAAGGGCATCGGGGAACTCTTCGCGCTCCAGAAGGGCGCGTGATCAAGTCTCCGAGGCGGAATACGTCCACTGAAGCGGGGTGACATCGCCAAAATCGCAGTTGAAGTCAAGGGAGCGTCGCGTCCGCGCACTTGCACACAACGTTGGAATCGGGTATACTACGCCTCAGCAAAATGACCTCAAACGACGAATATGTTCTTCAGCTCCTTCGCGAGAAGGGCTATGTGACCGCCGAGCAGCTGGACGTCGCGTCGAAGGCGATGCGCGAGGGCGACGAGACCACGCTGGACGTGCTGGTCGCCTCGGGTGCGCTTTCCGAGGACGACGTGCTCGGGACGATTGCCGACACGTTCGGCATCAAGTACGTGAGCATCGACCCCGCCGGGATCGATCCGGAAGTCGGCAAGGAGATCGCGCCGGAGATTGCGCACAAGTACGGCGTTGCGCCCGTGATGGCCGATGCCGACTCCGTGACGGTCGTCCTGTCGGACCCGATGGGCTACGACGCGGTGGATTCGCTTCGCTACGTGCTGCACGGCAAGGACGTGCAGGCCGTGCTCGCCCCCTCGGAAGAGGTCAAGGCGGTGATGGAGAGGCTCTATCCGACCGGCGCCGACCAGGTGACGACGCGGAACGACGACGGCTACGGCGGCGACGAGTCGGCGAGCGGCGACGACGCGCCGGTGATCCGCCTCAGCACGATGATCCTCTCCAACGCGATCAAGATGAAGGCCTCCGATATCCACCTGGAGCCGATGGAGAAGGAATTCCGCGTGCGCTACCGCATCGACGGCGCGCTCCGCAAGATGGATTCGCCGCCGAAGCGGCTGCAGGGCGCCATCATCTCGCGCATCAAGATCATGTCGAAGATCAAGATCTCCGAGAAGCGCATCCCGCAGGACGGCCGCATCCAGGTGAACGTGGGCGGGCGCGACCTCGACCTGCGCGTCTCGACGGTGCCGACGAACCACGGCGAGTCGATCGTGATGCGTATTCTCGACAAGTCGAACCTCTCGCTCGGCCTGCCCCAGCTCGGCTTCCTCTCCGACGACCAGAACAAGTTCGAGCGCTTCATCCACCTCTCCGACGGCGTGGTGCTCGTGACGGGGCCGACGGGATCGGGCAAGTCCACGACGCTCTATGCGGCGCTCGGGCAGATCAACCTGCCGGACCGCAAGATCATCACGGTCGAGGACCCGGTCGAATACCAGATGTCGGGCATCAACCAGGTGCAGGTGAACCGCGACGTGGGCCTCGACTTCTCGGCCGCCCTGCGCTCCATCCTGCGCCAGGCCCCGAACATCGTGATGATCGGCGAAATCCGCGACGAGGAGACGGCCGGCATCGCGATGGAAGCGGCCCTCACGGGCCACCTCGTGTTCTCCACCCTCCACACGAACGACGCCCCCTCCGCCATCACCCGTCTGACGGACATGGGCTGCAAGCCGTTTCTCGTCGCCTCCGCCGTGCGCGCCTGCCTCGCGCAGCGCCTCGTGCGCGCGATCTGCCCGAACTGCAAGGAGGAGTACACGCCGACGGAACGCGACCTCAAGATGCTCGGCTCGATCGCGAAGGTCATCCCCGAGCGCATGTACGTGGGCAAGGGGTGCGCGAAGTGCAACGGCGGCTACAAGGGGCGAAAGGGCATCTTCGAGATCTTCGAGGTGGACGACACGATCCAGCGCCTCATCTTCGACCATGCGCCCTCCGCGGTGCTGCGCGAACGCGCCCGTGAGATGGGCATGCGCACGTTGCGCGAGGACGGCATGCTGAAGGTCGCCTCGGGCATGACCTCCCTCCGGGAGGTGCTGCAGGCGACGATGGGCGACGCCGACTGAGCGGCGGCGGGCTATTCGAGAGAAGAGGAATCCAGATGGCAACGGAAATCACGATGCGGGACCTGCTGCAGGCGACGATCGACGAAGGCGCGTCCGACCTGCACGTGCGCGCGTTCATGCCGCCCGAGCTGCGCATCCACGGCGAGCTGGTGGCGATCGCGGACGAGGCGTTCACGGCCGAGGAGACGCGGCGGCTGTGCAACGAGATCATGACGCCCGAGCAGGTTGCCGAGGCCGAGAGCAACGGCGGCACCGACTTTGCCCTCGCGCACGAGGACGGCACGCGCTTCCGCGTCTCCGTCTTCAAGGAGCGCGGGCGCTGGGGCTGCGTTCTCCGGATGATCCCCTCGACGCTCCTCACGCTGGAGCAGATCGGTCTGCCGCCCTCCATCAAGGAGCTTCTCTTCAAGCCGCGCGGCCTCATCCTCGTGACGGGCCCGACGGGCTCGGGCAAGTCGACGACGCTCGCCTCGATGATCGATGTCATCAACCAGGAGCGCAGCGTCCACGTCGTCACGGTCGAAGACCCGATCGAGTTCTACCACACGTCGAAGAAGTCGCTCGTCACGCAGCGCGAGGTCGGCAGCGACGTGCCGTCCTTCGCCGAGGCGATCCGCCGCGCGCTCCGGCAGGACCCGGATGTGATCCTCGTCGGCGAGATGCGCGACCTGGAGACGATCGGAGCGGCCATCACCGCCGCCGAGACGGGCCACCTCGTCTTCGGGACGCTCCACACGACGGGCGCCGCCGAGACGATCGACCGCATCGTGGACGCTTTTCCCGTCGACGTGCAGGACCAGGTGCGCACGCAGCTTTCCGTCGGCCTGCAGGCCGTCATCTCCCAGATCCTCCTGCCGAAGCTGGGGCCCGACGGGCAGGTCCACGGGCGCATCGCCGCGTTCGAGATCATGCTGGCGACCCCTTCCGTCCGCAGCCGTATCCGCGACAACAAGACCTTTCAGATCCGCTCCGACATCCAGACGGGCGCGAAGTTTGGCATGGTCACCCTCGACGCCTGCCTTCTCGAACACTACCGCAACGGGCTCATCCGCTACGACGAGCTTGTCACAAAGGCGCAGGATCCCGACTCCGTCGTCGCGAAGCTCAATGAAGAAATGGGACGCCGCTCATGACTCAACAGTTTGATCCGCTGCTCGACCTCTTGGTCCAAAACGGCGTCCTCGACAAGGACGGCGTCGACACGATCCGTGAGGAACAGGCCAACTCGGGCGGCAAGACCGTCCGCGAAATCATCGTGGACGGCGGCTACCTCGACGAGGACACGCTCCTCGGCATGATGGCGGCCTACCAGGGCTGCGAGGTCGTGGACCTCTCGAAGATGGAGCTCGACGACGACGTCGTCAACGCCATCCCCGCCTCCATCGCGCGCATGTACAACGTCCTCTGCGTGGGCGTGGACGGCAACAGCGTCACGCTCGCGACGTCCAGCCTCGTGGACCCGCGCGTCGCCGACGAGGTCGCCTTCTCCCTCTCGAAGGAGGTGCGCTTCGTCATGGCGCGCGAGAAGGACGTCAACGAGCGCATCGCCCAGCACTACGGCGATGCGAGCGATTCCGTGGCGGACATGCTCAAGAGCCTCGGCGAGGGCATGGAGGGCGACGAGAGCCTCAAGGGCGACCCGAACGACGTGGCCGCCCTCGAAGGCGCGGCGAACAACAACGCCGTCGTCAAGTTCGTCAACATGATCCTCTACCAGGGCGTCGTGGACCGCGCGGCCGACATCCACATCGAGCCCTTCGAACACGACTTCAAGATCCGCTACCGCGTGGACGGCGCCCTCTACGAGGTGAAGGCGCCGGACGTCTCGATGGCCCCCGCCATCATCTCGCGCGTCAAGATCATGGCGAACCTCAACATCGCCGAGCGCCGCATCCCGCAGGACGGCCGCATCGCGATCACCGTGGCCGGCCACCCCGTCGACCTGCGCGTGAGCTGCCTGCCGACGACCCACGGCGAATCCGTCGTGATGCGTATCCTCGACCAGAGCGCCACGTCGCTCGACCTTGAGAACGTGGGCCTTCCGGAAGACGTCTACGAGCAGATCACGATGGACATCGAGAAGCCGAACGGCATCATCGTCGTGACCGGCCCGACGGGCTCCGGCAAGACGACGACGCTCTACTCCGTGCTGCGCCGCATCAACACGATCGATTCGAAGCTGCTCACCGCCGAGGAACCGGTCGAATACGACATGGACGGCATCGTGCAGGTGCCGATCAACCACGAGGTCGGAAACACGTTCGCGAAGGTGCTGCGCGCCTTCCTGCGCCAAGACCCCGACATCATCATGGTCGGCGAGATCCGCGACCTCGAAACGGCCGAAATCGCCATCCAGGCCGCCCTCACCGGCCACCTCGTGTTCTCCACCCTCCACACGAACGACGCCGCCGGCGCCGTGATGCGCTTCGTCGACATGAACGTGGCCCCCTACATGGTGGCCTCCACGCTGGAGGCCGTGCTCGGCCAGCGCCTTCTCCGCACCTGCTGCAAGGGCTGCAAGGAGGGCTACGACCCGGACGACGAGACGCTTGACCGCATCAACCTCCACCGCGACGAGATCGGCGGGCGGCAGTTCTTCTTCGGAAAGGGCTGCAAGACCTGCAACGGCACGGGCTACAAGGGCCGCAAGGCGATCTTCGAGTACCTGCGCGTCACGAACCCGATCCGCGAACTCATCAACGCCCGCTCCCCCACGCTCATCATCCGCGAGAAGGCCCGCGAACTCGGCATGCGCACGATGCGCGAGGACGGCGTGCGCGCCATCCTCGACGGCTACACGACCGTGGACGAAGTGCTGCGCTACACCTGATCGGCGGTGGCGAGCGACGTCGCGAGCGCGAGCCAGTCGTCGTTCGACAGCTGCTCGGCGCGCGCGGTCGATGCGACCACGCCCTTGAAGATCGCGCCGAGCTGCTTGCGGCGGTGTTCGAACGCCTGTTTCGTGAGGCGGTGGAAGAGGGCGCGCGCCGCCGGGGCGAGCGCGTCGTTGCGGTGGTGCCGCACGAGCTTCACGACGGTGGAGCCGATTTCGGGGCGTGGCCAGAAGCAGCTCGCCGCCACCTTCCGCACGGCCTTCACGTCGTAGTCAAGCTGCGCCCACACGCCCGCAAGCCCGCGCGTCTTCGAGCCGGGACCCGCCGCCAGGCGGTCCGCGACTTCCGTCTGCACGAGGACGACCATCGTCTCGGGCGCCTGCGCGATGCGCTGGATGAGCTCAAGGAGAATGCGCGTGCCGGCCTGGTAGGGCAGGTTCGAGACGAGGAAGGGGAAGTTGTCGCACGCGCCGGTCTTGATCGCATCAAGCGCGTCGCCCGCGAGGACCGTGAGCGCGGGCGGGTTGCCGAGGAATTCGGCGAGCCGCGCCGCGAGAACGGGGTCCTTCTCGACGGCCGTGACGGCCGCGCCGCGCCGCAGCAGCTCCTCGGTGAGGACGCCGAGGCCGGGGCCGATCTCCAGGACGCGCGCGCCCGCCTCCGGGAGGCCCGCCGCATCGACGATTGCCTCCAGGGTGTTGCGGTCGATGAGGAAGTTCTGCCCGAGGACCTTGTTGGGGTGGAAGCCGTTCGCGAGACACCACGCCTTGACCTGCGCTGGACTCGTGAGATTCACTTCTCGTCGGGGATGGGGTAGACCTTGATGAACGCCGCCGCGCGCAGACGCGCGATCCAGGCGTCGTGGCGGGCCTTGACGAGGCGTTTGCGCACGTTGCGCGCAATCTGGTCGTAGGCGTCCGCGAAGGAGAGCTGCCGGTTCTCCGTCTCGGCGTCCTTCCGCACGATGAAGCCCCAGCCGTCCAGGTTGACGAGCTTGGAGACCTCGCCGACCTTGAGTTTGGAGATGGCGTCGGCGATTTCGGGGCGGAACGCCTCTTCGGGCTTCACGTCCTTCCACTGTCCGCCGTCCTTCGCGTGGGAGTCGGCGGAGAAGGCCTTCGCGAGGTCGGCGAACTTCTCGCCCGCCGCGAGCCGGCCGAGGATCTCCTCGCCGCGCGTCGTGACGGAGGGCGTCTTGTCGTCCGCCGGCGGACGCAGGAGGATCACGCTCACCGTGGTCTTCGCCTCGCTGCAGTAGCGGTCGCGGTGCATGAGGTATTCGGTGTGCATCTCGGCGGGGGAGGGATCCGCCCCCTTGTCCACCATCTGGAAGCGCATCGCGTTCACGATCATGTCGTCGCGGATCTGGTTGCGCCAGTCCGTGAGGGCGACCTTCGACTGGGCGAGCTGCGCGTTGAGCTTGTTCATGTCGCCGCCGAAGTTGTCCTTCACGATCTCGCGCACGCGGTTGTCCACGAGCCATTCCTGCATTTCGAGCTTCTTCCCGACCGCCGCGTCGAGGATGAGGCGGCGGTTGACCGCCTCCTCCACCGCGTTGCTGTAGGCGGTGCGGAAGTCCTGCTTGGAGTCGCCGCGCCGCATTTCGTTCACCACGTCGCCGACGGTGATGACCGCGTCGTTCACCTTGGCCGCGAGGCCGTCGAGCGTCGCGCCCTGCGCGAGGACGGTGATGGCGCACATGCCGAGCGCCGCTGCAAAAGAGCCTGTCTTCATGGCGGGGTAGAATACCAAAACGCGCGCGCGCGCGCAAGCCGTCGCCGATTATGGTACACTACGCGACATGAGGATTCTGTGTTGTATTCTTGCCGCGCTGGCGGCGCCTGTGCGGGCGGCCCCGCCGCCCGAGATGCCGGAGGCGTTCCGCGCCGACCCCGCGCAGGTCATCGCGGCGGCGGCGTGCGCGACCGCCGCGCGTTTCCCCGACGCGGACAGCGTGGTCGTCGACGACCGCCTCCACACGCGCTACGAGGCCGACGGCTCGGACATCGCCTGGGACGACGAATGGATCAAGGTCCTCACCGAGAAGGGCCGCCGCGCCCACGCGACCGTCTCGCTCGACTACAGCGCGCGCTACGGCGACGCGGGCATCCTCGCGGTGGAGATCGTCGGGACGAACGGCGTCGTGCGCCCCGTCGACTTCGCGCGCACGCTGAAGACGGCGACGGACAACGCCTCCCTGGATTCGAACATCGTCGATCCCCTCGACCGCACGCTTTCCTGCGCGGTGCCCGGTCTCGCCGTGGGCGAGGTCCGCCACGTCCGCGTCTGGCGCCGTACGCGGAAGGCCCGGATGCGGGGGGCGTGGGCGGATACGACCCTCCTCGAACAGACGGCTCCGATCCTCTCGACCGTCGTCACCGTCGACGCGCCCGCCGGCCTCCCGCTCGTCCACGCCGCCGTGCGCCGGCCCTGCGCGGACACGGTGGCGCGCGCGCCGGACCGCCCCCTCGCCGACGGGCGCCGTCTGCTCGCCTGGACCGCCCGCGACGTGCCGCAGGCCTTCACCGAGCCGAACATGCCGCCCCTCTCGCGCGCCGTGCAGACGCTGCGCCTCTCGACGATTCCCGGCTGGCCCGCCGTCTCGCGCTGGTACTGGAACCTCTGCGCCCCCCACCTCGCCCGCACGACGCCCGCGATGACGAACGCCGTCCGCACGCTGACGCAATCGTGTAGGACGGAGGACGAACGGATTCGCGCCCTCTTCCGGTTCGTCTCCCAGGAGGTCCGCTACATGGGCCTCACGCTGGAGGACGACGCGCCCGGCTACGAGCCGCACGACGTCGCCCTCACCTTCGAGAACCGCTACGGCGTCTGCCGCGACAAGGCCGCGCTGCTCGTCGCCCTCCTGCGCCTCGCGGGCGTGGAGGCCTACCCCGTCCTCATCCACGCGGGCGCGAAGATGGACTCCGAGATCCCCTCGCCGTACTTCAACCACGCCGTCGTCGCCGTGGCGCGCCCCGCCTCGGGCTACCTCCTGATGGATCCGACGGACGAATCGACGAAGGACCTGCTGCCCGCCTACCTCTCGGACAAGTCGTACCTCGTGGCGCGCCCCGGGGGCGAACGCCTCCTCACCTCGCCCGTCCCCTCCGTCCGCGCGAACACGCTCCGCGTCGACTCGTCGGGTACGCTCGACGCCGACGGCGGCATCCTGCTCACGACCTCCTTCGCGTTCGACGGCATCAACGACACCGTGCTGCGCCACACGCTCCTTCGGAAGACGCCCGCCGCGCGCCGGCGCTGGTTCGAGGGGATTTGGCGCAGCGTCGTCGCCGGTGCGGACCTGCTTTCGCTGGAGGTGCGCCCGCAGGACCTGTGCGATACGGAGGCGCCGCTTGCGGCGACGACGTGTACGTACCTGCCGGGCGCGCTTCTGCGCGGCCGCACGCGCGACGCGCTCACGCTGCCGTTCGCCACCGCCGCGCTGAGCGTCGTGGAGGGGCTACTCGACGAGAACACCGCCCTGGAGACGCGCCGCTTCCCGCTCGTGCTGCCCTGCACGGCGGGGACGGAGGAGACGCTGCGCCTCACGCTCGACGCCTCCCTCGGCGCGGCGCAGACGCTGCCCGCCCCCGCCGATGTCCGCGCGGGTGCGTTCGCCTACGCCCGCACCGTCTCCTGCACGAACGGCGTGCTGTCCGCCCGGCGGACGATGCAGGTGGCGGACGTGGAGATCTCCGTCGCCGCCTACGACGCGCTGCGTGCCGCGCGCAAGGACGTGGAGACCGCCGAGCGCGAGACGGCGCTCTTCGCCGCACGCGATGATGCGGGCGCGCACCTGCGCGTCCGCGAAAAGACGACGGTGACGCACCTCGCCGCGCCGACCGCCTGGGTGACGACGAACACGGTCGAGAAGGAAATCCTGACGCCGCGCGGCAAGACATCCGCAAGCGAACTCACGTTCGCCTACACGCCGTGTACGCGGCAGGTCGAACTCGTCTCGGCGACGGTCTCGAACCGGAACGGACAGGTCTTCGCGGTGACGCCGAAGGAGGTCAACCTGCTGGACGGCGACGGGGCGGCGTCCGCCCCGCGCTACCCCGCCTCGAAGCTCCTCGTCGTGAACCTCCCCGGCGTGGAGGTGGGGAGCGTCGTGCGGTACGTCGTCGCCCACACGGTCACGAACGCGCCCGTCGCGTACAACGGACGGCGCGTCTTTGGCGGACGGGATCCCGTGGACGTCGAACGGGTCGAACTGCACGTTCCGCCGGGCCTCGAACCGCGCCTCGCGGCGCGGCGGATGCCTGCCGGGGCGTCCGTGGTCGTGACGAACGGCGGTGTGCGCGTCTTCTCCTGGACGCTGCGGCAGCCCCCGCGCACGCCGGACGAGCCGTCCCAGCCGCCCGCCGCGCTGTGGCGTCCCTGCGTATCCGTCTCGCTCGCCGACTGGGACGCCTACGGCACCGCGCTCGTCGCCGCCCTCGCCGCCGCGCGCGGCGAAGGGGCGGCGGCGGCGCGTGCGGCGGCGAGGGCGCGCGTGCGGGACTGCCCGACCCCGGCGGCGCGCATCACCGCGCTCCGCACCGCCTTGCGCACGGTCCGCACGGCGGGCCCCGGCCTCTTCGAGCTGCCGTTCGACCGGGCGTTCACGGCGCCGGACCGCGTATACGCCGAGGGGTACGGTTCGCGGGCCGATCGGATGAACCTCCTCTACACGATGCTGGAGGCCGCCGGGTTCGACTGCTCGTTTGTCCTCATCGCGGATGACGCGCGCGGCTTTCGCGGCACGGAGGCCGGATGGCGGGCCGTCCCGCGTCCCGGCATCTTCGGCACGCTCGCCGTGCGGGCCGTGTGGCGGTCCGGCTGGTTGCCGTTCTTCCGGGAGGAGACGGTGTTCTGGGTGTCCGCCGAGAACGAATACACGCCGCCCGAGGCGAGCGTGCGTTTCGGCGCCTCCTTCTTCGACCCGCAGCGGAACGCCTTCGGACGCATCGAGCCGGCGGACGCGGCCTGGGCGGCGCGCGAGGACAACGTGTGCCGCATGGAGGTGCGCGCAAACGGCGCCGTCGATTTCGACGTCACGAACCGCACCTACGGCGCGCGCGTCGGTGCGCTCCGCAAGAACTTCGTGGAACTGCTGCCCGAACTGCGGACCCGCTTCCACCAGAAGCTGCTCGGCGCGCTCGCGCAGAACGCGACGGCGACGGGCGAACTGGAGACGGACACGGAGGGCTATCCCTTTGCGCTCGCCTTCCGCGCCTACGCCGAGGGGTTCGCCGTGGCGAAGGACGACGCCCTGACGGTCACGATCCCGGACTTCACGGAACGTCTCTTCGCCGTCGGCGGCGAAGAACGCCGTTCCCCCCTTGCCGTCAACGGCAAGGGCGAGGTCGTCGACACCTATGAGATCGTGTTCCCCGAAGGGTATGGCGAAGTCGAGCGCCTGCCCGAGGCCCTGACGCTCGCGAACCCGCATGACGCGTCGGACGTGTGGCTGCGGCAGACGGTGGCGTCCAAGGTTGTGGACGGCCGTCTGCACGTGACCGTGCGCCGCCGTGTGGGGCGCGCGAAGGCGGAGCGGTTCGACGCCGCCTACGCGCCGTTCTTCCGTGAATGGAACCGCCGTGCCGCCGCCCTGGGCGCCCGTGCCGTAACGGCCCGGCGTACGCAGTCGATACGGGAACAACGCGCCGGGGCGCGCACCTGTACGGAGGAGGGATGGAAATGAGTGACAACCAGAACGACACCGGGGCGGACGTGATTCCCGCCGAGGACTTCCGCACGGCCATCGAGACGTGCTGCCGACTGCCGCGCTTCAAGCGGTACTATGAGGAGGCCCCGGCGGGCGCGCGGATGTACATCGCGCTCCAGTTCTACGCCCGCGTGTTCGCGAGCCGCCTGGACGAGGCGCAATACCGGGCGTGCCGGCTTGAAATCGAGCCCGACCTCACCCTGCACGATCTGGACTACCTCCTTCAGGGCGAGACGGATGCGGCGTCACGGTCCTACCTGGAGGCCCTGCGCGAACGCCTGGCCGCGCAGCCGCCCGCCGCACCTTCGCAGGCCTTTGTCTCCACGCGGAAGCTGAAGCCCCTCAAGCGGCTCCGGCGGGTGGAGGAGAGGCGGACGACGCCGGTGGACGACATCCCCGACCTCCCGGACGATATTCCCGACCTGCCGCCGGGAAAACGAGTTCCTTCGGAATATGAACGGCAGTGCCGTGCAGCCCGGCGTGAACGGTTGAAGGAGGGCCTGTTCAGGATTCTCGGGGTGGTGCTGGCGTTGGCCGCGTGCGGTGCGGTGTGGTACTTCCAGGGAGATCGTATCCGCATGTTGTTGACAGGCTCGAGGTCCACGCCGGGCACCGGTGAGGTGACGGGCGAGACGGGGCGGACAGTACCGGCGCAGACTTCTGTCCGGGGAACGGAGCGGAAGGACGCGCGCGCGGATGCCCGCGCCGAACGGGAGCGCGCCCAGCAGAAGATCCGTTCCGAGGCGACGGCGCGCCGCGCGCAGGAGGCGGAGGCGCGGCGGAAGAAGATCGAGGCGGACCGCCTCCAGGCCGAGCGGGCGCGGACGCTGCGGCAGGCGTACAACGCGCGCGTCCAGGCGTTCAAGCGCGCGAACTACGCATTCTGGCGCGATGCGCCGAAGTCCGACCGGCCGGCGGGCGTGACGGACGAGACGATGTTTCTCTGCCTGATCCCGAAGACGGACGCGGCATACGACCTCTACGAGCTGACCGTTGCGCCCGGCGCGCCCCTGAAGGTGGCCCGGCTGCTGCCGGACCGTCCGGCGGAGCCCGTCGCGGCGGCGGCGTTCACGCAGGAGGCCGCGTCGAAGCCGCACATCCTCATGAAGGGGGCAAACGCCTACCTGAGCGCGGCGAAAGGGCGCGGGGGCGACCAGAGCCGCGTCGGCGTGCGGGAGGAGGTGTTCAATCCCTTCCGGGAGGAGTTCGGCGCGCTCTACGAGGTCGTCCAGCGCCTGGGGGTCGGCCGTCTGCCGCTCGCCTACGAGGTCGTCTTCCAGCTGAAGGGGGACCACGCCGAGATTCCCGTCGAGACGGTGTTCTTCGGGCGCGAAGTCCCCTATGGGGCGTTCCAGGAGAAGGTGGCGGACTGGATGGCGCAGCGGACCGCGAAGACGGCGATGCGCCGGAAGGCCAAGACCGCCCGGAAAAGGCAGACGGTCATCCTCGCGGATGTACCCGGCGTGCGGAAGCGGTTGGACGGTGTGACGGAGGTGCCGCGTACGTTTGTCTATGCGAGCAGTAACAAGCACAAATACTGGTACGATTCGCGTGCCTATGCCAGCGAGGCCCGCAAGGAGGAGATCGCCCGGGCGAAATGGCAGAAGCTCTACGACGAGGCCGTTCGCCAGGAACAGGCGGTGGCGGAGGCCCTGCGCGCGCCGGACGCCGATGCGTACCGTCCGTCCGCGTCGCAGCTGGAGGAGGCGCTGCGCACGGGGACCCTGATCTACCGGATGAAGGATTAGGAGAGCGTCATGGAATTGAAACGTCCACGCCAGACGGGAACGACCTCGCGTGTGGGCGACTGCCTTCAGCACGAAGCGGCCCTGAACGTCCAGGCGCGCATTGACGACGAGGCTCGCCGCCGCCGCCAGCGCGAACGGGCGCAGTTCCTGCGGTTCCTGATGCGGGGACTGCTGGTGGTGGTGCTCGTGGGCGGCGGCTCGTGGGCGTGGCAGAAGGGCTGGTTCGACAAATACCTGGGGGAGGACGAGCGGGAATTCGAGCCTGTGGGGGACGAAGCCGCTGCGGACGTTTCATCGTCCGAGGACCGGAATGCATCCGCGTCGGTCGGGGTGGGGACGGAATCCGAAGGAGCGGTCGATGCCCTGCGCGCGGCGGAGGCGAAGTTCGCGGGCGCGACGCTGGGCTACTGGAAGAATGCCGCCGTGGAGGACCGACCGGTCAAAGGCCGGCCGCCCTTGGTCTTTACGGGGCTTGTCCCGGACGGGAAGGGTGGCCGGATGCTGTTCGAACTGACGCGCGTCTGGGGCAGGCCGCTGACGGCCCGGCGCCTGGCGGAGGGCGGCGGGGTGCAGATCCTGTCGAAGGCCGCGTTCGAGAAGCTGGTCGGCACCATGCCCTATCTGGTCGTGCGCGAGGGGCGGGCCTACTTCTGTTCCAACGCGAAGGAGCGGACGGCCTATCCGGTTCCGAGGCGGGGGACGTCCTTCAATCCGGCGCGCAACGAATACGGGGCCCTCTTCGACCTTCTGCCTGACCTGAAGATCCGGCCGCCGGCCGGCGGCTACGAAGTCGTTCTGTGCCTGGACAGGTTCAAGAAGGACCTGCCGATTGCGACGGTCCGGTTTGGCGAGGAGATTCCCCGCAGCGCGTTCGAGCGGGCGGTCCGCACGCTGGTGGACGACGCAGGGGCGTGCGAGACGATCCTCGCGCACGGCAAGGTGCGCGTGCGCCCGGTCAAGTAACCCGCGTTGCCGCCAACTAGGGCCCGCCCCTCTTGGATTCACGGACGCGCGGGAGCGCCCCCCCTGAAACCTAAAACCTGAAACCTAAAACCTAACTCCCTGCCGCGCGGAGTTTTGATATAATGCCGACATGAGAAAACTGTTCATGATCGGTGTTGCGGCAATCGGGGTCGCAGCCTTTGCGTATCTGCCGCCCGTCGAGGAACGGGCGGGCGTCCGGGTCGAGATCGGATCGTTTCCGCAAAAGACGGAGCGGCCGGGAACGAACCCGTATGCGTGGCCGCTCGGCGTCACGGAGGTGAAGGCCGGCGCGCCGCGTGCGTTTCCCGTGACGCTGGAGAACAAGACGGAAAAGTCCGTCGCGGGCACGCTCGAAGTCTGGATGAACGACGACTGGCAGGTCGCGGGCGCGCAGGGCGCGCTCACGCTCGGCCCGCGCGAGACGTGTACGCGCACATTCACGGGAACCGCCCTCCCGCGCGCGCTCAACGCCCTCTACCCCGTCCACGCCCGCTTCACGCCGACGGGCGTGAAGCCCGAGGACGCGCCGCATCCGATTGCCGTCTTCATGTATCGGAATCCCGGCGCGCCGCGCGCGAATCCCTGTCCGAAGCGGATCATGCCCGCCAAGGACATCTGTGGACCGGGGGTCTTCCGCCTGGACCAGGGCTTCCGTCGGACGACGCGCGTCGAGGTCGGCGGCAAGGTTGTCCAACTGCCCGAAGACGGAAATGCGGCTGAATGGGGCGGCGGCATGACGAAGGGACGTGTGAGCGCGGGCGGCGTCGTGAAGGACGGCTATCGCAGCCACCCGCCCTACCGCAAGGGCGCGGGCTTCATCTGGAGCGACTATCCGCTCACGTTGGGCAAGGAGACGCCGATCGTCTTCCGCTGCTCGAACTTCCTCGTCTCGAACGGCGACCAGCCGCCGTCTGACGGCGTGGAGTACAAGGTGTTCGTGCTGGAGGAGGGGAAGGCCCCGCAGGAGGTCGCCGCCCATCTCGTCACGAAGGTCCTGACGTGGCAGGACCTGACAGCCGACCTCTCGCCGTGGGCGGGGAAGAAGATCACGCTGCGGCTCTGGACGGGGCCCGGCCCCAAGATGAACACGTGCTGCGACGGCGGCGGCTGGGGCGACGTGACGGTGACGGTCGGCGCGCGCCATCAGCCGCCGACGGCGGCGGACTGGGCCGCGCGCGAGGCGCGGGCGGTGGCGGCGGCGAAGGCCGCGCTGGAATCCGGGACGGACGCCGCCCGGGGCCGCTGGCGTCTGGACGCGGGGGACCGCCGCTACGGCGCGGGCGTCGCGTTCGGCGGGCGGGGGCTGCTCGACGGCGTCCTCGCATTCACCGACGGCGAGCAGGTGGTCGCCTACCGGGGTTTCACCGCCGACGTCGAAGAGGGAGATTGCCCCTTTGTTTTTGAGCTGCCGACGGCCGAGATCCGGGAGGAGAAGGGGACGTTGCGCCTCCAGTGGTCGATTCCCGGCGTGACGCGCGATGCGCGTGGCTTCCCGCGCCTGACGAAGATCGCGGTGGGCCCCGCCTCCGCGAGGCCGTTCCGCGTCTACGCGGGTTTCGGCAACGTGATCGAGGGGCCGAAGAAGTTCACGCTCGGCGCGAGCGGGTTCGGTCTCTCCACGCGCCACGTGGGCGCGGACTACGCGAACGGGCTCTCCGTCGTCCAGGCCGTGGACGTGCCGCCGGACCGGCTTGTGTGCGACGGCGACGCGCACCTCTTCGCGCTGGAGGCGCACCACGACGCGCTCTTCACGTTCGTCCCTTCGTCGAAGGGGGCCTTTGACGCGGCGCGCCGTTTCCGCGCCGTGGCGGGCTACCGCAGAAGTCCGGGCCTCGGCCGCCTCGGCGCGCGGATGTGCCTCGATCAGTGGAGCGGCGACTACGCGAAGGCGGCGGAGGGGATCGCCGAGGCCGCGAAGTACGGGCTGAACGACGCGATCTTCGTGAAGCACGACTGGCAGCGCTGGGGCTACGACTACCGCCTGCCGGAGATCTATCCGCCGCGCGGCGACGCGGCGGCGTTCGGCGCGCTGCGGGAAGCGTGCCGGGCGGCGGGCATCCTCTTCTGCCCGCACGACAACTATACGGACATCTACCCGGATTGCGACGACTATTCCTACGACCTCGTCGTCTTCAACCTCGACGGCACGCCGCAGCGGGCGTGGTTCAACCCCGGCCGCCACGCGCTCTCCTACCGCTGGGCGCCGCATGCGTTCCACCCGTGGTGCCTCCGCAACGCGAAGCTCCTGAAGGCGGGCTACGACCCGGACTCCGTCTTCATCGACGTCTTCACGGCGCACGGCCCGTTCGACTACCTCGACCGCGCGGGGCGCTTCCACACGAAGATGGAGACGTCCGCGAACTGGGCGAAGGGCTTTGAGATGTACCGCGCCGGCTTCGGCCGCCCGGATGCGGTCTGCGTGAGCGAGGCCGGGCAGGACCACCTGGTGGGCGTGGCGGACGCCGGGCAGAGCGACCACTTCGGCGCGGCGAAGCTCGTGGGCCGGGCGAACTTCGCGGACGCGGAGCGCACGCCGTGGCACGACATCGTGACGCACGGATCCTACGTCCTCTTCGCGGGCGGCCTCGGCGGCCGTTACATGGAGGAGGACGGCTGGCACAAGGGCGGCGACGCCGAGCTGCACGGCTACGCCTCCGACGACTACCTCTCGAACACGGTCATCGGCGGACGCAACCCGATGTGCCACGGACCGTTCTCTCGGAACGCCGTCATGACCTACTGGCTGCAGCACGACGCCTGCGCCGAGCTGGGGCGCGCCGAATTCCTCTCGCTCGCCTACGACGCGAACATCCACCGCCAGCACGCGGTCTTCTCGGACGGAGGCGAGGTGTGGGTCAACCGCCAGACGAACGCCGTGTGGACGCTCGCGAACGGCGTGACGCTGCCGCCCTACGGCTATTACGCGAAGACGCGCGGCACGGAAAGCGCCATTGCGGAGAAGGGCGGCGTGCGCTGCGCGTGGGCGAAGGCGGCGGGGATCGCCTTCTTCGACGCGCGCAAGCCGGCGGGGCGGAACGCCTACGGCGCGGTGTCGTCGGTGCTGCGGGCCGAGCGGGTGGCGGCCGACCGCGTGCGGCTCGTCGTCGCCTGGGAGACGCTGCGTCCGCTCAGGGGGTACCGCCCGTTCGTCCACATCTGCACGCCGGACGGCGCGCGCGAGGGGATTGTCTTCCAGCGCGACCTCGCCCTCACGCAGCGGATGTTCGAGACGCCCGGAACGTACGAGGTGCCGATCGACCTCGCGGTGCCGAAGGGGACGAAGGCGGGCACGTACACGGTGCGCTACGGCGCGTGGCAGCCGGCGGGCGGCGGGCGCCTCGCGATCGGCGGCGCGCGCAGCGACGGCGGGCGGCGCGTCTGCGGCGGCGAGATCGTCGTCGCGACGCGCGGGGGCGCGGTGGCGGACGTCGCCTGGAAGCCGGACGCGGCGCCGGACGCCCAGGCCGCGCGCGACCGGCTGCTCGGCGTGAACCGCGCGGGCATCGCCGTCGACTTCGGCGGCGTGAAGACGGACGGCTCGTTCCGCCTCGCGCATCCGGCGGCGGGCGCGTGGACGCTCACGCCGCTCCCCGGTTCGGACGGCTTCAAGGCCGAGATCGACCTCGCCGCATTCGGCGCGCCGGGCGCGTCCGTCGCGGCCGTCGACGCGCTCGAACCCACGGAGGGGGCCGCGCCGCCGACCTGGCACCAGGGCGGGAACGTGCTGACGCTCGCGGCGGATGCGCGGGCATTCGCCTATCGGATCACCTTCAAGAAGTAGGAAAAGAACGACAAGAACGAGGAGAGAGAACATGCAGAGACGTGACTTCCTGACGATGGGGCTTGCGACGGCGGCGCTTGCGGGGTGCCAGGCGGCGGCGGCGAAGAAGGCGACGACGGCGGTCGCGAAGGCGCCGGGCGGCGGCGACCCGCGCATGCGCGGGCCCTTCCCGATCCTTTCGACGCCGTACCATGCGGACGGCTCGGTGGACTACGCCTCGCTCGCGCGCGGCTGCGTCTTCACGGCGGACGGCGGCTGCCCGGGCGTGATCTGGTGCCAGTCGAACGATGCCGTCGACCTGCTGACCTTCGAGGAGAAGGTGAAGGGGTACGAGGCGTGCGCGAAGGCGCTGGAAGGGCGCGACTGCGTGTGCTGCCTCGGCTGCAACGGGCCGACGTGGGAGCAGATGATCAAGGAGGCGAAGGTCATCGAGGAGGTGGCGAAGCGCCACCCGAAGACGTTCGTCGCGATGATCTCGCGCCCGCCGGACACGGGCAAGACGCAGGCCGACATCCGCGACTACTTCGAGCGCCTCGGCGCGGTGGCGACGCGCCCCGTGATCATCCAGACGGCCGTCAACGCGACGTGCCCCGCGCCGGAGGTCAAGCTGCTGATCGACCTCGCGCGGAAGTGGCCGAAGACGTTCGGCTACATCAAGGAGGAGAGCGGCGGGGCGCAGGCGAACGAGCGCATGAAGCAGGAGAATGCCGCCAAGCCCGTCATCCACACCGTCTTCAGCGCCTGGGGCGGCTGGCAGTGGCTGCACCAGAGCCGGCGCTGCGGCAGCGAGGGGCTGGTGACGGAGCGCTGCGCCTACGCGCCGCTCCTCGGGTACATCTGGCGGCAGATGGAGGACCGCGACCCGAAGGGGACGCTCACGGCGGCCTACGCGCTTCTGCGCCTCCTCATCGACCAGCGCAACTACCCGGGCGGCCTGCGCGGCTATTCGCTCTACTACCTCAAGCGCCAGGGCGTCTTCGAGACGACCGTCTCGCGCGAGTACCTGAAGGCCGAGAAGAAGGAGCAGGGCACGGTGGCCGTGGGCGACAGCAAAAAGTGGAAGCTCGTGGACGTGACGCTGACGGCCGACCAGAAGGCCGAGCTCGACGAGTGCTACGACGACATGCTCCGCTTCATCCGCACACACTAGGGCACTCGGTTCGCGAGGGGCGGTTTCCGCATGGCATTCAACTGGCAGCAGAAGGGGTGGCCGAACGCGACGGTCAACCGCGCCGCGCTCAAGGACGAACTGGATGCGTTCGGCGCGGCGTTTTCCAGGGTGAAGGCCGCGCTCCGCAAGCCGCAGAACCCGGTGGCGCTCATGTCCGCCCTTGTCGACGAGGCCGTGAAGACCAGCGCGATCGAGGGGGTGGGGGTGGACGAGAGCGTCGTGGTGTCCTCGATCTGCAAGGCGCTCGGCATAGGGGACGTGCCGGTTGGCTTTACGAAGGATGTACGGGCCGAGGGCGTCGCGCAGATGGTCCTCGCAGTCCCTCGACTGGACGGATTGGGCGAAGTTCTTCATCCCGGTCCTATCCGAAACGCTATCCGGCTTCCTCTCTGCGGCGCGATTCATTTCCGCGAAGGGGGCCTACCTTTCCATGTATGAAGGGCGGATCTCCGAGCGGGCGAAGGCGGTGATCTTGCGGATGTTCCGGGATGGCCCTGTGGGTGTCGCCGCCGGGCTTTCCGCCGCGAAGTGGATGCGGATGACCAAGGTGTCGAAGACGACGGCCACGCGCGACCTTGCGGAACTCGCGAAGACTGGTGCGATCCTTGCCGAGGGGAATGGCGCCCAGACCCGGTACCGGCTTGCGTTCGACCTTGATTCGCATGAGCCGATAGATGAGCCATTAAATGAGCCATTAAATGAGCCGAAGGACGAGGGGATAAATGAGGGAACAAAGCGTGATGTCCACGCACTTGTCCGAAAGTCGCCGGGGACGCGCGTCCCCTTCATTGTCGAGGCGCTTGGGGTCAGCCGCGCCACCGTCAAGCGCGCGCTTGCCGCGTTGATTGCCGCAGGGAAGGTCGAGCATCGCGGCAGCAAGAAGACGGGCGGATATTTCTGCATTCCTCGCCTTCGGAACGGTTCGGTGCGGCCACCCACGTCGTATTTGCCTTGACGAGTCGTCTGGTGCAGGTTGTACCTGTCCGAGGTGCCTCCATGGCGTTTCTTTTGGTATAATCTGCGTTCCCCGAAAGTCGGGGCAAACAGGAAAGAGGAACAACATGAGCATCTTCAAGGCGTACGACATTCGCGGCATCTACGGACAGGACCTGACGCAGGATGTCTTCTACAAGATCGCGCGCGCCTACGCGCAGTTCGCCAAGGTCGGCAAGGTCGTCGTCGCGCGTGACTGCCGTGTCCACTCGAAGCCCCTCTTCGACGCCTTTGCGCAGGGCCTCGTGGACGAGGGCGTGGACGTCATCGACATCGGCCTCGCCTCCACCCCGATGAGCTATTTCGCGAACACCTTCTTCAAGGCGGACGGCAGCGTGATGATCACGGCCTCCCACAACACGAAGGAGTGGAACGGCTGCAAGCTCTGCCGCGCGAACGCGGTGCCGATCTCCGGCGCGACGGGTATCAAGGACATCGAGAAGATGGTCGAGGCGATGGACCTCAACGAGCCGCCCCGCGGCGTCGGCGAGATCACGCACGCGGACATTTCGAAGGAATACGCCGCGCACGTCGCGACCTTCCAGCACATGGCGAGGCCCCTCCACATCGCCGTCGACTTCGCGAACGGCATGGGCATCGCCGAAAGCGCGGCCTTCGCCGGCTCGCCCCTCACCTACGACGCCCTCTACGGCGACTACGACGGCGACTTCCCGAACCACGACGCGAACCCCCTCCACGTCGAGACGCTGAAGGACCTCCAGGCGCTCATGCGCGCCAACCCCGGCAAGTACGCCTTCGGCGTCGCGTTCGACGGCGATGCGGACCGCGCGGGCTTCCTGGACGAGAAGGGCGACGTCATCCCGATGGACTTCGTGACGGCCCTCATCTCCCAGGACCTCCTGCGGACGAACCCCGGCGCCGTCTGCTTCTACGACCTACGTTCCTCCAAGGTCGTGCAGGAAACCATCACCGCCGCCGGCGGCAGGCCGATGATGAGCCGTGTGGGCCACTCCTTCATCAAGGCGCAGATGCGCGAGAACGACGCGATCTTCGCGGGCGAGCTTTCGGGCCACTACTACTTCAAGGCGAACTCCACCGCCGAGTCGAGCTCCATGGCGACCTTCGCCCTCGCGAACATCGTCTCCCGCGCGTCGCAGCCCCTCAGCGCGCTCGTCGCGCCCCTGCGCAAGTACGCGCAGAGCGGTGAGATCAACTCGAAGGTGGCGGACGCGGCGGCGGTGCTCGCGAAGATCAAGGTGCAGTTCCCCGACTTCTTCGAGCTTGACGGCGTCTCCGTCGACCGCTGGGACGCGGAGGGCTGGTGGTTCAACGTGCGCATGTCGAACACCGAACCGCTCGTGCGCCTCAACCTGGAGGCGAAGACGCCCGACCAGATGGCCGCAAGGCGCGACGCGATGCTCGCGCTCATCCGCAGTTAGTCGCGGGCCTGCCGCCACCTTTCCCGGACTCCGGCCGGTTGACACGGGGCGCGTGGAGGCACGAGGGCACGGAGATCCTGGATCGGGAGGGCCGCGCTCCCGCGCAACCCTCCCATGCTAAAACCTAGAACCTAAAACCTCATGACCCCCTCTCAACCAAATGAATCTCTGCGCTCTCTGCCTCTCCGCGTCTCTGCGTGAGGCAAAACGACGACGCGCGAAACGACGAAACCTCTTCCCTCTCAACCACAGAATACACAGAAGATAGCGGGGTGTGTAGGGGCTTGGTATTCCGTGTGTTCTGCGTGCCGCGACACGGCTTCAGTGTGTCCGTGGTAAAACGGAGGGGCGGCGGGAGCGCGACCCTCCCGCTGGGACCTAAAACCTACCCCCAAAAAATCACAATCACGCCGGTTCCCCTTGCGCGGGAGTCAGTTTTCTGCTATCATTCACATCGTCAGCAGAAGAACCGGGCCTCGCGGGGGCGCGGATGCTTCTGTTTTCTCGCGGGGAGAAGGGAAAGACGACATGAAGAATCTGACGTTTGCGCTTGCATGCGCATCGACGTTCGCCCTCTTCGCGGCCATCGACG
>ERZ1026780.391-NODE-391-length-35912-cov-4.198539_pt1 | contig 35912 bp, 33 predicted proteins | sample MGYA00380126_ERZ1026780 | MGnify/ENA primary metagenome ERZ1026780 (study PRJEB33269, sample SAMEA4719762) | human gut metagenome | biome: human-associated habitat; feature: organic feature; material: feces | place: Cameroon | collected 2013-10 ... | reverse complement strand
CCCCAGCCGATGACGCCCCAGCCGATGACGCCCCGGATTCTCTGGAAAATCTGGTAAAGGATTCGCTGCTCATGGCGGATCTGGACGCCTACGGCGGCGTCTGGACAGGGGAGGACGGCGGCACGATGACGGTGGAGCCGGCGGAAGCCGGCGACGAAGTGCGCTTTGCCCTGTATGATGCCGCAGGCGATGTGACGGCCAGCGGCTTTATCCAGTCTGTCCCGGATTACGGCTGCGATTATTTCTATAACGAGCACGACGGCATGGCATACCGCAGCTGGTCGGAGGAGGACGGCGGCCTGCATGTGGCGTCTCTGGGCGCCTTTGCAAAGGTCAGCGGCGACCTGCCGGGCGAGAACATCGGCGACAGCGACTTCGCGGCTCTGGCGGGGACCTGGTATCTGGATGGGGACGCCGGCGCGCCCAGCGTCATTGAGATCGACGAAGCCGGCGGCTGGACGCTTTATGAGCGCGCTGACGGCGACGGCGATATGACCGCGGTGGACAGCGGGACCCTCAGCGCAGATCCGGATACTGCGGATCTGTATTATGCCAGCTCCGCGCGCTTTGACGATACGGTCTACGACATGACCGTCGCGGCGGAAAACACGCTCTACTGGGGCGGCGAATACGACTGCTACCTGCGGGCGGCGTAACAGACCCGGCGCAGGAAAAGAAGGAGGATCAGCATGAAAAAACAACTGCATATTCTCCTCGGCCTTCTGCTGGCGCTGTGCCTTGTCTGCACGGCCTGCGGCGGCGCAGAGGACATTGCCGACCCCGGCGAGGGCCGGGGCGACCGGTTCGAGGATCTGCCGGATACGCCGTCGGATGAGACGGACCGCGTGATCTATGCCATGGACGCCAGCGCGCTGGCGGGCACCTATCTGCCCACGGATCCCTCCGGAGAATGGGTGTATCTGGAGCTTTTTGCCGATGGCACCTGGGAGCTTTTCGGGGAAAACGCAGATATCAGCGGCTGGCTCGGCTACGACACGGAATATCAGGAGACCTATGCCTATGAAGACAGCGGCGGCAGCAGCCTTTTCGCCGAGGAGGATGACGGAACGCTGTATTTTGCGGCCTATGGCTCCTTCTATCCCAGCGATACCGAGGATGCTGCGCCGTGGGATCCCAACGATGGCCGCGGCGACATCCCGGACGACGGACGGGACGGCCTTACGGAGGACGACGAGACGATGCCGCCCGATGTTCCCGAGGAAGGCGGCAGCCAGTCCGGCGGGGACGATCCCTATTACAGCTGGAACTCCGAGCTTTATCAGCGGAATGTTTCGGAGTTTGCGGGCGTCTGGTACTACGAAGGCGATCTTTCCGCAGAGACCTATATCGTCATCGATGCTTCCGGCAACTGGAGCTATTACCAGCGGGCCCCCGGCGCGGAGCCGGCGGAAATGGATCACGGGACCTTCAGCTATTCCACCGACGAGGCAAGCATCTACTATGCGGATTCCACCGTCTATGCGGGCGTTTCCTACCGGGTCTTTGAGTTTGACACGGACACCCTGATCTGGGACGACGCCGGGGCCTATTACCTGATGGAGTGACAGAAAGAGAGGATGAACACAATGAACCGTTTGAAAAAAAGCCTGAGCCTTCTGCTGGCGGCTGTGCTCTGCCTGAGCCTTGGGGCCTGCGGATCGGATCCGGAGCTGACCGGCGACGACTGGCGGGTCAGCGGCGTGGTGGCGGCCAGCGGCACCATCACCCACGACGGCGAGAGCGTGGATGTTCTGGTGACGGTGAGCGAGAGCAGCGCGGCCTTTTACCGGGATCTGCCGGAGCAGATCCTGTTTGACAGCGTGGCCTTTCCCATGCATATCCCCGATGCGGAGCAGGCCTTCAACGCCATCTCCTTCGAAGACCTCAGCGGCGACGGCGAGAGCGATGTGCTGGTGAGCTTCATCCACGAAAACAACGATCTGACGGAGCTGATCTGGATCTGGGATCCGGTGCAGCGCTATGTATTCCGGGAGGATCTGTCCACGGTGTCCATCCAGGAGGAGGGCCGGGGCGATCTGATCGAGCCGGAGACGCCGGAGGTGCTGGAGGATTATGTGGGCCTTTGGGAATATCAGGGCGAAACCCTCTGGCTCCGGATCCGCGACGACGCCACCTGGGAATTTGTCAACGAGCAGGACGAGGTCCTGGACTATGGGACTCTCTGGGCCGACGAGACCGGCGTGACCCTTCATTTTGACGGCAGCGGCGATGTGCTGCAGCTGGACCGGACGGTCAGCGGCGACCTGATGGACATCGCCAACGGCGGCGCGCTCTTCCCGGTGGAGGGGATCCAGTCCAGCGAGCCTTATTTCTCCCGCAATGGGCTGGAGATCAACGCGCAGACAGACGCGGGCACCTATCTGCTGGCAAACGGCGTCTGCACCTATTCCGGCCTGGGCGACGGCTACCGGCTGAACGACTGCTATTGGGAGATCATCAAAAACGGCGACTATACCCACGACGGCATCCGGGAGCTGCATTTTGACGCCATCTGCTATCTTCCGGAGGAAGCCGTCCTGGGGGTGGGGCAGATCTTTAATGTGGTCTCCGGCGAGCTGTATGACGCCTATACCGGCATGTGGCTCACCACGGCCTCGGCCTATGACAACAGCAGCCGCGGCGACAACTATTATCTCCACACCGTCAGCTGGCAGGGAAACAGCAGTCTGATCGAGTTTGCCTATTCCACGGAGTGGCGCTCCGATGTGGGCGACTGGGGCATGGTCCTTACCAAGAGCTACGCCGTCTATGTGCCGGCGGATTACGACGGCCTGATCTTTGCCGCCGCGGCCCAGCCGGACAATTACCGGGACTGCGCGAAGCGGATGCAGCTGGACAGCATCTCGCCCGAAGCCGCCATTCTGGATCTTGACACGCTGGATCCCTACAGCAGCCTGTATTTCGATCTGTGTGACTGAGCCGGAGCGGCCGGAAAGTAAAGCGGCGCTTTTTTGAGAAAGGGGTTGACGCTTATGAACGAAACGCAGACCATGACCAACGAGCAGCTGGCGGCAGCGCTCGGCAAGCACCGCGCCCTGAGCGTGGTCTTCAGGCTCCTGACCTGCGCGGCGGGCCTTGGGACCATCCTGCTCTTCAGCGGAGACAGCACGCCGCTGGCCTTTGCCTGTCTGGTGCTCACATTGGTATTCGGCTATCAGATGGGCAAGCACGGTCAGGCCGTGAAAACGCTGCTGAGCGATCATATCATCAGCGGCGCGCTCCGCCAGGTATTGGAGGAGGTAGAATATACCCCCTCCCGCGGCATTCCCAGTGAGCTGGTGGAGGCTGCGGGCATGGTGTTCCCCTTCGAATATAACAGCAGCCGGGGCAGCGACTATATCCGGGGCGTCTATCACGGGCGGAAGGTGGCGCTCAGCGATATCACCCTCTATCAGGCGGAAAGCTTCTACAACGAGGAGCGCAGTGCCTGGGAGGAACGGAAGGAAAAGAAATTTCAAGGGCAGTGGCTGGTGTGCGACTTCGGCCAGTCCTTCCCCGGCGAGGTCCGCCTTTCTGAAAACGACAGGGCCCTGCGCCGGCAGCACAAAGCCGACGGCGCGGAGACGGAAGACCCGGCCTTTCATGCGCGATTTCTCGTCACCGCCGCCAGCCCCCAGGAGGCCCGCAGCCTGCTCACGCCCCGCATGATGTCGTCGATCCTTGCCGCGGCAGACGGGAGCGGCGGCCCGGTCTACATGGCCTTTCTCCGCGACGGCAGGCTGCATGTGGCCGTCCGGACCGGCCGGGACCTTCTGACGCTGGGAAAGGGCAAGGCCGACGCATCGGACCTGCGGCAGCGGTTCCTCAGCCAGCTGCGCTGGTTTATGGGGATCATTGACGCCATCCAGCCGGAGGATGCGCTTTGCCGGGAAGAAACAGACGCTGCGGCAGCTTCCGCAGCACAGGGATCAGGGAGGAACGAGCCATGACGAATATACAACAACAGATGAGCGACGCGGAGCTGTCAAAAAAACTGGGAAGCTATCAGAAAACGGAGAGCATCGGGATCCTGCTGGGGGTCCTGCTGGTGATCGCAGGGTGCGTCTCGATGTTTATCCAGCGGAATGTCATCCTGGTCTGTGCGCTGGTCTTTCCCGGGGTAGCGCTGTTTCTGCTGGTGGCAAAGCCCGCCCAGAACAAGAAAAAAGCCCTGCTGCAGCAGCAGCTGGGCGGCTATTTCCATGAGGAGCTGACCCGTGCCTTTGGCCCGGAGCCGGAAGCGCCGGAGCTGCCCATCGACTGGGCGTACCTGCAGGCGGCAAAGCTGTCGACGATCTCCTTTACGGAGTGTACCGTGACGGACTTCCACGAGGGCGAGCACAAGGGCCTGCGGTTTTCGGCGGCCAATGTGGAGCTGCGGCGCACGGTGGAAGAAAAGTCCGGCCCGGACAACGACAACTGGATGACCCGAACCGAAACACTGTTTCGCGGCATTGTCGTCCGCTGCAAGGACATCTGTCTCCCCGCGTTGGACATCGCCCTGAACGATATGTTCCAGGAGCGGAAGAAGGACGACATCACCGACCCTGCCGCCTTCCGGAAGCACTTTGCCGCTCACACGGCGGATGGCCGGGAGGCGGACGATCAGGTCACACCGCAGCTTCGTGACCTGGTACAGAAGCTGGAGACATCTTCCAACAGTGCCAAGCTATGCGGTCTTATCCTCCGTGACGGCGATCTGACGCTGGCGCTGAACACAAGATATGTTTTTGCGGGCGTCCCCGAGGAGCTGGATCTGCGGGATATCGACGGCATCCGCAAGTGGTTCGTCGCTTCGCTGAAGGGCATGGGGCAGCTGCTGGATCTGCTGGCGGCAAGCCCGGCTCTGACCGGCGCGACAGAATAAGGAGAACGGATATGACAGAACAGAACAACAGACCGACCGACGCGCAGCTTGCCCAGGACCTGCGGAAGGGCGCGCTGGGCGGCGCCGGCGGCAGGATCTTGGAGATCCTGGGCGGGATCGCCGTCGCCGTGGGCCTGGCGGCCGGCGTTTTGCTCCCGGTGATCCTCGCGGGCGCGGTGCTCATCGGGCTTGGGGGATGGATCCGGCAGAAGACCAAAGGCGCGGCCGGACAGCGGGCCATAGACGCCATCCTGCCGGATGTGGTAAACGCTGCGCTGGAGCAGGTGCAGCTGGATCCGAAGCCGCGCCTTCTGGATCCGGAAGCGGCCAACATCCCTCTGCCCAGCCACGACGGCTGCAGCTGCAGCGGCTATATCCGCGGGACCTACCGGGGCCTGACCGCCGAGCTCTGCACCGTCCGGCTGACGGAAAAGCATGAGATTCAGCGGGAGGAGACCGGCCAGTGGGAGACCAACGAGACGGAGGTCTATGCGGGGCAGTGGATGCTGTGTCAGCTGGGGCAGGAGTTTCCCACATGGCTGACCCTCTGGCCCCGGGAGACGCTGGATAAGCTCTTCCGCAGCAGCACCGTCCAGACCGGGGAGGAAGCCTTTGACAAGCGGTTCCAGCTGAACTGCGGCGACGCGCAGGCGGCTCTCCGTATGCTGGATCCCGCCCGGATGGAGCGGCTTCTGGCGCTGGCGGACAGGGCCCACGGGAAATATTCCCTCAGCCTGCATCCCGACGGAAGGCTGTATGTGGCCGTTCATTGCGGCCGGGGCTTCTTTGCCATGGGCAAGGGGCGGGAAACGCCGGAGCTTCTGCGGCAGCGCTTTTCCGGCGAGCTGAAGTGGTTTACAGATATGATCGACGCCTTTCGTCCAGCGTAAGGGGAGGTGAACGATATGCCGCTTTGGTTGGCCGCAGTGCTGCTTTTGCTGGCGCTGCTGGGGATCCTTCTCTCCCGGCGTCTGGGCAGGCCGGCACGGACGGTCTGCACCGTGGTCTGCGCCCTGCTGGCGCTGGCCTGCGCCGTCTATATCGGGCTGACGCTCCTGTTTGTGGACGCGGTCCGGAATCAGCCGCCCACAGCATCCTTATCCCTTTAGCATTACGGCAAAGCCGCGGAAGGATCAGCGATCCAACCGCGGCTTTCTTTCATTTTGAGGATCAGGCGCAGCAGGCCGCGCCTTTATTTTTTCTCTGCCAGCTCCAGCGTGCGCCGCCAGGCGGCGGAGACGGCGTCCATCACGGCACTGCCAAAGGCATGCTCCTCCAGCGCCTTGACGCCCTCGATGGTGGTCCCTGCAGGGCTGCAGACCTTGACCTTCAGGCTCTCCGGATGCTCGCCGGTCTCCAGCACCATTTGTGCGGAGCCCAGCGCCGTCTGTGCGGCCAGACGCAGCGCCACATCATATTTCAGGCCGCAGCGCACGCCGCCCATGGCCATGGCATGGATAAAGGCATAAACATAGGCCGGGCCGCAGCCAGAGACGGCGCTGGCGGCGTCGATCTGCTTTTCACTGAGCTCCACCAGCTGCCCCGCCGGGGCCATTGCGTCCAGAAACGCGGTGAGCGCCGCTTCCTCCCGGATATTTGCCGCCGTGTAAAGCACGACGCCCTGCCCCACCGCCACCGGCGTATTGGGCATGATCCGGATGATGGGGCAGGCGCGGCCCAGCAGCTGCTGCACGGTCTCCATGGTGACGCCTGCCGCCATGGTCACCAGCGTGACGCTCTCCCCTGCCTCCAGCCGGCGGCAAAGGGTCTCCCGGACCTCGTCCAGCGCCGCCTGCAGCACCTGCGGCTTCACCGCCAGAAAGATCGTCCGGCAGCACGCCGCGATCTGCCCGTTGTCTCCCGCCCGGATGCCCAGCTCCTTTGCCAGGCGCTCCGCCTTGGCGGGCGTATGATCGGAGATCAGGATGTCTGCGGTCCGCTGCCGCATGGCGCGGATCAGGGCCGTTCCCATATTGCCCGCGCCGATGAATCCAAACTGCACGGTCTGTTCCATTGCCGTTACCTCCTGATCTGTCCGTTGCCGGTGATGATGTATTTATATGTGGTCAGCTCCCGCAGACCCATGGGGCCGCGGGCATGGAGCTTCTGAGTGGAGATGCCCATTTCGCAGCCCAAGCCAAACTCCCCGCCGTCAGTAAAGCGGGTGGAAGCGTTCACATAGACGGCGGCGCTGTCCACGCCCCGGGTGAAGCGCAGCGCGCTTTCCGCGTCTTCCGTGATGATGGCTTCGCTGTGGTGGGTGGAATGGGCGGCGATGTGGGCGATGGCGCCGTTGGTGTCTGGCACAACGGCCACCGCCAGAATGTAATCCAGAAATTCCGTATCAAAATCCGTCGGGCCCGCTTCCGGTAAGCCCAGGATCGCTGCAGCCCGCTTGTCACAGCGCAGCTCCACCGGATGGGGCGCGGCCTTTCCGCAGAGCCGCTGCTGCAGCAGGGGCAAAAACCGCTCTGCCGCAGCCTCATGCACCAGCAGCACCTCCTCCGCGTTGCAGACGGAGGGACGGCTGGTCTTGGCGTTTTCAATGATATTCAGCGCCATTTCAAAATCGGCGGAAGCGTCTACATACACATGGCAGATGCCCGTTCCCGTCTGGATGCAGGGGACACTGGCCTGCTCCATGCAGGTGCGGATCAGGCCCGCCCCGCCCCGGGGGATCAGCAGATCCACATAGCCCTCCGCCTGCATCAGCTGGCGGGCGCTCTCCCGGGAGGGATCCTCCAGGATCTGGATCAGCGCAGGATCCAGCCCGCAGGCGCCGAGGCCCTGCTGCAGCGCTTTGACGATGGCTCTGGCAGAGCGCAGCGCTTCCTTTCCGGAGCGGAGGATGCACACATTGCCGGACTTCAGCGCCAGCGCCGCCGCATCGGAGGTCACATTGGGCCGGCTCTCATAAATAATGGCTACCACGCCCATAGGGACGGCCACCTTCCGGATCAGCAGGCCGTTTTCCCGCCGGATCTCCGAAAGCACCTCGCCCACCGGATCGGGCAGCGCCGCCACCTCCCGCAGGCCCTTTGCCATCCCGGCGATCCGCTCCGCCGAAAGGGCCAGACGGTCCAGCATCACATCGCTGACCGTGCCCCGGGCGGCTTCCACATCCTGCCGGTTGGCCGAAAGGATCTCCTCCTGATTTTGCTCCAGCGCGTCTGCCATGCGCAGCAGCGCTTCATTTTTCTGGGCGCTCTCCAGCCAGGGCGCCGCCGCGGCGGCCTTGGCCCGCGTTAAAATTTCCTGTGTCGTCATGCTTTTTTCTCTCCCTTCGAAAGAAACCGGGTGCCGCAGGGCTTGCCTTCCACGATATCATACAGCGCATCCGGCCGGGTGCCGTTGGCGATGACCATTTCCACGCCTGCGCCGGTGGCGATCTTTGCCGCCGCCAGCTTGGTCTGCATCCCGCCGGTGCCCAGCGCCGAGCCGGCCCCCTGTGCGGCGGCCTCCATCTCCGGCGTGATGGCCTCCACCACGGGGATCAGCTTCGCCGAGGGATCCCGCTGGGGATCGGCGGTGAACAGTCCGTCGATATCGGAAAGGAGGATCAGCAGATCCGCCCCGATGGTGCTGGCCACGATGGCGCCCAGCGTATCGTTATCACCGATGACGATCTCGTCCACAGCAATGGTATCGTTTTCGTTGATGATGGGCAGCGCGCCCAGCTCCAGCAGGCGGAAAATCGTATTGTGGAAATTTTTTGCCCGCTTGGGGCTTTCGATGTCCTCGCCCGTAATGAGGATCTGAGCTACAGTGTGGTTATACTCTGCAAAAAGCTTATCATAGATATACATCAGCTCACACTGTCCCACCGCCGCAGCGGCCTGCTTCGTTGGAATATCCGCAGGCTTCTCCTTCAGGGAGAGCTTGCCCACGCCAACGCCGATAGCGCCGGAGGAGACGATCACCAGCTCATGCCCGGCATTTTTCAGGTCGCTGAACACCTTGCAAAGATGCTCCACCCGGCGGATGTTCAAAAGCCCAGACCGATGGGTCAGGGTGGAGGTTCCGATCTTGATCACGATACGCATAGGCCATTCCTCTGTTTTGGTAAAGTAATATTATGTTATTATACCAGAATCCCGAAAAAAATCAACTGCCGGCCCGGGTTTTCCCCGTAAGACCGGCAGTTTTTCCGTTTTTATCCGTGTGTTTCCCCCTGCGCCGCCTTATAAAGCGCCGCCTGACGCAAAAGCTCCCGCGCGCCCTCCAGCGTGGCCTGGGTCACATGGAGACCGGCGTTCATCCGGGCGATCTCCTCTGCCCTGCCGGCCTCGTCCAGCAGGCGGACGGCGGTGAAAGTGCGGCCCTGCTCGCTGCGCTTGCTTACATGATACTGCCAGTCTGCAAGGCAGGAGATCTGGGGCAGATGGGTGACGCAAAGCACCTGGCGCTGCCGCCCGATGGCATATAGCTTCTCCCCCACCCGGCTGGCGGCCCGGCCGGAGACGCCGGCGTCCACCTCGTCAAAGATGGCGGTGACCTGCTGCTCCCCGGCGGAAAGGACGGTCTTCAGGGCCAGCATGATGCGGGAAAGCTCGCCGCCGGAGGCCACCTTTGCCAGCGGCTTCAGGTCTTCGCCGGCGTTGGCGGAGAGCAGAAAGCGCACGCTGTCCGTGCCCCGCTTGGTGAAGCGGGTCTGGGTGTCTGACCGCAGATCCTCCACCTCCGCCCGGAAGCGGGCGTTTTTCAGATCCAGCTCCCGCAGCTGCTCCTCCACCTGATGGGAAAGCTCCTCCGCCGCAGCGCAGCGCAGGGCGTGGAGCCTGCCCGCTTCTTCATAAAGGGCCTGCCGTTTTTCCCCGTAGCGGGCCTTCAGGCCGTCCAGATCGCCGTCCAGATCCGCCAGCGACGCCAGTTCCTCCTCCAGCGCCGCCTGATGGGCGGCAAGCTCGTCGGCAGGAACGCCGAAGCGGAGACACAGCCGGGAGATCAGCTCCAGCCGCTGCTCCGTCTCCTCCAGCATCTCGGGAGAATAATCCTGCCGGGAGAGGGCGTCGGCCAGGTCGCCGGAAAGCTCCTGGGCCAGAACGGCCAGCTCCTGCAGCCGTTTTTCCAGCGCTTCTGCCTCCGCGCTGTATTTTGCGCTGCCCCGCAAGGCCTTTCTGGCCTGCTCCAGCAGAGCGCAGGCGCCCTCCTGCCCCTCCTGCCCGTCCAGCAGGGCGCAGGCCTCCGCCAGACCGGCGGCGATCTTTCCGCTGCTCTGCAGCGCCGTCCGGCGGGAAAGCAGCTCCTCCTGCTCTCCGGGCAAAATATGGGTCTCCGCCAGCCGCCCGATCTCATCGGGCAGGGTCTGCCGGCGGCGCTCCTGCTCGGCGGCGCTCATGGAAAGCGTCCGCAGGCGGCGGTTCAGCTGCAGCAGGGCCTCGTATTTTTCATGATACTGCGCCAGCGCCGGCTCCAGCCCGCCGAAGCGGTCCAGATAGCCGATGTGCAGCTGCTCGTTCAGCAGGTGCTGCCCGTCGTGCTGGCCGTAAATATTGATGAGATGCTCCCCCAGCGCCTTCAAAAGAGAAAGATTGGCCGGGCGGCCGTTGATCCGGCAGCTGTTGCGTCCGTCCTGCTCCATCTCCCGGCGAAGCACCAGCGTCTCCTCCAGAGGGATGTCCTGCTCCCGGAGCACCTGCTCCGCCTCCGGGCTGATCCCCTCGAACACCGCGGAGACGCAGGCCCGGCTCTCGCCGGTGCGGATCAGCTCCCGGCTGACCCGGCCGCCCAGAATGGCGCTGAGCGCGTCGATGATGATGGATTTGCCCGCGCCGGTCTCGCCGGACAGCACGGAAAAGCCCGGCTCAAACCGCAGCTCCGCCCGCTGGATCACGGCGATATTTTCGATGACAAGCTCCCGCAGCATGGTCTTTCCCTTCTGTTATGCCAGCATCTCCGCCACCATCTCGCAGAAGCGCTGGGCCTCTTCCGTGGTGCGGAGGATCACTAAGATATTGTCGTCGCCGGCAAGCGTCCCCACGATATCCTTCACCTTCATGGCGTCGATGGCGGCGGCGGCGGCGTTGGCCATGCCCACCAGCGTCTTGAGCACCACAAGGTTCTGGGCCTGATCCACCTTGACCACACATTCCCGGAAGATATTTTTCAGCCTGGTCATATGAGTGACGGAGCCGCTCTGGTCGGGGGTGGAATACTGATATCCGCCGGAATGGGAGGCCACCTTGATCAGGCGCAGCTCCTTGATATCGCGGGAGATAGTGGCCTGGGTGGTATTGTAGCCCCGCTGCCGCAGATGGGCGGAGAGCTCTTCCTGGGTCTTGATCTCGTTATTGCTGATGATCTCGAGGATGGCTGCCTGTCGTTTGAATTTCATCGTTCTGACCTCGCATTCGTTAATTTTTTGCGGATGATCTCATAAAACCCCTGCCCTTTGATGCGCAGGAGGGAAAAGGTCCGTTGGGATTTGCAAAGGATGACCCGGTCGCCATCCTTTAGCTGATAGTCTTCTCCGTCCGGCGAGAGAAAGACCTGCCGACCGTCGCAGTCCGGCGTGACTACCACCTCGCTGCCGGCGCTGATGACGAAGGATTTCACCGAAAGCGAATGGGGACAGATGGGCGTGACCACCAGACAGTCGCTGGAGGGGGCCAGCACCGGCCCGCCTGCCGCCAGCGAATAGGCGGTAGAGCCGGTGGGCGTTGCGATGATGACGCCGTCGCCGCCGAAGGAAAAAACCTCCTGCCCGTCTACGCAGACGGTCAGCGGCAGGACCTTATTGATAAAGCCGCGGCTGACCACCGCGTCGTTCAGCGCCGCCCGGCGGAAGACCTCCTGCCCGCTCTGATCCTGCACCGTCACATCCAGCAGGATCCGGTCGTCCCGGGTGTAGTTCCCGTCCAGCAGCTGCTGCAGCAGCTCCAGCTCCTCCGGCTCGATCTCGCTCATAAAGCCGATGGTACCGCAGTTGACGCCCAGCACCGGCCGGTGATACCGGGAGGCCGGCTCCGCCATACGGAGGATCGTCCCGTCGCCGCCCACCACCACGATGACCTGACAGGCCTCGTAGATCTCCTCCTCCGGCAGGAAGCAAACGCGCCTGCGGGCCTCCTCCGGCAGCAGCTCTGCGATCCGCTGCTGCTGCTCCAGCGAGACCAGCACCTCCGCGCCGCTTTGCTGCAGCAGCAGGATGACCCTGCGGCTCACCAGAAGGGCTTTTTCCTTCAGGATATTGGTCTGTACCATGATCCGGTTCATTCCGGCCGCACCTCTTTTCCGTTGGTCTGCCATGCCCGGCGCACCAGCCCGGGGAGATCGAAGACCGTCTCCGCCCCCGGCCGCAGCCAGGCCAGATATTCGATATTGCCGTCGCCGCCCCGGATGGGCGAGGGCATCAGCCCCGCCGCCGGAAGGCCCTGCAGGCGGCATTGCTCCAGCACTTCCTCCAGCACCCGCAGGTGCGCCCGGGGATCCTTTACCAGGCCGCCCCGGCCCACGGCGCTCCGCCCCGCCTCAAACTGGGGCTTGATCAGCACAACGGCCTGCCCCTCCCGGGCCAGCAGCCGCCGGATATGGGGCAGCACCAGCCGCAGCGAAATGAAGGACACATCGCAGGCGGCAAAGTCCGGCGTTTCCGGAAGCTGCTCTGCCCGCAGAAGGCGGATGTCCGTCTGCTGCAGATCCATCACCCGGGGGTCCTCCCGCAGCACCGGGGCCAGCTGATCCCGGCCCACATCCACCGCATAGACCCGCTTTGCGCCCCGTTCCAGCGCGCACTGGGTAAAGCCGCCGGTGGAAGCGCCCACATCCAAAACCGTCTTTCCCGCCAGGGGAAGGGAAAAGGCGTCCAGCGCCCCGTTCAGCTTTGCGGCGGCCCGGCTCACATAATGGGCCTCCTGCCCCAGCAGCTCCAGCGCGGCCCCGGGGGCGCATTTCTGCGCAGGCTTATCCGCCGGCGCGCCGTCTACCAGCACAAGGCCCTTTGCGATCAGCTCCTTGGCCCGGTCCCGGCCGGAGATCAGGCCCCGCTCCACCAGAAGCGCATCCAGCCGCATTTCCTTATCCATGGAGCAGCTCCCGTGCAGCCTGCGCCACGGCGGCGTCGTCGATCTGATAGGCGGCGGAAAGCTGCTCCACCGTCCCCTGAGGCACAAACTGCGCCTTCAGATTCAGCAGCCGCAGCGCCGCGTGCTGCTTATGCTCCGCCAGCAGCGCCGCCAGCTTCTGACCCATACAGCCCTGCTCCACGCAGTCTTCCAATACGATCAGGCGACCGCTCTCCGCCGCCTGCTCCCGCAGCAGCGGAAAATCCGTCCCGTGGAGCCAGTTGAGCTTGACCACGGCGGCACGGATGCCTTCCTGCTCCAGCGTCTGCGCCGCGGCCAGCGCCGCGTTGGTGAGGATCCCGTAGGTGCAGATGGTCACATCCTCTCCCGGCCGCAGCAGCGCTTCTGCAAGGGCCATGGTATCCTGCACGAAGCTTCCCTGGCTTCCTCTGGGATAGCGCAGGGCGGCAGGGCTCTCCTGCGCCAGCGAAAGCGAAAGCGCCGTCTCCTGTTCTGCGTAATTGGCCGGTGCATAGATCCGCAGCCCCGGCACCGTCCGCAGATAGGGCACATCAAACAGGCCCTGATGGGTCTCGCCGTCGGCGCCCACCAGACCGGCCCGGTCTACCGCCAGCACCACCGGCAGGCCCCCAATGGCCACATCGTGGATCAGCTGGTCATAGGCCCGCTGAAGGAAGGTGGAATAAATGGCGCACACCGGGCGCATCCCCCGGGCCGCCAGCCCTGCCGCCATGCCGACGGCGTGTTCCTCCGCGATGCCCACATCAAAAAATCTTCCCGGAAAGCGCCGAGCAAACTCCGAAAGGCCCGTCCCCGCTTCCATGGCCGCCGTGATGGCGCAGACCCGGGGATCCTGCTCCGCCGCGCGGCAAAGCAGCTCGCCGAAGGCGGAGGAAAAGCACTGGGCCGCGCCGGGATGCAGGGGGTCGCCGGTGGCCACATGAAAGGCCGAAACGCCGTGGAAGGCCTCCGGCGCCTGCTCCGAGGGCTGATAGCCCTTGCCCTTGACGGTCTTCAGGTGGATCACCACCGGGCGGTCCAGCTTTTTGGCCTGCTCCAGCAGGGAGCAGGTCTCCAAAACATCGTTGCCGTCGGCCGGGCCAAGATATTCAAAGCCCATCAGCTCGAAAATGGTCTCCTTCAGCAGCATGGTCCGCAGCCGGTGCTTCAGGCAGGAGACCCCCCGGATCACATCCTCGCCGCCGGGCAGACGGCCCAGCGCCTGCTTTGTCCGTTCCTTCATGCGGAAATACCGGGGCTTGATGCGGATGGCAGAAAGCCGCTGGGCCAGCGCGCCAACGCTGGGGCCGATGGACATATCATTGTCGTTGAATACGATGATCAGCGGCAGACCGGAGGAGCCCGCGTCGTTCAGGGCTTCATAGGCCATGCCGCCGGTGAGCGCGCCGTCGCCGATAACGCAGACGGTGGCGCTTTTGCCGCCCCGGAGCCGCTTGGCCCGGGCCATGCCCAGCGCGGCGGAGACCGAGGCGGAAGCGTGGCCGGAGACCGCGCTGTCATATTTACTCTCTCCTGGCCGGAGAAAGCCGCTGATTCCACCGAGTTGCCGAAGCGTTTCAAATTGTTTCTTCCGCCCGGTGAGCATTTTATGCACATAGCATTGATGTCCCACATCAAAAAGAATATCATCCTGCGGAGCGGAAAAAACCCGGTGGATGGCCACCGTCAGCTCCACTGCGCCCAAATTGGACGCCAGATGTCCGCCTGTGCGGGATATATGCCCGATCAGGAATTCCCGGATCTGCTCGCACAGCTCCGGAAGCTGCTCTGCCGGAAGCGCTTTCAGCTGCTCCGGCGTATCCACCTGATCCAGGAGAACAGACTGGTGCATGAAGCACGCCGCCTTTCTTTTCATACTAAGACTAAGATTTCCGGCTCAATGGGTGCGCCGGGCCAGCTCCTGCGCCAGCTGGGCCAGAAAGGCATGGTCCCGGAAGGTCTCCGCCGCGCGGACGGCCCGCTCCGTGAGCTTTTTCAGCTGCCGGGCGCAGCCCTCCAGACCGTAAAGGGTCACAAAGGTGCTCTTGCCGTTGGCTGCGTCGCTGCCGGTGTTTTTGCCCAGCTCCGCGCTGCTGCCGGTCACATCCAAGACATCGTCCCGCAGCTGAAAGGCCAGTCCCAGAGCCGAGGCATAATCCTCCGCCGCCCGCAGCTGCGGCTCTTCCCCGCCGGCCAGCAGGCAGCCGCCCACGCAGGCGGCCCGCAGAAGCGCGGCGGTCTTGCCGTCTACCATCCGGGTCAGCTGCGCTTCGGTGGCCCGGCGCTCCTCCAGCGCCAGATCCTGCACCTGCCCGCCGATCATGCCGTAAACGCCGCTGCAGCCCGCGATATAGGCCGCGGCCTTCATGGCTCGCTCCGGCGGGATCCTGTCCTGGGAAAGCATCACCTCAAAGGCCCGTGTCAGCAGCGCGTCGCCGGCCAGCGTGGCCATGCCCGCCCCATAGATCTTGTGGTTGGAGGGGCGGCCACGGCGGTAATCGTCGTTATCCATACAGGGCAGGTCGTCATGGATCAGAGAATAGGTGTGGATCATCTCCAAGCCGCAGGCAAAGGCCAGCGCGTCCTGGGGGTTTCCGCCGCACAGCCGGTAAAATTCCAACAGCAGGCAGGGCCGAATGCGCTTGCCTCCGGCCAGCAGACTATAGCGGCAGGCCTCGAACACCTCCCGCTGGGGGCATTCCTCCCGGGGCATGGCCCGATCCAGCGCTTTTTCTATCATAGCGCCATACCACTGCAGCACTTCCTTTACCACAGGCTTATTCCTCCTGCACCGCAAAAGGACTCTGCTGCAGGCCCGCATCGGTCACCGTCAGCAGCTTCACCTGCTGCTGCGCCTCGTCCAGAGCTTTGGTGCAGCCCTGGATCAGGCCGGCGCCCTCCTGAAAGAGCTTCAGGCTCTCCTCCAGCGGCGCGTCGCCCCGCTCCAACGCGGCCACGATCTGCTCCAGACGGGTCATGGCCTGTTCGAATACAAACTTTTTGGGCATGATCATTCCCCTTTCTCAATGCGCTCCACGGCGCAGAGGGCTGTTCCGTCGGAAAGGCGGAGACGGATCTCCTCCCCCGGCGAAAGCTGCGCCACGGAATGGAGCACCTGCTCCTGCCGGGTCGCAACGGCATAGCCCCGGGCCAGCACCTTCAGCGGGCTGAGAGCGTCCAGCCGGCCGCTGAGAGCGGCAAACTGGCGCTGACGCTTTTCCACTGCGGCAGCGGCGGCCCGCTCCAGCCGCTGCCGTAAAAGCTCTAAAAGCAGCTCCTTCTGCTGCAGGGAGCCCTCCGGCGAACGCAGCACCGGCCGCTCTGAAAGGCGGCGCAGCCGCTGACGCAAAAGCTCCAGCCGGCGCTCCTGCGCCTTTTCCATGCGGCGGGCCTGCTGCTCCAAAAGCGCACGCAGCTCCGCCCGGTCGCAGACGGCCAGCTCCGCTCCATTAGAGGGCGTTGCCGCTCGAACATCTGCCGCGAAATCCGCGATGGTCACATCCGGCTCGTGGCCCACGGCGGAGATCACCGGCGTTTTGCAGCGATAAATGGCCCGGGCCACGATCTCCTCGTTGAAGGCCCAGAGGTCCTCCAGCGAACCGCCGCCCCGGCCGGTTATGATCACATCTGCCAGCCCCGCGGCGTCCACCAGTTCCAGCATGGCGGCGATCTCCTCCGCGGCGCCCTCTCCCTGGACCCGCACCGGGCACACCAGAACGCTGGCCAGCGGCCACCGGCGGCCCAGGATCCGGATCATATCCCGCACGGCCGCCCCGGTTGGCGAGGTCACCAGCGCCACCCGCTCCGGATACCGGGGCAGGGGCTTTTTGTGAGCGGCGTCAAACAGGCCCTGCGCCTGAAGCTTCTGCTTCAGCTGCTCAAAAGCCACCGCCAGATCGCCCGCGCCGTCGGGCTGCATATGGGAAACATAGAGCTGGTACTGCCCGCTTCTGGGAAACAGGCTTACCCGGCCTGTGAGGATCACCTTCATGCCGCTCTCCGGCCGGAAGCGCAGGCGCATGGCGTCGGAGCGGAACAGGACGCAGGAGATCACCGCGCCCTCATCCTTCAGGGTGAAATAATGATGGCCGGAGGAATGGATCTTGTAATTGGAAAGCTCGCCCCGGACGCAGGTCTGAGAAAGGATCTCATCCCGGTCCAGCAGCAGCTTGATATAGCCGGTCAGTTGCGTGACCGAAACAGGCTGCAATGCCATATGCGTCACTCCATGGCGGCCAGAATGGCCGCGCCTACACCGTTATCGCCGCCCAGCCCCTGCGCGGCGAACCAGAGGTCCTTCTGCCCCCGCAGACCGTCCTGCACCAGGGAGCAGACGGAAACGCCGCCGGAGACCAGCACCGGCAGGCCCGGATGCAGTCTGCGTGCCTGAAGCGTTGCCCGCAGGATGGCCCGGGCCACTGTCTGCAAAACGAACCGGCAGAGATCCTCCGGCCCCTCCCCTGCTTCCATCCGCTTCTGATATTGATTCTGCACGCCGGAGAAGGAAAAGCGGCAGTCCTGCACCTTCACCGGGAACCATTCCTCCGAGGCAGAGCGAAGCGCCGCCTGCTCCACATAGGGGCCGGCGGGAAAGGGCAGGCCAAGCGCCACGCCCACCCGGTCGATGATCTGGCCGGCAGAAAGGTCTGTGCTGCCGCCCAGGATCTCCGCCCGGAGGATCCGCCGGGGATCGGGCTGCACCAGCAAAAGCTCCGTGGTGCCGCCGGAAAGATGCCAAGCCAGAAAGGGCTGCCGCAGCAGCTCCGGCTTTCCTACGGAAAAGGCCGCCGCCGCCAGATGGCCCTGCTGATGGGAAAAGGCGCGGGCCGAAACGCCCAGCGCCGCCGCTATGCACCGGGCGGCGCACTCCCCTGCCAGAAAGCAGGGCATATAGGAATCCTCCAGATCCCGGGGGCGGGAGGAATAGCCTACGCCGGCCACGCTTCCCTCCAGCGCCCGGCAGGCCTGCTCCATCTGCTCCGGCAGCTGGCGGATATGCTGAAACAGCGCGTCGCTCTGCCGCAGGCCCAGCGTCCCCTCCGGCACCTCCAGCAGCCTGCCGCACTGGCGGAAACTGCCGTCCTCCGGGCAGAATACCGCCGCGGAGGTCTTGTAATTGCTGGTGTCGATCCCCAGAAAGAGCCTTCTCACGGATGGACTTCCTGCTTGACAAAGGCGCCCATGATGCCGTTGATAAAGGAGGCCGCCTTCTCGGAATCATAGGCCTTGGCCAGCTCCAGCGCCTCGTTGACGGAAGCGCCCACGGGGATGCCCAGATAAAGCACCTCGTACATGCTCAGCCGCAGGATGCACTTGGAGACCCGGGAGATCCGGGAGACATTCCAGCCCACCGCATATTTTTCGATATAGCCGTCCAGCTCCGGCAGATGCGCCGTGACGCCGGTGACGGCATCGCGGACATAATCCTTCTGGGCATCCGGCGGAAGCTCCCGGTAAAGGGGATATTCCCCCGCCAGCGACTGGAACCGGTCTTCATTCACCGATCCCAAAAGCTGCTCTGCCGTCATGCCGGTATATTCACCGGTATACAATAAATGGAGCACAAGCTCCCGTGCGCCGTGTCTGTTCATGGTTCTGTGGCCACCTCTTTATTCTTTTCCGGCTGCGGTTTCTCCGGCCGGATCGCTTTTTCCTGTAACCTGGGCTTATATTATACACGCATTGCAAGAAAAATGGAAGAGCTTTCCCGCGGGTTCTCTGGAAAATTTTGCGCTTTTCTGCATACTGTGCCTGCGGCGCGCCCGGTTTTGCGCCGTCATGACAGAAAGCACCATTCCAGCATATCTTTTCCGCCACATAAAGGCTCGCGCGGATCGTCAAACTATGCGCAGGAAATTGAAAAAAGGAGGAACTATCATGAACCAAACGCGTTTTTGGAAACCCTGCGCCGCCGCAGCACTGGGCCTTTGCCTGCTGCTGGCGCTTTTCACCCCGGCACAGGCCTGGGGCAGGCGGGCGGCGGACCAACCCGCCGTTTCTGCCTTCGCAAAATCCGATCAGCAGAGCTGCGTCATCTGCTTCACCCGGGAGGATTTTCTCTCCCGCACCCGCGGGAAGGAGACGCTCTCCGCCATCGTGGTCGCCGCTCTGCCGGAGGAGGGCAGTCTTTGTCTGGCGGGCCGTCCTCTGCAGTGCGGCGAAGCCGTAAGCACCGACATGCTCTCGGCACTGGCCTATTTTCCCGGCTCTGATCAGGAGCTGCATACCCGGTTTTCTTTTCTGCCCGTCTTTTCGGAAAGCGGAGCGGGAGAGACGGCCGTCACCGTCTCGCTCAACAGCTCCGACCGGCAGAACAGCCCGCCGGTGGCCGTGGATCTGCACTACGAGACCTATGCGGACCTGACCCTTTGCGGTACGCTGAAGGCCGTGGATCCGGACGGCGATCCCTGCAGCTTTGAGATCGTCTCTCAGGGCAGACGGGGCACGGCGGAGATCACAGAGACCGGCTTTCGCTATCAGGCCGGCGGCAGATCCGGCCGGGACAGCTTCACCTATGTGGCCGTGGATCCCTGCGGCGAGCGCTCGGCGGAAGCCACCGTCACCGTCACCGTGAGCAAGCGCGCAGCAAAGGAATGCTTCACCTATACGGACATGGCGGAAAGCACCTGCCACTATGCGGCGCTGAAGCTGCGGGAGGCGGGCGTCTTTTCCGGCGAGACGCTGGGCGCAGAAGCCTTCTTCTGCCCGGATAAGCCCGTGACCCGGGCGGAATTCCTTGCGCTGGCGGCCTCCGTTTCCGAGCTGCCGCTGCCCACGGCCGCCGTCTCTACCGGTCTGGCCGATGATAAAGATATCCCTGCCTGGGCCCAGAGCTATGTGGCTGCGGCCATCTCCGTGGGCGCGGTGGAGGGCGAACGGGACGGCCTTGGCAACCGGGTCTTCTCCGCTTCGCGGCCCATCACCCGGGGCGAAGCCGCCGCTATCCTCACCCGGCTGCTGGCCCTCCCCCGGGACGGACGGCAGGCCGCCTTTGCCGACAGCGAAAGCATCCCGAGCTGGGCGGCCCAGCCGCTCTGCAGCGCCAACGCCGCCGGGATCCTGCCCGTCTTTGCCGACGGTACCATCCGCTGCAGCCAGGTGGTCACCCGGGAGGACGCGGCCGTGATGCTCTATCAGGCGCTACGCTACCGGCAGACGGAGCGGGAACGCTACTGAGCTGCGGGCTCCCTTTGCAAACGCTCCGGTCCGCCGGAGCGTTTTTTTGCTGCGATGGGGAAAAAAGGGCTTGACAAACGGCAAAAAGGGTGTATTATGATAAACGAATGAACAAGTGTTCATATGTTTGTTGAAAGGCGTGATCCCATGCAGCACCCCACCGACCATACCGCGTCCGTCCCCGTGTGTCAGGACCAGCATATCCACCCTGACCGGCTGCAGCAGGTGCGGCAGCTGCTGCCGGATGACGACCGGCTGTATGACCTTTCCGAGGTGTTCCGCGTTTTTGGCGACAGCACCCGCATCCGGATCCTTTATGCGCTGTTCGAGAGCGAGCTCTGCGTCTGCGACATCGCCCAGCTGCTGGGGCTGACGCAATCCGCCGTGAGCCATCAGCTGCGCATTTTGAAGGACGCCAAGCTGGTCCGCTTCCGCCGGGAGGGCAAGAGCATTTTCTATGCGCTGGACGACGATCATGTCCGAAGCATCCTCGCCATGGGCATGGAGCATCTGGAAGAAGAATAATCTGAACTATCAAATCAAAAAAGGAGCGTAAACCCATGAAAAAGACCTATGAGATCGAAGTAGACTGCGCCAACTGCGCCCAGAAGATGGAAGACGCCACCCGTCAGGTGGAGGGCGTCGCCGCCGCCTCCGTCAGCTTCATGACCCAGAAGATGCAGGTGGAGTTTGCGCCCGGCGCAGATCCGGCCCAGGTGATGCCCGCCGTCCTGAAGGCCTGCAAAAAGGTGGAGCGGGACTGCGAGATCAAGTTCTGAAGCAAAGGCAGACAAAGAAGGGGGAGGTCCTTATGAGCAAGAAGCAGAAAAAGACGCTGATCCGGATCCTCATTGCAGCGGCGCTGACCCTGGGGCTGCACTTTGTGCCGGCGATCCCCGTGGGCAGCCGCATCCCCGTCCTCACCCAGAGCGACGGCGCAGGCGGTTTTGTGCTCAGCGCCTGGCTCCTCTATCTGGCGCCCTATCTCATCGCGGGCTATGATGTTCTGCTGGGGGCCGTCCACGGCATTGCCGGCGGTCAGGTGTTTGACGAAAACTTCCTGATGGCCGTGGCTACCGTTGGCGCCATGGCCGTGGGCGACACCGCCGAGGCCGTGGCCGTCATGGTCTTTTATCAGACCGGCGAGCTGTTCCAGAGCTATGCCGTGGGCAAGAGCCGCAAGAGCATCTCCGATCTGATGGACATCCGGCCGGATTCCGCCTGTCTGGAAACGCCGGAGGGCGAGCAGACCGTGGATCCGGACGAGGTCCCTGTGGGCAGCATCATCGTGGTGCGCCCCGGCGAGCGGGTGCCGCTGGACGGCATGGTTGAGGAAGGCTCCTCCGCGCTGAACACCAGCGCCCTCACCGGCGAGAGCGTGCCCCGGGATGTTTCTGCAGGTGACAGCGTCATCTCCGGCTGCGTCAACATGACGGGTCTGCTGCGCGTCCGCACCACCAAGCCCTATGGCGAGAGCACCGTCTCCCGTATTCTGGAGCTGGTGGAGAACTCCTCCATGAAAAAGGCCCGCTCCGAGCGGTTCATTACCCGGTTCGCCCGGATCTATACCCCGGCCGTCTGCGGCGGCGCGCTGGCGCTGGCGGTCCTGCCGCCGCTGGCGCTGCTGCTCTCCGGCGGCGCGCCCCAGTGGAGCACCTGGATCTACCGCGCTTTGTCCTTCCTGGTCATCAGCTGCCCATGCGCCCTGGTGATCTCCATCCCGCTGAGCTTTTTCGGCGGCATCGGCGGCGCTTCCGCCCGGGGCATCCTGGTAAAGGGCTCCAACGATCTGGAGACGCTGGCCCGCTGCAGCTGCGTGGTCTTTGACAAGACCGGCACGCTCACCGAGGGCGTCTTCCGCGTGCAGAAGGCCTGTGCCGCCGCCGGCGCTTCAGAGGCGGAGGTGCTGGAGCAGGCGGCGCTGGCCGAGCAATATTCCAACCATCCCATCAGCCGCTGTCTGCGGGAGAGCTGGGGCGGCGATCCTGCCGCTCATTCCGTCACCGATGTGCAGGAGATCGCCGGCGAGGGCGTCGCCGCGCAGGTAGACGGTCATTCCGTGGCCGCCGGCAACCGGAAGCTTATGACCCGGCTGGGTCTGCAGGCGGAGGAGCTGGAGGGCGGCACGCAGGTCTTTGTGGCCCGGGACGGCGTCTATCTTGGCTGTGTGATCATTGCGGATCAGCCCAAGGAGGGCTCCAGAGATGCCATTGCGGCGCTGAAGCGCCGGGGCGTGCGCAAGACCGTCATGCTCACCGGCGACCGGGAAGCCGCCGCCCGTCCGGTGGCCCAGGCGCTGGGCGTAGATCAGATGTTTGCGGGGCTTCTGCCCCAGCAGAAGGTGGAGCAGGTGGAGGCTCTGCTGCAGAGCCAGCCCAAGGGCGAGAGCCTTGCCTTCGTGGGCGACGGCGTCAACGACGCGCCGGTGCTTTCCCGGGCGGATGTGGGCGTCGCCATGGGCGCCATGGGCTCCGACGCCGCCATCGAGGCTGCCGATGTGGTCCTGATGGACGATGACCCCCGGAAGCTCCCCCTGGCCATGGCCATTGCCCGCCGCACGGAGGGCATCGTCCGGCAGAACATCGTCTTCGCGCTGGCGGTGAAGGCCGTCTGTCTGGTGCTGACGGCGCTGGGCAAGACCAATATGTGGTGGGCCATCTTTGCCGATGTGGGCGTGATGGTGCTGGCCGTGCTCAACGCCACCCGCGCCCTTTATACCAAGGATCTGGAGGGCTGAAAAGGCCCGGATCGCTGCCGCCGCAGGGAACACCTCTCCCCTGCGGCGGCCTTTTTGTTTCTGAAATTTTGCTTTTTCCTGGATCTTCCTGTTTTCCCCGCGGGAAAAGCGTGGTATAATTCAAGCTATATTGACAAAAACCGACTGTTTTTCCGGAGAAAGGAACCGCCATGAAAAAGCTTCGCATCGTTTCCCTGCTGTTATGTATCCTGCTGCTCCTGCCCGGCGCCGCATGGGCGGAGGAGACCGGGACCGGCTTTCCGGATGTGTCCGCCGACGCCTGGTATGCCTTTTATGTCCGGGAGCTGGCGGCCCGGGGCGTGGTCGCCGGCTATCTGGACGGCACCTTCGGCCCGGAGGATCAGGTGAGCTGGGGCATGGCGCTGAAGCTGCTCCTGCTGGCGGCCGGCTGGCCGGAGCAGGAGGCCGACGAAAACGGCTGGGCCGGCGGCTATCTGCGCTTTGCCGGCGATCAGGGCTGGCTGAGCGATCTGCAGATCCAGTCGCTGGATCAGCCCATCACCCGTCTGGAGACCGCGCTTTTGGCGGCCCGGGCGCTGGGGCTTTCGCCGCTGGAGGGGACGAGCCCCTTTGCAGACTGCGCCGACGGCGCGCTGCTGGCGCTGGCGGAGCAGGGGATCCTGGAGGGTGTCCGGCAGGACGGCGTGCTGTTCTATCTGCCGGAGGACCTGCTGACCCGCAGCCAGATCAGCGCCATCGTCTGGCGGCAGCTCCGCTGGAAGGACGCCCATCCGGAGGCGCCCACCGGCGGCGACCCAAAAGCGGAAACGCCGGCAGAATCGACGCAAGCACCGAAGATCCTTTATCGGGAAGAGCTTTTGGATGTGTGGGAGGGCGTACCTGTGAATACTTATCAAGCAGAATCCTTTTATCTGGAGAATGGCCGGATGCAGACCCATGACGAAGGGCTGCGGCTGGTACAGGGCATCGATGTTTCCGCCCATCAGGGCGTCATCGACTGGAAGCAGGTGGCGGGAGACGGCGTGGAATTCGCCATCCTCCGGGCCGGCTACCGGGGCTATACCGTGGGAAATGTCAAGGAAGACAAGATGTTTTCGCTGAACCTTGCCGGGGCAAAGAAGGAGGGGCTTTCCGTGGGCGTTTACTTCTTTTCTCAGGCCATCACGCCGGCCGAGGCGCTGGAGGAGGCCGAGCTTGTGCTGAAGCTGCTGGACGGCTGCCCGCTGGAGCTGCCGGTGGTCTATGACTGGGAAAACATCAACGACAAGGACGCCCGCACCAAAGGTCTGGATCAGGAGACTCTGACCGCCTGTGCCCGCGCCTTCTGCGACCGGGTGGCCCAGGCGGGCTATCAGCCCATGCTCTATGTGATCCAGCACTGGGCCTATAAGCGCTACGACCTGAGCCGGCTGGCAGACATCCCCCTCTGGTTCGCCCAGTATCAGGAGCAGCCGGACTTCTACTATGATTTCAAGCTCTGGCAATACACCTCCAAGGGCTCTGTCCGGGGCATCCAGGGCAATGTGGACCGGGATGTGCTGCTGCTGAGAACCAACTGAACCGTCGCCATACAAAAAACCGCCCCGGCAGCCTGCCGGGGCGGTTTTTGACTGATTGGGATGGGTTTATTTTTTGTCCTTCACGGTCTCGGGCATATGCTTTTCCACATGGCCCCGGGCGCGCTCCAGCGCATGGCGCAGGCCGGTGAGCACTTCGTTGTGCTCCGTCAGCCGCAGCTCGGGGAAGCTCCGGAGCATACGCCGCTGCTGGAAGTTCAGACGGCTGTGCAGCGCCATATAATCCTCCTGCAGGGCCTCGTAGCCGGGAAGCTCCTTCAGGCGGTCTGCCGCCGCTTCCTGCCGCTGCCGCAGCGCCGCATAGGCGGGAGATTCCTTCAGGCGGGCTTCCAGCTCCGCCTTGCGCTGCTGCAGGATGGCCTCATATTCCGCAAAGACGCCGCTGGTGCCCCGCATGCCCCGAAGCGTCACCACATAGTCGCTGACGAAGGCCGCCAGCAGCAGCCCCGCGATCCAATGCAGCGCAGGCTGGGGGATCCGGTCCGTCAGGCTCTTCACCGCCGGATGGATCCAGAGCACCAGCACCATGGAAAACAGGCCGAACACCGTGGCCCCCAGCAGGCAGACCCGGCCGTTGAGATTGCCGAAGCGCTTGGAATAATCCCACCAGCGGGCGTGGAACAGCTTTTCCATCAGCCAGGAGGTGAAATATTCCAGCGAGCAGGTCAGCAGCGCGCCCAGGAAAAACAGCGCCGCAGGGCTTTTGAGCCGCCCCAGCACCAGCAGGATCAGCACTGCGCCAGATCCGTAAATGGGGCAATAGGGCCCGTTGAGAAAGCCGCGGTTGATCAGCTTTTTGTGGCCGACGGAACAAATGATACATTCATAGACCCAGCCGCAAAAGCTGTAGATCATCAGCCAGAGATACCAGGTCTCAAGCTCGGTCAGGTGCATGAGGATCTCCCCTTTTTAATCGTTTTCCTGCACTTCGATGGCTTCCATCCGATAGATAAAGCGCACCTGCGAGGGCATATCCGTGCCGTCGCCGGAAAAGCTGCAGTAATGCCGCGCCACTTCCCGGATGGCCTTCAGCCGGCTGCTCAGCTGCCCCAGGTCGCCGCCCAGCGCGTCTGCCAGCTTCTGAATGCCCTCCTCCCGGAACTGCCGCAGGCCGTCGGAAAGCTCCATGGAGCCGTCCCGCAGGCGGGTCACGCCGTCGGTCAGCGCCGGCAGGCTGCTCTGCAGCTGCGCGGCTCCGTCTCTGGCCTGGGCGACGCCCGCCGTATAAGCCAGCAGGCCCTGATAGAAGCTCTGATAGCTGTCCAGCTGCTCCTTCAGGCTGCGGATCGACTGTGCGCCGGCAGAAGCCTGCTCTGCGGCGGACCGGATCTGGCTCTGGATCTCCTCCGACTGCAGGTTTTCCTCCACCAGCTCCGCCATGGTCTGCTCCGTTTTCTGCCCCATCAGGGCGCGGATCTCATCGCTTTCCATTTTAGCGGCTTTCGTCTGGGAAATCAAGCCCTTTATCGTCTCCGAGGCCATCTGCGCCTTCAGCGCCGCCTGGAGCTGCTCCTGCTGCTTCTGGGGGATGGCGCCGGCGGCTGTGCCGGCATCATAGGTCTCCTCCGTCAGGCCGGCGGCAGAAAGCACCTGCTGCCAGACCTGCTGCTCCACGGCCTGTTCCACTGCCGCAGAGACCTGCTCCTGCTGGGCCGCCACAGCGGCTTCGATCTTTTTCCGGGCTTCGCTCTCCGCATAGGCGGAGGCGCCGTCCAGCTGCTGCAGCAGGCTCTCCAGCACCTGGCTGTAATTGTCCACGGTCAGCTCCGGCACGGTCAGGCCGGAGGTCTGCAGCTGGCTGTTGGCCGCGGCGATCAGCGACTCAAACACCTGCTTTGCGCCGCCGTTGAGCTGGCTGTTGTGGGCAGTGAGCTCGTTCAGGCCCTGACAGAGCCGGTCTGCGCCGTCGATCAGCTGCTGAGAGCTGTCCAGCAGGGTGCAAAGGCCGTCGTAAAGCTGAGAGGAACCGTCCATCAGCTGGTCCATGGCGTCGGTCATGCGGCCGATGCCGTCGGTAAGCTCTCCCAGCTCCAGCTTTTCCAGCGTCTCGTCGTCCAGCTGGTCAAACAGGCCGGAGGAAGCCACCGTGACGGCGGTCGCCAGCGAAAAATCCTTCACATCCGCTTCGATCTCCACATAGTCCGGGATGTCCAGCCGGTCCTTTTCCATGGCCAGATCCTCCTGCAGGCCCGGGAAGGCAACGCCCACCACGGCGGTATGGCTGCCGTCGCAGAAAAGCTTGCCGTTGGAGACGGTCACATTGGTGAACCGGTCGCTGTCCAGCAGAAGGCCGGTGAGCATGGCGAAGGGGACATAGATCTTCTCCTCCGTGCCGTCGATCTCCACCATCTCATACTGGCGGTTTTCATAATCAAAGCGAATGGTCACATGGCCGCTCTTGCCGGCGATCTGGCCGGGCGTGACGGTCTGGCCATCCATCTGATAGGTGACCGTCATATCCACCGGGAGGGCCTTTTCGATGCTGCCCTGATAATAAAGGTCCTGTCCCTGCGCGTCCCAGACCCGGGCGTTGTCCTGCCCCAGCGTATAGGTGGCGCTGCCCTTGACGGCCTCCACCTGTGAAAGCTCCGAGCGCTCCTCCACCTGCGCGGCGGCAAGCCCGTTCTGGATCCAGTCGCTGACGATGATCCGGCGGACGCTGCCGTCGGTATTGGCGATGACATAGACGGTCTCGTCCCGGCGCAGGGCTTTTTCCGTCTCCGGGCCGGCCTCCATCACCCGGGGCGCTTCTTCCGCCGTCTGCGGCGCGGCAGGACGGTTGGCGGCGTAGATGCCCACGCCTGCGGCGCTGCCGGCCACGGCCAGCGCAAGGCCCAAAGCGGCGATCTGTTTTTTCCGGATATTCATAAGCTCAAATCCTCCTCAGACAGTTTCTTTCTTTTTCTCCGGCTTCATGCCCCGGGTGGTCCTGCAAACGATGCCATCACACAGGATCAGCAGCGCAGGCAGCATCAGCAGCACCAGAACCACGCCGATCAGCGCGCCCCGGGCCATGAGCATACACATGGAGCTGACGATATCGATATTGGAATAGACGGCCACGCCGAAGGTTGCTGCAAACAGGCCAAAGCCGCTGACCAGGATCGACGGCGCGGAGGTCTGCAGCGCGATGCCGACGGCTTCCCTCTTGTCCCGTCCGGCGGCGCGCTCCGTCTTGTAGCGGGTGGTCATCAGGATCGCATAGTCCACCGTGGCGCCCAGCTGGATGGTGCTGATGCAGATGGGTGCGATGAAGGGCAGCGACTGGCCCAGATAATGGGGCAGTCCCAGATTGATGAACACGGCCAGCTCAATGACGGCGATCAGGATGAAGGGCAGGGACAGGCTCTTTTCCACCAGCGCAATGATCAGAAAGATGGCCGCGATGGAAACAGCGTTGACCACCTGGAAATCATGGCCGGTGGTATCGATCATGTCCTTCATGCAGGGGGCTTCGCCGATGAGCATGCCCTGCGGATCATAGCGCTTCAGAATGGCGTTCAGATCCTCCACCTGACGGCCCACCGCGTCGCTGGCGACCTTATATTCGGAGTTGATGAGCATCAGCTCCCAGTTGTCGCTCTTCAGAATGGAGCGGACGGAATCCGGCAGGATCTCCTCCGGGACCAGCGGCCCCACGACGCTTTCCAGCCCAAGGACATATTTCACGCCCTCCACTTGCTCCATTTCCGTCAGCATCTGCTCCGTGCTCCGCCGGGGCAGCTGGGCGCTGACCAGCAGCATGTGGGTGGAGGCGATATCAAACTCCTCGGAGAGCTTGCTGTTGGCGATGACATATTCCATATCCTCCGGCAGGCACTGGCCCATATCGTAATAGACCTCGTCGTTGGTCTTTGCATAGCCGGAATAGGCCGGCCAGATCAGCAGAGCGAAGAGTACCAGAAGCAGAGGGAATGCCTTGCATATTGCCTTGGAAAAGCCGCGCATATCCGGGATCAGGGACCGATGGCGGGTCCTCTGCAGAGGCTTATCCAACAGCAGGATCAGCGCGGGCAGCAGGGTCACACAGCCAACAACACCCAGCACCACGCCCTTTGCCATCACCAAGCCCAGATCCCGGCCCAGGGTGAAGGACATGAAGCACAGGGCGGCAAAGCCTGCCACGGTGGTGATGGAGCTGCCCAGCACAGAGGAAAAGGTCCGGCAGATGGCCTGGGCCATGGCCTGCTGATGATCATCCGTATGGACCAGCTGCTCATTGTAGCTGTGCCACAGGAAGATGGAGTAATCCATGGTGACGGCCAGCTGCAGCACTGAGGCCAGCGCCTTGGTGATATAGGAGATCTCGCCGAAAAACCAGTTGCTGCCCAGATTCAGCAGGATGGAAACGCCGATGCTGGCCAGAAACACAAAGGGCACCAGCCAGCCGTCCAGCAGCAGCATCATGGCAGCACAGGCGCAGGCTACGGCCAGCGCCACATAGACCGGCTCCTCCTGCTCACACAGGTCCTTCAGGTCGGTGACCAGCGCCGACATACCGGAAACGAAGCACTGTCTGCCGCAGATGCTGCGGATCTCCCGGATGGCGTCCATGGTCACATCCGCAGAGGTGGCAGAGTCAAAAAAAACGGCCATCATAGTGGCGTTTTCCGTGTTGAAGGCATCGTAAAGCTTTTTCGGCAGCATTTCCATAGGGATGGAGAGATCCGCCAGAGAATCATACCAGAGCACGGTCTCCACATGCTTCACCTGCTGAAGCTTTTCCTTCAACACCGCCACATCCCGCCGGGGCATATCCTCCACGACAATGAAGGCGAAGGCCCCCTTGCCGAAGTCGTCCATCAGGGCGTTTTGCCCGATGACCGTATCCATATCCTCCGGCAGATAATCCAGCATATCATAGTTAATCCTTGTGTTTTGCATCCCGATGGCCGCCGGAATCAGCAGCAGTATGCAAAGCACAAGGATCAGAATCCGATGTTTTACGATGGCGTTTGCCATATGCATTGCAATCAGTCCTTTCCGATCTCGCGATATTCTACATCAATGGCTTCTGTGGCATCCGGCTTCTGGTGCGGGACGATCTTCACGGTGCAGATCGCAACGCAGAGGTTCAGCGCCCCGTCCAAAAACAGCGACAGCCCCAGCAGAGCAGTCAAAAGCCGCGTGCCCGCATCCGGCAGGAAGATCATCACCGCGCCGACTGCGCCGGTGAGCACGGCCGTCAGCAGGATCAGCAGCCAGCTCCGGATGCCGAAGCGGCGGGAATCTATGGCGATCTGGATCTTGAACAGGCCGTCTGCCAGCACGGGGATGCCCAGCAGGACGCAGAAAAAGCTCATGGTCCCCTCCGGCCGGGCCAGACCGACGGCGCCCAGCGCAAGGAACAGAATGCCGAAGGCCAGGTCATACTGAAAGGCCAGCCGGTACAGATCCCGGGAAAAATAGCCCACCAGCTTGACCGCGCCGAACAGGATCATCCCAACGCCCATGGCGCGGCCGATCCAGGGCACAAAGCTCCCCGGCAGGAAAAACAGCACCGCTCCCAGCGCGCAGAACAGCGCCGAAAGCACGATATAGCCGGTCTTTGCCAGCTTCATCGGTACGACAGATCTCATGATCGCAGCTCCCTTCCGCGGCCCGGCCTGTGCCGGCCCGCTTTCCATGCTTTGATTATAATCTCCTGCCGCCGGCCGGGCCATGGACAAACAAAGCCCGCTGTCTCAATTTCAGACAGCGGGCAAAAAATATCTGATTTTTGGGCAGACGGGCAGAATTGCCTAACGCTCCTTTGCGTTGCGCAGGATCAGCTCCGGCATACCCCGGCAAAGCTCCAGCGCGCGCTTCAGCTCCTCCAAGGCCTCATCCTGCATTCCCCCGCAGATCCAGTCCACGCTCATGCCGAAGAGCTGATTCTTCAAAAAGCGGACAAGCACCTGCCGGTCCTCCTGCGGCAGCCGCCGGTCGGGAAAAGCGGTGTCCAGATAGGTCTCCACCACATAGCCGCAGAGCTTCATGGCGCTGCGCTCAAAAATATCCCAGTTGACGGAATGATAAATATGGCTGACGGCCCGGCGGTTGTCCTTCGCAAACTGAAAGGCCACCGCAAAGCATTCGTCCAGCGAGCCGATGGACGGATAGGCCGCGATGAGCCGGTCGGTCTCGTCGGTAATGATCTCCGTCAGCAGTGCTGGGATGTCCTGAAAATGATAATAGAAGGAATTGCGGTTGATGCCGCAGTCCTCCACGATGTCCCGGCCGCTGATCCGGTTCAGCGGCTTTTCGTTGAGCAGCTTGAGAAATGAGCTTTTGATGGCCTGTTTGGTAAAGTTCGCCATCCTGTCCCTCCTGTCCGGCTTCGGCGGGGCCGGCCTTTTCCGGCCCGCAGCCTGCGCATCACGGCCCTATTATAGCGGATCCCGCCGCTTTTGGCAAGACAAAGGCGCGGCGGCGCGGTTTTCTCTGATTTTTTCTGTTTTTTGGAAGAGATCCCGCGAAATATCCCTTGACTTTCCGCCCTTCGGTCAGTATAATAGAAGAGCCGCATTGAACGGGTCTTAAGCTGGCCTTTGGCCACACCCCAAAAGCGAGCCCGAAATGAAGGAGAGGTGCAAAGAGATGTACGCAATCATCAAGACCGGCGGAAAGCAGTATAAGGTTTCCGAAGGCGACGAGATCTATGTGGAAAAGCTGGATCTGGAAGACGGCGCGGCCGTTGACTTCGAGGTGCTGATGGTGGAAAAGGACGGCGCCCTGACCATGGGCGGCAAGGTTTCCGGCAAGGTCGTGAAGACCGGCAAGCAGAAGAAGGTCATCGTCTACAAGATGAAGCCCAAAAAGAACTACCGCAGAAAACAGGGTCACAGACAGCCTTATACCAAGGTCGTCATCGAGACCATCGCGTGATCACAAACTATCGGAGGTGCAATTATGGCTCATAAAAAAGGTGTCGGCTCTACGAAAAACGGCCGCGATTCCGAGTCCAAGCGCCTTGGCGTGAAGCGTGCTGACGGTCAGTTCGTTCTGGCAGGCAACATTCTCGTCAAGCAGCGCGGCACAAAGATCCATCCGGGTACCAATGTGGGCAGAGGCAGCGATGATACGCTGTTTGCTCTGGCCAACGGCACGGTCCGCTTCGAAAGACTCGGCCGCGACCGCAAGCAGGTCTCCGTGTATGAGGATGTGCAGCAGTAAGTCAATTACTTTGCGGCTCGACCGCCCGGCAAAAGCCGGGCGGTTTTCTTTCTGCGCATTTTGAAAAGCCGCGGACAGGAGAAGCCCTGTCCGCGGCTTTTTTATCCTCTTATTCGCTGGCGGCGGTATGGATGACCTTGCCCATATTCCAGAGCTTGGCCGCCTGCCGGGCGGCTTCCAGCCGTTCCTCCGGCGTGTTGTAGGCAGAATGGGCCGTCTCTGCGCCGCAGTCCATACAGGCCACATAAACGCACCAGCCCTGCTCCTCCTGCATGGCGCCAACGCCCCGGCACACCGGGCAGTCCTCCAGCTCGATCTCATAGATGGGATCCATTTGCGCTCTCTCCTTTGCTCCTGTTACATTCCGTCGATATAGCGGCAGGCCGCGATGGCGGCCACAGCGCCGTCGGCGTTGGCCGTCGTCACCTGCCGGACCCGTTTGCTGCGGCAGTCTCCGGCAACGAAAACGCCGGGAGACGCGGTGGTGCAGCTTTCATCGGATGCAAAATAGCCAAAATCATCCAGCTTGGCCAGACCGGCGAAGGCTTCGTTTTCCGGGATCAGGCCCACGGCCACGAACAGGCCATCGCAGGCCTCCGGAATGGGCTGGCCAGTGATTCGATCCTCCGTCTCCAGCCCCACCAGCTGCCCCTCCTCCAGCGCCAGACCAGTGATGCGCACATTGACTCTGGCGCGCACATTGGGCCGCCGGAACAAAAGCTCCTGCAGGCGCTTTTCGCCGGTGAACTCCGGCAGATCCTGCAGCAGGATCACCTGACGGCACTTATCTGCCAGCAAAATAGCCTCCTGCAGGGCGGAATTGCCGCCGCCGGCCACGCAGACCGTCTGATCCCGATAGAAATCGCCATCGCACACGGCGCAGAAGGAAATGCCGCTGCCGATCAGCTCCTCCTCTCCGGGCAGGCCCAGCAGCCGGTGCTTTACGCCCGGCGCCAGGATCAGGGCCCGGCAATCGTAAGCGCCGCCCTCCTCGGTCCGGACGGTCTTACGGTCGCCCAGATCCTCCACGGAGACGGCCTTTTCCAGCTCCACCTCCGCGCCCTGAGCCAGGATCTGATCCAGCATTTTTTCCGCCAGCTCGCTGCCGCTGAGCTGCAGGGAGCCGGGATAATTTTCCACCTTGGGGGAATAGGCGATCTGCCCGCCGAAGCCGTTTTTCTCCAGCACCAGAACGCGCTTGCCGTTGCGCAGGGCGTAAAGCGCCGCCGTCATGCCGGCGGGGCCGCCGCCCACTACGATGATATCGTACATAGCGGCCCTTCCTTTACTGCTTCTTGCCCATGAGCCAGCCCTTGATGTCGGAGACGCCCTTGTATTTCTCAAAGCCCTCCTCCCGGGCCAGCACCAGCGTGGGCGCCTGCTTGACGCCAAACTGATTCACCAGCTCCACATGGTCCGTGGCGATGAGTCTTTCATAGGGGATGCCGGCCTTGTCCAGCAGGGCCATGGCCAGCTTGCAGTTGGGACAGGTGGCGGCCACGAAGAGATAGTTCCGGTCCTGGGCCGCGGGAGCTTCCGCGGCGGGCTGGCCGGCGCTCTCCTGCGCTGCGCCGCCCTCCGGCAGGGGGCCGCTGTGCCGCAGCACGGAATGGCCGATGTCGTAGGTCTTCCGATCCAAAAACTCCTGGCTCTTGCCGTCGTTCCAGTTCTGCACCGGGCGGTAATAGCCGGTGATGCGGCTGTAGATCTCCGTCTTGCGGCCGCAGTGGGGGCAGGTATGGACCTCGCCCGCCAGATAGCCGTGGTCCGGGCAGACGGAATAGGTGGGAGAAAGGGTGTAATAGGGCAGGCGGTAATTCTCCGCGATCTTGCGCACCAGATTGGCCGCGGCCTTCCAGTCGGGGAGCTTTTCGCCCAGGAAGGCGTGGAAGACGGTGCCGGAGGTGTAGAGGGTCTGCAGCTCGTCCTGCACATCCAGCGCGGAGAAGATATCCTCCGTATAGCCCACGGGCAGATGGGAGGAATTGGTATAATAAGGCGTGCCGTTCTCGTTGGCGGTGATGATATCGGGATAAAGCTCTTTATCGTGCTTGGCAAAGCGGTAGCTGGTGGATTCGGCAGGCGTGGCCTCCAGATTATACAGGTCGCCGTATTCCTCCTGATAATCGGACAGGCGCTCCCGCATATGATTGAGCACATCCTTGGCGAACTGCTGGGTGGCTTCGTGGGTCAGGTCCTTCCGGAGCCAGCAGGCATTGAGCCCCGCTTCGTTCATGCCCACCAGACCGATGGTGGAGAAATGGTTGGCGAAGGTGCCCAGATAGCGCTTGGTATAGGGATAGAGACCCGCCTCCAGCAGCTGGGTGATGACGGTGCGCTTGGTCTTCAGGCTGCGGGCAGCGATGTCCATCAGCTGATCCAGCCGCTCATAAAACTCTTCCTCATTCCGGGCCAGATAGGCGATGCGGGGCAGGTTGATGGTGACGACGCCAACGGACCCGGTGCTTTCACCGGAGCCGAAGAAGCCGCCGGACTTTTTGCGCAGCTCCCGCAGATCCAGCCGCAGGCGGCAGCACATGGAGCGCACATCGGAGGGCTCCATATCGGAATTGATATAGTTGGAGAAATAGGGCGTGCCGTATTTGGCGGTCATCTCAAAGAGCAGGCGGTTGTTTTCCGTGTCGCTCCAGTCAAAGTCCCGGGTGATGGAATAGGTGGGGATGGGATACTGGAAACCCCGCCCATTGGCGTCGCCCTCGATCATGATGTCGATGAAGGCCTTGTTCACCATATCCATTTCCTTCTTGCAGTCGCCGTAGGTGAAGTCCATCTCCTTTCCGCCTACGATGGCCGGCAGATTCTCCAGATCGCGGGGGACGGTCCAGTCCAGCGTGATGTTGGAGAAGGGCGCCTGCGTGCCCCAGCGGGAGGGCGTATTGACGCCATAGATGAAGGACTGGATGCACTGCTTGACCTCCTTCTGGGTCAGGTTGTCCACCTTGACAAAGGGTGCAAGGAAGGTATCAAAGGAAGAGAACGCCTGAGCGCCGGCCCATTCGTTCTGCATAATGCCCAAAAAGTTCACCATCTGGTTGCAGAGGGTGGAGAGATGGCTGGCGGGCGAGGAGGTGATCTTCCCCGGGACGCCGCCCAAACCCTCCTGGATCAGCTGCTTCAGGCTCCAGCCGGCGCAGTAGCCGGTGAGCATGGACAGGTCGTGGAGATGCAGGGCCGCAGACCGGTGTGCATCAGCCACCTCCTTGTCGTAGACCTCGCTGAGCCAGTAGTTGGCGGTGATGGCGCCGGAGTTGGACAGAATCAGACCGCCGACGGAATAGGTGACGGTGGAATTTTCCTTGACGCGCCAATCGTTGATCTGCAGATAATTGTCCACCAGATCCTTATAGTTCAGCAGCGTGGAGCCCACATTGCGGATCTTTTCCCGCTGCTTGCGGTAGAGGATATAGGCCTTGCTCACATCGGCATAGCCCGCCTCGGAAAGGACCTTCTCCGCGCTGTCCTGGATGTCCTCCACGGCGATGAGATCGTCCTTGATCTTGTTTTCAAAGTCTGCGGTGACCCGCAGGGCCAGCATATCGATCACGCTGGGGTGATACTGCTTCTGCAGGGCGTCGAACGCCTTGGTCAGGGCCGCGCTGATCTTGCGGATGTCAAATTCTGCGATCTTTCCGTCGCGCTTTACGACTCGGTACATGGCTGCTCCTCCGATTTTCTATTTGAATTCTTTATTCACTGACGACTTTCCGCGGCCGCCGGATCCCGGGTGCTGTCAAGCTCCCGTCCTTTCAAACGGGTCTGTGCGGCCAACTGCATCATACCATGCGCAGGCGCTTTCGTCAATATCTTGTGTGGCAAAAATCCGGTAAAACCTATATCTTGTAAATATCGCGCAAAAAAACGGAGATGCTTTTTGTCATCTCCGTCAAAGCCTGTTGGTGCGTGCGGCCCTCAGTCCACACCCCGCAGCAGGACCTCCTCCACATAGGGCCGGACCAGCTCCGCCCAGCGGCGCAGCGCTTCCTTTTCCGGCGCGTGGAGCCCGGGACGCAGGACCGTCTCCCGGTCGGTAAAGCACTGGATGGCGTAGCGCCGCGCGCCCCGGATCCAGCGCCCGATCTCTGCAAAGGACCGGTCGTCATGGAACTCCGCCACCGCCGTGGTGCGAAACTCATAGTCCGTCTCCCCCGCCAGCAGCAGCGCTGCGCTCTCCTTCACCGCTTCCAGATCCACCTGCGCCAGACCGCAGGTCTCCCCATAGCGGGAAAGGCTGTTTTTGATGTCCATGGCCGCATAGTCCACCAGCCCCGCCCGGATCACGGCCTCCAGCGCCCGGGGATGGAACCCGTTGGTATCCAGCTTTACCGCTATGGGGAGACCTGCGGTCTGGCGCAGGTGGATCTGGAAGCGGTGAA
>ERZ1026780.388-NODE-388-length-35982-cov-8.582375_pt1 | contig 35982 bp, 42 predicted proteins | sample MGYA00380126_ERZ1026780 | MGnify/ENA primary metagenome ERZ1026780 (study PRJEB33269, sample SAMEA4719762) | human gut metagenome | biome: human-associated habitat; feature: organic feature; material: feces | place: Cameroon | collected 2013-10 ... | reverse complement strand
TGCCAGCAGCACAATTGATCTTAATAACATGCACACCCGAAGGTACTATAAAAGTACCATAACCATCTATAATAGTATAGCCTGTTGGAGCTACGGCTTCTTTCTTAATTTGATAAATATTCCCTGCTTTAGTTTGCACATAGCAAGGGACATCCCCACCCCCCTTAGCTTCCAGCTTAACGTATGCGGGAGAGCCATTGAACTTAATTTTCAGGTTCGGTTCAGGGCATTCATCAAGTGTCGTATAGGCATGTGCATCATACTGTACCCCATCTTTTTTAACGTGAAATATTGCACCTAAGTCACTCATTCTATCCACAACTCGCTTCCGTTGATAATAAGGTGTCCGTTGCTATTGATTGTAGCAAAGCCACTATCATTAGTAAGCTGAGAGGTCTTTGTCGGGATAGCAGTTTTAAGAGCATAGGCTGATAAGTCAAGAGCACCGTTTATCAGATGCTGTAAAAAACCATATGTAAGTAACCATGGATGACCAGAAGTATCATATACTATAAGCCTTCCATTTTTTACAGCAGCCTGACTTTCCAGTTCAACCCAGTTTAGTGGCTCATCCCAGACAGCTCCTATTTTGTTATCTACTTCTGACTTTAAGTAGTAGCTAGAAGGGTCAAACTTAGCAGCATCAATAGCACTCTTAGCTGCTGCTGCTGCACTAGCTGCTGCCTTAGTTTCGCTTGTCTTCGCATTAGTAGCACTTGTAGCTGCATTAGAAGCACTAGAAGCTGCTGTCGATGCACTATTAGTACTTGATAATGCACTTCGCTTTGCTACATTTGCACTAGAAGAAGCTGTAGCTACATAAGATGCACTGGAATCTGCACTAGACTGAGCAGCACTAGCAGAAGCAGCTGCATTACCAGCAGACACTTTAGCTGACTCAGCCCAAGTCTTAGAGGATTTACTATCAGTAGCTCCGTCTGGACTTGTGGAAGACACAGCCCACTTCTTAGAAAGATCTGCATTATTGTTAGCTTCAGTAGCTTTAGTAGCAGTAGTATCTCTTAAAGTGGTCATAGTAGCCACATAAGAATCCCCTGTGTCTGTCAACCGCTTATTCTGAGTGTCTCCTGTAGAGGTCAATCGAGTATTCTGCTTATCTCCTGTAGCAGTCAAACGAGCATTCTGAGTATCCCCAGTAGACACAATAGAAGCGTTCTGGGCTGCTCCGGCGTTGTTGAGCTGCGTTAAGAGACTTGTCTGATTCTTTGTGATGTAATTAAGATTTACTGCATCACCGGGGTCTGTAGGGTCTAACAGGTTCTTAATCTTGTTATACCGAGCATCCCAGATGTTATCAGTCCTATCCTTACTAAGACCATCCTCCTGAGCAAGGTCTGAAGTTTCCTCTGCAAGGTGCAGAAGCTGGGTAGACTGTACGGTCATATCAGCTGCTCTGAGAACAGAAGCATCTGCCCACCCGACCAGAGGTTTAGTAGCTGTCTGTCTATAGATCTTAATTTTGAGACCTGTAGGAGCAGCTAAAGTAACTACTCTATCTGTTACGGTGTAGTCCTTACCCTGAGTGAGTTCTTCAATTTTCTCATCAGAGATCAGAGAGACATGCACAAAAGCCTTTCTAAGATAATCAAACGGAAACGAATAATTTGTTTGTGAACCATCCCCCTGATAAAAGATCTGGGCTTTTCTTTCGTTACTTATTTTAGTTCATCTCCTTTATAAAAATAAGGAATAGTAGGTAGTCGAAATGACTACCCACCATTACTTGTTACTGTTAATCAAACCCTGTACTCTGTTAGTAGACGTTGTTGTAGGTCTACCAAGTTTCTGTACTGGCTTATTATTCTTCTGTGTCTTCCCATTCTTTGTCTTCTGTGTCTTTCTCTTTTCAGGGAGCTTTGCTTCCTCTTTAGCCATAGAGCCAAGATAAGACATACCAAGGTAAGACCCCAGAGGCATTGCCTGAATGAGTTTATCAATATCCTTAGAAGTGCCATCTCCTGTTGCCAGATGATATGCACCCTGACCAGCATTGTATGCTCTACCAATCATACCTAATGCTGGGGACTGATTTGCAATATCAGATACTCTCTTATCCCACGAGTCATCTGCCGATCTGCTGTTTCGGGTATTATCGACTGTAGTACGATACATAGAGTTACCTGTAGCAGCTTCATAGGCATCCGAAGCAAAGGACAGAGGAGCGGTCATAGACATACGGAAAAGACCAGAGAGCAGAACGTGCTGCATGTTACCGTTCTTCTCCATGTAAGCCTGACGCTTCTTTTCGTCATCTGGATAGAACATGTAGGACTTAGCCACAGTCATAGCATAGTAAGAAGCTGTGTTTGTAGCATAGGAATACAGAGCAGCAAGAACATCATCCTTTTCATGGGAAGACAAGGCTCTCATAAACTGCTGGTTCATAGCCTTCATGGTGAAGTCTTTGAACTGGAAGAAGAGTCTATGCTTCTCTTTGAAAGGCGTCATGTTACCAATAGACTGCTGCTGGATACCTCTCATAGACTCATTATCCATGAGCTTCTTGAACTTAGAAAAGGACATTGGGTCTTCATCCATCCAGTGATCGAGATTTCCTTTTTCATCAATAAGGTACTTTTTGATAGCCTTCTGGACATTATCAACATCCTTCTGGCTATGGATACCCGCTGCTGCTAATTTCTTCTTAGAGAATGGGTTACGAAGGAATCCAACATGTTTACCACTAGCCCACTTCAATGCATCTTCAATAGCTGCACTTCTCATGGACTGAACCATAGCATTGGTCAGTTTTGGCATGAAGTTGACTGTAGATGTGATGAGAGCTGCCCTCTTAATGTTTCTATTAAGGGCATCCGCTGCACGCCCTTTAAGAGACGGTGTAGGGTCATCAGCAGACACTTTATCAAAGAGCTGTCTGTAGATCTTAGAGTCAGTAGAAGCAGATGTACTCCACCCTCTAGTAGCAATATCTTCTGCATACATCTTTCTCAGAACATTATCAACGATCTCAGCTCCATCTTCACCAAGTCGCATGTTCTTAGCTAAGTTGCCGAAGAACGGAATATTGTTTAACAGTACCTTCCAGCCACCGTAAGCAATAGAGCCACCAAGTTCTCCGAGCTGTGCAAAGGTCATGTTACCACCTACGTTAGCATAGGAGAGACTTCTTAAAGAGTTCGAGAAGGCATCCCAACCTCTCTGTTCATTGGTGTTGTAAGTACCAATGCCAAGAAGTTTATGAAGACCCATCTGCATAGCTTCAAGTTCTCTGCCACCATCTCGGATGAAACCATTCTTAGCCAGCTCCTGCACAATACTAGAATAGAACTTCTGCTGTGTCTGAGAGTCACCAATGGTAGCTCTCAAAGCAACTTCACCACTGAGTCTGTTCATGACCTGTGGCAAGAAGCTATCAAGGTCATAGCTTCTAATATCCTTATCAAAGCTAAATTCCATACCATTCTTCATCCTCATGACCCCAGAAGTATCCATTGGTAAACGGTGCTTCAAAGAATCAGAGAGAGCTGTATATGGATTCTTCAGCCTTGTGTCTTTCAAATCAAAATTCAGACGAGAGTTGTTTCTATCAATACGACCATACGCCCAGTTCTTCGCTGCCTGTTCGAGATGTTCTTCAATCTCTTCTTCTGTAGGTTCTACCCACTGAAGAGGTTGCTTGCCTTTGTAGGTCTTTTTCTTCTTCTCAAACTCCTTTTTCTTAATCTCAATGAAGTATTTAGTTTCGGCATCTCTGTCCATAAAGCGTCTAGCGTATTCAGTAAGATCGTCCAAAACATCATTGATGTCATCGTAGTTACGATTCATCCAGTCCAAGAGCTTATCTTCATCAGTGATACGGAAGAACTCTTTAGCGGAGTTTTCGGTATCGAACTGGGACAGTAAAGACCCCAGACCTCTACGACCACCAAGATTTTCAGACCTCTTCTGCATCTGCTTCATGATGTCACCTGTCAGCTCTTCCATGTCACTTGCGAGACTCTGAATCTCGGGAGAGAACTGTTTAAGAGCCAAAGTGTCTCCTCTAGCCCTTGCATTGTAGCAGTCAATGATCTGTTCGTTCACCTTATGAATCAGATGGTTTCTTTCAAGACCATTAAAGACACCAAAGGTATCCTGAATGTACTGCTGTCTCTTGTCAAGGAAGACAATGTACTGAGAGTTCCAGCGGTCAAGAAGCATCTGTTTAATGCTTTCTGCGGAGAGACAATCAGTATAGTTTGCTTTCATTCGCGGGTCATTAAAGAGAATAGTAGAAGCCTTCTGCATCAGACGAGAATGAGAGTTTCGCATGATACCAAAGATGTTACCAGCGAACGTACCATGTTCCAACCAAAGACCTAAGCGCCCAAAGAAACCCTGACGTTCTTTTGAGCTTTCACCTTTATCAGACACATCATCAAAAATGGTCTTAGAGGTGACATCTTTAGAGTAGTCAATCTCTCCAATGTCTTCAACAGTCTGGGCAATACCAGCACCATTAGAGTTGTTTGGAGAGTAGTTAATACCTTCAACGACATGAGAACCATCTGGCATAACCTGTACTGGGTCATCCTTGTGAATCGTTTCCTGAGCATTTCTGACCAGCATCTTATCAAGTTCACCCTGAGAGTTGTCAGCTCTTTCTCTTGCTCGGTTAGCTGTGTCTGGGTAAACAGGTTTCTTGTTTACGTCAACATCTTTGGTCTTAGCTGCATACTTCTTCAAAGCACCAGCTACTGTGTCTGCCATCCAAGCATCCGAATCATAGTTCGGGTCAAGCCACTTACCAACCCCCTCACGGACTTCCTTCATGATGTTATCAGATTTGTGTTTGCTACCTCTGTTTTCAATCCAGTAAGCCAGAGCTTCTTCTGGACTTGTAGCATGGCGAGTAGCGTTAATCCATTCCTTTGATTTGGAGTGTGCCATACGATAAGACACCATATCAAGGATTCTCTTGTAATGTTCAGGTTCGATCATATTCTTGAGAGCAATATGGACACCCGCTTCATGCATAACGACACCCATAAGGTTCTGCTTATTGATCTTTTCACGAATCAATACAGAGACACCCATGCCAGGAAGACTAAATGCCTTAGCATCTGGGTCAAGTTCTACACCAAAGTGAGAAGCCCATTTGCGAGCTTTCTTCTCAGTAAGGATGAACATCTGTCCATTCTTAATGAGCTGATCGGTAATCGAATCTGGCTCTACAAGGTCACTGTATGCCTTTGTAGCAGAATACTGAAGACCCTGTACAGCTTCAGAAGGCTGAGGTTTCTCCAATGGAGAGTAGCCAGCAGCATTGTCAGCTTCTTCTCTGCTAACATCTTTTGTAGGAGAGGTGATTGGGTCTTTACTTCGGCTTGTCCCTACTTGACCATCGCCTTCCTTAGCTACTGCTTTCTCTTTATAATGAAGATCAATGTCAGTACCTTCCTGAGCAAAGTCATCCATCATATCTTTATGAAGAGCATCCTGAACATGCGGTTTTACTTCCATGCGAGGTGCAACGCCAATAGCAAGACGAGTAGTTTCATCTTCAAGACCACGTTTAGTCATGTCAAGTCGTCTAGCCATCTCACCAGTGCCAGCCTTACCCATAGCACCACCAATAGCACCTAAGACACCAGCAAAGGTCATAGTAGTAGCATAGTCTGGATGGAAGCCGCCAAACTTCTGAGCTGCCCATCTATCAGCACCAGCACCGACCATAGAAGTCAGAGCATTGGCTGCCATTTTAGCTGCTTTTCCTGTATTGATAGTAAGTGTCTTACCACCCAAAGAAAGCACAGTTCTTGCCTTAGCAGCTTTTGTAGCAATGTTTACCAGTGAAGCACCATTAAGACCAGGAACGAACGCCAGAAGAATAGAAGGGTCAGCAATAGACCCTATAATAGTACCAACGGAAGACAAACCAAATTCCATGTTGTCTACCTCTTTGGCTCTTTCACGATCTTCTTGCTTCTGTGCTAAGAGTGCCAAAAGAGTCTGTCGGTTATGTGCATTAGTCAGCACATAGTTCTGAGCTACAGAGTCCCCTTCAAGCCCCTTCTGGACAAGATCAATATCTTCCTGAGATGGTCTATAGTTACTCTTAGCCCACTCAGCCATAGAGTCTGCGTTTACAAAGTTAGCCCATGCAGTTCTTACCGCAGACACAGTACCCTGATCTACGAACTGATTCATGAACTTGTTATAAACTTCGTCCCAGAATCCATAGACCTTCTTAGCCTCTGGTACATCTGGCATCTTAACTGGGTGCTTTAAGCCATACGCACCAGCATAGTTGCCAAGTTTATCCAGAGGGTCGCCAGCCATAATAGCCTGAAGTCTAGCCATAGTTGCGTCTGCATATTGACCAGTGGTCATGTTACCATCAGACCAGTCTTCGTGTCCGATAGCTCCTTCACCACCCTGCCAAGCAATAGCAGCATTTCTATACCCATACTTTTCGATATATTCTGCTGCCATTCTATGAGCTGCTACTTCCTGAGCTTCTGGCGACCAGTCATCTGGGTCATCTGCATATTCAGCATAGGTGCTAGGAAGGAACTGATACTTCCCTCTAGTCCCTGTGTCTGGGTTCACAGCGTCATAATTACCACCTGATTCTGTTCCCGAAATAGCTTCAAGAAAAGCATCAACATTATCCATTCATATCACCTCTTTTAATAACCATTCCAAGACCATGGAGTATACGAAGCTCTTCTGTTACCTGTGACTGTCAGTGTCTCACCATCAGAAGAACCACCATCATCGTCATCAGTTTCTCCTGCTTCCTGACGATCATACCACCACTGATTGACCATATCATAGAACTCATCTGGGGTGTAGCCATTGCCTTCTTCAAAGCCCCAGCCAGGGTCGCCGAAATGAATCCTATCATCGACACCCCACCACCATGTAGCGTTCATTCCTGGGTTTTCAGCATTGACAGCCTTAACCTTTTCATCCATGACTCTAGTAGCTGTGCCAAACACATCGTCAGATGCATCAATACCATTGGTGTTATCTGTCTTCTGTGCAAACAAAGCTCTAGGTAGAGGATTGTTATTATAAGACACATAATTCTTATTCAACATGGTCTGTAGCAGATAGTCCGCTGCATCTTTATCCTGTGTGCAAGCTCTCAGATATTTGAGGGCTGTAGCACTGACATTAGAGAAAGAATCAGCAGTAATCGGAACAGACACAGTCTCAGATGGATGATCTACATCAGTAAGATTCACGTTAGTACCAGAAGACATAGCATTAGAAGCATAGTCTTCAGCATCTTGCTTGAGCTGTGTGCTTCTAGCCATGTTGTCTCGCCCTTCACAGAAGAACTGGAAGCCAGCTTCAGGACTCCCTTTGAAGTCACTCAAGGCTCTGATAGCCTGAATGTTAGAAGCCATATCCTTACCAAAGTTAGCTGCAAAGAGTGCTGGATTGTACTCATACAGATTGATTGCATTGATGACACTCTGAGGGTTGCTAGAGTCTTCCATTTCGGATGCAGAAGACCCCAGAATGGCGTTCTGGAAAGCATCTTTGTATTCCGAACGCATCCTAGAGTTAGGCGACCAGTAGAGGATACCAGCAATAGATTTTGCATCCCCTGGCTGAACACCCTGCATCCTTTCCGCTGCTGCTTCATATGCAAGATCTGCGGAGCAATAGGTATTGGATGCCTTACCCATAAGGTGACGAGTAAGAGCCGTCTTAGCATCCTGAAGTTTTGCACCCGCTGCCAACTGTCTCTGATTCTCTCTAATCTTAGCTCTCTTGTCTGCTTCTTCCTGCGAAACCAGACTCATACGAATCTGGTTGTATTTAGGGTTCAGTAACTCCTGAGCATCCTTAGAAAGCCCCTTCCAGTATTCATCAAGTTTTGCTACACTCTGACAACGGAGCATTGTTTCATACTGTGTGCGTGTCCATTCATTTGGTCTAGCGAGAGCTGTGTCTCCTGCCATACGAATGTATGTATTCAGGTCAATAACATCTTTGACTCTGACAGGTTTCGTACCATCATCATTATTAGTGATGATAATATCACCACACTTCTTAATGCGGTCTGGCGAACCATTCATCTTTGCAGACTCTTCCAGAAGTCCTTCCATAAAGGTCTTTCTATCAGAGAGCTGTAAAGACATCAGCATAGAGTTATTGATCTTTTCCTGAATACCAGACACAAACGCATCATCACTCTTGTCACCATTCTCTCGCACATATGTAGCCATATCTGCTTGCATAGTTGCACGACTCATAGTTTCAAGACTCTTAGATTTCTCCGCTACCTTCTGATTGGTAATATCCAGAAGGTCTTGTGGGTTCGATGCCCAGAATCCTTTGTAGAACTGTTCAACGTCATAAGACTCATTTTTGTTATCTTCAAGGAACTTCTGCTTCTCTTCCTGATAACGCTGACGTTCCTTTTCAGGGTCTTTCACTGGGTCTTGTGCCATTGTAAGCTGATACTGCTGAGAGAACTTCTCAGACATATACTTACCTCTAGCCTGTTCAATAGCAGCTACGGCATATGGGTTATCTGCCAACTGGAACTTCCCATACTTATTAAGAAGTTCGATAGCTGACAGTTTCTTCCAGTCATCTTCCGTGGCTGCATTGATGAGAGGTTCAATCTCCACAGTTCTTGCTCTAGCTCGGTCTTCCTCACTAGAAGCATATTTCATTACGTTAGACCCAAGACCAGTTAAGGCATTGTAAAGCCTATCCCCCGCCCCAGATTTAACGATGCCCTGAGAATCTACAAGATTTCTCAGAGACTTCTGATAAGTGGCTACTGGCTGTCTAGTAAACTGCCTTTGAGTACCCACTGCATTTTGTACTATATTCGCCATTTAGCCTCCTATCATCGAATAAGTAAATTGGTCTTTGAAAGTCTACCATGCTTGTAAATGTTCGTATAGTTTGCCATAGAAGGCAGACCATTAGCATTGTATGTAAAGTAAGACCCAGAAGATTTCGTAGTCGGACTATGCGACCCCCAGAAATCGAATGTACCCCCTTTTGCCTTAGCTGCTGCTGCCTGTGTCTTGTGTTCATTGTACCCAGACAAAGCAGTAGAAGCAAGAGACAGAATATCCGCGAACTTCTGTGACCTAGAAATCTCTCCCTGTTTCTTGAGGTTAGCAATGTAGTCCTTTGTGGACAGCAGAGTAGTCTCCTTATTGAGATCAACTTCATTAGACTTTCTCTGATATTTGTCCTGTACGGAAGCAACAGACCTAGAAGTGTCTGCTTCGACTGCTCTCATGAGTCGATCGGCTGTTCTGCCACCACCAGCATAACCTTCTGAAATAGCAGCATTGACCTGTGAGTTAAGCTGCATTTGGTTAATTCGTGTTTTAATAATATCGTTTACGGCAGCATCATATGCGTCCTGCCGTTCGATTTCGTAGTTCTGAAAAGCATAGTTCATCTCTTTGGTAGCACCTCTAGCCTGAGCTTCAAGGTATCGTGCCTGAGCATTATACTGCTGTCTCATGCCATAGGCTTGCATAGCTACCTGAGCTGCGACTGCCCACCAACACATTGGACTATCTCCTTTCAATAATAAAGTGCCAAATATCTTTCCTAAATGGGTCTTCCCAGAAGGATGCCCCAAGGAAGTCCAGATACTTAACATGAAGTTCATTCTTAGCATACAGGGTATTGGTAATGTATGGATAGGCACTCAAAAGGTCTTTAACGACTCCTTTAGACCACCTAAGAAATTCAATCTTGTGGTCTTCCACTGCATTGGTCAAAAGCAGCCAGCCAATGACACCATCAGAGTAAATGCCCCAGTCCATCATATACTGATACCAGTTGCCAATTCCAAGTAAGACCCCATCGCATTTGAGAACTCTCACATCTTCCAAATGGGCAAGAAGGAAACCTAAATGTTCTTTAAGGGTCTTACCAGACACCACCTCTACTTCTTTCTCATCCATTGGTCGAATGTTCTCAGAAAACTCAAAAATGTCTTCTTCTGTAGCATTGTCAATAGTAATCATATCGACCTCGTCCTCTTGATATAATTTCCTTCCCAAGTGTACCCCATAAGAGACATAGCCGTAGGAGCTTGTGTCTTAATGGAGATCTGACAGTTATCGTTCTTACTCATAACTGGAATAATCATCGAACCTGTCTCCATTGGGATAACGTTCATCTTGTTGTTAGTTGCACCCATGACACGAGCTGTATGATAGTATACATGTGTGGGTCTAGGGTCTTTATGACTAACGTGTACTTCAAAGTAACCAGACTTCGCAAAATTGATCTTCATACGAGAGATCTGAAGTCTGCCTTCCTCTTCTGCTACAATGCCAGCGTTACCTCTCTGCTTAATGATAAGCTGAGAGAACTGGACATAGAACGTAAAGGCTTCCCCAAAAGTGACCTTCTGTCCTCTCAAATCTCTATTGATGTAGACATTATCGTTCTTTACATCATTATAAGAGAACTCATAGTAATGACCATCTTTAGTCACAACACCATACTTTGCCCCAGCAGACAGGTGATTTCCGTATGCCTTAGCAATAGAGAGGTGTGTCATTGTGTTAATGTCATCATAGTTGTCCTCAGAGATTGGAGCAGACACAGCCTTACGGTCAAGGAAGACACGATAAGGTTCATCATTGTAGTCTTTGGTATTGTAGGTGAAGATCATTTTCTCCATGAACAGTTCACCATCTCTGACCAAGAGCATGTAGAAAGTAGAGTCAAAGAAACCCCCGCCTAAGATGGTCGCACCCTTAAATTCCCAATAAGACCAAGAAGACTGCATACGGTCTTCTTCAGAGAACAGATATTTGTACACATAGATTCTGGAAGTGTTACCAGTAGAGAGTACAAGTAGAATGTGTTCGTTATTAGAAGGACACATCGTATAGACACCATTAGGGATAAACGAAGGTACATGAGAAGACACATCCTGAGCATCTTTAGTACCTACAGTATCGTTCATGGTGTAGTATTCATTCAGAGAAGAGAACTCAGCTCTCTTGACAATGAAGTACATTCTTCGACCAGCTCCTACAGGCTTTACTTCTTGAGCGGAAGTGAACTGTGTCGCAAGAGGAGCTGCTGCGTTCTGAGGTGTCAAGACCCCATCAGCAGACAAAATGAACTGAGAGTTAGCAGAGAAAAGTACCAAGTCCTGAGCGAAGGGTACGGCGTGATAAAGGATGTCTACCTCATTGTTAGACACAGCCAAGTCAATCGGGTCGGTATCCTGTACTTCTACCGCAGACCCCATCCAGAAGTTGAAGAAAGAGGCAGACCTAGAAAGAATTATATTTTCCCCGCTAAGGAGTCCTAAACGATTTCTAAAGAGGAATACATCGTTGATCTTTCCGTCTACAAAGGAAGGGTTCGGGTTAGAATCCTCATCCCCTGTGTCTCTATCATCCCACTCTGCTGGCTTTACCGTAAATGTACCATCAGCATTTCTGGTCATTACATGAGGCATCGTAGAGGAATTATAACCAGCTAAAATTCCTGGCTTCGCACATTCCTTCCAGACGTTCTCAGAGGCTCTATAAGAGACATAGTAGTCATCCGAACCAGACCCATTGTCCCCCAAGACCTTTACTGTATAGCCGTCTTTGGCTTCTGTAGGAAGGTTCGTGAACTTCTGGGCTGTATGAAAGAAACCAAACATACCCAGACCATTGAAACCATCGACACATTTGACATTCTTAACGATCACATCTGCTTTGGTCAAGTACAGACTAGAGTTATACTTCTCTACTGTCCAGCCATTCTTAGCAGCAGCATCCCCAAGCTGATCTCGGATATAGTTCGTATCAATCTGTTTGGTCTGATCTGCATTGTCACCATTAGGGGTCGTATAGGCTGCGATCTCTTTGTCGTTCACGAGAATCTTATAGGTTCGACCGTACTGCCCAGATTTAACGTTGACAAGACAGCTATGGTCATCCCACTTGTAAGGGACTGGGTCTGTACTCATCTTGACCACTTTGTCTCGGTTTACGATAAAAGTATAATCAGCAATAGTAACGAGTCTAAGAGACTTTCTAGGATTATCAACGGTAACATAGTCTTTCCCATCTCCTTCATACTTTACATCATAGGACTTACCGTATTCATCCCAGACCTTTACCGAAGACCCATCAAAGAGCATGACATACTTTTCGTTTTCGTCTCGGTTTACAATGTGTACCAGAGCATTGGCATTAGTTGGAGCAGACCCCAAGGCACTTACATAGAGCGTAGGGGGTCGCTTCTGAAGACCAGAAGACTCCGTAGAGAAACCATTGACCTGCTGATCGAGCTGTTCAGGAAGCCTAAGAAGATCTGGCTGCTGAGAGATACCAGAGATAAGGTTCTTTACGGTCTGTGAAATTCTAGTGTTCCTCATATTACCGAACCTCCAAAGTCTTAACAGGCTGAAGACCAAACATCGTATAGTCTCCCAGTTCCATCTCATACTCCTGCAAAGCTACCCATGCTTCACCCTCCTGAACCTGAAGATTCTGACCAATACTGTCATCATCAAGTGTCTGCTGCTGGAAGATACGAGCTGCCTTAGCTACGATGTAGTCTCTAGCAACAGAAGGCATATAGTCAAAGTCAACAAGACGAATGAGTTCTACAGAAATGTCAGAGTCAAATGTGTCTTTCTGATTATCAAAGTCATAGACATATTCACCTTTCTGGACATACTTAGTCCCATCCGTACCCACAATGTACAGAATGTCATCCTGCCATTTGATCTTATGAGTCGTGAGATCAACATTTAGCTTTGCCTCATCAACATGGTTGAAAGACCAGCCTTTAGATTGCACCTGTCTATTCACTTTCTCAAGGACTCTAATGGCGTTCTCAACATCGACATTCTGGGAATCTTCAAGAGAATTGACAGGAGCTTCCCCGATAGCTGCCAACATGTCATTGATTGCATCAAGGGATTTATTTGATGTAAGAATCATGATAGCTCCTTTCTATAAAATAAAATTGTGTGTGGTGTCCCCTTGAGGACTTGAACCTCAATCTCCCTGCTGGGCGTTCTTCCATTGAATCTAAAGGGACATAAAGGGGTCATATGGTACTAGCCATACGACCCCAATTTTATTATTTTGAGTATATCTCTATACTCTAGCATCTGTTAGACAGACGCTTCAATGCAACCCATGTAAGCTGCTTCTGGACGCAGACCGCCATGACCTACAGCGTAAGAAGCTGCGAGCATATCAGCCTGATATTCAGCACGACGAGCGCGTTCCAGTTTCAGGTCACGCAGTTTCACAGTACCTACAGCGGACTTGTGCATTGCGATAAATGCACATTTATCCTTGTAAGTAGCTGGGAAGACATGACCTTCACCCTGAAGCAGACCATCGTTAGCGTCTGCACCACCCATGGTAAGGTGCGCACATTCGATAATATCGAAGCCAGCAATACGAAGGATGTTTGCATCAGTGATAGTAGCTACACCACCGTAATCACGGTTAATAGCAACCAGAGATGCAATAAGTGCAGTACGAGCAGTTGGGGTCATAAACACATAACGTTCCGATTCTGGAACGTAGTTGTTAGACATTTTAGCTTTGATTTCAAGAAGTGCCTGAACCAGAGCTTTACCTTCTGCTTCGGTAACACCAATATCGGCTGCTGCAATCTTTTTGGTGATGATCTCACCCTTACCAAGACCAGTAAGGTTCTCTTTGTTCGCAACGATCATCTTTGCTGCTTCCGCAAGAACAGAGCCGTCCATTTTCAGAGCCAGAGCTTCACCCATCTGTTTGGTGTATTCAGAACGTACATCAACGTGGGTCATAGCTTCATCAATATCTGGAATCATCTGAGAAGTAGTCAGAAGACCATCAATAACGATGACTCTTTCACCAGTCGGGATGTTCTTTCGGATGTCATCCAGAGACTTACCAGGTTTCAAGTAAGCAGCATCCGCACGACCGAAGATCGGGAACTGTGCCGATTTACCCGAAGAAATAGTACGAACAATGTGACGACCCATGGTCACAGAGGAACGAGAGAAAGCTGCCAGCGTTTCACCAGCAAATACTTTCAGATACAGCCCCAGAGTATCCTCAGTACCCTGAATAAGACCAGGCTGTGCGACAGTTACATCTGCCATGTAGTAAATCAACTCCTTTTTGATTTAATAAAAATAGTAATAATAAGATTAGCCAAAGAATGTTGACTGCATTGTCATTCGCTGCACTTTGTCAGTGTATGCCATATCCGTTCCGTATCGAGGGTCGTTCATGGCTTTAATCATTGCTTCTTTGCTATTAAAGCCTTTGTTTTCGACCACAGCTGCACCACCCAAAATGCTGCGATTGGCTGTACCATATTTAGTTGTCATCTGAGCTTTGTAGCCCTTAATCAAAGCACTGAGCTGAGTAAGACTCCCAGATTCAATAGTCTCATTGAAAGCCTGAACATCGGCTTCGCCCAGACCCTTTACAAATTGGCAGAGCTTGCCATACTCTTCTTCACCACCAGCCATCCTATAGACGGCATCAGTGAACTCATTCACCTGTGCTTCAAAACCTTTGATAAATGCGTTGACTACAGCTTCTGGATAGCCAGCTCCTTTAAGAGCTTCCATAGACTTCTCAGAGAGTTTTCCGTTGTCTTCATATTCCTTCACAAGGGCATCGTAATCGACACCTTTGGAAGTGAGGTCAGACTTGACTTCATCCTCTGCCTTCTGCTGTTCTTTGACCCCATCTTCGATTTCTTTAATCTCAGCTTCTGGGGTCTTCTCCTCTTTCTTGTCTTCGGTTTTCTTGTCGGTTTCCTTAGTGTCTACCTTTTCACCATTATCAGTGATTTCGACTTCTTTGTGTTCCTCAAGAGTATCCATGGCTGCTTTTTCAGCAGTCTTGCCCGCATCAACAACCGTACCAGCGTCAACTTCTGGGGTCGGATTTGTTACCTGATTTTCACCTTCCATAATTATGCTCCTTCTTCATTACCTTTCATCATACCAGCAGCCATCTGAGGTGCTGCTCTAGTAGCCATTTCAGCCATCTGACTCTGTTGCTGTTCCTGCTGAAGCTGCTCTGGGGTCTTAATCAAGTTTTCTGTGTTGATAGAAAGACCATTTGCCATACGTTCAGCCATAACAGTCCAGTTGATGACCTGTGCCATCGCTGGGTTCTGGCTAACAATCTGACTGAATGTCATCATCTTGTTAAAATCGTGTCCGCGACCAATAGCAGCAAGACCAGTAGTAATAGTTGGTTCGACCAGCCCTTCAAGATCTGGCATCTGACCAGTTCCTTCAAGCTGTACCAAAAGTCTCCTTACGAGTGGCAACTGAAGTTCCTGAGACAGAATAGAATAGACACCACCCAATGTGTCTTCCAACTCCGATGCAACGTACCTAATTTCTTCAGCAGTTACACGTTCACCATTTCTCTGGACTGCTGAGTTAAGCATAAATGCAAAAGACAAGCGGTCAGAAAGCATAGTAACAGTAGACGCTGCCACCTGAAGATCTGCACCTTTGTTGAGCTGAAGAGCCTGTACATCATCTGGTCTTCCTGGGACAAAGCTCCCAGATTTTGCCTTTGCTAACTTAAATGGTCTTGTAATCCCATTCGGGTTGACCAAGTAGAGTACGTTAGCACAGATTGCTGACATTTCAACAATAGCCTTAGAGAGGGCTTCAAGAGATCTCAAGTCACCCAGATACTCTTCGACAAAAGATCTGCCGTAAGACTCCCCATCCATCTTTACCATACGCAAAGGAATCCAAGGGGTCTTCTCTTTAGGGTACTGCTGTTCAGACCCATTTACCACTTCACCATTGACTTCCTGATAAGAATAGAAGACATCATTTTCAAGGTACACATGAGTATAGACAGTAACAATGTCTTCTGGCTTCCTCTCTTCGCCATTGTGAGTGACCATTGCCTTTACATCATCTGGAAGAGCTGCATAGGCAATCTTATCCATCGCTACAATCTGCACTACGTTCCCCAAAGCATCTCTCTGTAGAACATAAGAGTTCAGTTTGTAGAGCTTCATACCACCTTCCTTTGGTGGCAGGAAAAGCAGACAGTTGCCAGTCACGACCAGTACCTTAATAGCCTCTGCAAGGGTCACTCGGTATTGATGTGTCTCCGCATACTGAATTGCTTTCTGTTCAAGATTAGCTAAAGCCTGTTCTACCTGTTCACGCATTTCAGGATTATTAGCGAGATCTGCTTCTGCGTCTTCACCAGGTGTAAGCCTAAAGAAGGTGTCGTTCGGCGGGAATAGAGCCAACATAAGTTTAGACCCCAGATTATTCACACCTCTAGCTCCGATACTCTGATATGGAGTATTGAAAGTAGAAGAACCATTAGACCCCTCTTTAGGGAATAGAGATGGAATCGTGTATGTAGCACAATCTTCTGCTCTAGTTACATATGGTGAGCGATCGGAAGTCAGTCTCTCATAAATAGACTTAGCTGTCTCTTCATGATTAAATGTTGTTCCTTTCTTCGCCATTTACATCACCTTAAAGGTTCAGACCAGTACCAGTAGTTCCACCACCAGCAGAATCAGAACCATTGCCAATCATAAGACTCTTCTTACCCATGGCTTTCTTCTTACGTTTTGTAGCCTCGGTGTCTACGTTCGTATCGTTATTCTGTGCGTCTGCTGCTGGGGCTGCTGCTGCCCCTGCGGACTGAGTGACAGATGCCGTAGAAGTTCTAGCACCAAAAAGATGCCCAATAGCTCTGAACGGTGCTGAAACAACTTTACCAATAGCGTGTCCAATACCACCCATAATTAAATACTCCAACCTCCTGTGTCATTTACACTAACTCTGTTATTCATGTTGTCTGTTCCACGCCTGATCTGTAATGCCTGAGAGCCTCTTCGCTTCTGCTTCCAAGCATCCGTCCCACCATAGACAGGTGAGTTCGGATCTGTAGCTGTAGTAGAAGGTGTCAGCTCTCTAGCAGTAACAGAAGGCATAGGAATTTTAGGTGTCTTCCATAAGCACACCTACATCACCTCTCATTCTGCTCCTCTGAAATAGAACGTAAATGATTGATAATATCTCTAGCTCCCTTAATGTACCCAATCTTGTACTCAGCGGGTTCATCTTTAAGGGTATGCAAAAGAGAATCAAAGTTATACAGTTCATCCAGATACGTTACAATATCTTCATGAACATAAGGAATTTTGTCACTCATGTGTATCCTCCTCTGTATTGTGTCTCAATTAGTCACTATAGGGGGTGTCTCAATTAGGAAAGACCCAAGCAAAATTTGGATAAGAGAAGGCACAATGTCCGTGTCTCTTATAGAGATTTTCAATCATCTTTGGATTGTCAGTCATTGACGCTCCTGTCTCCATAATGGAACATCCCAGACCCTTAGCTCTCTTCAGCATATAGTCAAGTGCTACACGACCAAAGCCATGGAAAGATGGGTCAAGACCAAGTACAAACAGTTCTTCAAAACAGGTAGCTTTCGTATACCATGGCGTAACAATGTCAAACGCTAAGACACCTACATTGCGTCCATTGGTATCCTTAAAGAGAATGAGGTGCTTTGCAGATGCTACCCAATACAAATTAAAATGGATAGCAGCAAAATCAGCAAAGGTCTTGCCAGGTTTTGACTTCAGGTGACGAATCTCACTGTAGACCTTAGAGGAAATATAATTGAGTGTCCTCTCATCATTTGGGTCTACTTCGATGGCGACCAAAGAATCGGCTTTCCGTTCTTCCACTCTGTGTCTCTGAGAATACGAGCGACCCTTGCCTGTTGCAGAGCATCTTCCTTTGTGCGACCTTTTCTGAGAAAAGTCCTTTCCACTGTATGCCATGATACCCCTTCTTTCTGAAAAATCTTTTCTGCTGTCTTTTCACCAATTCCAGGACACCCTTCATAGTTATCAGCTTTATCACCTATGAGGGTCTGGGTATAAAACCATTTGTCTGCTTCACGTTCTGAGATGTGATACAGTTCCCCTTTAATGAAATTGTAGAAGACCCCAGGGATAGACCTAAAGTCTTTATCCCCAGAGCTATGGACTTCATGCCCCTTGAAGCGAGTAGCCATAATGCCAACTACATCGTCAGCTTCAAGAGTCGGAATCATCTTTGTCGTGTAATGTGCTTTAATCCAGTCAATGACTTCACGATAGCAAACAGGCTTTCTCTTACCGATTCTGTTTGCCTTATAGGTAGACAAGATCTTTTTCCTAAAGTTTGCTACAGGGTCTGAAATGCACATAATGATCTTGTATTCGCCTTCATAGTTGAGCTTGTCCAAGATCGTTGTGACAATGCCTTCAACACGGTCATCAATCTGTCCTTCAGCTTCATGAGCGTCAGCATGAAGAGTCCACAGACCATCACCCCAGTTAATCTCCCGCTCCACTGAAGAGCAAGACACAAAGCACAACATATCGGCATCAAGAAGAATGTAGAGCATATTATAAATACCCTTCCTTCTTCAGAAGCTGAAATCCTTTTGACGTAACATACCAAGCATTTGTAGCTGTGCCAGAAAGTACAGAAGTGATATGCCCACGAGAAGCAGCTTCTGCAATGATGAACGCATTTTCTCTGGCAAAATCACTCTGAAGTTTGTACTGATTAAACATCATCTGAGCAAGTGTTTCTAAGTATTTATTCAAGTATTTTACCCCTTTCGTATTAGTGACAGTCATACCAGTTCCTTCCTTTCATTCCATCTGTGTCTAGCTGTACTCTAAAATTAAAATGTTTCTGTGTGTCTCTCATTGCTGCCTGAGCTTCTGCTATGACAATATCAGCAATATCAGAGTTTCTACAAGCAATTTGCTGTTCATCGTGAACCCATGCCATTAAGGCAAAGTCTCCGTCCCAGCCATGTTTAAGACCACGAGCTAACAATCTTTCTTCTGTTCTTACTATCCAATATTTGCAAACCAAAGCACCCGCCGACTGCAAAAGAAGGTTAAGAGCTGAATGGATAGACCTGACATGCAAGTGTCTTCCATCCAGACCCTTTAGATACTTTCGTCTCCACTTAATGATCTTTCCGTGGTACTCCTCAGCTATAAGACACTTCTTAATAGCATTTCGTAAAGAAGAAATAGCAGGAGTCCCAGCAAGAAATTTCTTTTTGAGTCGTTTCCCATCAGTTGCGTCACCCCCTACAATCTTGCCAATCTTAGTATCACCAGCACCATAGAGGAAAGCGTAGATGAACGTCTTCGCTTCATCTCTTGTAGGAAGACCAGCAGCTTTTTGGTTCAGTGTGTGTATATCACCATGAACGACTTCATTGGCATACTTCCCAGAGTCATAAGGATATAGAAAATGAGACAAGCAGCGAAGCTCCAAAGAGCAAGCGTCAATACCAGACTGAACCCATCCTGAAGGAACGCCGAAGAGACTACGACACTCTTTTCCCCAAGGACTAGCGTTATGAGGTACTTGAGTAACATTAGGCTGGCTATGAGTAGCACGACCGCTAACAGTACCGTTTGGATTAACTCTTCCATGAATCTTGCCATCTCCTTTTACACATTTCAACCATGCTTGCGTACCATCTGCAAGCTGACCCAAACGCTTCGTGAGCATTAACTGTTCTTCAAACAAAGGAGCCAAAGTACGAATTGATTCAGGAGCTTCTTCGTCTTTTGCCATAAAGTGAAAAGTTGTTTCATCTATCTTTAACCTCCCATCTTCCGCATACAATTCTTCATTCTGTGGACTATATCCATAATGCGTTCTAATTACCCATTCGATCTGCTGTCTTGACCCAGGATTGAACTCTTTGTATCTCTGAATAGGAACACCGGCTTTATACCCAAGTCTCTTATTGTCTCTCTTAGGAATAAAGACTTTGTCTGGAATAGGGGGAGCAAGTTCCTTGATTTTGGAAGACACAATAGCAGCTCTATCTCTAAGGGTCTTTTCAAGCTCCTTTGCCCCCTTAATGTCAAATGGGAAGCCATTCTGTTCCTGTTTAGTCATCAGCCACTGAGCTTTATGTTCAAGGGTAATAGCAGCTTCAGGATAATGTTTTGCCAGCTCTTTCTCATAAAGAGCTTCTGTTACAACGACATCCTGCTTGTTGTACTTCAGCATGTCTTCATTAAACATTGCCCATGCATCTTCTGTGTCTTCTGCGTATGTGCCTTTATAGACACCAAGGCGATACCCATAGGCTTTCAAGGTGTGCGACCCTATCAAAGACCCTGGAATCTCCTTGCGTCTAAAAGCACCATAGTCAGACTCTGAGATGTTTGAGAAGACCAGCCTTGCCAGCACTAATGTGTCTACAACGTTTTTCCTCTTATCTCTAGGAATATCAAACCATGGATAGATCTTGTGAATAGCTGGAATATCAAAGTTGATGATATTGTGTCCGCAAATACCTTCTCCGTTATTCACAGCTTCCCACAGTCTCTTTACTCCATCTTCGACCTCTTCAGGTCTATATCCAGTAACATTATGGTGTCCATCAGATATGCTTAGGCAATGAATTTTAGTCATTGTGTCTAACAGACCATCAGTTTCAATATCAAAGATAAGCATATCTAACTTCCTCCTCTTTATGCTTACTTAAACCATGCAAGCACTAGCACCACAACCAACGCAATAGCCACAGTGACCTTCGACCTTAAAGAGTTTTTCACCACAGTTCGGGCAAACTCTATAGTCGGCATCACCACTGCATTTTGGCTGCTTCGGTGCTGGCTCTTCTTTCTCCTTTGGTACTTCTTCCTCTTTCTTTTCTTCAACCCCAAGAATGTTTCCTCGTCTGCATCCATCACGGAATACAGTAATTCCTTTGCATCCGCTTCTCCAAGCTGCTACATAGATGTTGAAAACATCCTCAACAGTTGCATCATGCGGAAGGTTTACCGTAGAGCTGATCGCATTGTCAACGTACTTCTGCATAGTGGACTGAAGGATGACACGGCTTGCCCACGGAATGTCATGTGCTTCAACGACCCATGGGAACATCTCTTTAATCTCTTCTGCACTCATGTCCAGAGAAAGACCATTGTAGTTCAGAAGGTCTTCAATGGAGCGTGCATAGACTCTAAAAGAGTCACCAGTCTTCTCCATTTTATGAGTAGAACGTTCATAGAAGAGCTTAAAGATAGGTTCACACCCACCTGTAAAGTTTCCCATGAAAAGACTCATCGTCCCTGTAGGTGCAATGGACAAAAGAGAAGCATTAGCCATACCATGTTTCATTACATCGTCCAGTTCCTCAGTGGTCATCAGGTCTTTATCGACAGTCGGAAGGATACCCTTGTAGAACTTACCGTAAGACCCAAATCTGATAGCTTCACCTACAGAAGCTCTCAGTGCCATATCATGCATGAGCTTAAAGAGTGTGTCTACGAAGTTAATGGACTCTTCAGAACCATATTTGATACGAAGAGCAACCATAGCATCCGCAAGACCAAATACACCTAATCCGATCTGTCTCCAATCATCAATGCACTTCTTGTTTTCTGGCAGTGGCTGTTTATCATAGCCGTACTTCAGAACATCGTTCAGTGCCATGACAGCTTTGACTACCGTTTCTGCGAATCCTTTGTAGTCAAAGAACGCATCAGTACGGAACTTATTTCTAACAAAGCTATAGACATTGATAGAACCAAGGTTGCACGAGCTATAGTCAGCACCAAGGAACTCACTGCATGGATTGGAAGTGGAAATGTGATAGCTAGGACGGTTAGGATTAAAGTTATGCTGCTGAATACGGTCATTAAACAGAACCCCAGGATCTCCCATATCCCAAGCAACCTCACAAAAATGCATGAAGAACTTTCTAGCATCAATCCATTTTTCAATGTTCTCACCTGTGTCTTTACACTCAAAGTGCAGACGGAACTTCTTATTGTTCAGAACAGCTTCCATAAATTCATCAGTGAAAAGTACAGAGATGTTCATGGATGCCAGCTTCTCACCAGATGCCTTCATATCCAGAAGAGCTTCAACATCAGGATGTTCACAGTTAAGAACGACCATTTCTGCTGCTCTGCGCCCTCTTGCACCAATGATGTTACCAGTGGTGTTGTAGAGTTCAAGGAATGAGATTGCACCTGTAGAGGTTTCGGCTGCATTGCGAACCTTAGCTCCCTTTGGTCTGAGGTTGGAGATGTTTACACCAGCTCCACCCCCACGCGAGAAGATACGAGCCATCTGTGCATTGGATTTATAGATGGACTCAATGTCATCTTCTGGCATTGGCATAATGTAGCAGTTAGAAGAAGAAGCCTTAATTTCAGGTCTTCCTGCCATGTAGAGAGTACGTCCACCAAAGCAGAATTTACCTTCTTCCAGACCAGATTTAACAAAGTCGTGAAGGTATGGGCGAACGATAGACGCTACTCTTTCACAAAATTCTTCGGGAGTCTCTTCGGAGTCCTTCGCATACTTTGCTCTAAAGATACCCATAGATACTTCACGATCTTCCCAATCAACTTTCATTTGTTTCTCCTTTTGTATTAAAACGGACAATCATTGTCGTCCTCATCTTCATCATCATCAAAGTCAGTCAGCCTATCAACTGCTGTCAATCTGTCTGTGTCTCTATCATAGAATAGATAGCCAGCAATCCCTGTCTCGCCAGTCCATCTATTCTTCAGGACTCTGACTCTTACAAGGTTCTTTTTGCGACCATCTGCTTGCTGATTTCGTTCCAGACCAATGACTGTGTCTGCCAACTGTGCAATAGCTCCCGAACCTCTAAGCTGAGACAAAGAGGTAGACCCACCTTCTTCATGGGACTGCTGATCGGGTACTCTGCGGAGATGTGAAATGACTATAAGACCCACGCCTGTCTCCTCTACAAGAGATCTCATGGTGGTCATAAGCACATCAATCAGCTTTCTTTCGTTGTCCCCTTCGATACCAGAGACAGCGATAGATACATGGTCAAGGATAATAAAATCACACTTTTCACCTACTGCCATGTACCTAATTTTGTCCATCAAATTGTCACCTTCAAGTGACCCAAAGTGTTCATAAAGAACGTAATTACCTGTCCCCATGGTCTTGTCAAATGCTGCGCGGAACTCCTCATCGGATAGACCCTGCCTATTGATGTAGAGTCTCTTCCCTGCTGCGATAGACATAAGACCTTTGACAGTACGCTTTACGTTCTCTTCAAGCATCAACATGCCTACTTTAAGATGTTTGTTGACACCCATATCATAGGCAATCTCTCTGACAAAAGTAGTCTTCCCAACGCCAGTGCCAGCGGTCAAGACTGTCAGTTCTCCTTTGCGTATACCCATAGTCATCTTATTGAGATCAATATCCCATGGATACGGATAACCTTTGTCATTGTCATCTTCTTTGGAAACTTCATCCCATGTGTCTTTACCGTTGATGATGCCATCGAGCATGTATGGTTTTGCAGACCAGATAGCTTTGATAACTTCCTGTCCTTTGCCATTCAGCAAACACTCATTCGGGTCTTTAAGAGGTAGATTAGCAATGTAGAGTTTGTTAGGTTTCAGAAGACCCTCAATGCTCTTTACTGCCTGTCTCCCTGCTTCATCCATGTCAAACATTACGATGACCTGTTCAAAAGAATTAAGCCAGTCCATGTTTGCTTTGAAGACCTTTTTAGCAGAACCAACGCCCAGCGGGATAGACACAACAGGGTATTTGTTACCCTGAAGCTGAGACACAGTTAAACAGTCAATCTCACCTTCTGTGATGACCAGTTTCTTACCGCCACCCCCAGCCCACTTTTGCTGTCCGTAGAATCTTGTAGATATGTCACCTCTTGTCTTAAAGATTTTGTTGGCGAACCTTAACTTCTGTCCAACGATCTTTCCGTTGTCATCAAAGTAGTTAGCTACCTGACACCAGCTACCATCCATTTTGACTTTGTAATATGAGTAAGCCTGACATGTTGCTTCTGTAATTCCTCTTGCTCTCAGTGAGTCCAGTTTCATATCTGAAATCGGAATGATCTTTTTATTATGACCGACTCCTCTGCCCTCTTCTCCACTATGATAGGTCTTACAAGAGAAGCAATATGTATGACCATCGCTATACTCACAGAGAGCATCATGAGAACCGCAATCGGGACATGGCAGATGTACTCTAATTGTGGTACTCTCCTGCTCTTCCATCTAACTCAATCCTCCATATCACCAGCATCATTTGTTTCCAGAACCTTTGCTTTCGGATACTTAGAAGTGATTTCTTTGATAGCCTTCTTAGCTGCCATCGTCACTTTGTCTTCACCAGCAGTGTCTACAAGAATGGCAAGAGCTTTGTCTTCATGTTCAAACCACCAGCCAGCATATGCATATTCAACCCGATCAGCTTCCACGTTGCCATTCTCTCTGACAATGAAATGAAAGCCAGTATCAAGTCCACCTCTCCTCAAGCATTTATTTCTAAGATCTTCAAGGGCAATGCCTTTCAGGTCTTTCATAACAATGTAGATGTAGTAGGTGTCCGCTCTCTTACGAAACTTCAAATTCACGAACGCCACTTAACTTCACCTCCTTCCGTCTGTCTTGTGTCTCAATTACTTTTTCTTCTTAATCAAGCCAGTGATGACTCTCTTTCTTTCTCTTAACCATTTGTCTGGAATCCATTTATCAGCAAACTTGAAACCGTATTTGTCACACCAGTCAGCATACGTTGTCTTAGACCCCTTGTAAATGCGGGTCTTAGAAGACGAAAAGACAAATCTAATATCCAGTTTCGGATATTGCTTTTTGATAAGTAGATGTTTCTTTCTGTCATCTACATCAAAGACACCTTTTGTCTCTATAATGATACCATTAGGTAAGACAAAATCGGGAGTGTAATGGTGCGAAGAAGCTGGAATCTCATATGGAATCTGATACTCCTCATACTTCGCATCTATACTTGCATCCCTAAGTTGTGCTGCTACCTTGTCTTCCAGACCAGATCTGTAGGTCGCGTCTACATGCTTAGACCAACCACCTCTCATGCTGAAAAACCTCTTCATACTTAGAACTCTCCATCATCTTCGTCAGTTTCTTCTGTGAACGAAGAGTCATCTTCTTCATGCTCTTCAGGTGCGGAGAAGCCTTCTTCTTCTTCACCGAAACCGAAGCCCTTAGCATCCTTCTGACCATATTCCTTCAGGTCGATAATCTGGACTGCATCAAGACGGAGCTTGATACCATTGACAACTTTAGAAATCCAGTACGGTACAAGAGTGTATGCTACTTTAGCGATAGTGCCGTTACCGATAGACAGCGGGTCTTTAATCGGCGTGCCATGTGCATCAAAGACTGGAATGACTACCTTATGAGTCTCACCAGACTTCGTAGTGAAGTGAGAGTTAGCCTTGAACTTAAAGACAATATCGCCATCTTTGTCCTCTTTGTATCCGAGGAACGGTTCAGCAGACCATTTCTGACCAGGTTTCAGTTTGATGGAATGTTTAGCCTTCTCAAGTTCTTTGTCAATCACAGCGATCAGTGCATCCGTTTCCTTCTGATCGAATTTGATGTTGACCGTAAAGCCTACGTCTTTGCCTTCATACTGTTCAGGTTCGTAAATATGAGGGAACAGAAGGCTTCCCTTCGGGGTAACACCAGTTGTAAATTCACGTTTAGCCATAATTATTTATCTCCTTTGCTTTCTTTATTGGTAGACCCAAATCCTTTTTCTCCACGTTCGGTCATACCTAATTCTTCGACTTCTTCGATATTAAATGCTGGGTCTTTCACCAGAATAAACTGTGCAATCCGTTCACCTTCAAGGGCATAATATACATCATTTGAGTCGTTAATGACCATCAAAATGATTTCTCCTCTGTAGTCAGAATCAATAATGCCTGTACAGTTGGCAAGTCTAATGCCCCTCTTGCCCCATGAGGAACGAATATGGATTTCGCCATGGTATCCTTTAGGAATCTGCATGGCAATACCAGTATGCACTTTAGTTACAAAGTGCGGAAAGAACGTAAAATTGTCAGACACAGCAAGGTCAAGACCTACAGACCCTGCTGTCATCTGCTTTGGAATCCTTGCGTGTTCCTCTACTCTCTTAATTTTCAGTGTTGGCAGCTTCATTGAATACTCCTTTCCCTAACAAAAATTCACTAGCCATTGGACACTGTTCCAGAATGTCATCACAGAACTTTCTCCATTCAGGAAGTCTATGATTGTGTCTCTGCTTAATCATCGTCTTGAGCTGGCGATAATTGGTCGTTACTCTCGCGGTAAGGTGAAGACCAGTTGGGCAAGAGTAGAGAAGCTGCAAGTAGTTAGTTTCGTTCGGCTCTTCCTCATATCTCTTCTGCAAGCCTTTCAGACGGTTCACAATCACTGGGTCTGTGTAGGGTGTGAAAGCTGTATCAAGTTCCATCTTTGCGAGACGGTGCATCGTAGACTGAGAAGACACAATCTGTGCAAAATGGTATCTTTCAAACTCAGTCCACATCTTGACAGTACATGTCAGGTCAAAAGACACCACAATTCCAGACAGGAAGTTATCGTGTCCTTCGTTAGACGCTCTGCTTGCTAAAGACACAGCTCTCTTCCAGTCCTTTTCATCAAGGAATCTGTGCTGATCTTCAACGTCCAGATATGCTTTCATTGGATACCCAGAAGCTCTCACTGCATTGAACATATCATAGACTTTCAGGTTACTAATTCTCATTCTTCGTCTTCCTCCTCTTCACCGTATGTAGGACACAGAATCTTCATACCTTTGTAGTCCAGTGTGATGTACACAAATGGATATTTGATGTCAATCCGAAGATACTTTGTTGGAATATTAAAGCAAACAAGTGTGTGATAAAGATCTCCAATGGTCTGGAAAAGATGTTCAAAAGAGTTCCTATCATAGATCGCCGTGATAGTCCCATGGTCTACATTAAGATCAGGGTTAGCTACCTTGCAGATACTAATAAGTTCATCAATAATATGTGTACTTTCATCTCTCATAATTACCACCCCACAATAATGTTCAGATGTGCCGTAGGAATAATGTTGTCTTCGTCTCCTTCGTCTACTGCTGGATACATGCAAGTGACAGTCATATCCTTTGCAATCTGAAAGACTGCCAATGGCATGTCACTGAGCTTGCCACTAAAAATCATAGCCTTCTCATCACCATATGAATAAATATACACTTCTTCATTCATATCCAGCATGTTCACAACGTCACCGAGCTTATTCATTTCTCTTCACCCTCTGCTGTGTCCAGTTCAATCAGAAGCTGTGTCTTTACATGCAGCTCCGTGGAGTCATCACCGTACATATCGGAGTCTCTAAGATATGTATTTACCCCTGGATTGATTGCATCAACTTTCAGATTGAGGACTTCTTCGGGAGACAAGAACGATCTCTGTCCGAATCCCCAGATAGCATCCTTTTTACGACCAAAGACCAGAATGGAATAATTGTCAACCTCAGCGTTAGTAAGACCCAGAATGTAGTTATCTGGAACAACCTCTAATAATTCTTTAAGTGTCATGATGTGTTCTCCTTCTTCTTATAAAACAATGACCTTTTTACCATCAATCACTTCAAAATCGGGCAGAATATCAAAGTCTACGCCCTCATATAAACCACCATCATCCCTGTACTGGACGCAAATTTCACAGTCCAAACAGTCAAACATCTTTGCCCACTCAATGAGTTGTCTCAGTGTCATCTTCTTCATTCTTTTCACTCTCCTCTGCAAGGTCTTTGAGCTGATTAGCGTACCATGCAATCTTGCCAGCAGTCTCAGCCTTGTCACCCTTCCTGCCATAACGATATGCGTATTTCAGGATGTTCCCCCAAAGGAATCCCTCATACTGATCGTGGTGCATCAAATGGTTGATAATGTCAATGGCTTCTGGAAGACCCTTGACTTTGTAATGAGATGGGTTTACGGCATCTTCAACTTTCTTGTTGAGTGCATCTTCCATGCGTTCTACAGTGCCATCATTCTTCTCCTTGAACTCAATGTCAACCTCTTCGACTGGCACAATATCCTTAATCATGTTCTTGCGATCAGAATAGAAACGTCCGTCTCGCGTAAAGAAATCATACGCAAATGTAGAGGTAGGCTTCTGGTCGCACCACTTGACCTGAATAGGATATTCAAGATTTTCGTTTGAACCAATCTTAATGATTTCACCTATACCAGCAAACTGAGAATAGACATAATCTCCTACCTTAAATTTTTCACGTTCTGCATCATTTTTTCTACGAGTCTCCATGAATTTTTTGTCCTCTACCATCTCTTTTGAATCCTGCGTTTTTTCAATGTTATGGTCAATGACACTAGCAATCTGTCCCATATTTTCTTCCCCCACCTTCGTAATTTTTGTATCATCTGTCTTGTCACCAGCAAACAAATATCCATCCTCAGTGAATGTGCTGCAATCCTCTCCAATCTTGTAGCGACTTTCATCCCATCTAACTGTGATTGGATATGGATCACCTGTATCCAAAACTGTTACAATAGTTCCATACTTATGGAATGGCGCAAAAACACGATCTCCGACCTTAAATTTTGCGTCTTTCTTCTTGATAATGTCATTATCAGGCTGCGGGTATAGCTTATTGAACACCCCATCAGGCGTGTAGAACTCACAAGAGTTGAAAGACCTAGGGCATGCACCTGTCCAATATACCTGAACTGGATATGTGTTTGTTTTAGGATCGTCAATGTGTTCCACTACACCTTCGCCAAAGTGCTTAGAGTAGACATGATCGCCTACCTTGAACTTACCTACTTTCAGCAAGCAAATGTCAACATCAGGGTCATTAAAGCTGATATTGTACTTTCCTTCGGGAGTGAAGATACTTCTCTTGCAACTGTTCTTCCACTGAACATGAATAGGATAGATGTACAGGTCATTGTCATCAACATCAGTTACGACCCCTTCACCGAACCTTTTGGAATAGACCTCATCTCCAACTTCAAACATAATAGCCTCCTTCTTGTACTAGAATACCCCTAGGACGCTCCAAAATCGTTTTTAAGGAGTTCTCAAGGTGTCTAAGTAAATTTACTTAATCACCCTTGAGGAACGCTCTGAAGCGATTTAAGAGCTTCCTGCTCTTATCGTGCTGTCTCCTAACTACTGTGATTTTTAATGCATCAGCCTTTTTGGCATAGACAGATATATAGCCATCTGCTGTGAATGTGCTTTCACTTTCGACCAGATGTTCATTAGTCGCAAACCATCTGACTACAATAGGATAGACACATGGCTCTTTAAGAATATCTGTGACCATTCCAAAACCATGAAAAGGTGCATAGACCATGTCACCTAACTTAAATTTAGATACAGTCATCTACAGTCCACTCCCTTTCATCCATAATTGCCTGTGCTTTCTCAAGACAGTTACCGAACTCATTCATGCAAGACGTACCTCTATTACCGCACCTGTGTCCTTGACAGATACTCATAAGGTAGTCAGCAGTGTATCCTGTAAGCCACTTTGCAATGAAACTAAGATTGCCTTGGCATCCACCAGTAAACTTGATGTGCGTTACGGTGTACCTATGAGGGTCTACAGCGTCTCCTGCATAGTTTAATGTAGGTGTCAAAGTAAACTCAATCTGCTTGCTACAGACTCCTTTCGTATTGAATTTGAAATGCATTGATTGTCAACCTCCTTTCGTTGCATCTTCTGTCTGTCTTGTGTCTCAATTACATGGACGGAGAGGAAAGCCCTTCCGTCTGTCTTGTGTCTCAATTACTTATTGAGAACTGTTATCAGTTGCCAATGCCGAAGGCTCGTGGTATCAGACACACAGTTATTAGACACAAAAAAAAAGACCCCATACCTCACCAGTCCTTTCAGGTGCGGTATGGAGTCTTGTAGGTTACTAGCTACTAGCTACTAACTAACTCTCTATATTAAGTATACTTTAAGTATTCTTAATATAGATAGTTAATAGATAGTATATAGTAGTTAGATTTAAGGTATCATGTAAGACTCTTAAAGAGATCTTAAAGAGTCCTTCTTCTCCTCTTTCATCGGATTGTGTCTCAATTAGTCCCTTGAGGGGTGTCTCAATATCAATGAAAAGCATAGAGACTGCTAAGCACTTCATTGATATTGAAAGACCCCTTGCTTGGTGGTTCAGGGATTTCCTGTTCAGTCAGGTGAGAGACTTCTTCTGCGAACTCTTTGAGTACATCATGTTCCGTATAGAGTTTCACAAAGCACTCTCTGACGGTCTTGAACATCTGCCCTGCGTCTTCCAAAGTAGTCCCATAAGAGTCGTGAATCATAGCAAAATGGTTAATGCCTTGGTCTTTAGCCGTGCATACGGTAAGCTGCAAATGGCTTGCGTCCATGCTATGAATGAAGTTAGGTGCAATGGAGTTCGCTTGATGCGTGCTATCAACGTCACCTAAAGTATAGGGAACGTAGATTCTCTTCTGTGTCTGTGCGAAGCGTAAGCGGTAGCATCTACTCTTCGTGGTCAGGTATGGTTGGTGGATAATGAGTCCCATGGGGGTCGTCCACTGGACTACATTTTCGTTCTTGCAGATCATCCTTGTGACTTTCTGCAACCACTTCATACCCTCTACTGCCTTGACTACTACTTTGCCTACTGCTCCCCAGATAATCTTTGCCATGTAAGCAGCACACGGTCTAGCATTGTCTTCTGTAAAGACCCCTTCATCAAGGTGAGGTTCAACTGTGTCTGTGAACACCTGTTCCTTGAAGCCGTACTCTTTAGAGCCATATGCCAGTGTCATGACAGAACGTTTGGTCACTTTACGGTTGACCCCATAGTTTAGCCAAAGTTGAGCAAGGGTCTTCGTACCGTACTTTGGTCTGTTTTTGTCTTCATCCCAATCATCTGCTGTACCATGTTCTGAATCATGTTTTAATACTTGATTTACAACATCTGCTACTCTTCCATAAATGTCCTGTGGTTTGTCAGAAGGTTTCAGATTGACAGCTTCTGCCCCTACAGGGTCACGGAGAATTGCGGAGAAGTGCTGAAGACCAGAACATGTTCCATCAAAGGCAATCGGTACACCAGTAGACCATCCCACGATAGACCCATCATGAGAAGCCTTATAGTCGACCATCTTGCGATACTCAAAGCAGAACTGAAGGAACTCAAATGGAGCATCAAGGTTTCCCCACCAGTCCAACATGCCAATGGGGTCTTCTGCGGTGTCAAGGATATTCTTCTCATTCTCCTTAACCCACTTGATTTCATCGGTGAAAGACACCTTGTCAATGCCCGCAAACTCAGCTCCTGCGATTAAGAACCAACGTTCTGCCCCTTTGTCTGTCACCTTCGGGGCATCCGCGAACTGGATAAGACTTTTGTTAAGGTCATCACCCTGAAAGCTGAAAGACGGAATAGGATAGATACGACCACGGAAGTCCATATTACAGGGGAAGTAAATCCTCTCATAGTCCTTAAAGCGATCTGCGGTCTTGATGTTAGCAAGAACTCTAATCAGCTTGCCCTTGCGACTAGCTTCTTTCTTGTACATGAGGAACGCCTTGTGTTTGTGTTCCTTGAGTTCTTCGGGGGTCGGGTTAGCGAGTCTTGGAAGACCCTTATAAGGTTCAGTGCGGGGAAGACCAGCTCTATCACCCCCCATCTTGACAATTTCATGAGCCACTTCCAGTACCTTTTTGTCAATTTTCCATGGGGTCTTCTGGATGGCGTTCAGTGCCTTGAATGGTTTAGACAGGTCTGCGGAGTTCAGCTTCTTGAAATATTTGTTGTAATAGTAGCCACCATCACGATACCTATAGAGACGAATGGCATTATTAAAGACTGCAAGGTCGCCATGATAGCCACCTTCGTGAATGTCAGTCCAGTCCTTTGGTGGGATGATGGTCGGACATGTAGTGTATGCATGCAAGACCGCATAATCTTCATTGGTCTGCCAAATCTCCATGAACTTTTGTGTCGCATGAATTTCATCAAGGTGATGCCCAACGGACTTGAGTTCAAACAGGTCAGAAGAGGCAAGCAAGATTTCTACGAGCTTGCCCCCCAAAGTCATCCATGCATCCTTGCCAAACTTCTTAGGCTTCCATGGGATTTCTGCATCAATGACTTTCTTCTCAATCTGCTGAACATAGTAGCGTCTGTAGTAGTCACTATTGCGTGTCTTGAGTCCCCTTGAGATCCCTACAGGGATGTTTGTGAACTCAAAAAGTTTCTTGTTGTTAGCCTTGAGCCAGTCCTGAAACAGGGTACTATTGATATACTTCTGATAATCTTCACCCTGCAAGTAGTTCAGGAACTCCTGCAAGCGGACTTCCTGCCTAATCTGTGTCCCAATCTCACTTCCTACATTGGAGAGAGCGGACTTGTCGTTCTTCTGTACGTTTTCACTACCGCCCAAAGCTGCTTGGTTAATGGCATTAGACAACAGGGAAAGACACAGAATAGAGATAAACGTGTCTTCATCTTCATACTGTGTGCTTGCGTACTTGAGAAGATGATAGTACATGGGCTTTACACCCCGCTTAGGTGCAAGCATGTTTTCGACCCATGCTTTCATGTTCGTTGCAAGGTTACTGTAAAGATGGTTAATAAGACCAGACCCCATAGACGTATGTGCCGCATCGCCTGTGTCTTCTTTGTACTTGAGGGCATCCTTGAGTTTTTCCATTGCCATGTTGCGGTATTCATTCTCAAGTTTCAATTCGTCATCTAATGTAGCCATGATGTTAGTCAATCCTTTCTGCCGTGTCTCTTTCTACGTCCATTTCGGGGTGATTTTCATAGGCATTTGCCATCAGGTAGTCAGCAAGATCAATAGCCTTGCTAGGCATACCAATCTTCTTAAAGATGTGTTTCCAATGGTAAGTCAAGAGGGCATACAAGTCCCAATCTTCGATACCACCATGGCAAACTGCCTTGAGATACTTCATAAATTTTCTTTTCTTGTGATACTGTGCAATAACATCAAAGAGGTCTGCCTTGTAGAAATCACACATATAGGCAATTTCATCAAAGTCCCATTTCTTGATACCATCACTCATGATAACGTGAATTTTCAGCATGATAGTTTCTCCCTTCTTTAATCTTCAAAGACCAAATCCATGGCGATGTGTCTTGCTACGGTGCGGTCAAGCATGGCGGGCATAGACCCTTTCTCATCATCATATGTTTTCCATGTGTCGATCACGGCATCACTAGCCCCTAACAGTTCAGCGACTTCAATCGTGATAGCCTGTCTTGCCCAATCCGTTGTGTCCCCCTTCAAGGGGATGTGATAGCGTTTCAAGTTATCCATGATGTTTCTGTACTGGCAATTACACAAGTTAATCATCCACCACCATGGCTTCCTTGAGATAATTTCCCCTGCAAGGATGTTGGCTAAGTCCCAACTGTAGCACAGATGGCAAGTCTCATAGCGAGACAAAAGGTCAATAAGCTGCCCCTTTACGATTTCTCTAAGTTCCTTGGTGCTTTCCAACTGACGTTTCATGATAGACCCCCTAGCTAGGCAATAGCGACTACATAAACAATAAGTAACAGTACAATGACAAGTGCGACAAGGTTTGCAAGCATGGTGCATCCTGTACTTACAAACAAAACATCTGCAAGAGCCAGTAAGTACAGGGCAATGCTAATTCTTAAAATCTTTTTCATGGTCATTCACCTTCCTTGGTGTAGTTTTCAATGTCATCATCTTCATCAGCAGACAGTCCGTTCTTGACTTCCATAGGCATGCCAATCTGTGAATAGACCCAGTCCCAATCATACGCTAATGTATCATTGAGGTCTATTTCATCAACCCCATCGGGATATAAGTCTTCAAGGAAGTCCATGAGTTCTTCTTCCTTGTCAGCTCTCTCAATTTCATCAAGTACGTCAATCGCCTGTCCCCATGCGTTGCGGTGCAGTTCATCAAAATCCAAAATCTGTTTAGTTACTTTAAGCATTTTCCAGTTCCCCCTTGATAATGTCACGACAATCTTCAAGTACACAGACCTTGAACACATAGTCTTCATCGTTCACGACTACCTTGATAGGCAAGGCATAGTGATAAACTTCCATAGTGAACCTAGCCCATTCGCTAGGCAAGTTTTCCCAATTTTCGACAAGCGGAAAAGTCAAGTCGTCTGTCTTGTCTAAATAGTCCATCTCTTCCATGAGTTCTTGCATGATTTCTGTCATGATGTTCATCCCCCTTATTCTTCAAGAAACATAATCATGTCAAGGCTATCCTTGAACTTCTGTTTAGCGAGGAAGTCAAGAGCATCGGGGTTCTCTTTGAGGGTCATATAGAGCCTACAATAGAAGCCTTGAGAGCTTGCAAGAGACTTGACTTCTTCCATAATATCCTGTGCGGTCATTCCGTTTTTGTATTCCATGATTGATACCCCCTTTTAGTCTCTCTCAAGGAACAGGGCGCGCCTCATAATGGTACGCCCATCTATTGACGTATAGTGTTCAAGCAAAGCCATACCAATAGCCCGCCCATAATCATCAAAGTTACCATGCCATCTCTTATGAACAATATCGCTATATGCCTTGTCTGCCTTGTCTTTATTCGTGTAGGCGATCATTGTCACATTGTCAATGACGATATAAATCAATTCCTTTTCCTTTGCCATGATGATGTTTCCCCCTGTTAGCTTACCTTGTCAATCCTGTGAACTCACAAACGATATCATGAGAGTGCATGGTATAGACAAATTCTTTTTCTATGTCTGCCTTGTCTTTTGGCGTCCTTGCATGATCTATCATCGAACCATACTTGGCTACAAGGTATTCAATGCGGGGGCTGATAGATCCCCATAAAGTCATTGGATGAACCATCTTAATATCCCATGTGTCAATTCCTGTATTCTTTTCCATGATATGTGTCTCCTTTACCATCCATAACCATAATTGAAAGCCCTAGCACGTTCGCCATGGATTTCTCTAAACTCATCACCAGTGAGAGGCGTAAGCTCGCCAGTCACAAAATCGTATGCAAGCCCATCCCTATTCATGATTTTGAGTGTTTCGCTTGTCAACCCTTCGATGTTGTCACCGTATTCATTCAAAAACCATGTCATTTGTTTCGATGTTGTACGGCTATAGTATCCAGTGAAAATCACGCGACTACCTCTCACGATGATAACGCGGGTATTGTATGAGAGAAAGCCCCATGTGATATGCAATTCGCCATGAATGAGACGATACTCTCTAAACATTCTGCATTGCGCGTATTTATGATTTGCAAGTTTGAAAACGTCCATTTTATGTTCCCCCTTGAGTTCAAAAGGGTAGTCACCAGACTACCCATTATCTTTGATAGACACAGCTAGTTTTACTAGCCATCTAGTTATCACTGATTTTCAAGTTCGCTTGTCAACTCTTTGCGTTCATCAAGAGTAGCCATAGCGTCTACGAAAACCGTCTTAAAACGAACGGTGCAAGCTACGCACTCTTGATTGAAATCTCTTGCAAAGTCATGTGCAAGGTCAATGCCCTTTTCACAAGACACATTGTAGATTTCTACCTTTAGGGACGGTTCAGCGTGTCCCTTGTAGTAACCAACACATTCCGTGATGGTACAGTCGGTAGTTAAACCGATGATTTTCTTTGCTACATTCACATTGATAGGCATGTAGTTCCGTGTCACCATGCCAATATTAAGAGTTACGTTTTCCATTCTTTCCATGATTTGTTACCTCGCTTTATTTAATTCACTTTGATTTGTGATTTTGTTTGTTGTCGTACCATTCGTAAGTGCATGTATTCCTATGTGTGCTATCGGTTACACATCCCCTAGCCGTTATCGCACTAACGGCTGTGCCATATCCGTTTGTTACGTTTTAGCGGGATTTGTTGCCCCGCTATCGGATTACTGTATTTAGTTTTCAAAGAACCGTTGTCACCATTCCGATTAGCTCGCTTGCTTTTGGCTCGCTCGCTTTTCGTTGTCTATATGATAGCACAATTCAAGGAAAAGTCCAGTTAGAGTTTGATTAGACTTTTATTATTGTGCCTCTAATGTAATGATGATACTATTGTGTCTCCATTATAGGAATATATAATATTATATATAATACCTGTCTCTTATACACATCTCCGAGCCCACGAGACAGGCAGAA
>ERZ1026780.381-NODE-381-length-36497-cov-10.048543_pt1 | contig 36497 bp, 23 predicted proteins | sample MGYA00380126_ERZ1026780 | MGnify/ENA primary metagenome ERZ1026780 (study PRJEB33269, sample SAMEA4719762) | human gut metagenome | biome: human-associated habitat; feature: organic feature; material: feces | place: Cameroon | collected 2013-10 ... | reverse complement strand
CGTTTGTTTGGGACTCGGAAGTTTCTTCCTCTCAGTCTTTTCAATGAACTTCTCAATCTTCTGCATCTTTTTGGCGTCTGCTTCATCAGGCTTCATTCGTCTGTCAGTCATTACCAAAAGGTAACTCCTTCCTTCCTCAATCGCCTTCTTCGCATCCATCCAAAAATCTTATCAGAAGTGTCTATGAACTTGTTTTTGCGACCACCTTGCGGCTCTTGTCGTACCCCCGTTTCCGAAAGGGATTGCAAAGGTACGCCTTTTTTCTTTACCTGCAAATTTTTTCGCAACTTTTTTTGACTTTTTTGCAAACTTTTTTTGCCCTCAACGCACCCTGAAGCCTTAACAGACTATATTACACGGCATTACGACAGACACACAAAAATCGAAAAATTTGAACAAAAAATCAATTCTCCACCCGGAAACTCACAGAGACGCTATTCCCGCTTTCATCTACAGCCGTCAGACTGTGGCTGCCGCGCGAAGGGCGGAGCGAAAGACGATGGATAAATCTGGTGCTGCCTATGTATTCGTAATCAAGATGCCAATAAACATCTGTCTCCGGATTGCTGTGGGCAAGACTGAAAACGACTTCTCCTTCACTGCCGTCAAGCTTTTTCGGGATGAAGATGGAACTCCCCTGTTCCGGATAAATGAAGGCCATCGGAATAAAGTTGCCGGAAGACAAACTGCCTGGCAGAAGCGGAGGAAGCGGGACATAGTCCGAATGTGTGCGCCGGTAGTACCACTCCATTGCCGGTGGAAGTATAAAGAAATTTCCGGTCACACAGCCGGGGGCAGGGCCTTGAAGCCGGTGTGAGCCGTCCGAAGTCAGAAGAACCGGTTTGTGGTAGGGACAAGCCTTGCTGCGAAGTGCTGCCGGAGGGACAGCAAGGGAATCCGATTCTGTGCAGAATTGCCCCTTCAGTTGTCCTGATTTACGGCATACCTCCGCATAGACATAATCCCTCGAAGAAGGTTCCGAAAACCATTCTCCCGGAGGCAACATATTATATATGTCAAAAAGCACCGGTCCCGCAGTCCTCGCTCCGACAAGCCCCGGAGCAGATTCTCCATTGGCATTGCCTGCCCAAACACCCACAGCATAGTCCCTCGTGACTCCGATTGCCCAGGCGTCACGGAAGCCATAGCTCGTGCCGGTTTTCCAGGCAATGCGCCTGAGCGAGCTGACAAGGCTTTTGTCAAGTTCATCCGGCCTGTTCAATTCCTTCAGCGCATCGAAAGTCCACCAAATCGCACAACGGTCCGTAAGAGGCCAATCGGTTGGAAGATAATCCGTAAATCCCTGATAATAAGCAGAAAGCAGGGCATAGATTTTTGTCAGTTCACATAGCTTGCCTTCCGCTCCGCCAAGAATGAGTGAGAGTCCGTAGTCTTCGGGCGGGCGCGAGAGAGTCGTCATCCCACAGGAAGTCAGCAAATCCTTGAAATTCCTGACGCCATAATCCCTTAACATCCTGACAAATGGGACATTGAGAGAACGCGCAAGAGCCTCGGAAGCGGCAACCGCACCGGAAAACTGAAGGTCGAAATTCTGCGGAGTGAACCCTCCGGCGTTAAGGGGTATGTCAGGAATCAGAGTATGAGGGAGTATGTCTCCATTTTGGAGCATCGCACAGTAGAGCAATGGTTTGAGAACACTTCCCGTACTCCTGGGAGAAGCTGCGATATCCACCTGCTCGCCTTCCCTAAGATTCATTTTGCCTGCAATTGCGGCGGAAGATTTCGACTCCTGCGAATTGCCGCAATATGCGAGAGTTTCACCGCTACGGACATCGACGACGACTGCTGCAAGGTCGCGTATTCCACAGGATGTGAACTCCGTATTCCAACGCGCCAGAACAGACTCCAGTTTCTGCTGAAGATGAATGTCTATGCCGGTGAGGATTGTCTGCCCTGGATTGGTGAGTCTGTAGCCTTCAACCAAATGGGAAGCCGTTTGCGGGAGAGGGAGAGGTTTGGCGGGAAGGGGCTCCGCGCAGGAGAGTTCCAAAGTCTGGGCATCGATTAGACCTATATTATATATACGAGTCAGAAGACGGTTGCGTTTTGCCTCCAAAAGCGAACGGTTGCGCCCGGGATGAATCAGCGAGGGAGAATTCGGAAGCACTGCAAGAGTCGCAGCCTCGGCCCAACTGAGCTCAGAAGCGGAACGGCCGAAATAGCGTTGGGATGCCGCCTCCAGCCCCACTGTATTCCCCCCGAAAGGGGCGTGAGCAGCATAGAGGGCAAGAATTTCATTTTTCGAGCAGCGCAATTCAAGACGGGTTGCAAGAATTGCCTCAATGATTTTTTCGCTCAGGCTTCTCTTTGGCAGCGTTCCCGACCCCCCTTTTCTCGAAGAAGAGGCCCGGCTGAGACGAATCACCTGCATAGTGATGGTGCTGCCACCGCTTACTGTGTGTCCGGCCCTAAGATTCTGCGAAGCCGCCCGGGCAATTGCAGGGAGGTCGACACCGTGATGGGAGTAGAAACGTCTGTCCTCAAATTGAGTGAGACAAAGCGCGTAACGGCCTGGGAGTGAATCGGTCGGAGGGAAACGCCACTGCCCGTCCGAAGCTGTGCGGGCTCCGAGAAGTTCTCCCTCACGAGACAAGACCACCGTGGAATAAGGTACCTCCGGGAAAAGTTCACGTGGAAGACAACTGAGCCAGGCGACAAGCAAAGAAACGGCAAAGACACCTAAAACAGCGACTCTCTGACGACGCGGGTCCCGGCGGAAGGCCCGAAACTCCGAAATGAACGCCTTACGAAAGTCCTCCATAACACGCGAAAAGGCGGCGGAGAACCTTTTGCCGAAGTTCCCGCCACCAAATAATCGCCTGAATGTCCGAAAACCGCCGCCCATAGGGGTCCTACTCCATCAGTTCAGATTCATCTTCCGCCTCCACAACTGCCGCCACAGCAGCTCCGGTCGCAGAAGCCGCCACAACCCTGGCAACCCCCGAAGCACTGTTTGCAAAAATGGAATTGTCATACATCGCCCCGCACGAAACAGCCGGAAGAACAAACTCACCAAGATATGCGGCAGAAAGACGAAGCGGGAAAGTCTTGACAACGCCCCTTGGGAGGTCAAAATACCAAAGGACTTCACTGTCACGGATGTCACAATTGGTGTATCTTGCTGAATAATCCTCCTCAGAAGCCACCAGACGACTGTTGTAGATTTCCCAACCCGAAGGAACTTTCACAGACAGAGCCAGATTGCGAAGACCCGAAGCCGAGTTGTTACGCACAGTCACCGTCGCTGTAAAATCTGTTCCCTGCTTGAGAAGGGCAGGGTTTATAGGCTTGCCGTCCAAATCAGAATAGGAAACCGAAAGCGAAATTCCTGAAGATCGGGCCTCGATGAGTTTGCCGGATGGAACTGCCTCCCGTGAAGAAAGGCTCGCATAGAGTACTCCCTGCGAATTGTTAGTGAGTTTCACGCTCGTAGTTCCGTCCACCACATTTCTTGTCCAAATTGTGTTTGCGGACTTCACCGTCTCCGAATTTGCGCCGTCACTTCCAAACGAAGACTCGTATTTGAAAGTCATTGAGCCCTTGTCGGTGAGGGCGTAAAGCCTTGAGAGGGCGGAAGAAGCGAATGCCGTCGTCTGAGTCGTATAACTCTGTTTTGCAAAAGCCTCGGCCACACTGCCCGCAAGAGAGAGGGCGGCAGAAAGATTGCCTGTAAGTACCTGTGCTTCAAGAGCTATTGCATCGTCACGTAAAGTTGAACCATAAAATTCCGAAACCGTCTCCGAGTCCGAAATCATTTTGTAGACTGCGGATTTTCCGGAAACATCCGACAAGAGTTTCGACGCCACGGACTTCCTTCCTGAAAGGGAATATGCAGACGCGAGAAGATGTCGGGCATTGAGACTCAAAGACGAAGACTCGCGGAAACGGTTCATCGAACCATCCTGAGCATTGCCGGAAAGTGCAAGAATATATAAGCTATATGCAGCAAGGTCGTCATTTTCCCCTCCTGTAGGACGATATCCGTTCACATATTTCTTCACCTTATTTCTCCACGCCCCGAAAACTCCGGCATTTACGGAAAATCCGGCATTGGAAGCGAGGGTGAGAAGATGTCCCGCCATCGCGTCAGCCCACATATTGATATAGCTGCCTCCCGACCACAGAACGAATGTTCCATCCGAAAGCTGGCGAGAGTAAAGCTCTGACAATATGTCGTTTACGATTGCATTTGCCTCAGATTTGCGTTCCCCGTCGAGCAGCGGAAGTATGGACAGGAGAGTTATACCCTTTGCGCAAAGCTGCTCCGTGCAGGAGTGAGGATAATACTTCATATACAACCATACGCCGTTTATATCGATGGACGGGAATGAGCTGACTTCCAGAATGTTGTATGTTTCCTCGCCATCCTTTGCAGAGCCGGAAGGTTTTGTCGGCACGCAGTCGAAACTGCAAGATTCGCCGGCTTTGAGAACCTGTCGTTTGACTGAAAGCTGATATGGATTGACGTTGGTCACTGAAATATTTACCGTTTCCTCGGCTGTGTAATTTCCACAAACCGCCTTCACCACCACCTGGGCAACTCCCTCAGAGTCACCTGTGCGGAAATCGAAATTGACCAGTTTGTCTGTCGAAGATGAGATTCCCGACGCATTAGGGCCGAATTCGAATTGAAGATTTTGCGAAGATGTGCCGGAAATATGAAGCGGACCGGAAGATGAAACACTGACCTTGACATCACGAACCGAATCATCCATCGCAAAGACATTCACCGGCATAGTCACTTTCTCATCGGTGCCGAGCGTTCTCGGAAGTGTGGAAAGAACCATCAGAGGAGAACGCACAGGAGCTGTTTTTTCAGCAGAGCCATAAGCTCCCTCGTGAGCTGCGACAAGCATCACGCGCACAGAACCGACATACATCGGAAGAGTGATTTTGTGGACGTTTTCGCCTCTTTTCAAGCTGAAAGGGCCGAGGAATCTGACCACCGGTTCAAAACGGTTGTCCCGCACAGAACCGTCCACCCTCACATCTTCGTCACCTCCGACACTGAACATAGAAGCGAAAGATGTTCCATAAGCACCCACAACATTGTCGTAGATATCCCAAGTTTTCACCCCGAGAGCAGTTCTTCGGTTCATCGCCGACCAAGGGTCAGGTGTCTTGAAATTGGTCAAATCCAAAAGTCCCTCATCAACAATGGCAAGAGTGTAAGTCATTTGTTTTCCGGCCTTTTCGCGGACCTTGACAGAGAATTCCTCCTGCGGACGGATGACATCCGGGACGGTGAGCTGAGGTTCCAGGCGCGAAGCAGGATTGTCGACAATGACAGGCTGCACACCATACATACGCAGAGGTTGTCCTTCAGCAGTTCGTGAATGAGGATTCAAAAGAGTCAGATGCGCATAGCAGTTCGGCGCCATATCTTCTGTAACCTTGAAACTGAAAGCTGTCTCGCTCTCCGCAGAAGCGCTCACCCAGGTCGAACTCAACACACGACTGTCGTTTTCGAAAGAGACAAGTGCGCGCGCGCCTTTTGCCGCAGGGATGTAAATCACGCCCTCATCCCCCACAGAGTAGGATTTCTTGTCGAGAGAGAAGCTCAACATCGAAGCGGAACTGCTCTCTCCCCTGTCGGCACGTCCCCTCCACATCGGCCAGTCGCAGGAGAATTTCGTTCCCGAACTGTGTCCGCTGCTGAGATCTGTGACAAGAAGAAGGAAATTTCCCCAGTCCGGATAGTTCAGGCGGAAGGATATTTCCGAATCGGATGTTCCCGAAACGAGCCTTCCGGAAGAAACAACCTTTGCGGAAGAGCCTCTAACATAAGACGATAGCGCCTCCGGACTATTTTCCCACCACCAACTGTTGTCGAGGCGGTAGATTCTGTATTCGAGATTGTGTCCGGAAACTCTGCGACCGTTCTTGTCCACCGCGCAAAGTTTGATTTTCCAGTCGGCGTCCGTCTCAAGATACCCATCTTTTGTCGAAGGCATTGAAACTCCCACATAAGCCGAAAACGGAGAACAAATCGCTGACTGGGAAATTATGCTTTCGTTTCCGCCGGGCTCCATAACCCTTGTCACCAAAGTCGCGTTCAACATTCCCGGAGCGTCGGATGCGTCAGGGATACGGACAGGAACAGAGGCGTTTCCTCTCGAATCGAGCCTTGTGCTGAACAATTCCATTTCCATTGAATGAAAATCGGAGAGAGGATTTGCGAATATATATCCTTCAAAACCGCTGAAAGAAGTCTTCCGAGGGAAAAGTTTCAATGAGACCTTTGCAGGAAGCGATGATGCGGCAGAGCCGGTGAGCCAAGAAGAACTGATGCCGAAAGTAGCGGTGGTCTTGGATTCGAGAGTCTGTGAAGGAAGAGAAAGTTCAATCTTCAGACGATTCGGTTTTATGCTTTCGACGTGGAGGGCCTTATGGAAGGAAACTCCTCCAAGTTTAACGTATGCGTGATAGATGCCGGTAGGGTCGGTTGCCGCTGTGGGGAGTTCGAATGTATAGAACCCGTCGGTCGATTTCGGGCATACTGTGCGTGCAAAAAATTGTCCCTGAGGATTATAGACTTCAAGAACAGCCGGATGGTTCTGCGGAAGGGCAGCCCCCGTAGACTCAACCAAGAGCACCAGGTGCATTGTGTCGCCCGGTCTCCAGACTCCCCTTTCGCCATAGATGAATCCCCTCAGACCCTTCTCCACTTTTTCTCCTCCGACATCAAATCTGCTGAGCGAATTTTCCTGACCGGAGATGACTTTCAGATATGAAACCGCATCTGACGATTTTGCGACAATCACGAAAGGTTTGCCCTTGAAGGAGAGTTCGGCACGTCCGTCGGCATCCGTTTTTGCAGATGAGAGTTGACGCAACTGATAGTTATATGCCGTAACCTCAACGCCTTGAAGCGGAGAAGTCGAAAGGATGTCATTCACACTCACCCAGACCTTTCCCTCACCCGTCGACTTTGCAATAACTCCAAGATTCGAAGCCATAAGGTTCACACTCGGAAAACGGTTGGATACCATATAATATGACGGATGAAGAGGATTGTCCCTTTCCGCCCATTCATACAATTCCCAATCATACCAATTGTCATAATAATATGAATTTGGAATATCCCAAACAGCCTCATCTTCCGCAGTCATCTCTCCCTCAGCGAGTTTGGTCAGAGCCTCTTCTTCGCCCGAAAGACTGAGGGTCTCTTTTCCATAAAGTGAATAATCCTGACGGAAAGAAAGCGACACGCGATAGATTGCCCCTTTTTCACGTTTCATCAGCCCAGAAAGGTCCACAGAGAAATTGTTCCACTCGTGAAGGTTCGTCTGAGGATTGCTGTCGAGACGGAATTTTTTGCTGTAGACAAGACGGCCAGAACGACGTATCTCATAACCGCTCTCCAGACTGTTTTCCTGGAGGAAATGGAGGACATTGTCGCTGTAAATCTTAATGATACGTATGTCCACGGCGTTCAGATTGACCGCCTGGAACGGGAGCCGGAGGTCGGATGCGTCCGGAAGGATATTGCCTTGGTATGGGAGACGAATCGCCGGCTTGAGTTCGTCGCTGCGAAATTCCGCCGTCCAGTCATTTTCGAGGCGATTACCCCTATAATCTTTCAGGAACCCGGAAACTGTGAGCGAAATGTCAGATGGAGTCTTGCGTTTTTCGTAGAACACACGGACAATATTTCCCTCAGAAGTCGCGAAACTGCGCCCGTTGCCCGAAAGAGTGAACATTCCGGATATGTCTGACAGAGGGTCAAGCGGCTGTGAGAGAACCACTTCAATAAAAGGCTCGGCGCCGTCTCTCTTCTTTGCAGACAGGACTTTGAACTCTCCGGTCCCGGGTATTGTCACAGCGGAAGAAACTGTTTTTCCGAATCCCAACGAATGGGCGTCAAAAACAATATTGATTTTCGTATCCCCTGAAGAGCGCGGCACAGGAGAACAAGTAAACTCGAAAATGCCAGGCTCTGAGGTGGCCTTGAGACTGATTTTTGCCACTCCGGCATCGCCCTCAGCAAAGAGCATCCCTGCGGCTTCTTCCTCAGAGAGACTTTCGCTCAACATAAGACGCCCGCAAACAGCCGCCTCAGAAGGGCTCTGTTTCAAAATCTTGACATTGTCCACAACGACGGAAGCCCTCTTCGGAGCCACCCTGAAACTGAATTCAAATGTCTTGAGAGATGGATTTCCGATTTCAAAAATCTTGTCAAGGGCGAATTTGCCCCGATATTCCCGACCTTGTTTGAGTTGTCCTTCGGAGGGCACAAACTCAATCATTTTCGAGCCCACCCAGCGGGCCTCACCCTTTAGCGAAGGGCTGAAACTGAAAAGGCCGTCGGTCGGAACAGAGGTGTCGGGGGTTGAAGCAAATTCAATCTTCACTGAAGAAGATTCGGAAATCAGTCCCCCGGTGTAGGCGTCGACATAATCCACAAAACCGGACGAAGGATTCTTGGCGTCATCATTTGATCTCCCGCAGGAGAGGAGAAGCATCGCGGCAGCAGTGAGCGCAGCAAGGATTCTAGACATCGTTTTCATAAATTGGCTAGTCTAAAGTGTTTAACTCCACAAATATAAAAAATCTTAAGTGAATTATCTGATTCGTTTGCAATTTTTTATTATTTTTGTAGATTAGTTTTAAAAATGACTGTTATGGACAGGAAAGTAGTCATCATCCCGACTTATAATGAGAGGGAGAACATTGAGAAAATCATCAGAGCCGTTTTTGCACTTGATGGTGAATATCATTGTCTTGTGATTGAAGACGGGTCGCCGGACGGGACTGCCGGGATTGTCCGGGATCTGCAAAAGGTGTTTCCTCAGAGGCTGTTTATGATTGAGCGTTCAGGAAAATTGGGCTTGGGAACGGCATACATCACCGGATTCAAATGGGCCATTGAGCAGAAATATGACTATATTTTCGAGATGGACGCGGACTTTTCCCACAATCCCAACGACCTTCCACGGCTCTATGAGGCTTGCGCCCAAGGCGGGGCGGACCTTGCGATAGGCTCGCGCTACTGCAACGGAATCAGCGTCATCAACTGGCCGATTGGCAGGGTAATAATGTCCTACTACGCTTCTGTCTATGTGCGCACGGTGCTCGGGATGAAGGTTTACGACACAACCGCAGGTTTCAAATGCTACAAACGTAAAGTTTTGGAAACCATCGATTTGGATAAAATCCGTATGTATGGCTATGGCTTCCAGATCGAAATGAAATACAGTTGCTACAAACTCGGATTCAAAATTGTGGAAGTGCCGATTATCTTCGTCGACCGCAAGGAAGGCACATCAAAAATGAGCGGAAGCATCTTCGGTGAAGCGTTTTGGGGCGTGCTCGGTCTGAGATTCCGGAAAATCCGTCCGAAGGCGCAGAAGAAATCGTAGAATAAAAAAGAGAGCAGAGCCAATGAAGAGCAGGACATACACGGGAAATTTTCTGACATATCTGTTATCACTGACGGCAATCACCCTCTGGGGTGCCTCGTACATCTGGTCGGATTGTCTTATTAGCCGCGGAGTGTCCATTTTCTATTTTGTATTCGTCAGGATTGCCATTGCCGGACTTCTTCTGCTCGCGTTCAATGCCGCATCACACAAATTCCAGACAATCAGGAAGAAAGACCTGCCATGGTTTCTGATTCTCGCGCTCTGCGAGCCGTTCATCTACTTCCTGTTTGAGACCTACGGAATAAAACTCACCGGGTCACCGACACTGAGCGCGATGACCGTCGCGACGATTCCGATATTCTCGATTTTCGCGGGCGTCGTGTTCTTCCGCGAAAAAATCTGCGGGCTCAACATCTTCGGAATATTCCTTTCGCTCGGCGGGATAATACTCGTCGCTATGGCAAAGGGTGAACTCGGCGAGCATTTCATCGCCGGGGTCATATTTCTGCTCATTGCCGTGATTGCGGAAGTCTGCCATGCGAGCATCACGAAGAAGCTCAGCGACCGCTATGCCAGTCAGAACATCGTCATGTATCAGTTCCTCATCGGGTCCGTATATCTGCTGCCGCTATTCATATTCAAGGGATTGGAAGATTTTGACGCCGCAGTATATCTCAGCTGGGATACGTGGAGACCGGTGCTCTGCCTCGCGGTGCTCTGTTCAAGCATTGCATTCTCGCTCTGGGTTGGCACAATCAAGAAACTCGGAGTGGCCAAATCGAGCATTTTTACGGCGCTGATTCCAGTTGCATCGGCAATCATAGCCTGGGTCTGCGGGCATGAGCTACTGAACCTGAGGCAGTGGTTCGGAGTAGCACTGTGTACGGTGGGAGTGATTTTGTCGCAGGTGACGGTCAAAGCCCACGCCAAGAAAGCCGCGAAATAACTGTCTGCAATTTTTCAGAGATAAAAATATGACATCAGGATACAACGCATTCAAAGACGACGACATCAAGCCCGTTTCCGGAGACGAAAGATATATGCGTGAGGCTCTCAAAGAGGCTCAGTCCGCATTTGAAGAGGAGGAGGTTCCGATTGGGGCGGTGGTGGTGTGGAACGGACGCATCATCGCAAGGGGACACAACATGACGGAGAGGCTGCACGACCCGTCCGCACATGCGGAAATGATTGCCCTGACTGCGGCTACCGAAGCTATGGGCGGGAAATACTTGGACGAATGCACGCTCTATGTGACAGTTGAGCCGTGTCCGATGTGTGCCGGGGCGATGAACTGGGCGCAGGTGGGACGTGTCGTCTATGGCGCGGCCGACCCGAAACGTGGGTTCTCGAAGTTCACGCCGTCGCTGTTGCACCCCAAGACGGAAGTCGTTTCCGGCGTGTTGAGCGAAGAGTGCGGAGGAATTGTCAGTGAGTTTTTTAAGAGCAAGAGGAAGTAGATGTTTGCCGGCTGCGAATTAAATTAGTTCACGACTCTAGATGTTTGATTTGGAATCACTTGGTCTGTTGGGACTTTTCATCGGGACGTTTCTCGCCGCGACGATTCTGCCTTTCAGTTCGGACGCGCTCTACATCGCGGTGCTGGCGGCGACGAAGGATCCAATCGGGTGCCTGGCAGTCGGAACGGTCGGCAACTGGCTCGGGAGCGTTGTGACCTATTGGATGGGTTGGATTGGCCGATGGGAGTGGATTGAAAAGTGGTTCAAGGTGAAGCGGGAAACGCTCGAAAAGCAGAAGGTAAAGATTGACAAATACGGCGTGTGGCTTGCGCTCCTCGCATGGATTCCCATAATCGGCGACGTCATCGCCATAGCCCTCGGCTTCTATAAGACCCGCCCTTGGGCGACGATGTTCCTACTGCTCGTCGGCAAGTTCGCCCGATTTTTGCTGTGGAATCTGATTTATGGGCTGTTTTGAGACAGAAAAAAGTGCGCGGGACTTGAGAGTTTGATGAATGAGATAAGTTTAAGTTAGAATACTTACGAAAATTGGGTAAGGATATGAAACACGCATACGTTTTTCCCGGACAGGGAGCACAGTTTACAGGAATGGGACAGGACCTCTATGACAAGGGAGGAATATACAGGGAGATGTTCGAGAGGGCAAATGCCGTTCTCGGATTCAGGATTACGGACGTGATGTTCGGAGGCTCGGCGGAAGATCTGAAACAGACACGGGTGACTCAGCCGGCGGTATTCCTACATTCTGTCGTGAAGGCTCTGGACTATGGGAAGCCGGACGCGGTGGCAGGACATTCGCTTGGAGAGTTCTCTGCGCTGACAGTCTGCGGAGCACTGGAGTTCGAGGATGCGCTGAGACTGGTTTCCGCAAGGGCTGCGGCAATGCAGAAGGCGTGTGAAATGAGACGCGGGGGCATGGCGGCAATCATCGCGCTGGAGCCGGAGGTCATAGAGCAGGTCTGTGCGGAAGTAAGCGGAACCGTAACTGTAGAAAAGTCATGCGCGACAACAGGCGAAACTGCGAAGACCAGGTATGTAACCGTAGTGGCTGCCAACTACAACTGTGACGGGCAGACCGTAATTTCCGGCGATGTGGCTGCTGTGGAAGAAGCCTGCGAAAGGCTGAAGGCGGCCGGAGCGAAAAGGGCAATCATGCTTCAGGTCGGCGGTGCGTTCCACTCCCCTCTCATGGAACCGGCGCGGGCGGAACTGGCGGAGGCAATCTCCAAGGTCCAAATGTATGCCCCCAAATGCCCTATCTATCAGAATTTCACGGCACAAAAGACCGTAGATCCGCAGATGATAAAGCAGAATCTGCTCGCCCAACTTACCGGACCGGTGAAGTGGACGGAAACAATCCGCAACATGGCGGCCGATGCGTCAGAAGCTCTCGGCGTCCCGGGGACGGAGGCCATTGACTTCACGGAAATCGGACCGGGCAACACGCTGACGGGACTCATACGCAAGATTGCATACTAAAAATCACATCGGAAAATATTTTCAATTGGCGTAAATTTTGAGTAACTTTGTGCCAATTGTGATGCCGTGCCGTTAACGTACACGGAAATATTTTGGAAACAAAACAAATACGTTTTATAAAACATTATTAACTAATTAGTTATGGCAAACGAAAAGAAATTCGTCACTTGTGACGGAAACTACGCTGCCGCTCACATCGCTTATCTGTTCAGTGAGCACGCGGCGATCTACCCTATCACGCCGTCGTCGACTATGGCAGAATATGTCGACGAGTGGGCTGCGAAGGGCAAGAAGAATCTCTTCGGGGAAACCGTGAAAGTGACTGAGATGCAGTCTGAGGGAGGTGCTGCCGGTGCAGTGCATGGCTCGCTTCAGGCAGGTGCGCTCACCACAACCTTCACTGCTTCTCAGGGACTTCTCCTGATGATTCCTAATATGTACAAGATTGCGGGAGAGCAGCTTCCGACCGTGTTCCACGTCTCCGCACGTGCCCTCGCGTCACACGCTCTCTCAATCTTCGGAGACCACCAGGACGTGATGGCATGCCGTCAGACAGGATTCGCGATGATCGCTTCCGCTTCAGTGCAGGAAGCTCTTGACATCGCGGCTGTGGCACATCTTTCCACAATCAAGTCAAGCATTCCTTTCATCCACTTCTTCGACGGATTCCGCACATCACACGAAATTCAGAAGATCGAACTTCTCGACGAGGACGCTCTCAAGGGAATGATCAGCACAAAGGCTCTCGCTAGATTCAGGGAGCGCGCGCTCAATCCTGACGCACCTGTAACCAGAGGATCAGCACAGAACGGCGACGTTTATTTCCAGGCCCGCGAGGCTTGCAACGGAGCTTATGACGCTGTGGCTGACATCGTGGCAAGGTACATGGGTGAAATCAGCGAACTCTCCGGCAGAAGCTATCGTCCGTTCGACTACTACGGAGACCCTGAGGCTGAGAACGTAATTGTGGCTATGGGTTCTGTAACAGAGACAATCAAGGAGACAATCGACCACCTCGAAAAGGAAGGCAAGAAGGTCGGTCTCATGATTGTGCGTCTCTACCGTCCGTTCTCCGCAAAATATTTCTTCAAGGCTCTTCCGAAGAGCGTGAAGAGAATCGCCGTTCTCGACAGGACAAAAGAACCGGGCTCTCTCGGAGAACCTCTCTACCTCGACATCAAGGCACTCTTCCAGGGTCAGGAGAACTCTCCTCTCATCGTCGGAGGACGCTACGGTCTTTCTTCAAAGGACACCACTCCGGCACAGATTGTCGCAGTCTACGAAAATCTTGAGCTTGCCGAGCCTAAGAACGACTTTACAATCGGCATCGTCGATGACGTGACATTCAAGTCTCTCCCTGTCAAGGAGGAAATCTCAATCATGAAACCGGGCACAACGGAGTGCAAGTTCTTCGGTCTCGGTTCTGACGGTACGGTCGGAGCAAACAAGAACACCATCAAGATTATCGGTGATCACACGCAGAAATATGCACAGGGTTATTTCGACTACGACTCAAAGAAGTCCGGCGGATACACCTGCTCACACCTTCGTTTCGGTGACCTCCCTATCAAGGCTCCGTACCTCGTGTCAACTCCTGACTTTGTTGCCTGCCACGTTCCGTCATACCTCTCGAAGTATGACGTTCTTGCCGGCATCAAGCAGAACGGTACTCTCCTGCTCAACAGCCTCTGGGACGAGAAAGAAACTCTCGACAGAATCCCTGAGCATGTGAAGGGCATCATCGGAAGGAAGAACATTTCCCTCTATATTATCAATGCAACGAAAATCGCTGCAGAAATCGGACTCGGCGGAAGGACCAACACAATCCTCCAGTCCGCATTCTTCAAGATTACGAACATCATCCCTTACGAGGACGCTGTAACATACATGAAGCAGGCCATCCTCAAGAGCTACGGCAAGAAGGGAGAGAACGTTGTGAATATGAACTATGCCGCTGTTGACCGTGGTGGCGAATACACCAAGGTTGAGATTCCGGCAGACTGGAAGAATATCACCGCGAAGTTCGAGAACCCTAACAAAGACCGTCTCGCACCTGCATTCGTGAAAGAAATCGCGGACGAAGTGAACTCACAGTGCGGAGACAGGCTCCCTGTCAGCAAGTTCGTCGACATCCAGGATGGAACGATGCCTAACGGCACGGCAGCTTACGAGAAGCGCGGTGTTGCAGTTAAGGTCCCTGAGTGGAAGAGCGAGAACTGCATCCAGTGTAACACTTGCGCATTTGTCTGCCCTCACGCAGCAATCCGTCCGTTCATCCTCACCGCAGATGAGGCTGCCGCCGCTCCTGCAAGCGTGAAGAAGGTCGCAGGAAAGGCACAGCTCAAGGAATACACCTACGTGCTTTCAGTTTCTGTCGCTGACTGTACAGGTTGCGGCAACTGCGTCGATGTCTGCCCTGCAAAGGAGAAAGCTCTCGAAATGGTTTCCTACCAGGAAGACCTCCAGGAGCAGGAGAACTTCAATTGGTTGAACGAGCATGTCGGCTACAAAGAGAACATCCTCAACAAGGAAGGCAATGTGAAGAACGCACAGTTCGCACAGCCTCTGTTCGAGTTCTCCGGCGCATGCGCAGGTTGCGGCGAGACTCCATACATCAAGACCATCACCCAGCTCTGGGGCGACCACATGATGATTGCGAACGCGACTGGCTGCTCCTCAATCTACGGAGCGTCATTCCCGGCAACCCCATACTGCACCAACGCACAGGGTCACGGTCCGGCTTGGGCGAACTCTCTGTTCGAGGACTTCTGCGAGTTCGGTCTCGGAATGAAGCTCGGTTCAGACAGAGCACGCGCAACCGTCGCAAAACTCATGGAGCAGGGTCTCTCTTGCTCTTGCTGCTCAGACGAAATGAAGGCACTCTTCACACAGTGGCTTGAGAACAAGAACGACGCGAAAATCACCCGCGAGGTTGCGGACAAGCTTGTTCCTCTTATGGAAGCTTGCGGATGCGAAACATGCAAGGCTCTTCTTGAGTACAAGCACTTCATCCCTTCACGCAGCCAGTGGATTATCGGTGGTGACGGTGCATCTTATGACATCGGCTACGGCGGACTCGACCATGTGCTCGCTTCCGGTGAGAATGTGAACATCCTCGTTCTTGACACCGAGGTTTACTCCAACACCGGTGGCCAGTCTTCAAAGGCAACTCCTGCAGGAGCAATCGCCAAGTTCGCTGCTTCCGGAAAGAAGGTCCGCAAGAAGGATCTCGGAATGATGGCAATGAGCTACGGCTACGTCTATGTGGCACAGATCGCGATGGGCGCATCTCCGGCTCAGTACTTCAACGCCATCAAGGAAGCCGAGGCTTATGACGGTCCGTCACTCCTCATCGCCTACGCTCCATGTATCAACCACGGTCTGAAGGCCGGCATGGGTCTGAGCCAGAAGGAGGAGAAACTCGCTGTCGAGTGCGGTTACTGGCACCTCTACAGGTACAACCCTGAGCTTGAGGGCACGGACAAGAATCCGTTCACGCTCGATTCCAAGGAGCCTGACTGGAGCAAGTTCCAGGACTTCCTCAAGGGCGAGGTCCGTTTCGCTTCTCTCTACAAGATGTTCCCTGACAAAGCAGCCGAGCTTCTTGAAAAGACCGAAGAGTTTGCTAAGGTTCGATATGAGAACTACAAGAAACTCTCTATGTAGCAGAGTTTATACAATGTAATAAGGGTGGTTGAAAGCTTAACTTTCAGCCACCCTTTTTCGTACGCACCGGATGCTCCAGAAGTTGCAATCATCTGTTATTACATACGGAAACACCTTCCTTCATACTATAACAACAGATTGGATAAAGAGAGGTAGGAAAAGAGTATGCAACCTATTTGGAATTATTAAAAAATAATTATCTTTGTCGGACTTGAACACCTGCGCAGGTGTAGAGTAATTTCGCTGTTTGGGGAAACTGTATAATCCCCGACGGTGTATGTAAACTTAACTATTAAAAACATACAAATGAAAAAACTGTTATTCGCGTCCCTTTTAGGACTCGGCCTATTTTGTTCTTGCACACAAGAACTTGAGGTGGCTCCAGAGTCACCTGGCAATAATAACGATTACACGATTCCTATTGAAACGGCCTTGAGCTCCCTTGAGGATTTTCTTGAGAGTTACGGCGACAAACTCACAAAGGGTAGTTTAAAGCCTGAGATTGAAAACTGGTTTCCTATATCTAACGGAGTTGCGACTAAGGGAATCAAACCTCCCCAGTTAATCTATGCCGTTAACTTTAAGGATAAAAATGGCTATGCTTTGATCTCAGCCGATAGACGAATCTCCACGGACTTGATAGCCATAATCGATTCCGGTGAAGTCACCGAGAAGGACTTCTATCTAGTAGATAAGAATATGGTTGCTTCAGATGATGACGACTTGAGCCCGGCAGAGTTCAAAGCGATGGTGGATTCTGGAGTGTTGGCAATGAATTTTGTACCTATCAATCGTGAGTGTCTGAAATTTGCAGAAGCTGAGGTCAGAAACAATTCTTTTACTATAGATGAAAACATAAATGCAGGGATAGTAGTTGAAACGCATTGGGAGACCATAAAAACTGTTCCGATGATGCTAAATACCGTTTGGACTCAAATTGGCGAAAAAAATATTTTTAATAAATATTGCCCGACAGTCGGGGTTAGTAAGAAAGAACTTGCTCCTGCCGGTTGCGTATGTATAGCGACGGCTCAAATCATTGCATATCACGAATTTCCCAAACCATTGCGCTGCAATAATGTTGATATTGACTATTCGATAATCAAGAGTTTTTACAGACTTGATGACGGGCGTATAAAAACCGGCATCCCCAAAAGTTCTAAAGAGAATAAAGCAATGATGTCAAATTTCATTTTCGACATCAGCAAATCGTGCAAAACAAGGTATGGGAAAATATTCGGCAATTCTTGGGGTTTCGCCTGGCCGTGGAACGCACGAAAATGTCTTGAAAAATATGGATATAAGGATGTGAGATTGAACTGGGGATACGACGAGGGGAAAGTTATTGGTTCTCTTGATAAAGGGTGTCCTGTATTCATTTCAGCAATATCAAAAGTAATAAACGGGCATGCTTGGGTAATTGATGGCTACATCAAAAGAGACAAAAAGACAAGTTCCGGCGATGTTGTAAAAAGTCAAACGCTTGTTCATTGTAATTGGGGTTGGAACGGTCTGTGTAACGGATATTTCACCTCCGGAGTTTTTAAAACCAATAGTGCAGAAATAAGCGATAATCTCGGGACAATCACAAATGAAGAAAGATATTGGTCATCATTTAACTTTATTTCTTATGAAAAACCATACTAATAATGGATTCGGCATTTTAATTATTTTGGGAGCATTGTTCTTTATCTCCGGATGTGCACCGATGTTTGTGGATAGGATTTGCCCGTCGTATGTTACAAGTTATCAAAATATGATAGAAATTAGACTCGAGAAGTTCAGTCAGGCAGAAGCTAAAAACTATATTGCGATAATTTACATATTTGATCAGGCTCGTGAATGTGATTTGAATAGCAGGGGAGAACAGAAAGAAAAGTTTGATGGCTTGTGTCAAAAGCACGGGGATGTAAGTTATAATAGGATCCGGTCACTTCCGACTTTTGGTTCTACTGATTTAATATCGTTTGCTGACAGGGACTTTTCTATGATTGAAATCACGTCGGATAGTGACTTCGATGCAGAACATCCGGCGGGAACGTCTTTAGGTGATATTGTTCGTTTTTTGGGAAGTTCTCCGATAAAATACATTCAAAGCGGATATTCTAAGTATTATCACTATGATGAGAAGGACTATTCCGAGGCATATAAGAAATTATTGATAATGTTGGGCTATAATTACTATTTTGATCCGTCAGTGGAATTAACGGACTACCCTATTGACAAAAAAGTAGAAACGCTTACAGAAAAAGATTTGATATTACTTGGTGGTTCGGGCGGTCTCGGCGTGCTCTATTTCGAAAAAACTCCGGAAAACATCAAGGAACACACGATAACGCTCAAGATGACCACAGATGACGGGGATGTTTTTGAGAACAGCATTAAGATTGTGTTTTGAAGATAGCTGATGAACAGGGTTAAATAAGGATTGTTATTTATGTCTTCATTTTTATAATTTGTGTCCGGTCGTTTCGGCCGGATTTTTTGCACGTTTTATGGCACAGAATATCAGCACAAATAATCAGGCTTGGCACACGGCTCTTTCTTTAAAAAATGACATGTTGCCCTTACCCGATTCATTGCGAATCGGATATTTCCTTTATTCTTATATATCAGCAAATTATGCTTTTATCAAAATCTATTTTTGTCACTTGGGGCGAAGAAAACGTAAATGTCTGATAAAGCCCTTGACACCTTCCTCATGAGTTCCCCCAACTCCTTTTTTGTCATCCCTCTTTTTACGAAGTCCTTTTCCATATATAGAATAGCGAGTGTATAATTCTTTGTATGGTATCAGGGTTTCTGGCGGCTCTTGCCGACTTGCATTTTATCCTGTCTTGCAGCAGACTGCAATTCAATGTCCTGTACATGCTTTCTATCGACTAGTAATTGCGCGCCAACGATCCCAACGCCAGCGTGTCTGTCGGTAGACTGTTCCCACACGACCTCTTTTCAGCGGCTTGTGGGCCAGACGACTTCTTTATCGTGTTTGATTCATATCCTATAATCCAATCGAAACGATTTAGCCGAATGGTTTGATTTGACTCATGACTATTTGATTATCAATTATAGAGTTACGAGAAATCTGTCATTCGACCTGTTTTCTGGCACTTATTTTGTTGAAAATCAAAGAAATCCGTATCATGCGCGAAAGCATATCTTTTCATCATCGAATCTCCCCTTAAATTATGAACCGCGAGAGCAAAAAGTGCCTGCAGCATTCAAGGAAACACTCGCCATAAAATTTCTCCGGACAGTAGTGCAACAACATCTTAAATAAAAGAGCCGTGATAATATGCTGAAGTATCATTACTCCATTGATTGCCATATGCAAAAAGTTTTGTAAATTTGCAACATATTTGACTAAATGATATTTGAGAATCAATAGTTTATAATTATGCCAAACGTTTGTCCCATAGACACAAATCGCATGCGGAGCTATTCATCCGCATTCTCGCGTAGGACAATTATGGACATAATTCGATTCAATGACTTCGAACATCTTTCTTGGGTTTACAATAATTATGACAACGGTACTGCTCGGGCGAATTCATATTTGGATTACCTCAAATTAATGTACAGAGATTTGGTATCGAATTATCGTTGCGAATATGTGTACAAAAATGAGATCATCAAGGAACTTCTGGTAGAATATGGCACAAAAAATACTGCCGTGTTCAATGAATTCAAGGTTGGTAATTCAATTGCCGATCTTGCTTTCTTCAATGGTGAGAGTAAGGCCTTTGAGATTAAGACAGATTTGGATTCCCCTAAAAGGCTTGGAAAGCAGATTGCTGACTATCAGAGAATCTTTGATAAATGCTATATCGTGATCCCAAATGCCAAATATGAGCAGTATTGCAATGTCGCCTCACCGAAAATTGGGATTATCACTTTATCAAAACAGGGGCGCGGCATAATTCTCGAGGAGAAAAGACCAGCTATAAAAAATGATACGATAGACGTTGATATGCTCATAAACGTTCTCCGTACTGACGAGTATAAACGGCTTATAACCGAAGAATATGGATACTTACCGAATATTCCAGGATACAATTTGTATGGTGCGTGCCTAGAACTTATGCTGAACATCCCAGATCAGAAGCTTAAGTCTTTCTTTTGCAATACCATAAAAAAAAGAAAAAACAATACAACTTTGCTCAAAAGCACCCCATCGGAATTGCGTCAATTATGCTTAAGCCTAGGCCTTGACAAAAGAGGTCTCGAAACACTAATACTGAGGTTGAACACTCAAATTAACTGATAAGCAAATGTATTATCCCTATCTAAGAGGCAAACAGTTCGAGTTGAAGGCATTGAGAGATTATTCTTCTGAAAATCTGAATGAAGAACAGATACTCCCAATTATAGAGCCTGTCAATCAGTCAACAAATGCTCTTTCTTTAGCAATAGACCAACTCAAGGCTAACGGCATGAAATTCTCCATCATCATGAATCCAAATGACGGAGATTTCAAACATAAAACCGTGTCATTTGATATTCTGACCTCAAAGCCAGATCTTGTCAAGGCAGAGGACGTATGGATTCCAGCATATCTTTACCAAGGACGTGCACTAGAATTGGATAGAGAAATAACAAAGAGCACTTGGAACGAGGTCATTCTTGTGTTTAAGACTTGTGCTGATGTTGATAATCCAGATGTATCTAAACTTATTTCCAACGCAAAGGTTAAAACTATAGTTAATAATTTCGGAAAGACTATCTCTCGTCGCGTAAAGAAAACTATTAAAGACACCGGCAAATCTTTAGTTTGCTTGGAAGATTGTTTCGTCAATAGAAAGAGGAACGCCGACTATCAAAGCGCTGTGGATGAGCCATTCTCTGAAATGTTTTATTACTGGCAGGAAGAAGACTTTAACGGCTTTGGAGACTACACGTCTTTGCCAAGTGAATATGCGGAAGGCGGTATGTTGCCATATGCCTTAGCAATTCATCTGACATACCGCAAATCTGAGGACCAGATATATATACATCATTTCGTGTCAGATAATAATTTTGATCAGTCCAATATAAAGGGTAAGTTTTACGAGGCAGCAAGTAAGATTGAGCCATTTTACGCAGGTAAGGTTCGCACAATCTCTGTCGATGAACTGATTGCAAAAGCAAAAGATTCCGACGGATATCCTGGACTTGGGTATTTGAAGAAATTGTCTGTCAAAAATCATCTTGAACTCATAAAGCAGGTTATCAAATAGAAGGATTATGTGGGTTTGCAAGGATTGCTTTCTTGATGAGGAAATCCGTAAAGAGGTGGAGAACAACTCAACGGGTGAAGGGAGATGTGATGTCTGCGGCAAGAGTGGGAAACGGTGTGACATTTCAGTATTTGCAGATTTCTTTGTGTCTGTGGTTCGGTTATTCAAAAGTGATGACACGAGTCAAGACACAATTATATCCCTTTTGGAAAAAGATTGGAATATATTTGTCAACGCGCAATGTGCCCAAACAATATTGTCCGAAGTGATTAGTACAAACGGGCTTGACTTTAGCCTCGATGATACGGTCTCGTATACTGATGAAATCATCAGCAGAGTTTCTGTCTGGGAACAGTTAAAAATTGAGGTCAAAGAGAACTATAGGTATTTTGTTGATCATGAAAAATTTGATAGTTATGCCGACCTGTCACCTTTATCAACATTAGAAGAGGGGACTTTCTTGTTCCGCGCAAGGATTACACCTGATGGACAAAAAAAACTGAAGCCAAAGAAAATGGGGTGCCCCGAAAAAGGAAAAGCAACTGCTGGCAGAGCGAATCCTCTTGGTATACCGTATCTTTATCTTTGCAAAGACGAAGAGACAACTTTTTATGAAGTCAGGTCAGTGTATCTTGACCGATTGAGCATCGGTAAGTTCAAGATTCAGCGGGACCTGAATATAGTTGATTTCAACAGCAAAAGCAGCCTGTTCCTATCATTTGATGGTGTCAATTCCCTGCCTGACACTGTTGTTAAGAAACTGATACAGGATGCCATAAGTCGTGACTTATCAAAACCTTTGAGAAGGTATGATACGGAATTGGAGTATATTCCGACTCAGCTAATTTGCGAATACTGCAAACGAAACAATGCTGATGGAATATGCTTCAACAGTTCGCTTCATAGTGGAGGAGTAAACTATGTCCTGTTCAATCCTGAAGACGCAAAGTGCATAAGCGTCATTTCTAGGGAAGTCCGGGCAATCCATATCGGGGTATAACACTATCTTTTCTCAAAGGCATATGCAATTCAAATCCATTCCACATGAGTGAGACCTTGCCAATGCGGCCATCGCCTCCTCTATCTGTACGACATTCTTTCTTATTGCTCATAAAACCATTTTCTGACAGCACACGAGGAAACACATTCACACAACAAATCATTCAACAACAACCTTCGCGATGGCTTTTCTAATTACGCCGCTTCCGATTGCCGGTGCGTGAGCATCCTCCGGAAAACAAATCAAAATACTGCCGGGAATCATATTTATATAATGGTCTGCCAATTCTTCAGAAATCATACAATCGCCCTCTTCATCATATCCTTTCGCGAAAGAATTAATTTGAGCCAATGACTTGACGCCAATGGTTTCAGAACCTTCCAAAAGGATGTGAACATCGATGTATTTCTTGTGCATTTCAAGAACCTGAGACTCCTGCGGAACGCCGCTGATACAAATATTGTTGATGAAAACATTATCCCCGTCAACAGTGATTCTGCCAAGCGAGGCAGCAAGCAATTCATTGCTTTCCAAATAAGAAATTAGGGCAGCAAAATGTTTGTTAAGACATTCATATCGCCTTAAGTTTTTCAAATCTGTGAGTATCATAATAGCTATTCAATTTTCGCAAGTAATTAATCTATTCTGTATCAGTGTGTTTTTGATCGTTTATCTCTTTTTCGGGGTATTAAAACCCCACGCACTTTTTCTGTCCACGTTACCCCTCTCCTAAATCCTCTCCCTCGGGGAGAGGACTTACCTTCGCCACAAGGGCTCAAAAGCGGTGTTTCGCATCCGCGAAACTTAAGATAGCTATTCAATATTATCAGATGATGGTTTTAGGGCAAAAACTTGTAAGCAAAGCGCAACTGCAACAACTCCTGCCATCAAAGCAAAGCCAAGTCCAAGATTTCCGTCATCAGCCCAACGTCCGAGAACTTTAGTTATTATTGCTCCCGCGAAGACTCCGGTCATATTCATAATTCCATAAGCCGTGGCTCTGTGTTTTGTCGAAACGAACTGGCATAGAATAGGCATATTATTGGTATCAAACATACCATATCCTATTCCAAAGCAGACGCCGGCACCGACAGCAGACACGATTCCGTGACCAATGCCGATAAAAATCAAGGCCGGTATCATTAATCCGAGACCGATTGCACTCGTATAAATTCTTCCTTTGACATTCTTTCTCACCCATTTGTCGGATAACGAGCCACCGAGAATGACACCGATAAAGGATGCGGCAGCTATAGTGATGGTAGAAATCGGACCCGCCTGAGACATCGGTATTCCAAGACTGTCCGCAAACAATGTCGGCAACCAGTTTTTGGTAGACCAACCTGGTAGTGAAGACGATGCGAAGAAAAACAGAATCACCCAAAAAGAAATGTTCGAAAACACCAAGGCGAAACTTTTCCAAACAGGTTCTTTCACAACTTTCAACTCTTCCGCTGTCGGGCAGCTTTCTTTTCTCTTCTCAAAAAGAAAAACTGCCAGCACAAGCGCATAGACAATCCCAATGATACCGAACCAGTGGAAAGTTGCCTGCCAAGAATAGGCCGCTGCGAGAGTCGCACCAAAGCCGCCCACTGCCTGTCCGAGATATAGTCCCGTCATATGTATGCCGACTGCAAGACTTCTGGAAGAACCCGTGAAGTAGTCGGCGATGAGTGAGAGGGCTGCAGGAATGTACAATGCCTCCGATATTCCCATCAAAGCACGAAGCCAATAGACTTGATCGAATGTCGTGCAATATCCCATAAGTAATGTCACAGCGGACCAAACTCCCAAGGATGCGACAATCAGCCATTTACGATTGATTCTGTCGGCAATCGCACCGGCAAAAGGACTTACACAGCCATAAATCCAAAGAAATATCGCCATCAAACGGCCGAAATTAACCGCTGACTCAAGGTCAGTTATATCAATCTGCATCGCATCCCTCATCGTGGACAGCATCTGCCTGTCCATATAATTCAAAAGTGCGACAACCCAAAGAAGAGCGACAACAATCCAAGGATAGACCTTGCTATTTACTATCTTTTCCGCTTTCATAATAAGCTATTTGTAAGTGTATTAGTATCATCAGTTCCTCCCCTTTAGACAAGAGAGGAACTGATAACATAGCAAAGCTACCTTTGGAGGTGGGTTCGCTGCGGGTTCTGTCCCTTCATCGGCCAGGCGGAGTCCGCATAGCCGCTTGCTCCGGTTCCAAGACCGAAGACGAAGGATTTTGCTTCTTCCTGAGCGGCAATATATACCATACCGTCCGGGCCCATTACCGGTGAGGCGAAAGATTTGGTTCCGAGAGATTTCTTGCCATGGAGTTTACCTTCGTCGGTAAGCACATAATAGGTTGCCTTGTCGGTGATGAAATGAATATAGCCCCGATTGTCCACCAGTGGAACACAGTTCTGCACAGGCTCATCAAGATCAAATTGCCACTTCAACGATCCATCGGCAGTTACTGCCACAACAGCTTTTCCTCCATTAGCAAAGACTGTCCCGTCGGCTCCGATGACTGCGCCTCCATAAGGAGTGTCACCCGGAAGAACATATTGCCATTTTTCTGAACCATTGGCATTGACAGCACAAAGAATACCGCTTGAAGCTCCGGCAACGACTGTGTAAATCACCCCGTTTCCGTCAATTGAAATTGCAGCTCCGGTAGTCTTCACATTGTTGTTGTATGCCCACAGTTTGCTGCCTGTATTTCCACAAGACAAAAGCCCTATTGTTCCGGTAGAACAGAAATACACATCTCCGGCTTTAGACAATGAGATGCCGGAACGCACACCAGATTCCAAAGGAATACTCCTGAGTTTTTCTCCCGTTTGAGGATTTATGACTGCAATTTCAAATGGTTTTGCAGTCAGGTGACCCACGTAGATATCCCCTTTTGCATCGATAGCCGGGGTCATATAATTGAAATTGGCGTCAAGACCGAAAGCATAATGCCAATGCTTTGTACCATCCGGCTTGATTGCGAACATAAACGACTTCCTGGCTGCGCCTGAGTTCTTGAGGTCCCGCGCACAGACATATATGTCACCGTTTGACCCGACTGAAGGACTTGAATAAACCAGACGTACACCGCCGTTTTCATTCAATTGGGCAAGTGCCGCGTTCACATCGAACGACCATTTCTCAGCACCGGATGCGGCATCGAATGCTTTGAGGGCCACATCATAAGCATTATCTGCTGACTGATCAGCGTACATATAGACAGTCTTGCCGTCAGGAGACATAGCCGGAGACATTGTGTTTTCGATAGGCCCCAGCATCGCATTCTTCCATTCAATGGTTATAAGGTCTGACGGATCAATGACAAGGATGTCCTTGGATGTGCTCGAACTGTTTCCTTTGCTGTCGGTGACTTTGAGAGAAACAGTGAAACTTCCGCTCGTTGTGTAGGTCCATTCCGGGTTTTGTTCTTCGGAAACCGAGCCCTTGCCTTCTCCGAAATGCCACTCCCATTTTGTCAATGTGGCACCTTGAGCCGGAACAGACCTATCCTTAAACGAGAGTTTTTCATTCAACATCACTTTAGGCGCAGGCAGCTCGAAGTCTGCGTGGGCAAGTTCAGAATATGGAGTGACAACCTTTATTGTCTGGCTTGCAGCAGCTTGTTGTCCATTGGAATCGGTCACAACGAGCCTCACGACGAATGTTCCGACTTTAGGGAATGCATATTCAGGATTTTGCTCCATTGAGAACTCGGTCTTCTGTTCTTTGTTCTCGAAATCGAAATTCCATTCCCATCCCTTAAGAGTGGTTCCCGGTGTCGCTACGGATTTGTCGGTGAATTTAACCTTAACTCCGCGCTCAACCTCTTCAGTGCTCATTTCAAATTGCACTTTTGCAGCAGTATGATATTTTATCTCCTCAGGCTTGCAGGACAAGAGAGCCGCAGCAATAGCCATAAATGCAAAAAATTGCTTTTTCATACAGTTTATCAATTTTAATGTTTATAAATCAATGCCATACTTTCCAAGTGAAGGACCGCCTCCTGCGGTGTAGCCGGAACTCTTTCCATCCTCAGTCTGAGAAATCCAGAAAGAATACAAATCAGCATCTTCCAATTGGAATCTTATTTTCAAATTACGACCATTTAAAGGCCTGAGATCAGAATGTTCTTTCCACGAAACCATAATCTTACATCCGTCAGTTTTGACGACATTACACTCTCCGGCAGAAAAACCGGGGATAACATCACCGTTCTCGTCCAAAAGTTCCACAGTCATTGAACCGCGGACTGCTGCGTTTATAAACAAGTAATTACCAGAATACTTGAGAATTTCAGTGACCACTTCCCCACTCCCGCTCATTGATGCAAAACCATCACGTCGGAGCGTCGCCAAACCGGTGGATATGACTTCTTTCTTTGCTTCGTTGAGTCGCCGTCCACTCATATAGAAATAGAGTTTGTCTCCCACAATAAGAGGCGACCCGACCGCGGATTGGATGTTTCCATTGTTCCACGCATCCGTATTGTCATCAACAGCACAAAACGGAGTAAAGTCCCCTCTGAACCAGCTCCAACCGTCACGACTGTAGCCCAGAAGAAGCTGATTCCGCTTGATGACTTTATCAGAAGCGCAGACTCCATTTTCAGGACCGGCCCAAGACGAGAATACACCCAGCATCAGACTCTCATATCCGATTGCGTCAAGATTATAAATCGCAGGTTGAACATCCTTATAGACAGGATGTTTTGGCTCATCGGGCCAAGGACCGAACCAGAAAGACTCCAAATTTGCGAAAGCGTTTTTGTTTCCCGCCACAACATCAGCATCTTCCATATAATCCCTTCCACGGACAAGCACTGAGGAACTGAGCCTGATGTTATGCCGGAGAGACCACACCCAGACTCCTCTGAACGGATTGTAGAAAACAGTTGAACGGTCAGCGACCTTGCCGGATTCGTTAACAGATCTCCAATACTTTCCGTCAGACGATGTATAGTAGTGATATCCCCAATGAGACTTTCCTTCTGCCACCACAAACATCTTGAAGCGAAGATTCGGGTTTGATTCCGTCTTGTCGATCCAGATTGTATTGGAATCCCGGTTCAAACCCTTCAGAACGATATTAGTCCCTTTGACATAGTTCAAAGACGGCCTTGTCCAAGTGATACCGTCGGCTGATTCCGCATAACAGGTCACAAATCCGGTTTCATATCCCCGGCCGCCTGCCATATACCACATCTTGAATTTGGAATCCGACTCATCATACCAGATACCATCGCTGAACGGAGCCGCCACGGCGCCCTCGGCGGTCATCTCCCATTCTTCTTCAGGGAAGAAAACCGGATTTGCAGGATAATACTCTGCCTGATGCCAGACTCTTTTGACCGTAGAATGAGCTATTAGAAAATCATCCACAAAAAGCTGACGTCCCAATGAAATGTCAATAACATCGGGTTTCGATGCCAGATAAAACGGAGACATACCTTCCAGAACTGCCGATACAGGCACTTTGGGAGGCCAAATGGCCGGAAGTTCTATTCCGTTGTACAGCAGTTTCGCAGTCGGGTCGGGAACCGGAAGCACTGGCGCAGGTACAGGATCAGGTGTCGGCCCGGGTTCCGGTTTAAGACCGGATGAACAGGCAAACAAGGCCACAAGAGCAAGTAATGAAAGAACTCTGGTCATAATCAAAATATATTATAATAGGTTAGGAACATCAATGCCCGAAGGGGACAATCCCGGACCGCCGCCTGCCATATACCCTCTACTCTCGCCTGTTTGCCACGGAGAAATCCAGAATGAATATATGTCACAATCAGAAGCCGTAAACCGAAGCCTGACCTGTTTCCCCCTATATTTTCCGACATTTCCCAAATAGAGTTTTGTCGAATTCACAGGTCCGCTTCCAAAAGATGTCATCACTTTTCCCGCTGGCGTAAGCAGGTCTATCCGCAGCGAGCCTCTAATCTCCGCATTTACGAAGAGAAACGAGCCGTCAAACGTCAAGACTTCGGTTGTAAGCTGCGCTCCCTCTGTCCCTGCATGCTTGGAAACAAATCCGTCCCTTCTGAGCGTCGCAAGACCTGTGGATGTGTAGCTGTCCCACATTATCTTGTTCAGACGACGACCGCTTGCATAAAAATACAATGAGTCTCCTACAACAAGAGGAACTCCGCCCACAGACTGCATATTTCCCCAATTCCACGCTCCCTCGCTTTGGTCATTCGCCATAAAAGGCTCGTGGGAAGGACGGGAAAAATGGAAGCCGTCTCTGGAATAGCCCAGACAGATTTCATTTTTCTTCTGTATCCCCAATTCCGCGCAAATATGATTTTCCGGGCCCTGCCAAACAGAATACTGGCCCAGCATAATGCTCTCATAAGGCATACAGTCAAAATTGTAGATTCCTGGAGCTACTTCAGGAAAATCCGGATTAACCGGTTCCTTGTCATCAGGTGAAAACCAATAGACGACATTCTTGTCCGGAACGCCTTTGCGGATGCGGTGAGCCATCGACACGGCGGTCTCCGGGTCAGCTGCTTCAAGATAACTCCTTGAACGTGAAGACAATTCCGTCCCATATCTCATACTCAGGCACCATACTTTACGGAAAGGATTATAAAAGACTGATGACCTGTCATAAAGGTCTCCACTCTGAGCAACGCCATTCGACCAATGGATACCGTCCGCAGAGTATTTCAAGATAAACTGCCACCTGCGGTCGGTAGGACGTCTTTCCACATTGAAGAGTTTATACCTCTTCGAAAGGTCGGTCTCCTGTTTATCCAACCATACAGTCGCCGCATCCCGGTTCTCGGAGTCCACGACATTGGTATTCGGAACGACATCACAAATGACTTTTTCCCAGTTTTTACCGTCAAGGGATTCAGCATAAGCGGTGTAGAATGTCTGTTTGTCTTCTTTGTGAAGCATACCGGCTCCAGCAAGATACCACATCTTGAATTTTCCCTCAATCTCGTCATACCAAACACCGTCGCTGAAAGGAGCGGCATAAGGAGCACCCTCAATGGTCTCCTCCCATTTTTCTGATGGTTCAAGCACGGGATTCAAGCGGTAGTAATCGGGAGTATGAAATATAGTCTCCATATTGCTTTCCGCCACCAGAAAATCGTCAACAAAAAGCTGTCTTCCGACATTCACCGGAATCACAGAAGGCTTCTGTGTCAAATACGGCACAGGCATCTCCTCCCTCACTGGAGCCACATCGTAACGCGGCGGCCACTGCTGAGGGAGTTCGATTCCATTATAGAGCACCTCCACACCGCTTCCCGCGCCTTGCCCACAAGAGGCAAGGCCGAGCAGCAAGGCGAACAGACTAATAACCCGGATTTTGTTTTGCATACTCATTTGATTCAAGTTCTGCGATAGGAATTGGGAGCCATTCATGTTTATTTTCTGTAAAGCCTTCATAGTCAGTGTCTGAAATCAGTTTTTTAAAGTTCGGATCTGACTTCTCAAGACTCTTGAAGCGTGACGCAAGTTCGCCCCAGCGGAGCAAATCAAAGAAACGGTGTCCCTCAAGAGCAAATTCGAGAATACGTTCAGACTTGATGTCTTCCATAGTAATCGCGCCTTTTGTGCTCATATTCGAGCGCTCACGCACTTTGCTGAACGCCTGTGCCGCTGAGAGAGAGCCGGCTTTACCACCAAGAACAACCGCCTCGGCATACATCATAAGAACATCTGCATAACGGATATAGCGCCAGTTGACACCGTGAGCACGCGGCTGATTGTAGATATATTCTTTTGTGCCTGCTCCAACTCCGTTAAGCGAAGTCGGGTCATTGTTTCTCATCGGCATCGAGAGGTCCAATCCCTTCAAGACGGCTGCCTTATAAGGATATGTCCTGGTGTTTCCTACGCTGGAGAAATCACCCTTTGGATAATAGTCTTCGAAATGATACCCTCCGGGACCGGTAAGTCTCTGACCTGCCCTCAATTTGATTTCAGCCTTCAAATCATTGAACATCATAGTAGAAAACATTCGCTTGTCTGTCTTGCCATCGTTGTCAAGGGAAGAAACGAAAGCATCATACAACCAGTCGTGAACCACGGCCTCATAACCCACACCGGTTCCCGGCAACATCAGTCCGCGAGTGTCAAATGCAAGTCCGGAGGTCGCTGTTCCAGGGTTGAATGAAGCATTTTCAACATCACCAAGGAACTGCATCTCAAAAATTGACTCATCATTATTCTCGTGAGCGATGTCAAAATTCCACGAATATTCGACAAGGCTATACCCGCCATAACTTCCCTTGATGATTTCATCAAACTCTGCAGCCGCCTCATCGAAATAGGTTTTTGTCGATTCTCCATAAAGAGGCTCTATGCCACTGCGGTATAAATAGCATTTTCCTTTCAAGGCGGCAGCGGCGGCGGCAGTGACGCGACCGACATTTACTCCTTTCCAATAACCCTTGTGCGGGAGAAGGTTTTTCGCATTTTCCAAATCTTCTATGATAAAATCCCAGACAGCATCCGGAGCCTCAACCACACGGACATAATCTGCTGCGCTTTCGGGAGCGTGACGTATAGGAGCGACTTGTCTGTAAGAGATTAACAGATAATAGTGTACGAAGGCTCTCCAGAAATACGCTTCGCCTTTATATGCATTTTTAAGAGCCTCGTCAGGGAAGGAAACCTTATCGACATTCTCGATTACATAGGAAGCCTGCGACGCTGTCGAATACAAGAGGCCGAAAGGCTGCATTATGGTGTAGAAACTTGAATTCAAGCTCGAACCATACATTCCCGGCTTTGCATAATCGGAGTTACCTGAAGCCTCGTCGGAACGAAGAATGGCTGTTTTTGATGCTGACGCACCGAAACATCTCTGAGTTTGGATATATCCGTAACAAGTCATAACAGCCGTATTCACCGCCTCCGGTGTAGTGAAGAAGGAGTCCATACTTGGCTGACTCGGATTGACGGCCAGTTTGTCAAATTCTTTCGCACAACTTAGTGCGACAACCAAAGATGCAAAAAGCAAAATGGTTCTTGATATATGTTTCATATCTGTCGGATTATGTGGTTAGAAAGATACGTTTATACCCATCGTGTAGATTCTCGCATTAGGATACGAATTGGAATCGACGCCACGGGAGAAGAGGGCATTAGAGCTGACTTCAGGGTCATATCCGGTATACCTTGTAAGAGTAAATGCATTCTGTACACCGAAATATACACGGAACTTGCTCATATATGCTTTCGAAGAATACTTGAGCGGAAGAGTGTAACCCAACTGGATATTTTTTAGTCTCAGATACGAGCCGTCCTCTATGTAAAACTCACTCGGAAGAGAGTTGCCGCCCTCGTAATTAGAAACCTTGGCAACCGGCACGCTTGTGTGGTTGTTTTCCGGAGTCCAGGAATTCAGGACATCGGTCACCATATTGTTGGCATAGTTGAAATAGTATTCGTATTTCCTCGCATTGAAGATTTTGTTGCCGAATGAGCCGTTGAAGAACATCGTGAGGTCAAAACTCTTCCAGTTCAAGTCGATATTCAAACCAAAGGTGCATTTAGGGATAGCATTGCCGAGAACCACTTTGTCATCAGCGGTGATTTTTCCGTCACCATTTTCATCGTGGAATGCAAAATTTCCTTCAGAGTCAAATCCGTCAATCTTGTAGCCATAGAATGAACCGATTGGGTATCCCGGCATTGTGATGGTCGCTGCATCATTAAACTTCGATGAGAAAGCTCCTGCGGTGATTGGCTGAACATTATTTCCCAAGGCAAGAACCTTATTGGCGAGAGTTGAGACATTTGCACTTGCACTGATGTGCCAGTCGCGGTTGATCTGCTTGTTGTAGTTCACCATAAACTCCCATCCCTTATTCTCAACAGAAGCCGTGTTCACATAAGGGGTTTCATTGGATGAGTTGATTTCGAAAACCTGTCCCGAAGAAAGATTCAGATTGATGGTTGCCAAAAGGTCTACATTCTTCTTATAGAAATAGTTGACCTGGAATGTCAGTTCATTGTTCAAGAAGCCGAGTTCGAGGCCCACATCAGTTGTTTTTGAGGTCTCCCATTTCAGATTACGGGTTTTAAGATATGCCGCGTGTCCGTCAACAACTCTCTTTCCTCCGATTGTATACGGAATCGGACCGAAAGCTATATTGTCGAAATTGTATGGCTCAAGGAAGTTTGCTCCAAGCTCTCCATAAGAAGCGGTGATCTTGAAATGACTGACCACAGGATTCTTAAACCATTCTTCATTATGCATATTCCACCCGGCCGAAACAGAAGGAAACCATCCTGCACGATGACCTTTTGCAAATTTCGACGATTCGTCACGACGTACACTGGCTGAAATCATATATCGGTCCGCATAGTCATAGTTCAAACGACCGAAGAACGAAAGGAGAACATGCTCTTTCTCATTTGAAGATATTTTCCCGTCCACGGATGTCACTCCGACGATATTTTCGGCACCCAAATCATTTATCGTATTATATGACTGTCCTCTGTAACGTTCTCTCATCCAGCTGTGTCCCAAAGTGGCATTGACTGTGTGGCGGCCGAAACTGCGGTCAAAATTCAATACATTGTCCCAAGTGTAATTGTAGGTGGCGCCACGAGATTCCGACAAAGTGTTACGGTTGTTGCCATAATCTGTGTCAGGAGTGCCGTCCTCGTTCCATTTCGCATAATAAACAGGAGTGTGGGTGTATCCGTGAGTAGACGAATAGTTGCCGCTGAAGGAAGTCGTGAATTTGAGTCCTTCAATAATATTCACTCCGGCATTAACCCCACCCATAACATCAAAATACTGAGTATATTGGTCAGTTGCAAAAAGCCCGGCCATAGGATTGTTTCTTCTCTTGTTTTCAGTCTCGATATAATATTCGGGACCCCAAGATGAATAGCGTCCTTGAGCATCAACCAGTGGAAGAGTCGGCATTCCAATATTGAATGTCGCTGTCGGTTTTTTCTTGCGATATACAACCGAGAAATTCTCAGAAACAAAGAAACGTCCGATTTTCCACGACGAATTAGCTCGGGCATTGTACTTCTTATACCCGGAATTAAGCGTAAGACCTTTCTGGTCGAGATAGCCGAGACTGAAGGAATAGTTACCGTTTTTATTACCTCCTGAGATTGCAGCATCTGCATTAAGAATCGGAGCGAACTGCAACCACGCTTTCGCCCAATTTGTATCAATGCCAGGGTCTGATGGGCTCACATTTTCAGGAGCCCGGGCAAGGCCACTATTGTCCGAAACCATATTCGCAAATTCCCTCCACTGTGAAGCGTTGAGAAAATCGGGAATATTGGTCACTTGTTGAATGGAATAGTTGAGGTTGGCGTCAACCTTCACGCTTCCGGACTTTCCGCCCTTGGTGGTGATGAGAACGACACCATTTGCCGCCCTTGAACCGTAGATTGCGGCTGCTGAACCATCCTTCAAGATTTCAATATTCTCAATATCGGCAGGATTGATAGTTGTGAGCCCGTTATTGGTAAAAACGCCGTCCACAATGTAGAGAGGTTCGGTAGCAGTGAGCGAAGCCGCGCCTCGCACGACAATTTTCACATCCGCACCGGCAATTCCGGCTTGTTGGATGACATCCACTCCTGCAGCTCTTCCCTGCAAAGCCGAAGCGACATTTGTGCTGATCTGTTTGTTGACATCTTTTGCCGAGACCTGGGCAATTGAAGAAGTCATAGTAGACTTTTTCTGTGTACCATAACCGATAAGCACGACTTCCGACAACATCTGAGTATCATTTTCGAGAACTACGTCGATCATATCCTCATCCCCGACAAGAGACTCTGTTGCAGAAAAACCGATACAAGAAAAGACGAGAGTTGCTCCTTTCTGTACGTGGATTGAATAAACGCCGTCCAGGTCAGTAATCACTCCGTTGCGTGTGCCCTTTTCGATGACAGAGACTCCGGCGAGAACATCACCACTTGAGTCCTTTACTGTTCCCTTGATGGCTTTCGTCTGAGCAAACGCCTGTAGCGAGAGCAGTATGACGAAAATAATCAAACTTAATTTTTTCATAAAACGGTGTTATTAGAAATAATGTTATTACATAAAATGTGGCTTAAGACAAGCATTCTCGGTATGTGGAAAGGTCCTTTGAAGAGGTTTCCTTTTGCCGGTTGTGCGACGGAGCCGTCTCTGTGCAAATAGCCGAACCATTCCGGATACTCGGGGTCCACCAAATGTTCGAAAGCCCAGTCATTGACCTTTTTGTATATATCGAGATACTTTTCATCTCCGGTAAGTTTGTAAGCATACAACGCAGCGATAATTGTCTCGCATTGAGGCCACCAGAATTTCATATCCTGAGCATAATCCTGACAAGACAGCCCCTTGCAGTCACGGAAATTGATAATTCCGCCATATTCTTCATCCCAACCCCACTTGAACTGCCAGTCAAAAATAGTGAGGCCAAGCTCCTTGAAGTGTTCATCGCCCAATCTTTCGTATGCCTGCATCAGGAACCAGGCGGTTTCGATTCCGTGCCCCGGGTTAATGATGCGTCCCTCGCAAGTGTCAATCAGACCGCCATCAGGAGTTGTGCTCTCCAGAACGCACTCATACTCAGGATGCATAAAATAGTGTTCGATTTCGTAAATGGAATCCCGTATCTGCTTTTCAAGCACAGGATCATCACTTATCTGCCGCAACACGAGTGCGACGTTCACAAGAATCATTGTTATGGAATGTCCGCGGCCGGAAACATATCCTTTCGGTTCCAAAAAGCCGGGAGTATTCAGCATATACTGAATGAATTTGAAGATATTGACTGATTTATCTGCATAGCTTTTATCCCCTGTCGCCTTGGAATATTCCGCCATTGCAATTGCAGCAAAACAATCGGAAAAAACATAGCGTCGTTTTCTCAAAGGTTCTCCCTCGGCAGTCACGCTGAAAAACATGTGGTCATCATTGTCCACACAATGTTTTTCAATAAAGTCTATACAAGATTTCGATGCTTCCAGCCATTCGGGACGTTTCTCAATGTTATTGTAGGCAAACGCGCAAACATAAGCGAATCTTCCTTGAAACCAAACGGATTTGGAAGTATCCATCAAACTGCCGTCGCGATCCAGGCAAGTGTAAAGTCCCCCGTTGACCTTATCCATCCCATGCTCAAGCCAGAATGGCATAATGTTTCCGGTCAGTTCTTCTTTATATATAGAAGAGTACTTTTCAATATATTGTCTGTAATCCGCTCTCATAATGCCTACAATTTATTGCATCTTTTAAAGAAGTTGATTGCCTCAAGTTCCTCCCTTATCTCCTGCTCTTCCTCATCAGTCACAACTCTGAACGGAGTACGATTCGGACCGAGGTCAAGACCGATGAGCTTCATTATTCTCTTTCCGCCGACAATATTTCCTCCGTGTCTGCATATAACATTAATGACATCCTGAGAGAAATTCTGTTTCTCACGGGCAGTTTCCAAGTCACCATTTTCCCACGCCTGAATGATTCCGACGAGTTCACGACCATTGTAATTGGTTGTGCCGCCAATACCGCCTTGAGCTCCACCCTGAGCGAGACTTGGCAATATGGTTTCGTCTTGTCCGTGAAGCATATCATATTTGCCGTCTTTATACAATCTGCACTGATTATACTCATACAGGCTCTCAAAAGTGTATTTGATGCCGGCGAAATTTGGGATTCGCCCGTCGACCGCCTTCAACAAATCCAACATCGGAAGAAACGCCCCGTTAAAAGCGGGAATGTGATAATAGTAGAAAGGGAGTGACGGAGCTGCCGCCGCGATTGTTTCGCAGTATTTCACAAGTTCTTCAATCCTGCCTATTTTGGGGAATGGTGGAGCCATTGCCCCAATACCCCACGCCCCGATGGCTTCTGCGTGCGCTGCCAATCGCTCGCTTTCCCTCAAGCAGCAACTTCCGACGTGAACAATAACCTTAAAGCCCTCCGGCACAGCCTTAATCCAAGCTTCTGCGAGTTCCATCCTTTCCTCCGGAGTCAACATATAGCCCTCTCCGGACGAACCGTTAATGAATACTCCTTTCAAACCATTCTTGACAAGCATCTGTGCGTATGCAGGGATGACGGCCGTGTTTATGTCTCCGTTTGCCTGCATCGGCGTGAATGGGGCATCGATTAAGCCTTTGATTTTTTCCATTTTTGCCTTCTGTTTTTAAATAATACTTAATAAACTTGGTCGACTCTGCGCAAATGTAAAAATAATTTTTAAATATGTAATACTTATTTGCGAAATATTTTTAAAAATTGCGATATTTTTCGAAATATATCTTTATTATGTATTACTTAATAC
>ERZ1026780.373-NODE-373-length-36679-cov-7.600262_pt1 | contig 36679 bp, 29 predicted proteins | sample MGYA00380126_ERZ1026780 | MGnify/ENA primary metagenome ERZ1026780 (study PRJEB33269, sample SAMEA4719762) | human gut metagenome | biome: human-associated habitat; feature: organic feature; material: feces | place: Cameroon | collected 2013-10 ... | reverse complement strand
TCCTAATCCGTTTCCATCCGAACCGGTTCGAACGGGACAAAATTTACGCTTACTTCGTGCAAGGAATTTCTTGCAGGTATCCCGCTGGCCAATATGCGGTTAATAAGTGGTTGGGTTGAAAGTGTACCCCAGAATCTTTAGGTTTTGGGGTTTTATTTTAGAATCCTCTTGTTCAGGAGGATTCCGCCATGTCCATTTTACTGAGCCGAAAAATGCGGTTTTTTGTGTGGTTTTAGGGAGATCTAATATTGAAATAATCAAATCTACTTGAAAGGCATCTTAAAACTACAAAAGTTTCAATAGGGCATGTTTTTATTTTTGAAACTCGTTTTTTAAGCGATAATATTTAGCTTTTGTAATTCCTAATCGTTGGATAGCTTCTTTTGGAGTCGTTTCCTTGTTTTCAACCTTTGCTAAAAGTTCGAGAAATAATAATTTATCAGTTTGAATAGGCTTTCTTCCTTTATAGATGTGTTCTTTTTTGGCCACATCGATTCCCTTCATTTGCTTTTCTTTATCTTGCTTATATGAGCGGGCATAAAGGCTGATAAGGACATCATGAAAAGCTTTTCGATTATCGTCATTGATGATTTGTCCGTTGATAGAGACGTCATCACCTAAGCAAAGACTAGATAATATTTTTTTGATTAAGGCTGAATTTGTGCAATTGCTTTTATAATCATCGAAAGAAACTGTCTCTTTCTCTTCAAAAGGCAATAAGAACAAAGGATCGCCTGAATATTGTTCTTTGCTTCTGATTAGATATTCGATTGGATCCATATAATCCATATCGACTTTTGCTAATAAATCAAGATAGTCTTCTCTTTTCTTAGAAGGAACTCTTTCGGCAATGAAAGTAGGGGTTTTGATTCTAATGTATTCTTTTCTTTTTAAATCTAAGTTTAATCCAGGAATACCTTGAAAAATGGATGAATCCAATAAACTGATTACCGAATAATTAGGCTCAAAAACATATTTAAAAGAATCATCTTCATTCAACTGATAAGTGATTTTGCACACTGCATAAATAAGTTGAAATGGCCCTTTTATACAAATTGTTCCTTTAGAGATATAAGTTTTCATAATTTCTTGTTCATTAATTTATTGTAGGAATATTCAAGAATCTTTTCATATCTATTTTTTATCATGGTTTTGTAATAAAGCCTATTTTTTGCCAAATGCATTTTATCTAAAAAGACATCTATGTTGATTGTGTAAAGAAGATTGGATCGAACATGTTCGAAAAGCTTTTGCTTATTTAACTTAATGATACGAATTTAAATGTTGTTTTAAGACCTCGGGTCTGCGTTTTTTGGAACAATCATGGAAACTCACTTTCTTGTATGACGAAATCAGTCAACTGATCGTTCTTCTATGCGCCAATTTATGTAAGGGAATATGGAAAAAGTTATAATGGGGCAAAAAATGGCACGTTGTCTATCATCGAATAATTTTGCTCATTTAAGCTTTGCCATATCATCTAGACGTTGCTTGGCTTTGTCCACATCGGTCTCAGATGTTGCAATTTGTGACTCCAGTTCTGTAATGATGTGTCACCTTATGAAAAAAGCAAAATAAAACCTATCGCTGATAGAATCAAGAGTGGCAGCCAAACGAAATTAGCTGAGAGAAACAAATAAATTGGAATTGAAGAGACAGCAAAGAAAAGAAATACAAACGCCAATATTTTGGTTGTTCTTTTGACCTCTTCCTTGCGTTCTTGCAACTGATTCAATTCGCTTATTTTTTGTTCAAGAGGGTTCTCGGCCTTTGAGAAAGCTTCGTTCTTAATACCCCTAAACCTGTTCCCCTCTTCAAAAGAAGGAATACCCCTAACCTGTCTTCGCAAAAACAAAATGGGCAAGCTTTTTTGCTCTTTTCGTATACGGTTCCTTAGCGTATGCAATAAACTTAGTTACTATTATTAAATTCGGCGATGCTGTATGCGGTTTTGATACAAAGAGAGGGACGCACACCGCCAACATTAATTCGTTGCCAAAAGTAGATGAACCTGCCTTTTGAATCGTCGTAGTAGCCGTCACCATCGACCATTCCATAAGTATGCAAACCGCCGTCGTAACCGACAAGCCACGCAAGCTTAGAGAAACTGCTCCTGGGGGAGCGAGTCCAATAGCCAAAGGTGCCATAACCAACACCATCATCCTTCACTCCTGCATAATCGGTATGTTTGCATTCTCTAGATTCATCCGGCCCATTATAAGAGGAGAAGCCGTACTTAGTGTTCAAATAATCTTCAAAACTGAGCAAAAACATTTTGTCTTTGGCATCATAAGCATATTCATTGGATGAATTATCGGTAGGGTAGGCTGAATTATCAATGGTTGTCGTTTGAATATATTTATCTTTATCGCAAAAAGCAAAGGCGGAATTATAAAATTCATTATTTAGCCATTTACGGATATCACTGAAATAGTAGCTATTAGAATCATCATCATAACAATGCGCATCTAATACATAAGAAGAGAGAACGAGATATCTGCCATTTCTTTTTCTTAAAACCTTCCAAACGATAGGTTCGCATTTAAACCAGTATATTTTTCCACTTATAATGACCGTTCCGTTTTTAAATTTGGGTTCTCGTTTATCAAAACAATTAGGCGAAATATAAATATCAGCTTTTAATTTGACATAATATTCATCGTTATATAAATACCAACCATTAGGTTCAGTGGTTGTTAGTTTATCGAGCGCATCAATGGTTGCTGCATCGCTAACAACCGTTTGAGGATACAATCCATAAGTTATGGTTTTTCTATCTTCTGAAAGGAGCGGCACGGCCCCATGTTTCTTCTTCCACTCTTTATCCTTTTGCGATTCGATAGGCTTTAGATTTTGTGATTTTTCCATTTTGTTTGGCATATTCAAATGCCCCCTTTTACTATTATATTTAACGAGGATGTCATTTTTTGATAGGCAAAAAGGGCGAATAAGAGAATTCGGATTCGCGCTAAAGTTCAAGCCGGGCCACCGGTAAGAATCTCACATAAAAACGATAGACACTTTCCTATCGCCTTAAGCGTAATCCCAGACAACATATTCGTGGACTTAGGGAAAACGCATTATTTGCTTATTAATTTCGCAATGATAAGTATGGAATTTTTATCTCGTGCCTCTAACTTTTATTCTTCTTTCCATAACTTTTTCAATCGTCGCCGCTTCTGCAACTTATTTTACCGTATATGGCGATATGTTTTTTTCGTTAAACTCAATCCGTGATTTTTTAATTTTTATTCCTTTGCTTTAACATTATTTGTGTTTTTGCTGCTACTCTTCCATGAAATGCATTTGCAAATACATTACAAAAGGAAGAATTCTCATAATTCACTTTAAATCGCCTAATTGCTTTGTTTTTCTAAACGTTTGATGAGAAAAGACTTATAAACTCGAGGTAAAGAAGCCTAACATCGTTTAATTGCAGCAAAGTGGCTTAAAAAATGAGCGATGCTATTTGCCAAAACATCCTATTGCAGCCTTTTTTGATGATCCAGATTCTATAAAAGACGTGCAAAATGGTCTGGTTTTCTCGTTCCTTTTTCTTTTCGTTTCTTCTATAATTTTCCTTGCTTTTTGGAGGAAAATTATGAGCAGTAACACAAAAACGAACAAGACTCCTTTGGCACATATCTTCTTTTTAATCGCTGGGATTCTTCTTGTTGTCTATTATCTTTTAAGTGAAGGGATGCCTTCTTTAGGCAATAACATCGTTTCTTTGATGAAATTCATCGTAGAATTATTCATCCTTATTCTTTTGATTGGTTTCTATTTCTATTTCTTATTCGGTGGGAAAGGTTGCGAAGGTACGATTAAATCTATTGCTCCCGCTTTATTGGTTCTCATTGTCGTTGGAGCTTATTCTATGAATTTCGGAAGTTCTGAAGCGTCCTCTGTTATCTCTGGCATTGCTAAAATGTTCTATGTCTTGATGATTGCCTGCGGTTTCACCTTTTTGTTTGTTCATAACAAAGTATTAGGCCTTACTTTTGCTTATTCTAGTGTTATATACGCCTGCTTCGTGGCTGTCTCTTATACCGTTGTCGTCATTATGGATCTTGTGAATGGTGGGAGTTTCTCCGTTAGCAAACTCTTCGAAACTATTTGCTATGCTATGTCCTTATGCTTGTTATTTGCTGGCGCTTATAAAGCAAACAAAAACAAGGCGTTAACTCTTAACTAATTGTTACCTAAAACGAAAACGTTCCTCGATTGAGGAACGTTTTTTCTTTACCAACAAATTAGATTTTAAGTGTGTATTTCAAAGTATACACACCATTTCTGGACATACCTGCGTCTTCAATAAAAATCTTTAACAAATAAGAGCTTGCATCCGTATTTAATTCGTAACGTATATCCAAAGACCATACGGCACCATCTTTTAGATATCCATCTTGCAACTCTGCATCCCTCACATAATAGAATTTATAAAGAGAAGAAGGATTTGTGCTGTGATAATCCTCTAAATCTGTTTTAGGAAGAATGTAATACCAAGTTGTATCTTCACTTAACGCATGAAGCTTAGTGATGCCAAATTCCCCTTCGTAATTCGTCTTGAAATAATCCAAATATGTTTCGGCGTTTTGTTTCATGATTTCTTCACTTGGACAAGCCTGATGGAAAGAATATCCGTTATTAAACCAATGAAGATCACTAGAAATATCGTCTGTTAAACCTGTTGGAGCCGTTAATCCCTCTAGGCCAACGGCTTTTAATTCTTCGTTTGTAAACCAAGCAGAGGAATCATGCGTTTCATTTGATCCAATAATCGTTTCATCTTCACAAGATGCCAACATGAATAAAGAAGATAATAGTAATGGCAAGAGAATTTTCTTTTTCATAGCCTTTAAAACCCAAACTGGGTTCCCTCCTAGGTGAATAAACACCTTTTATATTTAAGATCATCAAGATATTTTTGTATATGAAATTAAAGAAAGATAGTAAAAAAGAGGAAACTTTTACCTCCTATTTTGTTAGTCGACTTGTCTCCGTTTTTGATTGCTAAGCAATATTCGTTGCCTTAAACTATCCTCAAGAAACGTAAGAAAAGTATGAAAAGTAAAACAAAAACAATAGGCACAGCCATCGTAGGAAAGAAAGGACAAATCGTCATTCCTTCAGAGATTCGTAATATGTTTGGCATTGAAGAAGGGGACGCTCTTATCCTAATGGCTGATCAAAAGAAGGGTATTGCTATCGTCAAAGGGGATTTTGTTTCCTCCGTCTTAGAAAAGAAAGGGGTTCTTTCCGATGAGTGAATGCATTCTAGAACTAAAACATGTGGAAAAACATTACCCATCTTTCTCCTTAAAAGATGTTTCTTTTTCTCTTCATAAAGGAGAAATCATGGGTTTTATTGGGAGAAATGGGGCAGGGAAAACCACGACCATCAAGGCTATATCTGGCTTAATTGATATAGATAAAGGAGAGATTCTTTTTCAAGGAAAACCCATATCCGAAAACGAAAAAGAAATGAAAAACGAAATTGGTCTCCTTTTTGGCGGAATTGATTTCTATCCCAATGTCAAGGTCAAAGACCTCACAAAAGTGAGTTCTCGTTTCTATCGTTCTTGGAATCAAAGTCTTTATGAAAAATGGCTTAAATTCTTTGAAATTAACGAAGAAAAGAAAATCAAAGAGCTCTCTAACGGCATGAAAATAAAATACGGACTTTCTTTAGCCTTATCCCATCAAGCGAAATTTCTTCTACTGGATGAACCTACCAGTGGGCTTGATCCTGTATCTCGTGATGAACTCCTAGATTGTTTTAGAGATATCGCCAAAAAGAAAAACATTGCCATTCTTTTTAGCACTCATGTCATTTCTGACTTAGAAAAATGCGCGGATTCTATTACGTATATTCATAAAGGTGAGATTCTTTCTTCTAAGAATGTCTTCTCATTTAAGGAAGACTATCTTTATGTGAAAGGGAAGAAAGAGGATCTTAGCGAAGAGAAAATCCTTAAAATGGAGCATCTTCGTAAAAAAGATGGCTTCTTCGAAGGAATCATCGAAAAGAAAGATGAAGCCATCTTCTCTCTTGAAGAGAAACGTCTTCCATCATTAGAAGAAATTATGATCGCGAAAGAAAGGAACGATGAAAATGAAGAATCTCCTTTATAAAGAACTGAAACTCTGCGTGCCTCTTCAAACCTGGATTTTTATATTTTTATCCATCACCATCATGATTCCTTCCTGGCCTAGCCTGGTTTCTTTCTTTTATCCTTTAGCGGGAATTACCGTGGTTTTTACCCTCTCTAACGCCAATCGTGATTTGTTATACACCTCGATTTTACCTTTAAGGAAAAAGGATGTGGTCAAAGGAAAAGTCCTTCTTATTTCCTTCTTAGAAATTATCAGTATGCTTGTTTCTCTTCCTTTTGGTTTCTTAAAGCTCTTTCTTCAAAAGGGCTTGCCAGAAGAGCAAATCTATCCTGAACTCGGATTTAATCTTGCCTTATATGGCTTCGTCTTCCTTGTCTTTGGTGTCTTTAATTTGATTTGTTTCCCATGGTATTACAAGAAGCCTGAAGCCAAAGTCACTTTGCCATTTCTTATTTCCGACTTGGTCACTATTCTTCTTATCAGTGTCATCATGGCTATCTTTATTCTTTTCCCAGAATTTGCTAACTACGTGAATTCTTATGCCTTACCAAACCTTTTAACCCAGATTGCCATTCTGTTAGGTGGTTTACTTAGTTTCTTAGGCTTTACCTTCTTAGCTAACACCCTTGCTCAAAAGAACTTCAAAAAGGTAGATATTTAGTAAACAACGAATTTAATTGTTACCTAAAAGAGACTTAGAGAAACGTTTCTAAGTCTTTTTTATATAAGTTTCATTAACAATATCATGTATGTGAAACAACCATCTTCACTCAAAATGAACTGAAGTGTGAAGTAACAATGAAGTAATACTTCACTCTTACTTCATTCTTAAAAAAGCCTTGAAAAATAGGTTTCTCTTTGGGATTTATAGGCTTTCCTATTCCCCTAGACTAGATTTATACAGATATCTTTATTAAAATTAGGCCATGTTCAAAAGAAAGAGAAACAGGCTTATCGGTAAACGAAAACTTTTTTCTTAATCTTTTATATATGGGAGATAAATATGAACAAAAAGAAACTACTCGTTCTCTTACCAGCTGCTCTCCTCGCTCTCAGCGGATGTAATCCAAACGAACCATCATCTTCTGAAAAGTCAAGCGAAGCAAGCCAAGTCGTCTCATCTACACAAGGTGGAGACACTTCTTCTAAGAACAGCGTCTCTTCGGAAGAAATTAAAAAGACCTACAACGTAACCATTACGCAAGTGGAACACGCTCACGTTGAAGCTGACAAAACGCAAGCGGAAGTGGGTGAAACCATTACTTTCACGGTTACAACCGATGAAGACTATCACGTTTCTTCCTTCAAAGTGAATGGAAACGACGTCACTCTTAAGGATAATAAAGCCACTGCTCAAATGGTGGAAAATGGTTTAACCGTGACGATTGCAGTTGAAGCCAATACCCACGATGTTACTATCCGTTCTTCGGAAAATGGTACGGTGGTTGCCGATAAGACAACTGCCATCGTTGGTGATAAAGTTACTTTCACTATCACACCAAACGATGATTTTGAATTGGATACTTTCAAAGTCAATGGCGAAGCTAAAGAAGTAACAAATAACACTTACGAAACCACAATGGTCAAAGAAGGATTAACCGTTGATGCGACCTTCAAAGCCATCAAGCATGCTGTTACCATCAATAAAAATGCTGGCGGAACAGTCAGTGCAGACAAAACGGAAGCTGCCACCGGAGAAGATGTAACCTTAACCGTTACCCCAGATACCGACTATCATTTATCCGCTTTATATGTAAATGGCAATGCCGTTTCTGTCGGAGAAAGTGGAACCGTCGTCGTTAAGATGGTTAAAACCGGATTGATCGTTTCTGGTGTCTTTGCTAAAAAGAGAGCGCCTATTACAGTTACGGACACAAAAGGCGGAACCATTTATACAACACCAACAACGGATGCTGCACTTGGCGAAGAAGTTGAAATTATGGTCACTCCAGACGATGGCTATGAATTAGATAAACTTCTCGTCAATGGTGAAGAGACAGAGGTTGATTCCGGAGGATATGCCTATCCTGTTATGGTTGAAGGCGGACTTACTATCACGGCAACTTGGAAAGAACTTGCTAAAGCCATAACCATCACTCCATCCACAAACGGAACGGTTACTGCCAATAAAACACAAGCAACCATTGGAGAAAGTGTTACTTTCACCATCTCTCCAGCAGAAGGCTACCACCTTGAATCCTTCAAAGTGAACGGGACAGAAGTGGAAGTCACTGGCAATAGCTATGTCACCAATATGACTGAAGCAGGCCTTTCTATCGAAGCAACCTTCTCTGATACTTACCGCGTTGCCTCTATCTCCGAATCCTTAAAGACAACCATCAAAGGATTAGATACTGCTAAGGTTACCTTAACCGCCGATTCGACAATCGATACCATCCCTCTTGCTAAGAAAGATACTATCATCGATTTAGGTGGAAAGACCTTAACGGTTACCTCGGCTGTTGCTATCTATGCCTTACCAGGAGAAGGTGGCACACACGTTCAAAATATCACCGTTAAAAACGGAACCATCAATGTCACGGGTGCTCTTGCAAACGGAAATATCATCAATGCTTCTGATGCTTTATCCTTCACTTTAGATGGTGTTACGCTTACCAACACGACTTTAACCTACACTGGTATCTATTGCTCTTCCTCTACAGACTTAGAAATTAAGAATTCTACTTTGAATCTTAAAGCCATCTTCGGTATTGGCACAAATAACCTCGAAGGAAAGAATGCCAAGATCCTTATGGATAATTCCCATCTTACCGTCACCACCGATGATAAGGACAATGCTGCTTTCTTAGGAAATGTCGAAGGCATCAACGTCACCTTCAAAAACTCCACTCTCAAAGCTGATAGACAAGCTCTTATCGCTCGTACTGGCACTTGGAAAGCCGATGCTACAACCTTCGAAACCACTGGTGCTTGGTTAACCGAAGCTACAAAAGCCAAGAATGACTCTTATCTTACTGGCGTTTGGAAAACAGGAAACGAAGTTCCATCTGCTGCAGCCGTCATTGGCGATAATGTTGCAGGCGCTTATAACGAAGACGTCAACTTCACTTTCACCAACTCTTGTAAATTTGTTGCTCCAGCTGGAAACAAAGTCGTTTCTAGAGTCGACGGAACACATAACACAACCATCACCTTTGATGCCTTAACCTTTGTTAATGCCTATGATTCTATGGATAATGGCACAGGCGTTAACGTTGTAACTCCAAACGTTCTCACAAAAACCATCGCTGAGATGAATGCGTTAACAGTTGACGCTGATTCCAATAATCTTTATATCGTTACCGGAACAATTAAATCCGTCACAAATACAAGCAATGGAAGCTGTATTATTGAAGATCCTACAACTCACGAAGAGTTCACTATCTTTGAAGCTTGGAAGTCTGGATGTGAATACACTTTAAAGAATAATGCATATTATTTGAACAAAGCGACTAGCAAAAAGCCTGTTTCCAAGAGTGATATTGGCAAAACCGTGACTTTTATTGGCCTTTATAAGAACTTCAACGGAACAAAAGAAACAACCTATAATTTGGCTTTCATCAAAGATGAAAAGGTTGCTAATGATTTAACCGCGACTGCAACCGTCAATGACGCAAGCATGGGCGAAGTTACTTTAAGCAAGACTTCTGGAATTACTTATGGCGAAACCATTAATGTTACTGTAACCCCAAAAGAAGGCTATAAACTTTCTAAAGTTACCTATACCGATGGTGCCAACAAGGAAACCGACATCACAGAATCGCTTTCTTTTACGGCAACCTATGTAAATAAAGTTGAAACCACCTTTGTTTCCAATGACACAAAGTTAGCCAAAGTGTACAATGTGACTTTCAATAGTACAAACAATAAAAAGAAGATTACCGGTTATAAGGACACATGGACCAACGTTACTGATGGAACGACTTATGAATTGGCATATTTTAATAACAACGGTAACCAATGGAACTATGTAAAATGTGGAAGGAAAGACGTCGCCTCAGTCGCCTCGATTGCAACAAAAACCGCTCTACCTGAGGCTATTGGAACCGTTTCTATAAACATTTTTGCTATTACAGCCTCCAATGTTAATTCAATAAAACTCTTAGTGTCTCAAGATGCAACGTTTGCAACTCCAATCAAAACTTACGAAATTACAAAAAAGAAAGGCGTCCAAAACGTCCAAATGGAAACTCCTACAGAGAATTGCTATTACAAATTTGTGTTTGATTGCAAAGCAGGATCAAATGGTTTAATTACGGTTTCCGCTCTCTCCTTCACCGAAGCAATCTAATCCTTACCCCATCATTCTCCTAATTAGCACGTCCTTGCGACGTGCTTTTTTAAAGGATAGACAACATTTCCTGCATTATTGTAGAAATCTATCTTCCCTCTTTAAAATGCAGTTGATAATAAGTGAAATAGATAACTTTCTTTAACGTATTCAATCATTTTGTCTGTTTATTAACCTAATAAACTCTTTTTGTAACCCCTTTATCTTTAATAACCTATCTTTTATACTTATCTTAAGATGAGTAAGACAGACTTAGAAATTCAATATGAACAAATTCAAGAAAAGATAGACTCCCTTCCAAAAGGATATCTTTCTAAAAAGAAGATAAATGGTAAGGAAAGAATTTATCGTCAATGGAATGAGAATGGAAAAAAATATAGTAAATATGTGCCAAATGAAGAAATATCGTTGGTTTCAAAAGAAATAGAAATTCGAAAAAACTTAGAGAACATTCTTTCCTCTATTTCTACTTACGCTTTAGAAATGAATTCCTCAAAAAGAAGAGTTTCTTCGAATAAGAAACATGGAATCTCCTATTTTGTTGGTAAGGACCTAAAAGGACTAATTGAAGATTATAGGGGTTACAAACATCGTTACGCTTTCAAGGAATTGGAACGTTTTCTTTATGATACAAAAACATTAGATAAGAAACGTCTTCTTATCCTTTATGGTTTAAGAAGGACGGGGAAAACGACCCTTATTATGCAAGCCCTTTTGAACATGAAAGAAGAGGATTTTAAAAAATCCGCTTTCATTGAATTAAATTCTCATTCTGAAATGGGTGACCTATATGAACTTTTAAAGAACCTTAAAGAAAAAGGCTATCGCTACATCTTTTTAGATGAAGTAACAGATATGAAAGACTTCATTGATGGCTCAGCCTTTCTTTCAAATCTCTTTGCTTCGGAAAATATGAGAATCGTTCTTTCTGGGACGGATTCCTTAGGATTTATTTTTTCTAAAGAAGATTCCTTATATGACCGCTGTTATTTTTTACATATTTCCTTTATCCCATTTAAAGAATTCTCTTCCGTTTTGGGCATCAATGATATCGATTCCTACATCGAATATGGTGGCACGATGTCTCTATCAGGGATGATTTACTCTCAAAGAAAATCGTTAAACAAAACAAATCCTTATGTCGATGCGGCTATTGCAGATAACATCCAACATTCCTTGGCCTATTATAAAAATGGAACTTATTTTCGCGATCTATATGAATTATATGAACGAAAAGAACTCAAAAATGTCATCAATCGTGTTGTAGAGGATTCAAACCATCGCTTTGCCTTAGAGGTGCTAAATCAAGACTTTATCTATCATGATTTAGGTATCTCTTGTAATAATCTTCGAAAAGAAAGCAAAGAGAAATATCACATATTAGACAAGATCGATCGAAATAAAGTAGAGGATGCTCTTAAACTATCCTTAGGCATTCTTAACAAAGAAGAAAGAACCATTCCCATCCAAGAAATTCATCGCAAAGAGATTGAGGACTATCTCCAAGAGTTAGAAATCATTCGTAAGATAGATGTTTTCTCTGAGAATTCCTCTAGGGAAAGAAATATCGTTACCATTGCAGGCCTTCGTTATTCTCAAGCCAAAGAACTAATCCTTAACTTAAGGAAAGATAAAACCTTTCAAATGATAGAACCTCAAACTAAGGACTATGTGATTCAAAGAATCCTTAATGAAATCAAAGGAAGGATGTTAGAAGACATCATTCTTTTAGAAACTTCTTTGGCAAACCCTTCTCTTCAGGTAGGTAAATTCATCTTCCATTCAGGTGAATTTGATATGGCTATCATTTATTCTGACCATTCTGAAATCTTTGAAATTAAACATAGCAAAGAGAGAAATAAAGAACAAACTAAGAATCTTATTGACCCAGAGAAACGTTCTCTCTTTGAAAAGAGATTTCCTCCCATTCAAAGAAAGGCCGTTCTTTATCGAGGAGAAACAACGAAAGAAGGAGATATCGAATATGTTAACGTTGAGGAATATCTAAATTCCATATCTTTTGACGACTATTTCTCTCTAGATCCCCATTAAGGAAGCTTTTAAGCCTAAAGATATCCTTAAAATTCGTTATAATAATTGAGTATGGAAAACAGCAAAGAAAACAAACTGCAAATCCGTAATAGTACAGTTGATTTTTTAGTTTTCACAAAAGACGCTCATCAAAACGGAATTGAAGTTAGAGTTTATAACAACGATGTTTGGCTTTCCCAAAAGGCTATAGCCCAGCTTTTTGACGTTGGAAGAAGCGCGGTGGTTAAGCATCTTAGAAATATCTTTGAGAGCGGAGAATTAAATGAAGGTTCAACTTGTGCCAAAATGGAACAAGTTGCCAACAATGGCAAAAAATACCAATATAAATACTACTCTTTAGCTGCCATCATTGCCGTTGGGTATCGTATCAATTCCCAAAGAGCAATGGAATTCCGTCAATGGGCCACAAACGTTCTCGACACCTTTACCAAGCAAGGCTATGTTTTAGATAAAGATAGATTAATTAATGGGCAAATCTTTGATGAAGATTATTTTGACCATCTTCTTTCTGAAATCCAAGAAATCCGTGCCAGTGAACGTCGTTTCTATCAAAAGATAACTGACATTTATGCGACTGCTGTGGATTATTCTCCGGATAGCAAGATTACCAAAGATTTCTTTGCGACCGTCCAAAACAAAATGCATTATGCCGTTCATCAAAGCACAGCTGCCGAAATGATTATGGCCCGTGCGGATCATACGAAAGAACATATGGGCCTCACTTCTTGGAAGAATGCCCCTTATGGCAAAATCGTGAAAGCGGACGTTTCTATTGCTAAAAACTATTTGTCTAAGAACGAACTTCAAGAACTAAATGAAATAGTGACTATGTATCTTGACTATGCGACTAGACAAGCAAGAAAACATATTCCTATGACCATGGAAGATTGGGCGAATAAACTTGATGCGTTCTTACAATTTAACGAAGAAGATGTCTTAAAAGACAAAGGAAAAGTAACGATGGCTATCGCCAAAGCCTTTGCCGAAAGTGAATTTGAACAATATCGTCTTATTCAAGACCGTTTATATGAAAGCGATTTTGATCGCTTAATTTCTAGCGTAGAAAATAAGAAATAACTACATCAAATCCTGAATCTTAAAGAAGATTTCTTTATCGGCTGGGCACCATTCTAAGGATTTTCCTTCTTTTTTATTAATCCATTTCTCATCGGAATGGATTCCTTTTTCTATCGTTAGGTTCCCTTTGATGGGCGTGACTAAAAAGGCATCCATATCCAAAATAAAGCCTGGATACTCATAGACTTCATTTAAAAGAAATTTCTCCACCTTAACGGTTGTGTCTAATTCTTCTTGGATTTCTCGAACGATTGCTTCTTCTGGAGTCTCCTTCTTTTCTATTTTTCCTCCAGGGAATTCATATAATCCTTTGAATTCTCCATAATCTCTTTGTGCCACAAAGATACGATCATTCTTCTTGATTAAGGCACACACTACCTGTATTCTCTTCTTCATTTCTTTCTATTCCAAAATCATCATAATACATAAGGGGGACCTTTTCTTCTAATTCAATGTCAAATAACAATGTTTCTTTAGGATTATCTGACACTCTTGGATTTTTTAAACGTCCTCTCCCTAAATAATAGAAAGGCATTTCTGCTCCATCTTCTCTTTTTGCCTTCCTAACAAAGATATAGGAATAGGGGTTCTTCAATAAAGAAATGCCCTTTGAATTATTCATTCTTGTTCCCGTTTGGGATTCCCATTGTAACAATGAAGGAGACAAGAAACGGTCCTTGTATTTTAAATGAGACAAGACTTGTTCATCTTTCTTCAAATCGATATAAATCACTCGTTCTTTATTGACATTGAAAACACCCATCATTCGGAAAAGATTCTCACTATTTAAAGCTAAAAGAGAGGAAAAAGACGTATATGGGTGGTAACGTTTTAATCTTCCCTCGACGTTATAGAACTCAATTTGGTAACGAGTTAAACCATATTCTAGCAAAGAAAGAAGCCAATCTTTGAAAGAATCCTTGCTCACCTCAAAATTCAAAGAGTAAGTATCTCCTTCTTTCTTTAACAATGTATGATGATAAGAAGGTCTTGTGTAATAAAACTCATCTTGTAACACTTTTAAGGCATAGGAGAACGTATCTTCCTTAAAATGGTCCACATCCTTTAAAGAAGAATAAAATTCCTCTTCCGTTTTCTTCCCGTTTAATAATTCTTTGATAATGAGATATTCCTCAGGATGAACAAGGGGAAGATATTCATAGATTGTTTCGATCCATTCTCTTTCTTCTTTGGAGAAAAAAGGAACGTCTTCGCCCATTCTTTCTAAGAAGTCGTAATAAGAAGGAAATTTCTTCGTGAAATGCAAAATATCCACGCCTGTTTCTTGATCTAAGAACACTTCATGTTTTGGATAATCATTCGGTCCCAATTTCAAATAACTCTTCAAATTTTGATAATCCGCTTTCAAGAAAGTAATCGAATTGAAATTCGTTTTCTCAATAGATTGCAAGATTTCTTCCTGGGCCTTTTCTTCAAAATGAATCTCTAGATTAGGAATTGCTAAAGAAGAGAAATTATCCCTTACCATATTCGCAAGAGCCAATTTGTCAGAAACTCCACTTTTGGAAAGACTTCCTAACGCTAAGGCTATCTGGACAGACCTCAAATAAGAATTGGCGATAAAATCCAAAACAATGAGGTATTGCTTATTCTCGTATTTTCTTAATCCTCTTCCCAATTGTTGAATAAAAATGGTGGAAGATTCCGTAGGACGTAAGAAAAGAACCATATTGATGGATGGAACGTCAATACCTTCATTTAAAATATCAACGGCAAAAACAAGTTCCAAAGGATCGTTCTTATCCTCTAATCTTTGAAAGATACGGATTCTTTCGCCCAAAGAGGAAGAACCAGTTAAATAGGCAGTGGAATAACCAAGATTCATCATCTGCATAGCCATTTCCTTGGCGTGTTCGACATTTCGGCAGAAACCAATGCAACGTAACTTTCCTTCCGGACGATGTTTCTCGATTTCATCCCCAACAAAAGAGCAATGAAGAGAAGAAGATATAGATTGAATAAGAAGGCGGTTACCCTCCACGCTTCCATCGCTAGCATAGCTAATCAAATCATCCTTGATGCCATAATAATGAAAAGGAACGATGAGATGATTTTCTAACGCGTCACGTAATCTCAAATCAAAAGGCACGTTATTGCCAAACATCTGATAGACATCTTCCCCGTCCATACGGTCAGGTGTTGCGGTTAAACCAAGTAAAAACGAAGGCTTAAAATACTCGATGATTTTTTGATACGTTGAGGCAGCCGCGTGATGAACTTCATCGATAATGATGTAATCGAATTCTTCGGGGGAGAATAATTCCAAATGTTTCGATAACATTTGGTTTGAAGCAAAGATAAAATCCTTATCGATTTCCGAATATTCCCCATTAAAAAGACCGTAGCTTCTTTCTTGTCCGAATACTTTGCTAAAAGTGTTCAAAGCCTGTGTAAGAATCGTATCTTTATGAACGATAAATAGTAAACGTTTTGCCCCAAAAAATTTCGCATCAAAAGCGGCTAAGTATGTCTTTCCTGATCCGGTTGCAGCAATGACCATTGCTTTATTGATATTTCTATTCCTTGTGTTTTGAAGTTCTTTTAAAGCCTGTCTTTGCATGAAATTTGGCTTCAGCGTTCCGTTTTCTTTGTCATAAGAATAGTCCATATCCCAAGAAACAATCGCATAAGATAAGGCAATCTCATATTCCTTCACATTTTCTCTTGTTAAAGGCTTTACCTTATTCCAAAGATAATTGAATTCCTCAAGGATTCTTCGAACGAATTGGTATTCCTTAGAGGAGCTTATCCCAATATCCCATTCCTTGTTTTTAAGCAAAGCAAAACGTGTGATATTAGAGGAACCTACGATACTTTCAAAAGAAGAGTCCTCATATTCAAAAAGATAGCCCTTCGTATGGAAACCATCGTCATCAAAAGAATGATTCTCTAAGCGACATTCAAAATTCGGATATCTTCTTTGAAGTTCTAAAAAGGTTTCCAAAGAGGCGATATCGGTGAAATTCTGATAGGTTGAAGTTAGAATTTTCCCTTTTGCACCCCGAGACAAAGCTTTCTCTAAATGAGGTAAAAGAAGAATCAATCCCGCTTTCTTAATAAAAGATACGGACCAAGAAAAAGAAACGCATCGATCCAAACATTGAATGATTCTATTTAAGAAATTGGGTTCGCTTTGATTGGTGTAAAAGGAGGCTTCAAACATTTTTCTTATCCTTCTTACAGAATAAGGGTGAGGATCCTTTAGATCAAGCTAAATATAGAGATAGCCAAAGCTTTTCAACCAATTGAAAGGATTTATTCGAAGAGCGAGTAAAAATAAGTGGTCATTTCGATGGCGCTTTCTTTATGCTCATGAATCACATAATCTTTTAAAAGATCCACAAAAGCGCCGGAGAGACAATTTTCTAATATTTCATCGGGAATATTAGGATGTTTGATTTTAATCGAAGGCATTGCCACTCTCATAAGATGATGGACTTCTTTCCCTAAAGTGGAATAGAAAAGGTGAGATGCTCCTGAGGCAAAGATGGCGGATATCAGTTTCTCTTGTTCTTTAAAATGGTAAAAGATATGTGCCGTCATCTCACGATAATCATAGAGAGTGATATTTCCTTCTTTGGTATGATTCGAAGAAAAAGCGTGGCTAAAAATAGACGTGCAAACGTTTCTTAAAACGTCATCTTTCTTTTTATAATGGGCGTAGAAAGTGGACCTAGAAACTGTGCTTTCTAAAATAATGTCGCTAACAGAAATATCCGTATAGCTTTTCTTTTCTAATAGTCTTTCTAAGGCAGCTAAGATCAATTCGTTCGTCTTTTCTTCTTTTTTGTTCATCTTTTTATCATCTATATACGAATAAATATCGAATATTATGTTCTAATTATATAGAAAGAAACGAACAAAATATTCTAAATTGTTCATTTTCATTCAAAAAAGATGAAAACATTGCTAGACTACCACAATGGATATGCATAAAAGAGAGATACCATCACCATTTGAAACAAGCAAAAAGAAAGCTTTAATCACTCTTTTTATTTTGCTTGGCATAAGCATCCTTCTTTTTTGCCTTTCTTTTTTTATAACCCCAACGAACATGTCTATTGATCGTTGTTTCTTTGGCCTATTTGGTAAAAGCGATGTCGCGGCAAACCGGATTATGCAGAGAATTATTCTCCCAAGGAATCTTGCCGCTTTTCTTATCGGAGGAGGACTTTCCCTTTCGGGACTTTTAATGCAAACATCATTAAAGAATCCTATGGCTTCTCCTGCGACACTAGGCGTTTCGAATGCGGCTATATTTGGGGCCAATGTGATTATTCTTTGTTTGTATGGAACGAGTAGCAATTCTTTCGTCTCTGCAAGTGATTCTCCCTTTCAAACATCGATGGTTGCTTTCCTATTCTCTTTCCTTTGCATTCTTTTCGTTCTCTTTTTATCCTCATTTCATAAATTTCATCCAACGACCGTTGTTCTTGTTGGAATTGTTTTAGGCTCTTGTTTTCAAGCTTTGACAACTCTTTTGCAATATTTTGCGGATGATGTTGCTCTTTCCGCTATCGTGGGTTGGTCTTTTGGAAACTTAGAAAGAATCACGATGGGAGAGAATGGAATATTGGGCATTGTTTTATTTGTCTCTCTTTTATCCTTCTCTTTGCTTGGGTATCGCTTTAATGCCCTTGATGCAGGAGATGGTTTTGCTAAAAGTGTGGGGGTTCATACTTCCCTTTTACGTTTTATCTCTTTGCTTATTGCCTCTCTTTTAGGTGCTTTATGCGTTTCTTTTTGCGGAATGATTGGCTTTGTGGGAATCATTGCTCCCCACATTATGAAAAGACTAATTGGAAGAGATCATCGTTTCCTTTTCCCTACTTCTTTCTTAGCGGGATCCTCTCTTCTTCTTGTTTGTGATATTTTTACTCGTTTGATTGGAAGAGGCACCTCTCTTCCAGTGGGCGCTATTACCGCTTTGATAGGGACACCATTGTTCTTAACCATTCTCTTCACGAAGAAAGGAGACAAATATGCTTTATCTAAATGACGTCTCCTTCGCTTATTCAAAATACTCAGAACCCGTCTTAAAGCATGTCTCTATTCAACTAGAGGAAGGAAAAGTAGGGGTTTTGCTAGGTCCTAACGGTGTCGGAAAGAGCACGATTATTAAGTTAATATGCGGACTTTTGAAGCTAAAAGAAGGCGAAATTATTTTGGGAGATAAGAAGCTTAAAGAAATGAAACTATCCGAACGAAGCAAACTCATTTCCTCCGTTCCTCAAAATATTGAATTCTCTTCCTTAAGCGTTATGGATTCTATTCTTCTAGGGCGTCTCCCTTATTTCTATTCCTTCCCTTGCAAGTACGATAAAGAAGAAACCTTCAAAGTCATGGAGGAACTTCATATCCTTCCATTAAAGGATAGACCAGCAGATTCTCTTTCTGGGGGAGAGAAACAAATGGTCGCGATAGCTCGAGCCCTTGTTTCTAATCCGAAACTCCTTATCTTGGACGAGCCAACAGCTAATCTTGACTTAAAGCATCAGGTTTTAATTTTGAAACTGCTTAAGAAGATTGCTAAGGAAAGAAACCTGACAATCTTATTATCCTTGCACGATCTTTCCGAAGCATCCTTCCTCGGAGATACCCTCTTTTGGCTAAAGGAAGGGAGGCTTCTTTATCAAGGAGATAGCTCTTCAATTACGGAAGAGAGGATCTTTGAGACCTATGGCGTTAAAGCCAACTTAATTCAAAAAGATGATGAAACTTTCATCTCATTATTTTCAGGAGAAAAACAACAATGAAAAAACAATTCCTTTGGTTTCTTTTAGCCTCAAGTCTCATTTCTTGTGGGGGAGAAGAAAGTTCTAGTGAAACTTCCCAAGAAGAAATTCTCGTTAGTGACGGTATCGGAAGAGAAAATAGTTACCTTCCAGGTTCCTATTCCCGTATCGCTTGCGTCGGTGCTGGTGCTCTTCGCTTATATTCCTATGTTGGTGAACTTAATAAACTCGTTGGCGTAGAAGATATCGATAATCCAAGCAAAAGAGAAGAGAAAACCCATCCATTCGAAGGGGTTGCAAGACCTTATTATGACGCTAACAAAGAAGCTTTTAGAAATCTTCCTTCCCTTGGAGTAGGAGGGCCAGCTGCTAATCAAAGTGGTCCTAACCTCACTCTTTTAACTAGCCTTGCTCCAGATTTAGTCATTTCTGATTTTGAAACGGTTGAACAAGCCAAAGCCATTGAAAATGCTACAGGCGCCAAAGTATTCACCATCCGTTATGGCAAGAAGGCCGTCTATGATGAAACCATCGTTTCTGTTTTAACTTCCTTAGGCAAAGTTCTTGACCGTAATGAAAGAGCGAAAACCTTAACGGACTATATTTCTTCTTCTATTGAGGAATTAAAAACAATCACGAAGAACGTAAAGGAAGAGGATAAGCCTCTTACTTATGTTGGGGGAATTGGAAACTGGGGACAAAAAGATTATCTTGCCACCCATAGTGGTTATCCAATGTTTGAAGTTACCAATATTAAAAACGTCCTTTCAGAAGTTCAATTAAGCGTAGTTGGTCAACAAGATATCTCTAAAGCCACTTTTGAAGAGCTTGCCCCTAAAATGGACAAACTCATTTTAGACGCGGCGGGAATGAAACAAACCATTCAAACCTATCACACGGATAAGCATGTTTTTGATAACGTCAAAGCAGTCACTTCAGGCGAAGTCTATCTTCAAATGCCATATAACGCCTATTATACAAATCTCGAAATCTCTCTTATGAATGGCTATTTTGATGCCTATGCCGTCTATCCTGAGCTCTTCAAGGACTTTGATTTAGAAAAGAAATATTCCGAAATCTTAAAGACCTTTGTAGGAAAGGATACTTACAACGAAGAAAAGGGAATGTCCGGCTCTTATGGCGGATATCAAAAAATCAGTGATTTAAAGAAATTCTGCGAAGACCATATTCAATAAACCTCTCATTCTTTTTCTTCGAGAAAAACCTATAATATCCGAGGAGAATATATGTCGCATCCTTGGAAACATTTAAGGCTCATCACCTCACATCGCCATCTTGTTATTAAAAATGCCTTCCACATGGGCATTTTTTGGCATGCTTTGAAACATGATTTAAGTAAATATTCCTATACGGAATTTCATACTTCTGCCAAATATTACGCTGGGAATCACTCCCCGGTGTTCGAAGAGAGAATCCATAATCAGTATTTCTCACGTATTTGCCAACACCATACGAGAAGAAATCCTCATCATTGGGAATATTGGACGGATTTCTTTTGTGGAAGGATCCTGATGAAAACCATGCCATGGGTATACGCTACAGAATACGTATGTGATGTATTGAGTGCTTCCTATACCTATAATCCAAAAGAATTCACCCCCGAAAGCGGTCTTCGTTATTTTAATGCCCATAAAGATCGTTATTTTATGACGACGGCGAGCAAAGCATATATCACTTGGTGCTTAGAAAAATACGCTCAAACAGGTTGGAAAGAACTAAAAAAGAAAAACACCCAAAAGAAATATCAGGAAATTATTTCTTCTTCTCCGGATGTCGAGCTTTTCGAGACAAGCAAAGCCAGCTCTTCTTTGCCACCTTTGCTAAGCAAAAACAAGTGATATAAAATATTGAAGTATGGCAATTCGAAACAAAATATTAATCATCGGAGCCGGAAGACTTGGCTCCATCATCGCCGATCGTGCCTCCTCAAGGGGAGAAAACGTCATCGTCTTGGACGAAAATGATTCGTCCTTCCGTAAATTAGATGAGGCGTTTACTGGTTTTAAAGTCACAGGTGACGCAACCGATATCGCCCTTTTAAAACAAGATTGTTATATCGATTCCGTCGATGAAGTGGTCATCGTAACAGGAAATGACAACACCAATCTTTTCTTGGCTCACCTATGTGCGCTTATTTTCAAAATTCCTAAGGTATACGTACGTTTTGATGACCCAGATAAAGATATTCTTATCAATGGCGTTCCCAATGTGAAGGCTGTTTATCCATCGGATTTAAGCGCCAATAAATTCTTCCAAATCGAAGCGGAGGGCAACAAATAATGATTGTCGTTATTGCAAATGGTAACCTTGAAGCTGCCTACGTTATTGATTCTTTTAAAGAAGACAAACATAACAAAATCATCGTCATTAACTCCGATAAAGAAGTCGCGGAATATTTGATGAAACGCCAACACGTTTCCGTTTATGTCGGAAACCCTTGGAGAATATACGCTCTTGAAGAGGCAGGTGTTTACGACGCGGATCTTTTTATCTCTCTTTCCGATAACGATACAGACAATTACGTATCTTGCATCCTTGCTAAGAAAGTCTTTAACGTTCGTAAATGCATCTGCGTCGTTAAAAACCCAGACAACGTTGAAATCTATAAGAAGCTTGGCATCGATTCCGTTATTTCTTCCACCTACCTTTTAACACAGAATATCAAAACAGAGTCTTTGGAAGGAAACCTCATCCGTTCGATGAATTTAGATTCCAACAAGATTGTGATGGTGGAGGCAACCCTCTTATCCAAATATCGTATCTGCAATAAAGCCATTATGGATATTCATTTCCCTCCTTATGCGAATATTGCTTATATCATGCGTGATAATGAATTCATCATTCCAAAAGGTAATGTTGTTTTAAAACCACGTGATACCCTTGTTATTGCGTGCGATAAAGCGGATGAAAATAGTTTAAAGAAATATCTCACTCAAAGAGCTTCAGCAAGAGATCTTCAAAAGAATATTGCTTCGCAGATTGAAAAATCCTTAGTGAAAATCAAAAACACGGAAGTAAAAGAAGAAGTTCCTCTTCCTAAAGAAGCGGAAGAAGCCCCTAAAGTAGTAGAGGAAGCCCCTCTTCCTCAGGAAGAAAAAGAGGAGGCCCCTGTCGCAAATAAGAGTGAAAAGAAGAAAGTAGCCCCTAAGAAAACAACAACAAAGAAAACTTCTTCAACCAACAAGAAGAAAACCGTATGAACAAAGTAAGAGAAGCAAAAGGAATTCGTTTGATTCTTGGCTATTTTGGCCTTTTCATGATTGTAGAAGGCCTAGTCACTATTTTTCCTTTGCTCATTTTAGCCTTCTATCCAAAAGAATGGGAATGTTATCTGGATTTTGTTATTCCAGGCGTTTCCTATATGTTTTTAGGCCTCTTTATCTATTTATGCACGACCGCCTTCCGGAAAAAAGGAAAACTCCAAAAGAACGAAGACTCTCTTTTGCTTGTTCTTCTTTGGCTTTCCGCTTTGCTTATTGGGGCAATACCATTTTATCTAACGGCATTCCCAGAGTTTAATAATGGCAATGAAGCAATTAATTTAGGGATGTCCTTCACGGATTCTTTCTTTGAATCCACCTCTGGATATTCGGCGACAGGATTAACCGTTTTCCCTAAAAAAGCCTTCTTAACAGGTGTTGATTCTTCGGAATATCAATGGGCCCATGTCTTTTTATTCCATCGAGCGGTTATGCAATTTGTTGGTGGGGTTGGCCTTGTTTTGCTTGTAGCTTCGGTTATTTCAAGCAAAAACAACTTCAAGCTTTTCTTTGCTGAAGGCCATAACGACCGCCTTCTCCCAAATCTAGGGAAGAACGCTAAACTTATTTTTGGTATTTATTTTGGCTGGATTGTTGTTGGAAGCCTTGCTCTTTTCTTAGCGGGCATGACACCGTTTGACTCTTTTTGCCATGCGACTGCCGCTCTGGCTACGGGTGGTTTCTCCACACGTTATTCTTCGATTATGTTCTATTCCGAAGCCACGTATTCTTCTTTTACGAATGGAAACCTTCTTTATACAGGAAACGCATTAGCAATCGAAGGAATCACCATTGTTTTAATGCTTGCTGGTGCGACAAATTTCGTTTTGCATACCTTCCTTCTTACAGGCAAGTTAAAGAGTTTCTCAAAGGATGTGGAAATTAAAACAGCAACGGCTTTAATTATTTTCTCTACCATCTTGACTGCCGTCTTAACCTTTAGTGAGCACACTTACTATTATGAAGAAATGGAGAGTATCTCTATCTGGTTATCTCTTCGTTACAATTTCTATAATATTGTTTCTTCGATTACCACAACCGGATTCACCAACTTCCCAAATCTTGCTTATCTAGGGCATTTCTCTATCTTTATCGGTTTGATTGTCATGTCTATTGGTGGAGGTATGGGTTCGACGGCAGGTGCTTTGAAACAATACCGTTTTGCCTTACTGTTTAAAGAATTCTCTTCCTCCTTTAAGAACCGTAACTCTTCTGATAGGTATCTTCATACCAATCCGATTACGCGTTTGGGGCAGACAAAAGAAGTGGATGAGGAAAGCGTTAAGGAAGCAACCGATTATGCCATTCTCTATATCAGTTTTATCTTGCTAGGGACGATTGGTTTGCTATGTCTTAAAAACATGAACCTGGAAGAAGCCGCATACGAATGGGGAACCTCTCTTTCTGGCACAGGCATTAGCATTATTGACTTTGCTTCCTATAAGGCAAATAATGGAATCGTCCATTATAACGTCCTTCTTTGGTTACTTGATTTAGCAATGTTCTTAGGACGTTTGGAAATCTTACCAGCCTTCTATGGTTTTAGGAGATTCTTTATCACCCCATTTGAAGAACTAGCAAAACATCATCAGAAAATGAAACACAAAAAACACGCATTGGAGGAATAAATATGTTAATTGATGACATCAAAAAGGCCAATATGATGGCCATGAAAGAAAAGAATCAGGCAAAAAGAAGTGCATACTCTTCCGTAATTTCCCGTTACCAACTCTTAAAAAGCAAAGATCCAAGCAAAGAAATTTCGGATACCGACGTTCTTTCTTTAATTCAAAAAATCGTGAAAGAACTTGATGAAGAATTAGATTCCTATCAAAAAGCTGGTAGAGAAGAAAGCGTCCAAGAAATCCAAAAACAAAAAGACGCTTTAAAGGAATTTGTCCCCGCTCAGCTATCGGAAGAAGAAATCAAAACCATCATTCTTTCCTTGCCAGATCGTTCTGTTCCACTCGTAATGAAGCATTTTAGCATGAATTATCGTGGACAAGTCGATATGTCCCTTGTAAACAAGGTTTTAAAAAGCTTATAATACGTAAGCCCTTTAAGGGCATAACCCAAGAGCTTATTAGCGATAATAAGCCCCTAGGAGAATGGTTCAATGGTAGAACAGCGGTCTCCAAAACCGTTAATGAGGGTTCGATTCCTTCTTCTCCTGCCATTATCGAAAATTCGACATTCTGAGTCCATCGGAATGTCTTTTTTCGGCTCTGTAACTTTTAATGGGGATGAATGGGGATGGCGATAAAGCAACTCGCCAAAGCTGTAACCTCAATGGGGATGAGCCAAAGGGCATCCGAAAGGGCGCCCTTTTGTTACGCTTTGGAACTCCATCCCGATGGCCTCCTCTCTATTTTCTATTGGCCAATAGATTCTAGCAAAGGAGGCTTTTTTTCATGCCTAAAACTCGCCAAAGCCGTAACAATCGATGGGGATGGCGATTTTTGCCATCCCCATTAAAAGTTACAGAGCCCTTTTTTCTTTCTTTAACCCGAATTCATCGGACTTTTTCTTTATAAAAAGAAAATGGCGTGAGATAGAACGAAATGCGATAGAGGCTTTGTTTGAGCCAGTGGATATCTCCGAATTACTAAAGAGTGGTAGGGAGGCGTGCGGCTTTAGCAGGGCGGAGGCATCCGCTCCTTTTCATATCTCTCAAAGAACGTTAAAGAATTACGAAGATGGTAATCGAGAAGTAAAAGGGAACATCTTTCTTAAATGTTTGCTGGTTCATGGCTGGGAAATATAGTGAAACGAAAATAGAAAGTGTTATACTCTTTAAATAGCGAGGTTCGATAATGGATTATCCAAAACTCATCAAAAAGCTTCGGGAAAAGCTTGTTGTTTCCCAAACTGAATTGGCCGAAATACTCGGCTGTGCTTTTGCTTCAGTTAACAGATGGGAAAACGGAATCCACGAACCGACATTTAAAATGAAGCGGAAAATCCTATCTCTTTGCAAAAAACATGGAATTGTGGTGGAGGAATCAAAATGACAACCTGGGAAAAACTAGTTACCGATGAAGCGTTGAACGAAGTGGTTAAAGTCAGGAAGCCTACCGCAATTCAAGAAAAAGTAATGGAGGGCGATATTTCCGTCAAAGAAGCTGACGGATGGACCATTGTTAAGAGCTATGCGAACCATTCTGCGTTAATGGAGAAGCCGAAACCAATTGGAGATGCTTTTGAAGATGAAGTTTGGATGATTTTCCAAAGAATGGGCTTTAAGGTCATGAATTCCGATCGAAAATTCAAACTCGAATATTCATCAGGGCTAACAAAACAAATCGACGTCGTTGCAATTGATGATGAAGTGTGCCTTTTGATTGAATGCAAAGCAACCGCTCAAGAAGGCAATAATCATCAATGGAAAACTGATTTAGAGGCTATTAATGGTTTCAGAGAAAAACTTTTTGCGGAGATTAGAACCCATTACCCAAACAGGAAATGCAAATATATTTTTGCGACCAAAAATTATGTGATTGGCGAACAGGATACAAAGAGAATGGCCGATTTCCAAATTGCAAATTTCGACTATGAAACGGTTCAATATTATGCGCAACTTGTTGATCATCTTGGCCAAGCCGCAAAATATCAATTGCTGGGTAATATTTTTGCCAAGCAGACCATCTCATCTTTAGATGAAAAAGTTCCCGCAATCGAGGGGAAGATGGGCGGTCTTACATACTATTCTTTTGTAATCGAGCCAAATCGCTTGTTAAAAATCGCCTATATCCTTCATAGAAACAAGGCTAATCATAGGATGATGCCTACTTATCAACGCCTAATTAAAAAAGATAGATTAAAGGCAATTCGCGAGTACGTTAATCAAGGCGGTTATTTCCCGAATTCCTTGATTGTTTCCATTGATTCAAATGGCAGAGGCGTTCGATTTGACGCAGCGCAAGCTAGAAACGGTGATTGCCCATCGCGTATCGGGACCCTTCATTTGCCGAAACAATATCAAAGCGTTTATGTTATCGACGGGCAACATAGATTATACGGATATTCCGAAACGCAATGGGCCGATAAGAATTCCATTCCTGTTGTTGCTTTCGTTGATTTGCCGAAAGAAGACCAGGTCAAGATGTTTATGGATATCAACCAAAATCAAAAGCCTGTGTCAAAATCACTTCGCAATACTCTCAACATCGATCTCCTTTGGAATTCGGAATCTTATGCTGACAGGTTGGAAGCCCTCATGCTCAATATTGGCCAAGAAATGGGCGAAGATCCGCGCTCACCCCTCTTTGGCAGAATAGTCACTGGAGAAGATACCACATCCGGGAAAAGGTGCATCACTCTCGACTATATCAAAGAAGCTTTGAAACAATCTCGTTTCTTTAACACATACAAGAAAAAGAAAAATGAGGTACAAACCGTTGGTACATTTGACAAAATGGACAACGATCAAACGTTTGAAACGCTCTTCCCCTTCCTCACCAAAAGTTTTCAGACGATAAAGGAGTATTGCTCTGAAGAATGGGAAAAAGGCCAAGATGGTTTTTTGACAATCAACAATTGCACTTATGCAATTCTTCGTATTTTCGACGATATTGCAAACATTGAACTTGCGAAGACGGGAAAAAATAAAATCGACGATCCAAATGCCTTCTACTCAGAATGTGAACCGCTGCTAATCGACCTTTGCGATACTATCAACCATCTAGACGATGAAACAATCAATGTCATCAAGACCAGTAAGGGCGGAAGCGCAAAGAAAGACTCGTGGAGAAAACTTCAGGTCGCCTTCCACAACATGTATCCTGAGTTCACAAATGAGGAACTGGAAAAGTTCATTCAGGAAAATTGCGTTAACAACGATGATGAATCTGACGACTTGTTAAGCAAAATTCTTGCCGCATTCAAACAGAAACTTTGGAGTTCTTTCCCAGACAAAGGGAAATGGATCTGGGATTATGCACCGGAAAGCGTTCGTAATGATTTGATATCAAAAACTGCCGTAGAAAACTCGAAAAGAGAAAACCAGGGTATTCTAGAAAAAGCTGACCCATGGGAATTTGTGTCCTATCAGGCAATTCTAGACATTGTTAAATATGGTTCGAATTGGTCCGCTTTCGCCTCTTCGATTTTCAATGCTAACGGTTCGTCTATTAACAAAATGGAAGCTCTGTCTCTCATTAAAAATTTAGGAAGCTACAAGAATAAGTTGAGCAGTGCTCAACATATTGTTTCGAGCCAATACGAAGAGATTAAAAAGATCTACGAAAATTATGCTCAGCCTATCAATGCATTTACTACAAAGGAATAACCATGGAACCAATTCTTAAATGGGCAGGAGGAAAACGCCAGCTCTTAAAAGAATTGCTCAAACACGTTTCGAAAAACGATTTACAAACACACACATATTTCGAACCATTTATTGGCGGTGGTGCTCTCTTCTTGCACCTTGCGCCAACAAAAGCGGTAATCAATGATGTCAATGTTGAACTCGTAGGAATGTACACGGTTATACGTGAACAGCCAGAACAACTTATTGAGCAATTAAAAATATATAAAGAAGGCTATCCGAATAATTACGAGGAAATACGTTCATTAGATAGAAGCCCTGACTTTTCTGAAGTTTCTCAAGTAATCCGGGCCGCTCGTTTTATATATCTGAACAAAACGTGCTACAACGGTTTATATAGAGTTAATTCACAAGGTTATTTTAATGTGCCAATGGGTAAATATAAAAACCCGGACATCGTCAACGAATTTAGAATCAGGAAACTTAGCGAATATCTAAATAAGAACAAAGTTAAAATTTCTAACGTCGACTTCGAAAAGGCGGTGAAATCAGCTAAGGCTGGGGATTTTGTTTATTTCGATCCTCCTTATGATTATGAAACAACCGGATTTACCACATATTCAGCCGATGGCTTTACTAGAGAAGATCTTGAACGGCTAAAACATACGTGCGATACCTTAATAAAAAAAGGGTGCATTGTAATGGTCAGTAACAATGACACGTCTTTCGTTAATCAATTGTTTTCTGACGACAATTATCAAATAAGTCACATCGAAGCTAACAGGTTTATTAATTGCGATGGACAAAAACGCACCAAAGCCAAGGAGGTCATTATTTATGGCAGAAAAAACTGAGTTTCCCTTTCCTCAAGCGGACGATTTTGACAAAGTCGTCACAATACTGAACGTTGAGGACGAAAACAAGCTGAACGACAAGAAGTCGTTGGGCATGTTGCTTGGGGATGTAACCGAAAGACAGGTTCAGTACTATATTTCTGCGTGCCAGTATCTCGGTTTAGTTTCGGCTGATAAAAAATACACTGATCTAGGAGATGAAATTAGGAGTTTGGGCGAAGATCAGCAATTCGTCCAATTAGCAAGGCTAGTGATTTCTAAAGACATTTTTGGAACCGTGTATTTTTCCGAAAAAAGTCTCGGCTGCAAGTATTCTAGAGAAGACATTATTGAAATCATGCACGATCACAATCTAGGTTTTGAAAGCGACGAGATGTTTAAAAGGCGTGCCCAGACCGTTCTGAAATGGGTTGAATGGATTAACGATAAATTCGATTAGTTTTAATAAAAGCGATAAAAAAGAAAGGGTTGCAGTAAGCGCACAAATTGTATCTATATCGTTGTGCCTTGCCGATGAGAACATTAGTTTGATACAGTAAAATGTGTCAAACTTTTTTATATTTACGAGAGTTCAATTCCTACCATTGGTTCGTAAGCGTAAAAAATATCCGGAATCGACAAGTTTGTTCGAACTTTAAATAATCTGTGCTAAGGAGGTTCGAACATGGAGAACAATAAATATTTAGAAGAATTCAAGATTGATCTTGTGAAACAATATCTGCAGGGAAAGCAGAAAAAAAGACATCTGCGAAGAATACGGGGTCGCAAAATCGACGATATGGGGATGGATGTGCAAGTACGCAGGCCTCATACAGAAATCGTGGGAGGTCAAAGGCATAGAGGCTGCCGAAGAGGAATACATCGACATCACAATGCCCTTAAAGGAGAAACACAATAGCAAAACAGTCATTCTGATTGAAGAAGGTAAAAGATTTTCTTCTCTCGTGTTTTTTACAATTTTTCCGTTCTTTTCCGGATGACTATTGATTCTATTCTCGAATACACCAATATTTGACTAAATCGTTTTTATTTGGCGAACACATACATTCGTTTTAAAATGTAAATAACGAATTGTAACCACTGGTTGTCAAAAAACCAATCACTGGTTTGCGGTTTCTTAATTAGCAAACGATTATTATTTTGGTATGGCACTAGGCGAAAAGATTCAAAATTGCAGAAAAAAGAAAGGTCTATCACAGGAAGACTTAGCAAATATTTTAAATGTGTCTCGACAAGCCGTTCAGAAATGGGAAAGCGGTGCATCGCAACCAGAATTGAGCAAAATAATACAACTAAGCAATATTCTCGATGTTTCAACGGATTTTTTACTTAAAGATGTTTCGCAAGTAGAAACAAAAGCCGATTTCAAAGTTACTGAAACCCGTGTTTCTGAGCCAGAAATTGCCCGCGTTGTTTATTCAAAGCACCTTGATCCTAAGAGATTAAAAACAATTAAGGTTTGGATGATAATAGGATGTGTTTTAACGCCTATGTCCGCAGGCGGATCTTATCTTAATAACCAATATAAACCTGAGGCTTTGCTTTTCCTTTTGCTTTATTTTGTGACAATTCCTTTGTGCATTGCTGCTATAAGCAGGTGCAAAAAAGCTGAAAAGCAAAGTGATTTAGTTAGTCTTGGCGTGGTTTGTGCTTTGTTTGTTTCTTTTATCGGTGGCATTATCATGCTATCGAGTGGCGATAAATTTTTTATAGAAGATAGACCTAAAACAAAGGAAGAACTAGAGGCGGAGGAAAGGAAGAAACTAGCCGACGATGAAGAAGCTAGAAAGGCGAAAGCTAGAGCCGAAGAACAAGCTAGAAAAGAAATGGAAGAAAGAGAACGCCAGCTTGCGATTCAAAAAGAAAACGAGAGAATTGCAAATCTTAGAAAAACTCATGATGAAGCGATTTACTCCTTGTTCTATAACTTCCTTATTCAAAAGTATAATCCAACTGATATTAAAAAAGCAGATGGAGAAAAGACGACGGTAATATCAAAGATATACAAAGAAAAAGACGAAGCAGCAATGTCTGCCTTGGTAAATTCTTATGGAGAATATTTAGGAAACTTTGTTATTGATGAAGCCTATTACATTGCAAGAAAAAAGAAGATTAAAAAATTCTTTGCTATTTTTACTCCTGCCGTTTGTGTTATTGCTGTTTTAGCAATTCTAACCGGCACCGTATTTGTCCCTTTGGGAAAATATAATTGTGCTATGTCTCTGATTTCTCAAAGGGAATACGATGAAGCAAATGAATATTTAGAAGGAAACAACTGGGGCGACTCCTCAACACAAATCCGAATTAACGATGCTAGGAATAGTTTTGATAATAATGATTATGAAAAAGGAATTGATGTTTTATATAACTTAGGGGCTCAGGTTGATGTTTCTTATGAATTAAATGGCGGCACAGGAAAAAACTCCGACACATATAAAAAAGCCAAATACATTGATAACAAACCTGTAAAGGATGGCTACAGCTTTGATAAATGGAATGTTAACTCTTACAAAATCGGCGATGCAAAATCCAACTACAAAACCGATTTATTCCTTGATGCTTCTTGGAATGTGAGAGCCTATTCAATAACTTATAATTTGTATGGTGGTAAATGTACAAATCCAACTTCTTATACTATTGAAACTGATAGCTTTACCCTCAATAACCCTACGAAAACAGGCTACACATTTGAGGGTTGGACAGGAACGAATTTAAATACACCTAGCAAAAATGTCACGATTAGCAAAGGAAACTTTGGAGAACTTGTATTTTATGCTAATTGGAGTGCAAATTCTTACACAATTCATTTAGACGCTGATGGCGGAGAGTGTATTGTTGATTCGCTTGCTGTTGTTTATAACGAAGCGTTTGAATTACCTTTCCCAACCTTTATTGGCAAGACCTTCGTTGGTTGGTTCGATGGAGAAAATAAAATTGATTCTGGAATTTGGGACAGGACAGCTGATTTATATTTAAAAGCCAGATGGGAAGTAAAAGAATTTAGCCTTTCTTTTGAGTTGAATGGTGGAACATGCGGTCAATTGCCATCATCATATACTTATTTTGATGACGACATAATGATTCCGAATGCAACAAGAACAGGGTATGAATTCCTTGGCTGGTCTGGCACAGATTTAACTGAGCCAACAAAAAATTTAATAATTCAATCACATTCGTTAGGGAACAAAAAATTTGAAGCTGAATGGGATGGCTTAACTTATCACATTTATTTCGATCCAAACGGAGGCATTGTTGAGTTGGATTCCATGACGGTGGTATTTGGGGATAATTTTGAATTACCAGTACCATCTAGGACTGGATATACATTTACAGGTTGGAGATATAATGAAACTTTAGTTTCAAGTGGTGTTTGGAATGTCCCTAACGACGTTAATTTGGTAGCTCAATGGGAGATTACAACATTTACATTATCGTTTAATCTTGATGGCGGGTCCATCAGTGTAACGCCTTCTAGGACATATACTTATTTTAGTGAAACAATAATAATTCAAGATCCAACTAAAAATGGTTATTCCTTTAGTGGTTGGAAGAATCTTGATACTAACGAAATCACTCTTTCTGGTTTAACAATTCCTAACAATTCTTTAGGAAACAAATCATATATTGCTCTATGGAACGGCTTAACTTATCACGTTTCTTTCGATCCAAACGGAGGAGAGTGCTCTAACTCAGCAATGGATGTTGTATTCGGTACCAATTTAACACTTCCTGTACCTACGAGAAGTGGCTATTACTTTAATGGTTGGTGGATTGATGGAGCAACAATTGTTGAAGACGGTATTTGGAATATTGACCACGATGTTTCCTTAATAGCAAAATGGCATCAAGTTTATAAAGCATCTAGTTATCCATCTATTTCATGGGGCTACTACCCTCAAAGCGTTGAGGAAAACACTTCAATATTGGCTGACTTGCCGAACGCTTCTGATGTCGACGAAGATGGTTACATCGAATATTCAGGCAACAAATACGCAAGGTCTTATTGCGATTCCTCAAACGCAGGAAGAAAATCTGACTCAGCCAGAACTACATTCAATAGCAGCACTCTTTATTATTTCAAGGTTTCTGCTATTTCATGGCTGAGTGTTCCAAGTGCGCTCTCCACTTCATCCGCATTCGCCGAAGTACATACCAGAAAAGTTCTTGATAGAAGGTCATTTGGTTGGTCAAATAGCTACTCTTCATCAGACATTAAAACTTTCCTTGAAGGTTCTTTCTATAACAATTGTTTTACCTCATTTGAAAGAAAGAGAATGTCAAAGCCATATCTTCCTTCAACTCCGAGCAGTTGTTATGACACATCTTATGACAACGGCTATCCTACTGATTATGCTTTGTGTAGAGGAGTAACACTAGCTTCCAGATCTAAGGCCACCGTTTATTGGGTTACAAAGACACACGGAAATAATGTTTGCATGGGTGTTAGCGGTGAATTTACTTCACGTTATGCTACATCACCTACAGATTTTAGAATTGGTGTTAGACCTCTTATCACATACAAGTTTTAATCAAAAGTAAGCCTTATCGTTGATTGATTAGTTATTAATATATATTAATTGCAAGGGTGCGAAGAAAACTCCAAGGGTATGAAGTAGCTATTTTGTATTAAAATAGTTAAACAATGCCATATTGAAACAATGGGATTGATACCAAAACATCAGTCTTTTTTTCTTTTTACGGACATTTTCTAAAAAGTAGAATAGAAATGATAAAAAGGGACCTGTTTATGGATAATGACTTGCTAAAGCCGTTATCGAATATAGGTATCAAAAACATTGAGAACTGCATTTAAACATTAGAGGCGAACAAGAAATGTTTGATTGTGATATTGGGCTTCTTTTTGAAGTTGAAGCAAAAAGATTAAATGAGCAAATGAAACGGAATAAAACAAGATTTCCGGAAGATTTTTGTTTTCAACTAAATTCGCAAGAATTTAATAATTTGAAGTCGCAAAATGCGACCTCAAAGAGAGCTTGAGGATGGTGTGGAACTGAGGCCACCGAACCAGGTGGAGCTTGAAAATCTTAAGAAGCTGATACTAGATACCCGCTAGGTCATATAGCATAAGCTTCTCAAATGTTTCACGTCAATTGAGAACTAACAATCCGGTTCTTCTTTTGTTTGATATAAAGAATAATCTTTATGATAAAATATCAATAAGCAATTACCTCGCTTCTCTCGGTTATAAAAATGATCGAAGTAATAGCATTATTACCTCTTTAAGGTCGGGGTTATTATTGCCCAGATTTTATTTTTGGAGGCGCAAGTATGAAACTAAGAAAACAATTATTTGCCGGCTTAGCGTTGTTTACATTATTATTGGCCGGATGTAATTCTGGTGGTAGTTCATCTGGAGAAGAGAGCAACCCTCCTGTAAGCGAAGAAACCTATACCATTATCTGGAAGAACTATGACGGCAGCGTTTTGGAGACCGACACAAACGTCGCGTATGGCTCGACCCCGTCCTACGATGGTGCGACTCCAACCAAGAGCGGCACAGCTCAATACACCTATACATTCACTGGCTGGTCGCCTGAGGTAACTACGGTTACTGGTGATGCAACATATACAGCCCAGTTCTCGGATTCGGTCAACTCCTATACTGTCATTTGGGAAAACTGGGACGGCAGCGTTTTGGAGACCGACACGAACGTCGCGTATGGCTCGACCCCGTCCTACGATGGTGCGACTCCAACAAGAGCTAATGCGGATGGTTTCTCCTATACTTTCAGTGATTGGTCCCCATCTTTAAGCGTTGTTAGAAATAATGTCACGTATACTGCTACTTATTCACAAATTAAAATCGGTGTTAATTTAACAATCACCTATTCTTTATATAATCCAAAAACGAATAGATTAATTAAAACATATACGAATAAGCCAAATGATATGGGTAATGTTTCAGTCTCTGGTACTTATGATTTTAACGCTTATGTGGACTTATTCGCCGATCCAAACGAAGGCTATACATTTGATGGGTGGTATTATGAAGGCTTAATCCTTTCGAGTGATCATAACTATAAATACATGATGTGGGATCAAGACATTACTCTTGAGGCCAGATTCAAATACACAACCTATTCACTCCATGTTTTTGCCAATCACAATGAAAATGGCCTTATTATGATTAAAAATGACAACTACAACACTTATGTTAGTGAAAACACAACCCATCCTTATTACACCGAATTAGTTACAATAGCCGCTTATAGCAAAAACGATACAAGATTCTTAGGTTGGTATGATAAAGATAATAATTTAATTTCCACAAACGCTGTTTATACATTTAATATGAGCAACAGCAATACAGATATTGAAGCCAAATGGAATTATTTCACAATCACTTATAACCTCAATGGTGGAACTCAAAACGATTCTAATCCGACTAACTATAATATTGATTCAGGAAATTTATCATTAGCAAATCCAACAAAGGCTGGTTACACATTTATGGGCTGGCAATATAATGGGATGAATGTCGCCTCGGTTGACCCAAATTGGGCCAAGGACGTTACTTTAAATGCGCTTTGGAATGATGGAAACGAGTATGTCGTTGCGTTAGACGCCGACGGCGGGGAAGTCTCTCAAACATCGGTCGATGTTCAATACGGCCATCCATATTCCTTGCCTGTTCCTACCAAATTGGGCTATACGTTCGAAGGCTGGCATGATGGATCGCTAGAAATCGGTAACAGCGGAACCTGGAAATATGCAAGCAACAAATCACTCGCCGCTAAGTGGAGCATTATTGCTTACTCAATCACTTATAAACTCCATGGTGGAACGAACGCTTCTTCTAACCCAACGTCATATACGGTAGAAGACACAATTTCATTATCCGATCCAAGCAAAATCTTTAATACATTTGTTGGATGGTATTTAAATGATAAAAAAATAGAAACAATTGTTTTGGGAACGACTGGTGATTTAACCATTGAAGCTAAATGGTCACAAACTGATGAGCAAAAAACAAAGGAAGAAGAATTGCGACGCCTCGGTCGCATTCCAGTTCTATCCGATGATGGCAAGACAATTACTTATGGTTTATACCCGCAAAAGAATGTTGATGATTCGTCGCTTGTTTCCGCTCTTAATTCCTTAACAACTCCTGAATCCAATGGGTGGTATTTATATGGGGGTGATTACTACGCAAAACTAAGTGCCACTCCAGATGACTCAAGTTGTGAATTTGATAATGGAACGACCATCTCAAGTGGCACAACTTATTGGTTTAAATGTGAGCCTATTGTTTGGAACGTCTTGAACAATAATAACGGCGAATATTATATTGTTTCATCAGTTCTCTTGGATGCACGTTGTTACTACAATTCAAGATCAAATAGAACAATTGATGGTAAAACAGTCTACCCAAACAATTATAAGTACAGCGATATCCGCGAATGGCTTAATAATGACTTCTACAATTCTGCGTTTGCATTAGGAAATAGTTACATCCAAACAACAATGGTTGATAATAGTGCGGCTACAACCAGTAGCACCAGTAACGAGTATGCGTGCGCTAACACCGAAGACAAAGTGTTCTTGCCAAGTTATAAAGACTATATTAATAACTCTTATGGTTTCTCAACCTCAACTGGATCAACTGATACAAGATGTTGCAGAACAACCGACTGGGCTAGAGCTAGAGGCGCTTACTATTGCACGAGTAGCGCTTCCTATCAATATAATGGTTACTGCTTGACTCGTTCTCCTAGTAACGACTCCCACCTCATGTGGTTTGCCTACTTTGATGGTACCCTCAGCCGTTACACCAACGCCGACTACACAGGCAACAGTGTGCGCCCCGGCCTTTCAATCAAAATTGCGTAGTTTACGGAGCGATAATCAAAGAATCAATCACCGCCTCTTATCCAAAGCAAAAGAGGTGGTGAGATTTTAAATACGAAACAAAAATTAAACGAAAATATTTAAAAAAGAAAGTGAATTATTAGTTTTCATCAAAA
>ERZ1026780.371-NODE-371-length-36694-cov-7.159420_pt1 | contig 36694 bp, 25 predicted proteins | sample MGYA00380126_ERZ1026780 | MGnify/ENA primary metagenome ERZ1026780 (study PRJEB33269, sample SAMEA4719762) | human gut metagenome | biome: human-associated habitat; feature: organic feature; material: feces | place: Cameroon | collected 2013-10 ... | reverse complement strand
ATTTTATTCAGATTGATTTGATTCAAATTGATTTGAATTAAATTTATTCTACATTGCACTTGAAAAAAATGAAGAGAATATGCAACATTTTCTCCGTTTGGCAAATAATTTTATGTTCTTTTTGTTAAATCGTTCGCAAAAAGTCGTAATCGATAAAGACTTCTAAAACCTACTTATTCTTTCCCATTTTTCTGAGTTAACGCTTCATCCGTAATTCTTTTCCAAAATCTTGCAATCTCGATGATTTCCTCAATATCTCTGTCAATCATGAAGATGGCTCCAATCAAAGCTTCCAAACACGTGGCAATGCGTTTGTGGCTTTGATCTTTTTGACCACGCCAAACGTAATCCTTAGGCATGTTTGAATCATCCCTGTCGACTTTTAGACACTTAATGATGTCATATCTCTTTCCTATCACTTCAACGAGGTTTTTATCGCTTTCGTATTTCTCTTTCTGGATAGTTAGACGATCCACACCATATAAAACGTCACAAAAAGCCAATTTCAAAACAGCGTCACCATAAGTGGCTAGTTCTGAGTTGCATTGAATTGAAAGCTTTGTATTATTTAGCTTTTTATTCTTTAATAAGAAATTTTTATAGGAACAATCAGTAAAAGCTTGACGGATAAGAGATCGCCGTTTTAGTCTTCTTAAACAGTCAGAAAACAAATCCTCTTCGTAGGGTATTGTGTATTGATTGCATAGTTTCGTTAAAACGGATACAGCTTTCGCATTTGGCTCATTCTTCCCTTTTTCCCAACGACCGATGCTACTAGAGGAAACATCTAGTCTTCCAGCAAAGTCAGCTTGGCTTAGTTTCATCTCTTTGCGAAGTTTCTTAATAGGAATGCTCCATTTCATAAAGTTAACCTTCTATTAGTTTTCTTCTATTTCTTTTTCTAGGATGACTAAGCCTGTTTCTCTAGCACGAACGGCTAGTTTGGTTCTAGAACGAAAACCTGTTTTCATTAACATATCGGCAACATGATTCTTAATCACTCCTGGAGAAACAGAGAGTTTCTTAGCAATTTCGATATTGCTATACCCTTCTGTCATAAAACGGAGGATTTCCAGTTCTTTTTCCGTGAATTCTTTGCTGGAAGAAAGACCTATTTGAACAGGAAGGGTTTCTTTCGGATAGATTCTTTCTCCTTGCATGACCTTTTCCATAATAGGAAGGATGCCTTCCTTGCTTTCTTTATACCAAAAGCCTTCCACCCCTATTTCTTTAGCACGACGAATATAGGAACATTCAGGCATGGAAGTCACGATAATGATTTTGATTTTGGGGAATTTGGATTTGATGAGTTTAGCCGCTTCAAGTCCACTTTCGCCATTTTCCGTGACCACGTCCATTAGAATCAAATCTATAGGCTTTGAGTAACAAACAATATCCGCTACAGAAGCGTTCTCGATTGCCATTTCCAAATGAAAATCCTCCGAGGATTCGATGTAATGAGAAAAAAGAGCTTTGGGCATTTGTTGATCTTCGACAAGTAAAACGGAATATTTCTTTTCTTTCATAAAATAATCCTCAAAAGAAAGCCATCTTTGTTAACAATTTCCATCTTGCCAAGATTCTCTTCCGCTAATTTCCGTAAGGAGGAGAGCCCTCCACCTTCAAGAATTTCTCCTTTTGGCAAGAGGCCATCGTTTCTGATTTCTATTATATCGTGCAGTTTTTCTTTTTTTAATGTCACAAATAGAGTTTTTGCCTGTGCGTGTTTTACGGCATTCGTAAGACTTTCGTGAATTGCCTGGAGAAGGATTTTCTCTTCTTTGCTGTCCTTTTCATACCTCTCCCCTTGAAAAACAATCTCAATTCCGATTCGTTTGGCCGTTTCTTCAAGCACCTGAAGTCCATCTTTCTTTTCTTCTTTTTCGCTTGTTAAAAAAGCATCGATTCCTTTTTCCCAAAGAAGAAGGAGTTCTTCTTTCTCAGAATGGCTTAGGTTTTGTTTCATTTTTTCTTTTGTGATTAATAAGAGCTTCCCTAAATTCCCATGGATATGAATCTTTGTCTCAAGGATTTCTTTTTCAGTGATAAGCTCTTTCGCATTCTTCTCATAAGAAAGAAGACGTTTCTGCAAGCGTTGCAATTCCTTTGTTTTCTTTTCTAATTCTTTTGTTAGCTCATAGGTCTTTGTGATATCACTTTCGTCAATTTCATGGATGGTTTTCTTCTCTATTTGGTGAAGATAATGGCGGAAAGAAAGAACTTTTTCATCTTTTTGAAGAATGACTTCCTGAGGGGAAATAGAAAGATAAGTCACATCCGGAATTTCTTTCTTTTCTAGACGTTCATAAAATGTTGAACCGTTTAACAAGGCTTCCTTTTCTAGGAAGAAAGACGCATCATCCATCTCCGTATTCGAAAGACGAATCAAGCCATTATCCTCATAGAAACATATGCCCATCGGCAAGGTATCGAAACTTTCTTTAATGGAAAGGGGCGAGAGATTCTTTTTTCTCCAAAAGAAGAAATAGACAAATTCCACGATCAGAAGAAGGAACAAGAACATTACAAATAGGAGAAACACCCATAAAGGTAGTTTCAGGAAAGAATAAGACGGTTCGAATACTTCTTCTTCCATTCGATAAAGGTAACATCCACGCATGCTAAGGAAAACCAAAACAAAAGAAAGAACGAGCGAGAAAGAGGAAAGAAAGATAAGCCCTCTTTTCTTACAAAATAGAACGCTAAGGAAAATAGAGAGGATAGAAAGAAATAAAGCAATGATAAAAAGAACGACAATAATTTGTTGAATATAGAAAGGGGAAGAAAGAAAACTCATACACGTCCCTCCTCTTTTAATGAAAATGGCAAACGGAAATAGATGCCATCCCCTTCTTTTTGAATGCTCGCATTTGGGAATTCTTTAGAAAGAGAAGGGAACGTATCCATTTTCCCATCCATTTCCAAGGAAAAAAGAAGGGTGTCCCCCTCCTTTTTTAAGGAAGCAAAAAGAGAGGAAGGCATATTTTCTAAAGAAAAAAGACAAGTTTCGAAGAAATCATAAAGAAGGCAGATTTCCTCACTAGGGAGTTCCCCTTTTATCGAAGAGTCGTAATGGCAATCGATATCGAGCAATGAAAGATAAGTAAAGGATTCTTGTAGAGAGAAAAAGAATTCTTGGATATCCATTTTCTTAGCCTTCTTAGAGATGAGCAAGAGATTGTTCCTTCTTTTTAAGTAAGCCATTTTGACGCATGCAAGATACATCTCTTTCTGGAATTCTAAAGAATCCTCTTCTTTTTTAGCAAGAGAAAGAATTTCCTGGATTTTATTCAATTCTTCTTGGCTATTTCTTTCGATTTCCGAATAAAGTTTGTTTTCTTCTTCGAGGTGAAGTTTCTTTTCTTTTAATTTATTTTCATAAGCAAGAAGCTCGTTCTTTTCATGAAGAGATTCATTTGTTTCTTCAAGAAGACGATTCATCTCATGAATCTTTGAAAGATCCTCTTTCCAAAAGACATATCCCCCATGGATTCTTTTTGAGGATAAACGGATATCTTTGGTGATTAATAAAGGAGATACGCTTGCTTTACGAATGCTTTCCTTATCTATTTCCGTACTCTTTTTTGAAAGATATTTCTCATTGAAGGATTCATCCACGATGAAAGGAGAACATTCTGAAATATGAAAATATTCAGCATAGAAAAGATTCGTTGGAATTAAACCGATGGAAATTGCGCTTTCGATAAGAACAATGCAAGTGAAGCAAAGAAGTTCTGGCACTTTGAAGAAAGAAATATCCAAAAGAAAGGCCGTCATGGAAAAGAGGATGCAGAAAAGAAGGCAAAAGAAGGGAAGCCATATTCTTTTTCTGCAAGCGGAAACCTTGCATTTTAGGAAAAGAGTTAAAAGAGCAAGCAAAGTAACAAGGAATTCCCATGCAAAAGCTAAATAAAAGACAACCCCATGGGTGTAGTCCATCTTTCCATTATCAAAATAAAAGGCGAAAGCCCAGTTATGAAAATCATTCGTATAAATTAAAAGGACAAGCAAAATAGCAGGCAAATAAAGAAGATAGAAATATTTTTTAAGAGGTTTTCTTTCTAAGCTTAATGCCACACATAGCAATGTCGGGGGAATAAAACATTGAGGAACGTAGTAGGAATACCACATATATCGGTTTAATGTATCCATTCCCGAGGTTAAACCATATTTCACCATTCTCACGAAAAGAAAGAAAACAATCAGGACATCCATAAATAGAAAGAAGAACTTAAGATCTTTACGAACCATCCTTAGAAGCAAAGAAACACCCCAACCTATCGCTAAAAAGATAAGGATGAAATGAGCCAAAAGAGCAAATAAAACGTGATAGAACTCACTTAGATAAGAATCAAAGGCTTGGAAGACACCTGCTAAAAGGAAAAGGAAAAACGAAAAAGAATAAACGATAAGTGCCTTCTTCGAAAGGAGTTTATTCATCTTTTTCCACCACAGTTTCTAAAAGAAGTATACCATAAAGTCTTTTTAAAGAAAAAAGCGTCAACTGAGCGGAGCCTCCTCTCGAGCATAGGGATTAAGAGATAAGACGGCGAGATATTTCCCACAAAGTAAAAATTCTATTCGAAATTTTCCAAAGACTTTGGATTTTTTCGACTAAATTATCTTTTAAGGCTATTTTCATCCAAAAGAAAATCAAAAACATCAATAATGAGGAATCCATTTTCATCCACGCGAGGTGGAAGTCCATCTTTAACGACAATGATTTTTTTAAAGGAATCATTGATGTAATAAAGGGACTTTTTCTCTCTCGCTCTCGTTTTTTCCTCATCCATATTTAGACAAACCTGAATATAATATCTCTCCATATTGCGGTAGGCGATAAAATCCACCTCGAGAGAAGATTCTTTATATATATTTTTACCATTCTTGTCTTTTCGATCCGTCATTTCATTGACATTGATTTCTCCCACATCAACAAAATATCCACGATAACGAAGCTCGTTATAGACAATATTTTCCATTAGATGCCCCTCTTCGATTTGTTTGAATAAAAGCCTAGCGTTTCTTACGCCAATATCTTCGAAATAGACTTTATAGGGGGTGTTGATGTAGGCGTTTCCTTTGATGTTATATTTCTTAGCCTTAGAAACAAGGAAAGAATCTTGAAGATAATCAATATATTGATCAATAGTATCGTCAGTCACTTGGATATGCTTATTGGAACGAAATATGTCTTCTAGCTTGCTAGGAGAGACTCCATTTCCAACGTTGGAAGAAAGAACGTCAAATAAATCAGAGAGAACATTTATATTTCTCACCCCTTTACGATCTTTGATATCCTTAAGATAGATTTCATCGCAAAGAGAAACGAGCATGTCTTCTCTTTCTTTTTCTTCTTTCTGACGATAAATAATTGGCATGCCGCCCGTAAGAATGTATTGTCTCCACGCCTCACTTGGGGTAAGAGATAGGCCTTCCACTAGTTCTTTAAAGGTCAAAGGAAGGACATGAATGGAACTTTTTCTTCCTCTGAAAGTGGTCTCCACTTCGGAGGATAACATTTGAGAATTGCTTCCTGTTACATACACATCAAAATTAGAATGATGAAGGAAGCCATTCAAAGTGCCGCTAAACGAATCCAATAACTGGATTTCATCTAAAAGAAGGAAAAAAGGATCAGAATCGTTCGTAATGGAAGCGATATAGGCACGGAACTTCTTCGAATTGACGGTATAGAGATTTTTCCCTTGGCGAATTTTGGTCTCCTCATTTGGGAAAAAAGCGTCAATTTTATCCAAATCTTCATCGTTGTCGAAGGCAAAACGGATAATATGGTCCTCTTTAACGCCTTGAGATAATAAGGTGCGGTAAAAAAGCTGATTCAGAAGATAGGATTTTCCACATCTCCTCACGCCTGTTATGACCTTAATCAAAGAATTTCCTTCATAGCTTTTTAGCTGATTAATGTAACGAGTTCTTTGAAATTCCATAATCATTTTCCCTTCAAATCTTTGGTTTTTTTCGATTACATTATACTAAAAAAATAAATTTTATCCATTTCTATTCGAAATTTTCCAAAGTCTTTGGTTTTTTTCGACTAGATTATCTTTTTAAAGTGATTTTTATACAAAAGAAAAACCATTGTAATCGTATGGATAACGAATCAATGGTTTTAAAATAAATGAAGTTTACGAGCGGATTCCGTTAGCGTTCCAGATTTGATTAGCGTATTCAGGGTGATCAACGAATGGATTGCGGCCATATCCTTGAGAAGCGAGATAGTTGTTGATTTGTTTTTCCATCGCTGTGACTGGATATTTAGCATTCCATACAAGAAGCTCTTTTAAGGTACCCATGGTATGCTCATCTTGATCATCGCTTGGGTTATTCGAAAGTTCTAAAGGCTTCGTACCGTTGCTACTTCCGCCTGTGCCACATGTTCCAAAATAGGCTGTTGCAGTATAGAACATAATACGAGCGGATTCCCCTCTTGCTCCTTCATATCCATAAGAGGCAGGGTCCCAGGCTCCGCCTTGAGTACCATAGAAAGAATTTCCACGTCCAGAATTTTCAGTTGATAAAGTTGGACGAATAATGAAAGGGTCTGCAGCAGGACCGCTTTTCTTTCCACACCCACGGGAATTTGGCCAGGTATGTTCACGGTTAACCCCACTTGAAGATTTGGCTAAGATGTAAGCACCATTTCCACTTACACCTTCCGTTACATTCGTAGCAGCGTGATAGAAAGGAACGTAGGTATTAGAACCTGCTGGATAGGTAGCAGCTTGCTTACCGATTTCCAAACATGCAGAATAGGTTGTCGTTTTTGTTTTGTAATTCTTGATAAGTTTTTGCAAAGAAGCGCGGAAAGTATTTCCATAGGTGCTAAAGTCTAAGCCTTTCCAGCCACTATCGTCTGTGGTTGTATCAAAGGAACCCCCTCCGTTCTCTGTAGATGAGGAAGAATTACCTTGCTCAATCGAGATTTTATCTGGGGTATAGAAATAGACATATGCATTATCTTTATATTTTGCAGCCGCTCCACAGAAAGAACCCTTATAGTATTGCAAATAAACGCCTTTAGAAGAAAGGGCTTGGGATTTTCCAGTAGAATCCATTGTAATTGCCCAATCCGTTCCTTCTTTTCCAGAATCGTAACCAATGCTATAGTGCGTCCCATCCACGTAGCTATAAAGATCTTTTCCATCTAAGCTAAATTTGAAAGAATCCCCTACTTTGCTTAACTCCCAAACGGCTGTATTGGTAATCTTTTGAACATCTTTGTGAGCATTGACTTCCGTTAACGTTTCCCCGACAAGATACCATGGAAGATCTTTGGATTTAGCCGATGATGTTAAACCATAAAGGGTGCTACCACTATAAGCACCAATAATGACTTTTTTGGCATTGGATAGCTCTTCTAAGCTCGTAATCAAACGATATCCATCGACAAGATTGGAATTTTCTTCATTGCTAGAAGAAGCTTCGTTATTAGACAAAAGAATTTCCGAGCCTCCATTATTATTAGAAGAATTGTTCGTGCAAGATACGGAAGCTATTCCTAAAAGAGATAGAACAAGTAATGCGCCCGTTTTTTTGAATTTCGTCATAGTCTATTTTCCTTATATTAACCAAGAAAGTCCTTGGTAAGATAGAATACCCCAATTATAGGATTACCGGAAGAGCCTTTATCCTTCAATGCAAGCATTCTTGGGATTTTCTTAGAGTTCGAAACATAATCCGCATTCTTAGCGTTACGAATATCTTTTCAAGGCACTTAATAAGAGATGTCATAAAGCTGGATTCCTTTTTGCTCCTCTCTTTCTAGAAATTTTATAGACAGACTTTATGGGTGTTTTTAGAGAGTATTTCAAGGATGGAATTTGGATCACCTACAACGGCTTGTCCATTCTTTAATGGATATAGACTCAAAAGAAGAAATTCCCCATATTTTAAGGAGTATTCCAATATGTCATCATTTGTCATTTTGAAATATTTTTTCTTCAAAAAATCATGAACGATATATTCTCCGGTCAAATGAAGGTCAGAAAGTCGAAATGTTGTTTTTTGAATTCCTTCTGGATTCACGCCAATAGAGAGAAAAGCGTATTTATGGTTAAAATCGTTGAAGCATTTAATCGGAGAGTCATTTAACTTATACATTACGTCATAGGTGGGGCGTAAATTTCTTCTCATTCTTAGGATTTTCCCATTCGTATATAGCATATCTATAATATCTTTGTTAATTTTCTCAGGTTCGTCCGTGATATAGATAGGTCCGCCAGATAAGATACGAACAATCGCGTTTATCTCAGGGAATGAACGGTTCGTTAAGAACATATCGTAATCAAGAAAAGCCGTTTTAGAATGGTAGAGAGAGTTATAGATATTTTCCATTAGAAAACGTTTTAAATCTTTCGGATTATCAGGGGCGTAATCTCCACTATTTCGTTCTAAACCGAACCTGGTATTATTCATGATGTCGAAATCCATTTCCATGCAATTGATGAGGTTGTTGCCAAAATGTTTTTCAACTGCTTTTTCCAACGCTTTTTTCAAATGGATCAAGGAAGAAAGGTATTCTAATTCTTTTCCTTTTTCATGATCTTTGAAGAAAGAAAAGAAATACCCAGATTGGTTATCCACTTTTACAAAGTCAACGCCCGAATCTTTTAAATAACGATACCACTTATCGTAAAATTTAAAGGCCTCTTCATAATCGAGGCTTACGAAAGAGTTCCCTTCTTCGTTCTCATAGAAAGAAAAATCCGGGAAATTCTCTTTTCTGACGCCATTCCAATAACCATTTAAGGAATGCCAAGCTCCAACGTGCTTGATTCCGTATTTCTTTTTAACGTTAGTAATGAATTCTTTCAAACCATGAGGGAATTTCCTGGAATCCTCCTTGAAAGAAAGCAAATGATAATTGTTATCCACTTCACTCCAACCATCGTCTAGCAAAAGGAAATCGAGATGGATTCCTTTTTGTAAAAAATCATCCAATAGAGCAAATATCTTTTCTTCATTAAAATCACGATAAAAGGCATTCCATGTTGCATAACCAAGGCCAGTAAGGCTCTTTGGGAACGTCTTTTCTTTTGCATTAGGTGAGAGCAAAAGTCCTCTCTTTCTTAACGAGGATAATAGATTCTTGTAAGAGGAATCGAAGCTTTTCCCTTTTGAAATGATAACGATATCCGTGATTTGTTCCACGTTTTGATTAAAGAAATCGATTTGTAACCCTCCCTTTCTAAAAACAGAGTGAATAGAATCGTTCGATAAACTAAACACGGAATAATAAGAACGGTCAAAGAAATAAAAGAGCCTTGTATTGTCGTTAAAGTCTTGATTGTTTCTTAAAAAATAAGGTGTCGTCCAAAATGGCGTGTCGTTGTTAAAGGTTAAATAGTCTCTTTCTTTTAACGAAAAGAGGATACGCATAGAAAGAAGGTTACAAGTTAGATTTGTAGCAATGGTCAAATGATAAGAAATATAGCAAGTCCCTTTGTCTTCATTCACAAAAAACTCTAAGAGAAATTGATTTTCCTTATCTCTAAAGATGATTTTTTCTTTTGTTTCTTCATGGTTAAGAAGGATTGTTGCAGTTTGATTTGCACATGTATTTTTCAAAGAGAGCTCCACTTTTGAAGCCTTTAAAAGACGCGTCAGTTGTTGTTTCATCGTTTCGTTCCTATATTTTAATCCTTATGACACTCTCTTCTTGGAGAGAGATATCAACATGGAAAAGAATGGCATCGCTGCCCATAAATCCATCCATGTCGTTAAATGGATAGTATCTTCCGTCTTTCTTGATGATTTCGAAGGGAAGTTCTTTCTTCTTATAAAGAATCTTTTTCACGCCTTTATCTAAGAGAGATTTAAATATTTTGAAAGTAATATGTCTTTCTTTTCCTACTTTGTCCCCTTTAAAGTCACCTTTTGCTCTGGATATTTTTATCACGTATTCATCCGCTTTCTTATCAAAACGGCTAGAAAAACGAGTAATGCGGTATTGGCCATATTGATAAGCAACACTATGACCATCATCCTCATAGAGATAGTCTTCAAAATTGTTCGTTTTAGAAGGATAGTATTCAAAAATCATATCGTCCCATTTTTCTTCATCAATATGTTGTGCCCCCTTCAATAAAGGAATAAGGGAGCCTTCTTTAACAAAAAGAGGGAGTTCTTTAAAGTCAGACAAAATGGTGACCTTGCTTTTGTTTGGGAAGAGATCGCCTGAATAGACGCTAACCCATTCGTCATCCGGGAGATAGGCTTCAATACGTGAGTTATCAATGTCCTTTTTCTTATATTCTAAGAAGAGGTTTGCCTCCCATTCTTTCTGGTAATAATAGATATCCACTTTGTATTCTATATTTTGTTTCAAAGTCTTGATAAATTGGGAAGGATGCCCATTTTCAGAAAGATCTTCGAAGACTTTTTTGTCATCGATAAATACTCGAATTCCATCATCGTTTCGGAGATATAAGTCGAACGTCTCTTTTGGCTTGATGTAAAAAGAGAAAACGGCACTGAAGTTTTTGTCCCCAACAATAGAACTATATTTTTGATCATTCCCAAGTCGGAATTTCAATTCCTCCAATTCTTCTTCAAAAATTGGCTTACCCTCCCAGGAAATCCCACGATAAAATTTAGCTTTGATTTTCCCTAAAAGATGTTTTTTCGGCAAAGGAAGGATGCCTGTTTCATAAAATGGTGCGACCAAAATAGATTTAGAAAGCATAAACTCTAAATCACAATGAAGAGCGTCTTCATCTTTCGGATAATGGAAAGCAAGAGGTTTGCAAATGGGCATTCCATAACGATAAGATTCGTATGCGCTTTTGTAGAATAAAGGCAATAAATGATATCTCATCTCCGTGTATTTTCGGAAGAAAGAGACCGTCTCTTCGTCATAATTCCAAGGCTCGTGATAACGGAAAAGGCTTTTGATGGAATGAATTCTGAAGATGGGAGAGAAAGCTCCTAATTCAATCCAGCGAAGATAGTCTTCTTTTGTAGGCTCTTCATAATATCCCCCACAATCAAAATTCGTGTAAGGGTTGAGATTTTTTCCCGCTTTAAGAAAACAATAAAGTTGGTCTCTTAAAGAAGAAAGAGAGGAATGAATATCCCCTGTCCATTGAACAGAATATCGGTGTGAAGCAATATCTTTGATGCTTAGATACGTTCCGCTAAAAATTTCTGGAACATTTCCCATAATAACAGGTCTTCTAGCGAATTCTTTGGAAGAAGCTTTATCTTCATAAAAATTCTTGGTGATATCATGATAAGCCATTAATCCTAAGGATTCCCAAGTTATGTTATCGCTTGGGCTAATTAGATGCGTATGCCAGTTACGGTCATACCACCAAGTATCTAACCCCATTTCTAAAAACCTTGTGAGATTCTCCTCACGGAAAAGAATCTCTTTCTTGCTTAGAATCATTTCTTTTTTATCAAGGGGTTCCGGATGATCGTTAAAGATAATTTCAACCCCGGAATTATGTGCTTCTGCAAAGAATTTTTCTAAATCGGGGAAACATTTATCATTCACATCGTATCCAATGCCTTGTGTTAAAGCGTTTCTCCAATCGCTATCAATGACGAAATTATCCAAAGGAATCCGATATTCTTCGAATTTATGGATACATTCCAATGCACTTTTATCCGTATATTCATAATATTTCGAATCCCATAGCCCAAAATTCTTTAAACGAATCATTTCCGCTCCGCCAGAAATATTCACCAGGGCTTTTCTTAGAACAAAAGGATTCTTTTTTGCAAGAATACAATAGACATCCTCCACATTTTCTTGCACGAGATAGTCTTCTTTCGCTTTGCTAGAATAGTTTTTCTCCGGAAGAATGATTCTAGGGTTATCGAAAGAGAAATAAATATAAGGAGTCTTATCCAGTTCAGGTAATTCTCCTGTATTGATGCCATTATGGATTTTAAAAGATTCTTTATTTGTTATGATTTGAATTTCCTCGATGCTTTTCATATTTTTAGGAAAAACAAAAGTAACGTTTAAATAACAAATAAAGAAACTCGTTGAATTTTCTTCCAAAGTAAAATCCAGTCTTTTCATATCTTTTTTATGATTGAAAAAATAGGTGTTGCCATCATAAAAACGGCCATCTTTAGCCCGTTCGATATGAATGATTTTTGGAAAGATTTCCACTCTAAAAAGATGATTGATGACTGCTTCTTCCATATTTTATCCCCTTCTCTAAAACGTAAGAATACGAAGAATATTTTTGAAAAGAGGGGGCTAGTAAAACTAACCCCACTTCCTTGTTATTTTACGTTATCTGGTTTCTCTTCAAGTTTGAGATCGTAATCGGCTAAATGAGGCATTTTGAAGCCGTTCTTTTTATAAGTTTCGTAGTCAAATGCTTCAAGCTCATCGATAGCGAGTTTATGGAATTCATAGAAGTTATGCCACCAAGTTTGCTCACTTCCTAAACTGGCATTTAAATAAGCGTCAGCAATATCGCAACCCATTGCAGGTGCAACATAGAAAGCACCCATTGCTAAGACATTAACGCCATTTCCTGTGATGGCTCTTAAAGCGGCAGGAACCGATTCTACAACGCCAGCGTGAACATGAGGGCACTTGCTAGCGGCAATATGGATTCCCATACCGGTGCCGCAGAAAAGGAGAGCTCTTTCGTATTCTCCTTCCGCAATCTTTGCACCAACTCTTAAGCCAACGCGGTGGAACATATTTTCGGTGTTATTATCGTTAGGATCTGTGACGCCTAAATCTTCAATTTTCCAGCCTTTTTTTCTCAAATGAGCACAAACCGCTTCTTTGAGTGGGTAGCCAGCGAAGTCTGCTCCTACCACTAAGTATTTGTCTTTTACCGTTTTCATTTCTTTTTTCTCCTTTCAAACTGTAAAAAGCGAATTTATATTTCTTCTTTCATTGAAGAAGATTAGAACCATTTTGGTCTTCAAAATCATGAGAGAACATATATTTCCCACCTTTAAGGTAATATGTTTTTTCTTGAAGGATGACTTTGGCGTTGCAACCATCTGGAATTTCGATTTCGTATATTACGGCATCATCTTGAAAATACCATCTAACAGAAAGAAGACCTTTTTTCGTTAAGTATTTCAAGTCCAGGTGGCCTAAACGTTTATCTACATGAGGTTTGATAATAATTTCCTCATAGTTTGCTTTCAGGACGTGGATGCCTGCTGCTTCATTGAAAATCCAATCAAAGACGGCTCCATAGGAATAATGGTTAAAGGAATTCATAAAAGGATCCCAAAGTTTTCCTTCATCGTTAACACCATCCCAATGTTCCCAAATGGTCGTAGCCCCTTTATTTACAGAATATAGCCAAGACGGTTTCTTTTCCTGAAGGAGGAGGTTATAAGCAATATCGCTTCGACCATTTTCGCTTAAAGCATGCAAAATATACGGTGTTCCTAAGAAGCCTGTCGTCATTCTCATACCGTTTTCTTGAATGAGTTCCACTAGAGCATTCGTAAGTTTTTCTTCGTCTTCTTTTTTTGCTAGATGGAAATAAAGAATGAGAGAAATAGCCGCCTGAGTGAAATTGGTTGATTTCTCCGGGCAAGAGGCTTCCAAAGCTTTTTTGCCTGTTGGAAGCCCATCTTTGAGATAGGCATTTTGGAATTCTTTTAAAATATTTTCATAAAGAGACTCGTATTCCGTTACATCTTCTTCTAATTCTTTCCCGGCTTTGATAAGAAGGCTTACGGAATAGGCATAGAAGGCGCTTGCAACGAGATAGATATTTGTTGCCCCAAACAAAGATTGATATGGGCTATCCATCCCTAACCAATCTCCAAAATGAAAGCCAGAATCGAATAAATATGGATTATCACCAGTATTTTTGATGTAATTGACCCATTTTTTCATCATCGAAAAATTATCTCGAAGAAGTTCTTTGTCCCCATAGGCCATATAGACCTCATAAGGAAGGATCGTCGAAGCATCCGCCCAACCGCTAGAGATTTCCACTTCATGGCCTGGAATTGTTGGGCAGACTCCTTCTAAGGATCCGTCTTCTTTTTGATCTAAGCTAAGATCGTGTAGCCATTTTTTGAAAAAGTTATGGCAATCAAAATTGATGCAGGCCGTACGAGCAAAAACTTGAGCGTCTCCTAACCAACCTAAACGTTCATCGCGTTGAGGGCAGTCCGTTGGAACGTCGATGTAATTGCTTAATTGTCCGTATATGATGTTGTGGTAAAGCTGATTGATTTTTTCATTTCCTGAATCGAAATAACACGTTCTTTTTAACGCGGAATGTATCATTCTTCCTTTTAAAGAATCCACATGAAAACGGGATGGCATATCAATTAATTTGATATAACGTAATCCCTCAAAGCTAAACAAAGGGGAAATATGATTGATTCCTTTTCTTAACGAATAGGAGAAAAGGGATTTTGCCTTTCGATAGTTTTCGTTATAGAAGTTTCCATCTTTGTCTAGAATCTCCGCAGGAACAAAGGATATTTTCTCGTTTCCTTTGGAAATGATGTCTATTTCGATATTGCCGGCAAAATTCTGGCCGAAGTCGACAATCCAGTTCCCTTTGGAATCTTGAAATATCTTGCGAGGAAAAATCGTCTCCCCCTTGATTACGTCTTCTCCTTCTTGGGGAATAACAGAGATATGGCATTCCTTTACAATAGCCTTGCCTAGATATTCCTCTTTTTTGTTTAAGTCCCAGACTTCGCCATTATAAATATCGCTATAAAGGATATAAGAGGAATAAACATCCCAGGTTTCATCGGTAAGAATTTGAATTCTCTCACCATTTTCAAGTTCTATATCCAAACGAGCTTTAAGCAAAGGATAAGGAGAATATGGATGTTTGCTCCAACCAAATAAGTCACTTGCAGCCCATCCTTTTGCTAAGAAAATAGCAATGAAGTTCTTTCCTTTTTTTAAAAGTTTCGTAACATCAAAGGACTGTTCTTGCACTCGTTTGGTATAGTCTGTCCAGCCTGGCATGAAAAGATTTTCCGTTACGTTATCGTAGTTTAAAATCGGATGATAAAACCCCAATGAAGTGATTTTTAGGACCGCTTTTTTTACAAACGTTGGCAAACGAAATTCCTTTTTAAATAAAGGGACGTCTGTCTTTTCATCCAGATATGTTATCCATTTCTCCTCAATCATATGGCTCCTATATTATTTGATTAGTTTTGTTGATATTTCATCGAATAAATGTAAGAAAGGAAGGTTGAAGGCGAACTCAATTTCATCACCGATCTGAATATTGTCATTGCCTTGTGTTTTAGCGATTACCTCTTTCGCACCAATGTTGAAATGCACGTAATATTCATGTCCAAGAAGTTCGCTCACTGTGACACTTTCCTTAAATGGAGCGGAGAGAACGTGTTTTGAGGTCTTATCCTCCACTCTCACAATATCTTCTGGTCGGATACCCATCTTTAAAACGTGTTTCTTGGTTTTTAGAATGTCTTCGTAGGAAGCTAAAGTCTTTTCCAATTTGCGAAGTTCAAGGGTATTGAATTCATAATGGCTTTGGTCATTCAGAATCTCGTCTTTGTTCTTTTTGACTTTCTTTTCGGCTAAGTTCTTTTGATATTCTTCGTAAGCGTGTATCTCTAGTTTTACCTTGTCGATTTTCTTTTCTGTCTCAACGATGGCGTTCATATAGAATTCATCATGGGCTTTAACGTATTCTTTCGAAAGCTTGAGTTTATATTTGTCGCTTACCATCAATGTTCCCTTATCATAGGTAACATCGAAGATATTCATGGCCGGGGAGCCAATGAAAGAGGCAACGAAGATGTTGGCAGGATGGTTATAGATTTCTTTTGGCTCACCGATTTGTTGAATATGCCCTTTAGACATGACAACAATTCTTGTGGCCATTGTCATTGCTTCGGTTTGATCGTGTGTAACGTAGATTGTCGTCGTTCCTAAACGATTATGAAGTTTGACGATTTCCGATCTCATCTGGACACGGAGTTTTGCGTCGAGATTTGAAAGAGGCTCATCCATTAAGAAAAGTTTTGAATTACGGACGATGGCTCTTCCTAAGGCAACACGTTGGCATTGTCCACCGGAAAGAGCGTTTGGCTTTCTATCTAAGTATTCACCTAAATCAAGGATTTTTGCGGCATTTTCTACCGTTTGACGAATTTCACGCTTGGAAAGATGCTTATTTTTATAGATTGGGACCTCTGTTTTTTCGTAATAGTTTAAAGAATTCGTGGTCCTCTCTAAACTTTCGCGAGCCATCTTGAGTTTCTTGTTATTTTCTTCGATAAGGTGCTTACAGGTTTCCTCTTCTAAGGTGTTGCCTTGAGATTTTTGAACGAGTTTTTCGTTTTCTTTTTCAAAGCGTTTGACCATCTTTGTGTAATAGGCGATATCTCTCTTGATTTTACGAATGGAAGAATGATCGATGCCTAAAACAGCTTGATTGCCAATCTCTTTGAGTTTCTCGTTTTCAACTTCTACGACTTTTTCGATAGCGTCGTATTCCTCTTGTTTTGCGGATATTTTATCTTTTAAGGAATCATCGTCGTTTTTCGCGGCTGCTTTCTTCAAAAGGCTTAAATCGTCTCTTAATTTATAAAGCTCTTTTTCTTTCTTTACGACGATACGAAGCTGTTCGTTGTATTTCTTTTTATCAATCTTTAATGTAGGGACTTTTCTTATCTTTAAGCCAAATGCCAAATTATCAAAAACATCATAGTGAGGGTATAAAGCGTAGGATTGGAAAACCATGGCGATATCTCTATCTTTTGGTTGGAGATCATTCGCATACATTCCATTAATAAAGAGATCACCATAAGTAATGTCTTCAAGACCGGCGATCATACGGAGGGTTGTGGATTTACCACATCCGGATGGGCCAACAAAGACGATAAATTCTTTTGGTTTGATGTCCAAATTGAAATCATAGACGGCTTGAACGTGGTTATCATAGATTTTGTTAATGTTATGCAAAGAAACGAAATAGCCTTTAGGAGGAATTTTATCCTGTTTGGAGAATTCATATTCTTTTTTAAGAATTTGTTGATGGATTCTCTTTCTTTCACGGTTTTCTATTTTTTCTTCCTTACTTTGTTTTTTGAAAATAGCCATAATAATCTCCTTTATGTTATTTGATTTCTTGGCAAAGGATATTGCCGATAGAAGTTGCTTCAGAAGGTCCAACGATGACCTTTTTATTCGTTAATTCCTCTGTTAGCTTATTGAGAAATTGATTTTTTGAACCCCCTCCAAAAATCACGATGCTATCGTATTTTTGATGCGTTAACATTTCGATTTCTTCAATGGATTCTTTGTAACAATTCGCTAAGGAATTATAAATTGAGAAATAAAGCTCACTTAAATTCTTAGGCAAAACCCGTCCTCTTTCTTGAAAATCATCCAAGATGGTTTGTCGCATATTTTTTGGAGAGAGGAATTTGTTTTGAGTTGGATCAAAAAATTCTTGATAATTTTGCCCTTTCTTGGCTAGTTCGACTACTTCCGTAATTGGCAAAGGATTTGTTTGTTCTTGATTTACTCTGTTAACGATATACATGCCAACGATGTTTTTCAGGTAACGAACTTGCTTATAACCATTTAGTTCATTTGTAAAACCCGCTTCATAGCTTTCTTTGCTCGTATCGTAACTCTCTTTTAAAACGCCGAGCAAAGACCAGGTTCCACTTGAGAGAAAGAGTTGATTGAGATGGACTTTCGCCCCATAAACACCAGTTCCCGTATCATGGCTAAGAACGTTTTTAACTTCTAAATTAAAGCCGATTTGTTCTTGGATATTCTTTTTAAGAAAACCGATAGTTTTCCCATTTTTCTTAAATGGAGCAAAAATCGTATCCTCTATTCCAAGAAGATCAAGGATGTCTTTGTCATAATAGAATGAATCTTTACTTAATAAACCGCTAGTTGAGGCAATGGATAATTCATTGTATTTCACGCCCGTTAGCTGATAAGCAAGATAACAAGGCAAGAACATGATTGTTTTTGTTTTTTGCAAAAGACCCTGTTCTTTATCGTCGTATAGTTGATATAAAGTATTGAAAAGTTGAGGATAAATACCCGTTTTTTGATAAAGCGTGAGAGTATCCATTACCTTTTCGAAATCGTGTTTGCTTTTTTCTGTACGAGAATCTCGATAACAATAGACCGGGCGAACCTCTTTATCATTTTCATCAAGCAAAACATAGTCCACACCGAAAGTATCAATTCCTAAAGAAGAAGGTATACGTCCTTTTTCTTTGCATTTGCAAAGTGCCTTGATGATTTCCGAAACGATTTTGTTTGTATCCCAAAAAAGATGACCATTTCTCTCGATTTGATAACCATTAAAACGATGTATCTCTTCAAGAATAAGATCGCTATTTTCGTAATGGCCTAGCATAGCTCTGCCACTGGTTGCGCCTATGTCGATTGCTAAAGAGTATTTCATGTTAATCTAAATAGCCTTCTCTTGGAGTTTTGCCATAGAATTTGGCAATTCCTTTTAAATTCTCATCACTGATGGTGTTGATTTCCTTAAATTGGTGATAACGAAGATATACATCCGCCGATTTCTCGACGGTTTCGATAAGGCCAAAGGCTTCATCGATGCTTTCGCCAACTCCATAAATGCCATGAAGTCCCCAAACGACAAGTCTTCTGTCTTTCATTTTTTCAGCGGTTGCATAGCCGATTTCATAGGTTCCAGACTGCATCCAAGGAAGAACCCCAATACCTTCTGGGAAAACGACGATACCTTCCGTCATTACTCTCCAAAGAGTCTTGGTGAATTCTTTTTCGTCGTTTGGAAGAATGTGCGTTAAGGCCAAGGTGCAAGTTGGGTGACAATGAATGACGATACGGTGATTCGGATCCACTTTTAAACGTTCGATGTGACACATAAGGTGGGCGTAAGTTTCGCTTGTGGAAACTCCCCCATCTTTGTATCCCCAAACGAGTTCAGCCATCTTTCCATCTTCGCTGACTCGGAAAATTCCTAAGTTGGTTTCTGGGTCTTTTTTTGTATTACGGAAATATTTGCCTGTGCCTGTTGCAAGGAAATATCTGCCTTTAGCCTCGCTAGCATCGAAATTTAAAGGATATGTTCTAATCACATGATTCGTATCGATATATTCGCTTAATTCTTTTTCATCAAGAAGATAAGAAACGTTTCCGCCATTTCTTTCATCCCAGCCAAGAATGTACATTCTATCGATGATGTCACCCACATCTTGAAGAAGTTTCCAATCGAATATGTTCTTTTTTGTTTTCATAAGTTGTTTCCTTCCTATATTTTGGTCGTAATTTCATATCTTCCACCTTGGAGGGTGAATTCTTTTTCAGAGATTTCTTTGCCGTTGATTGTCAACGTTTCGTTCATGAGTTTGATTTTTGCGGATGTATTCCCAGGAATGAGGAAGGAATAACGTATCTTGTCTTTTTCTTTGACCCAAGAGGACGAAATCGTTCCTTTAATCGATTTGAATTCTCCTTTTGCATAGGTTAGAGAATTTGGAATGATTGGCTCGATACGAATATCATCCGCGCCATTTCCTCCAACTTGAATTCCTAAGAAGTAACGATAGAAAATGGCATCATAGCTTCCGAACATTGGATGATCGAAGGAATGCATTTCGTTTTGCATTTCCGCTTCCCATCTTTCCCAAACCGTCGTTGCGCCTTTTTCTAGCATATATCCCCAGCCTGGGTATTCTGGATTTTCTAATACTTTAATTGCTAAATCAGCATGTCCATATTCGCAAAGGAGATAGAATACATGCCTATAGCCCTGGTTTCCACAAGTTAAATGATAGTTATTGTCGATGATGTCTTTAACAATGTGGTCCACGACTTTCTTTTTGTTCTTTTCTTCGCAAATTCCAAGCCAAACCGGCATGGCGTTTTCACATTGGGTGTTGTTGCAATAATATCCTTCTTTTTTGTAATAATGCTCGTTAAGGGATTTCTTAGAAAGAGAGGCTAAATCTGCATATTTCTTTTCGTCCTCTGCTTTCCCGATGATATGAGCGATTTTTGAAAGAGTGATTAAATGCCAGTAAAGGAACATAGAGGAAACGAAGATACCATCCGAATTTGGATTCTTTAAGCTTTGCGGAGACACCCAGTCGGCATAATAGTAATAATCCATGATGAAGTCTTTTTGACGAGTGAGAAGATAATCCACCCATTTTTTATGTCCTTTATATTCTTTTTGAAGTAATTCTTTATCGCCATAGTATTCATAAGCGCTTAAAGCGAGTAAAAGATAAGAAACCGTTGTGGTATCAGCTGGTTGTCCACCAGTGTAATAAGGAGCGGTATCAGCAATGCATCCTTCTTCATTTTGTGTCTCATAAATATCATGGACGACTTTGTTATACATTCTATCCATGTCGAAGTTGTAATTGGATTGGAAGACACGGCTAGATACATCGTTTAACCAACCAAATCTCTCATCTCTTTGTGGACAATCGGTAAGAATAGAATATTGGTTATTTTGTTCGGTGATAACGGCCATACGATGTAAACGATTCAGTTTTTCATTGTCACAAACGAATTTTCCAACGACTTCGATATCACTATGAACGTGTTTGCCAACCATTTCGAGGATTTCGGCTTTTCCTTCGATAACAGCTTCAACATATTGGAAGCCATGATAGGTAAAGCGTGGGGCATATGTTTCTTCGCCTTCTCCTTTTAAAATGTAGGTATCGCGGCATTTCGCACTTCTAAGGTTAAGTTGGTTTGCATGTCCATCTTCCTTCACGCCTTCTGCGTAAATAAGGGTGATTTTGCTTCCTTCTTCCCCTTTGGCTTTAATTTGGACCCAACCCGCCATATTTTGGCCAAGATCATAAACGAAATGTGTTTCATCTAATTTCTTAACCGATTTGACTTTAAATTCATTTAAAATCCGGATTGGAGGAACTTGCTGAGGCGTGAGTTTTCCTTGAGGGATTTGAGTAAGGATAGTATACATCCAGCCATTTGCCCAAGTTGGTTGAAATTCTAAAGAACACCAATGTGGCGAAGTCAGTTTTTCGATTCTCGCATCATAGGTTTCTCCACCATAAATCGAGTTGTCGATAACAGGGGTTCCGCTAACCCACCAACCATGGTTGCAATCACTATAATCTTCATAGATTTCGCCATCTATATATTCGATATAAAGTTGGAGGAAAAGCTTTCTGCTTCCAAACCAGCCATATCCGACTTCAACACCCATAACATTGTCTTTTTTACGAAGATATTTTTCAATTTTATAAGTGTCAAAAAGTAAGGTTTTATCGTAGTTTGTCACACCTGGATTAAGAACTGCATCACCGACTTTTTCGCCATTGAGATAAAATTCGTGATAACCAATGCCACAGATATAGCAACGAGCTCTTTTAATCTCTTTGTCTTTTAGTTGGAATTGCTTACGGAAATAAAGGGTTCCTCCATTGAAATTATCAGGGATAGATGTCCATTTTCCGTGCCATTCCGAGTCTTTGAGTGTGGTTTCGAAATGTGTTTTCATTTCGGAGGAAGTCCCCTTGTTACTTTGGGTTTTTACTTCCACGTTGATGAGGCTCCTAGAAGGCAATGGCTTGCCTTCATAGGAGATGTCAGTCATTCTTGAACTACGAATAACGCCCGAATCGTAAAGGGTTTCCCCGTCTAAGGAAGTGCAAATTATTTGATAGCTTATTTGTTCTTCATTAGACCCGTCTTCATAATTCCAGCAAAAAGTAGGTTTTCCACTTATTGTGATAGGTTCGATCATGTAATCGACTTTAATTTCTTTGAGCTTGAACATATTGATGTTTACCTTTCGTTTGTTATTCGTAGTTTTGTTTGCGGCTATTTATTTTTCTTCTTTTTCTTTTCAATCACGCCAACAATAGCGGCTCCAGCGATAGCAAGGCCAGAGATGATACCTGACGTAGCAGCGATGGAACCACCGCATCCACCTTTATTTTCGTTTGGTGTATCGTTAGGTTTCTCTTCCGAAGAGGATGGAGTTGGTGTAGGAGTTGATTTAGCTTTGATGGTAACCGTAACGGTCGCGGTCTTTGTCTTACTTGGATCGTTTTCGTCTGCTAAGGTGATGGTAATGGTGGCTGTACCTTCTTTAAGGCCTTTTACGACACCATGACTATTGACGGTGCAAACGCTTGGATCGCTAGAAACAAAGGTGAAGCTACCTTGTGTTGCATCATTTGGAACACGTTTTACATTGATGGCTTTCGATTGGCCCACTTCCATTTCAAGAGTTGTTGAAGCGAGTTGCATGTCGGTGTATTCCTTCCAGAAGGACCATTTATCATTACTAAATTTATACACAAGATCTTCTTGGGTATACCCTTCGATAATGAGTTCGCCTGTTCCTTCAATTAAGGTGGCATCGGTTACGCCAACATCGCCCGTCCATTTCATAAGAGGAACGCCTTTTTTGATGGTGACGGTATCCCCTTCTTCGTAATATCCCTTCTTGTTGTAGTTTTCTTTGCCGATAGCTTCGTGAGTGACTTTACCAGTTTCGTCTTTTACTTCGTTAAGGAACTCAGGGAAGATGGCAATGTTGGTTTGAAGCTGGTAAGTTCCAGTGACTTTGACATTCGTTCCATCCTTACGGGTGTAGGTGATGAGGTCTTGTTGTTCTTTAAGAAGTTCTTTGATGCTCTTGCCAGATTCCACTTCTTTGATGGTACTTTGTCCTGCTTCTCCACCAGCAGTGAAATTGCCTCTAGCATTGGAGCTTGTTGAAGGGAATTGGGCAAACATCGCGTAATTAAACCAATCAACAACCGCTAATTGATCCGCTTTTTGTTCTTCCCTTTCATAGACATTGACTTCTATGCTCGTCTTGTATTCTTTGCCCTCAATTGTGATTGTGACTGGAAGGTCCACTTTTCCGACAGTATTGATATTTAAGGCTCCAATGGAAACTTGTTCTTCAGTTAAAGTGAATTCTTTGCCAAGAGAGTTATCATCGAAAATGAATTTCGCAGTCTTAATTTGAGGGGCAAAGGCTTTCGCGCTTCCCTTTAAAATACTATATGTGGCAGGAATGTTTGTTAGCATGATTGCCTTAATTTCTTTTGCTTTGCTAACCGTCACAGAAACTTCTTTGCTGATGCTACCAAGTTTAACCACAATGGTTGTGCTTCCTTCTTTAACGCCAACAACTTTGCCAGAAGCATCAACGGTTGCGATACTTGTGTCTTTGGATTCGAAGATTGGGGTACCATATGCGCCAGCAGGCCCGATTTGATAAGTGATGACGCTTTCTTCACCAACAGAAATATCAAGGCTTTCTTGATTTACGGTTAATTCCGAAGCGGCAGCTGTGAACACTTCATAATCATTGTTATTGGTGTAAACAAACTTATAGGATTTGGTTGATCTTCCAATGACTTGGAATTCTCCATCACCTTGACTATCATGCCCTGCGCTAACTGTTCCAGAGTAGTAATAAAGTGGCATTCCTTTGGCTAATTCAATCGTGTCACCTGCTTTTAAAGAAGAAAGAACATCATCGTTGTACCAGAATTCGTATCTTGTACCGCCTAAGTTTTTGATGGACTTTATGGCGTTTTTATTTCCGTTAATTAAAACATAGTTATTAACGTCTGCAAGTTGTTCTTCCTTAAGGTTCAAATATTGGGTTGGAACCTCGCTTGAAGCAATAGCATCACCCCAGAAATAGAAGTTGCCCCATCCGGAGTTGTTTCCGAAGTTATATCCTTTCTTTAATTCGGTTGCATCGAAATTAAATAAGGATTTGACGATGACTTTGAAGGTTGTCGTAAATTCTCCAGAGGTAATGGTTAAGGTATATTCCCCTGCCACATCTTTGTTGAATTCTCCACTAATCATCGCGGAAGTTAAAGTGATTTCTTCTCCTTCTGGTTGATCGTTATAGACGTTGACAACTTTAAGTTGAGACAAGTTATATCCTTCTCCGGCATAGGTCGTAATGGTTGCACCTTTCACAACTTTGATGCCAGTTTGTTTATGTTCCGTGCTTAATCCGGTGATTTTGATGGATTTTTTAACTAAGCCACAGTTGGCGATGATGTTTGCTTCGCCTGCACCAACAACCGTGATTTCACCATCGGAAGAAACGGTCGCGACATTTGGATTTGAAGAGGAGTAATGAACGGTCGCGTTTGTTTCACCAACTGGGGTTGCGGTTAATTTCGTCTTTGCGTTCAACCCTAAGGTCGTATCTTCGAGATTCAAGGTAAGATCGGTTGGATTTTGTAAGGTTTCAAAAGCTCCCTCAACTCCAGCAGCAAGATTGCAAATAAAGTATGCATCTTCGCTGATTGTGAAGGTATGATCTACAAAATCGTTAACTCCTTGCCAAGCAGCACCCACCTTGAAAGACATGCCTTTTGGAACTTTATACATACGGCCCGTATAATCGATCCCTTTGGTTCTGTTATATGCAAGGCCTTTCGCATATCCTTCAGGACCATATTCGAAAGCTAATGGGTTGCCATATGGATCGTATTGCTCTGTCTTGATATCAGGAGTAAGCATTTCTACGCTAGAAAAGACGCCAAAGCCATTGTTTCCTTCTATTGTTTCCAAATCAAGGGTGATGGCTCCGTTGCTTATCCATCCTTGGTTCCAGAAATGCATGCCGGCGGCTTTAACGGAATGTTTGGTCGCATCCTCGGCTCTTAAGACTTTGTTTTCATGTCTTATGATGGTTGGTTTCATTGAGGCGTTTTGCGCTACTGCTCCTGAAAGCATAAACGCGGTTGCCGTCAATGCGATAATTGATAATTTCTTCATATTTTCCTCCTTATTAATTATCGTTTTTATAATTTCAATACCTGAGAACTCGTTGTCGCTCCTTTGACGTCAAGAATGGATACGTAACAACTTGTTTGGGTATTTGTTTCCAAATGAATTTCCCCTTCACTAGAAGAATCTAAATCCAGGATATCTTTCCCCCAAAGAGCCTCCGTAGAAGGAAGAGCGTCTTCGGAATAATAGATTTCTGCAAAACTAATATTATTTTTTCCAAGATTCGAGATTTTCACTTTGTTATCTTTGATTTCGATGGAAATCTCTTTCTCTTTGTTCAAAAGGCGATCAGCAAAAATATAGGGATCCTCTAAATAAGTAGCTTCAGCTTGAGAATGAAGGAATTTGTCGTAGATAGACAGACCAGCGTTTTTCATTCCTTTGATGAGCTCACTTGCAGAATGTGGATTTTGAAAGCGATCGCAGTTAGAAATGAACAAATGGAAAGGGGTGTTTATTTCTTTAAGCGGTTTCAAAGAATCAAAGATTCTAAATGATGGATGATTGGTAATGTATTCGCCAATTGGTGAGCCCGAATTTTCCATACCGAGCGTGCAATAAATCGGTAAACTAAAGGCAAATCTATCATCGTATCCTGTGATTATGGAGGTAATGAATCCTCCCCAAGATACCCCAGTAACGCCAATTTGATTCTTATCAACATCTTCAAGGGAATGGAGATAAGAATTTGCGATGATGGCCGTTTTACACGCATAGTATAGCCATGTCTTTGTGATGTCTTCATTTTCATCCTCAAGATTGGAGTTATGAGGAGCATCGTATTCGCTTGGGCGATAAAGTTCAGAAGGCATGCTTTGAAGAGTTGCATCTTTATTTGGCACGTGTCCTTCTAAATCAACGGCAAGCGCGACATAGCCTTTTTCTGTCCATTTTTCTACCCATTGGTAATAGGCAGATCCTGCTCCGCCATGGAGCAAAAGAACGGCAGGGTATTTGTCTTTTTTGATAGATGGTCTCCCTAAATAAGCAAAAGCATAACTCTCTTTTTCGTTCCAATCGTTTCGAAGGTAGATGCCCTTGATGTTTTCGAAAATATCTTCTTCCTCCACATCATAGCTATCTGGCGTATTCCAAAGGTCATTCGAAAAAGGAATGCCATCTTTATAAATTGGATAATTATGCATTTCCCTCATGCTTTCTCCTCCAGAGCAGCCTGCAAGCAATAAGCTCACAAATAGAAGTTTTCCTTTTTTAGTAGCCATATCTCATTCTTCCTAATGGCATAACATCACCACTGACGTAATATTCCATCTCATCTGTTGGGTCTAAGACGTTATCGAACACTTTAAATTCAATATCGCAGGTTTCATTTGTTTCGATGTTTCTTCTTGGAAGTTTGACTTGTAAGACGTTATTTAAGATTTGAAGGTCCGCATCATCCACTTTTTCCCAGTTATATCCACCTTTAGAAATTTCCACGCTGCCTTTATTTCCAACGATTTGACGATTGATTAAAACATTGCATCCCATGAAGTTATTAGAACTTTCTTTTGTCTTTAAAAGGATGTTCATGTAGTTTTGGTCAGCACCGTTATAGGAGACGAGATCGTTCACACATTCGATATAGAAATAGATGTAATCTTTATCGTTTGTAACCTTGACTAATTTAATGTCGTTTCTTTTGGAATCGAGCTTGTAATTTAGTCCATGCACAGCGCCAGAATGATCACGATTGATAGCGTCTTCCTCTAAATCTTGATACTGAGAAACAACGTCTTTCCATTTTGGATCAAGGGTTTCGCCAAATGAAATGGTTGTTTCCTCTTTCTCGTATTTCACAAAATCTTCATATTTATAATTACGAATATTCTCGACCAATTGGAGGTAATAGTTATCTTTATATCCTCCTCTAGTCATTTCAATATCACGAGAATATTCTTGGTCATACACATCGACAAAAGCACCGGTTGGTTGTTTTATCGCCATCCATTCGTTGAAAGAGCAAACAAGAACATTATTGATGTTATTGTCTTTATCTTCGAGAGCGGTATTCCACATCTGTTGGAAAGAAAGGCCTTCTTTCCAATCTCCTTCTACTTGTTTGGTGATGTTGTTATATCCTCTATGGCATTCCGGATCTTTGCTCGAAACGTTGATTTTTGAATGAGAATGTTGAGCAACGTCTACACAAATGGAATTGCTTTCCGTATGAACTTGTTGAGGATATTGCCAACTCATCCAAGGAATGGAGTTTTCGTTATGATCACCATTTGGCCATTCCGATTCTTTGATGTCGAAATAGTCTCTGAAATCTTCTGAAACAAAATCGCTTTCTTCCCAGCCGTACCCACTTGCATATTTGGTTTGATCAGAAGCGTTTTCGTTAAAAATCGTAACACCAATAATCATTGGTTTTCCGTTTGGAGCAAACCAAATAGAATCGTATTCTCCAGATTTATAGAACTTGTTATAGATGAGTTTTACGGTCGGACCAGAATGGCTATTCGTATAAAACATGACTTTAGGAACGTTATAACCTTGTTTTTGGAATTTTTTTAAGAGGTTTAAAAGGTTAAAAGTCGCGTCATAATAAAGGACAGAATTTGTGGCGTCGATGCAAAGATAGTCGAGGCCTGCATTAATGAAAAGCTCAATATGTCGCGTTACGACAAAAGGATCAGACATATCATAATAGCCATAAAGAGGTTGCCCCCAGAAATGGAATTCACCAACTGGAGAATTTGGATTTCCTGGATCTGTGCGTAAATCGTTTAAGGCTTCCACTCCTTCTGGGGTTTTTTCTAATTCGGTTATATCATAAACAGCCTGTTGTGTTCCGCCTTTATGACCTCCAAGCCATAAGGAATAGAACATTCCGACATAACGGGTTTTGTCCTTTTTAAGGCCGTTGATTCTTTTGATTTGCCTTCCTAAAGCATCTTCTCCACAAAGGTTAGAGAAAGCATAGTCTATCGCGTTTAAATGTCTTTGATCTTTCATATCATCTTCTCCATTTGAAGAAATCGAAGAGCTGTTGTTATTAACACAGCCACTTAAAAGAAGAGTTAAAGCAGCAAGGCTTATGCATTTTTTGAAGAAAACTTTAGTAGCCATAATCATACCCTAGCCTTCCAATCGGAGCGGAATCTCCGTCTACATAATAAGCAAGCTCGTTTTCTTGCTCTTCAACATGGTCTGAGACTTTTAGAGAGATGTTGCATTCTTCTTTGCTCAAACCTAACGATTTAAGTGGGATTTCTAGTTGCATCACATTGTTTGAAATGTTGATTCTTGCTTCATCTACTTTGGATGTTTCAAAACCTTTTTTAAGACGTTCAATCGAGCATTTATCTCCGTTTTGAGAACGATTAATGACATAGTCAAAGCCCATGAAATTATCGTTTGGATTTTTCTTCGTGTTGATCATGACATTCATGAAGGTCGTATCGCTTGGATCTCTATCCGTAAGGGCGTCTTTTGTTTCCACTTTAACGTAGAGATTGTTTGCATCGTGGGTGATGGAGGTTTTTACGATGTCATTACGGTTGGTATCGTTCGTTAAATAATGCGTTTGGTCTGCACTAATGAAGTTTCTAGAAAGAGCGTCCCCCTCGAAATCCTTAAAGTTTGTTTTAACCTTGTTCCAACCCTCTAAACTTGTATCGGTAATGTCAATTGTATTGAGATTGTAGTTATAGTGTTTCCCTTCTTCATAAGCGTATTGGCGGTTTAATTCGAGAAGTTCGAGATAGTAATTATCTCCATATCCGTTTTTGCACATCTCAATATCGCGAGAATATTCTTCATTGAATGTATCGCACCAGAAAGGATTGCCTTGTTGGTCGATTTGTTTGACGGCAATCCATTCGTTGAAACCGGTGATGAAAACGTTATTTACTTCATTTTCTTCATCATATAAAGGATGGGTTGGATCGTTGGAATTGAGAACGGTTTGGAATTGTTGGGCAAAGTTCGTGCCAGCTGGAACGTTTTCGCTCTTATTCGTGAAATCCGTAAAGTCAAAGCCTCTGCCATGATTTGTGCTTTCTCGATCGCTCATTTTGTATCCAGGATGCTGAGCTAAAGAGACAACCATTGTCCCGTTGTAGTTTCTTTGTGGGTAAGTCCAGTCCATCCAAGGGGAGCCTTCCGGATCTTGAAAGACGTCATCTGGCCAAAGGACTTCGCCTACATCGAAGAAATTGACAACTTCTTGCCCTTCTTCTTCCTTGCCTTGCTTACGATATACATCAAGTAAGTCATAAGAATCACCAATGATATATGGTCTTTTTCCATCTCTTGAGTACCAAAGGTTCTTATAGGCTCCGTCTTTATACCAATATTCGTAACATCTCTTCATGGTTTGCCCAGAACTAGAATGGGTAACGAAAACGACTTTAGGAACGTTAAAGCCTTGTTTTTGATATTTATCAAGAATCTCAAAAAGCTTATCCACTACTTGCGGATAGATTACGGTATTGGTCATATCGTAGGCAAGATAGTCGATACCTGCATTCGTTAGGAGTTCAACATGGCGCGTTATAACCCATGGATCGGCTGAATTATAGTAACCATATAAAGGTTCACCCCAATAGAAGAATTTATCTGGATCGATGGAAGCATCCCAAAGGGATTCTGGGTCGTTTTCTAGCAAATTGCTAATATTAAAACGGCTAGAAATATCCTCACATTTCGTATTATGAGTGCCATGCCAAATATGATAGAAAAGGCCTGTTTTTCTTTTTGTGTTTCTAGCGTCTTGCACTTTGACTTCTCTTCCAAGGGCATCGGTAGCAGATAAATTAAGCAACGTGCTTTCTTCCATGCTTAAATCTCTTTTATCTTCTTCTCTAGGAATGCTTGTTTTTCCACAGGAAGAAAGGGATAAAAGAAATACAGATGCGAGAGGAGTGATTTTGGTTACTTTCTTCATAATTTTTATCCTTTTAAGCCGCTTGTTAAGACGCCGTCGGTCAATTGTTTTTGGAAAACGGTGAATAAGATGGCAGGCACTACCGTCATAAAGGCGCCTGCAGCCATTTGAATTGCTTGTCTTGCACCGGAGTTTTCTCCATCGGCAGAAGCTTTATAAATCAAATAGGCAAATGTGTATGGAGCGTTGTCACTTGTCATATAGATGAGAGGTCCATAGAAATCCCCCCAGCAACCAATAATGGTTGTGACAGCGATATAAATGAGAATCGGTTTGCAATTTGGAAGGATGACGTTCCAATAGACACGGAATGGGCTAGCTCCATCGATACGAGCTGCATCTTGCATATCATTTGGAATACCCATCATGTATTGCCTAAGAAGGAAGATTGAACCAGCACCTCCACCAAATAAATTCGGAAGAGTGAAGGGAAGGAAGGTATCAATCCAGCCCCATTTGGAATACATAACGTATAAAGGAATCTGCGTTGCAACGCTTGGAAGCATGGTGGTAAACATCATAAGAGCAAACATCAGCCCTCTTCCCTTCCATTTGCATTTAGCAAAAGAGAAAGCCGTGATTGATGCGCTAAGAGGTATTGCAATCGCGTTAAACAAACAAATGATTACAGAATTGAGTAAACCCTTGAGATATTTTCCATCATCCGCTTGGAAGACTTTCACATAGTTCTCCCAGATTGGTTTATCCGGGAAAAGCTTGATTTCTGGGCTTAAGACTTCCGCTTCATCCATAAGAGATTTAGAAATCATGTAAGCATAAGGGAAAACAAGAATGATGGCGAGAATGATCATCACAAAGAGGAAAATCCAAACTTTTGTTTTGTTCCAGCCTCTTTGAATGTCGTTTTTCTTTCTGGCTCGATAGACTAATGAATCTTGGAAAACCATAAACTAATCCTCTTGATAATAGACCCATTTGCTTGTGGCAAATAAGATGAAGGTGAGAATGGCGATGACAAGGAAGAGAAGCCAAGATAAGGCGGCTCCATATCCGATATCGCCTTTTTGGAAAGCTTCCCAATAGACTTTAACGCCATAGAAATAAAGGGAATTATCTGGGCCTTTACCATCGGAAAGGGTAAGAGTTCCATTAAATTGAAGAGTTCCGATAATCGACATGACCGCGTTATAGAAGATCATTGGTGTCGATAATGGAAGGGTGATTTTGTAGAATCTTTGGAAAGCGTTGGCTCCTTCCATTCTTGCGGCTTCATATAAGCTCTTAGGAATGTTTTTGAAAGCGCTAAGCCAAAGGACCATACCTCCCCCAACTCCCCATACATTCATGATAAGCAAGGAAGCCAGTGCCGTTTTTGCATCAGAGAAGAAGGTAAATGGAGGCAATCCCACAAACTTCAAAAGTTGATTGAAAACCCCGAAGGAAGGATCTGTTAAGTCTTTCCAAAGAAGACCGCTAACGACCGCTGGAATAATGCAAGGAAGGTAATAAAGAACTCGGAAGAAATTGGTGAATTTAAATTTGGTATTAACGAGTAACGCCAAGAAATAAGAGAGAACGATATTCAAAGGAACGCTGATACAGGTGAAAATAACGGTGTTTTTCACGATGGTTGACATTTCATCGTCTTCAAAAATGGAGATGTAATTCCTTAGACCACACCAAACCGTCGTAACACCCGTCGCTTCCACGAAAGTGTCATTAAAGGAATAAAAGAGGGAAAGGCACATTGGCACGGCAGTAAAAATAATTAAGCCGAGAATGAGTGGCAAATTAAAGAGCCAACCAACATAGTTGCTTTTAATAAATCGGGTGAATTTATTATTTCTGCCCTTCCTTCTTAATGAGACATATTGTTCCATATTATTCCCTTTCTTCCTTTAAAGAAGAACGTTTTATCTCTTGAATGCGTTCTTGATGTTCTTAACGGCAATTTCAATCGCTTGATCGATGGTTTTGTTTTCTTTGATGGAATAGTCGAACATTGTTTTGACCGCTTCATCTAAGTTCGCTTTATATTTCGTATCTACTTTGCCGATGAAATCGGTAGTAACTTTGTATTCGCCGCCATACGTGTAAGCAGCAAGATTGAAGCTTTCATAACCTTTTACCCATTCAATGCTAGAATCGTTAAGATCTTGCAAATCTTTACGAATGGAAGGGAGATGAAGGCCTCCACGTGCCATGGCTTGTTGTCCATCGTAAGACATCAGTTTTTCGATAAATTGCCAAGCAGCTGCTTTTTCTTTACTTTGAGAATTAATGCAATACCCAGCAATACCAGAGCCAATCTTTGGGGTATTTTTTTGATCGATAAGAGGGAAGGAAACGATATCGATATCCCCTTTCAAGGTTTTCTTATTGTTGAATAAGGAAATAGATGCGGATTGGAATAAGAAAGGTGAGGTTCCTGCATCAAAAGAAGAACCGATGGATGCGCCACTCTTAGGAATGTAACGTTTGTTAAGAGCCAAATCTCTGCAGAAGTTAAGAGTTTCTCTCGTTTCAGCGGAATCTAATAAGATTTCTTTTTTCTCATTAACCACTTCTCCGCCAAAGGAACGAAGCATTGGATAACATGTGTAGAGCCAAGAAGTTAAGTTGGCATCAAGACAATAATAAATGTCTTTTTTGCTTGCCATCTTCGTGCTTGTGTCAAGATATTTACGATATTCAGCTAAGACACTTTCGAAATCGCTCCAAGTCCAGCCGTTTTTAATCTTGCTTGTATCAACGCCCGCTTCACGAAGCAATCTCTTGTTATAGAAGGTTACGACGCTATCGCAGGAACGAGGGACGCAATAATATTTTCCAGCGCTAGATCCCATATCGAAATATTCTGTTAGATAGTCGTTTTTGAAATTGAAATGGCCGGCTGCTTCCGCTTTCTCGATGTAATCGTTTAATGGCAAAGCGGCTTTCATGCCAACCAAGGAATAGAAATCAGGAGAATTGGACCAAACGATATCTGGTAAGGTTTTTGCGGCCAATTGGTTTCTAACTGTGTTTTCATAGCTAGAAACAGAGACGTTCTTTTTGCTGATGGTGATATTTGGATAGTCTTCATTGAAAACTTCAATCAAATTGTCAATCATCGTTGTCTCATTTTCATTTCCGCTTGGAATCAAAATAGAGAGATCAGCTTTGTAATTTTTGTCTAATTCAACCACTGCTTCCTCTGGTTCCTGAGAGGAATTTTCTTGGGGTTTGTTAACACAAGAAGCAAGCGTTCCCCCTGTGATTCCAACAACACTAAGCAACGTCAATTTTTGAAATAATTTTTTCATTGATTTTATCTCCTTTTTTGAAAATTATTTTTATTTGCTGTTTCCTTTTTGAAAGTCGTAAAAGTATTGAAGCAAGCTTTGAACGTAGATGCGGCTTGCAAAATCATTGACGTGATTGATACCGTTTCCCGTCATATCGTAGTAATTTTTTCTGTTTTCAAGGAATTTGCTGAAATGATACATATCGAAGAAAGCGGTATTGTCGTTTTCTAGAGCTAAGGAAGTGAGTTGTTCGGCGTACGCTTCCATTTTGTCTTCTCCATAAACGCCATTAAATGGGGCAAATGGGGAAAGAAGAAGGATTGAGACATTAGGCAAATTATTCTTTATTGTTAAAACGATGCTTTGCATATCGTCGTAATATTGCATCGAACCATGTCCAGCACCTAAATCATTGATACCAAAATGAAGGATCAATAAATCTGGATTAGCGGCAATAACTTTGTTCAATTGGGTGTTTTCCGATCCCCATGAAGCGTCTTTTCCACCAACCGCTTGATTGTCTAAAATGACATTCGTGCCATATAGTCTTTCTAAACCATCTTTGGTATATTCCATGAAGTTTTTTAAGAAAGGCTTGTGATTCATTCCGCCAGAGGAAGAGCATCCCTCAAGGACGCTATCTCCCAAACCAACGATTTTTAGCGGCTCTTTCTTTTCTAATTTGTCTTTAATGAGAGGAAGCTTGTCGGCACTATAGGAAGGGAAAACATCCTTATCCTTTATCATTTCGTTAATATCGTATGCATAGGAGACCCATAATTGAGCACCGTAATAGAATTTCGATTCGGTGTAAATGGTTCCGCCCATATTCGCAATATTAGCAACCGTGTTAACATAGGATACTTCATCAAGGATGTAGCCTTTTTCGGCATAATGCTCTTTGCTTTCGCTGCCAGATACTTCTGCTTCGGTACGATATTCGATGCCTGTGTTTAGAAGAATGATTTCGTTTCCCTCTACTTTGAAGTCCGTTCCTTCTACATATTCTTTTTCGAGAGTGTAATCATAGACGGAAATAATCTTTTTAGGGGTGTAAAGCAGTTTCCCAGAAATTTTCGTTTCTCCTTCTTTTTGCATCATCAAAACGGATTCGTTATACATGATGTTTCCAAGCCAGAATGGGTCTTGAAGCTCTTTGTCTCCAAACGAGTACTTTGCTTCATTTAGATTTTCGACGTAATTTGGATATTGTTTCATATCGATTTCTATCGATGACGTTTCAGGCCCACCGCAACCAGCAACAGCCCCCGCTAATACGAAAAAACAAGCCAATTTCGTGATGCCTTTCATCTTTGTTTCCTCCTAGAAAGCGCTTCCATTTTACCAATTTCGCTATCCCTTTGGAATGCTTTAACACATTTTGATACATAACTTGAATTATTTTCATTATTACTTTATATTTTTTTCATATTAGTTCATTTATTTTCAAAGAAGGTAAAATTATGATAATCGATGAAAGACAATCCCAAATTTTGCAACTACTAGAGGCTAAGAAATTTGTTAGCTATAAAGAATTAAGTGATTCTTTGTATGCTTCTATATCCACTATCAGACGTGACGTAATCGACATGCACGCGAAGGGTTTGCTCGTCATTGTAAAGGGTGGAGTTGCGAGTATCGATACCAAAACCATTGAGTCTAGCCGCAGCGTTCGTGAATTAGAGCACTCCAACGCAAAAAGAAAAATTGCTTCCTTGGCAAAGGACTTTTTGTTCGAAGGACAATCCGTTTTCCTTGATTCTTCCACCACCGTTGGTCAATTGGTTTATTGCTTTAAAGAATTTCAGAATATTACCATTGTCACAAATTCTTTGGATATGGCTGCATCCATTTCTCAATCAACAAATTTAAATGTTTATCTAGCTGGTGGTTTAATCACAAGAAAGACAAATTCGACTTCTGGTTTATTTTCTAGCAACGTTATTCAAAGTTTTAATTGCGACGTCTTTTTCTTTTCATGCAAAGGATTGAATGAGTATGGAAAAATCACTGAAACAAATCCTGATACGCAAAAAAATAAGTACGAAATGATCGGGAATGCAAAGAAGAAAGTTCTTCTTTTAGACAATTCGAAATTAGACAAAACCTTCTTATTTACCACTTGCACGTTAAAGGACATCGACGCCATCATCTTAAATGAAAAACCGGATGACAAATATTTAGCTCTTTTTAAGAAATTCAACGTTGAAACGATTTATTAACTTTCCTGTCTCTTATACACAGAAATATCAAATAGATCGCACCAAACGCACCTACACAAACGGCATTGACATAGAACAAATAGTTTTCCTCTACATTTAGCATATAGACATAGAGAACTTGATTTATCAAATTAAATAAAAAATGATATCCACTTATATAAAGGAAATTCTTTTCACTCCATTCATAAATAAAGCCAAGTAGAAATCCTAACCCAAATGTATAAATAGGGATCAGCAATAAGCTCGGATCAAGAGAGGAAAAGAAATATGTTAAATGGAATAAAGCAAAAATAAGGCTAGAGAGAAAGATTCGAGCCAACGTCTTTTTCAAAGGCAAGCAATTCTGAATAAGGGAACGAAATAAGAATTCCTCACTTATAGCAACGCTTATTTGAAAGAAAACCTGAATGAATAATGTTTCATCTAATGTGATTTGAAAGCCGTTCCCGATTTCTAAAAGATAATAGAAATTACAAAAAAGTATAGGTAAAAGGGGCAATAACAATAAATCGGCCTTTTTAAAATGACAAATGGGTATGGCTATTAGTTTCTTAAAATGATTATAGATTAGAAGAAAAGCAATAAAAGTCATTCTCGCTAGAGTTTGCGCCAAACAGAGATAAAAAGAACTTTTTATCCATAAATCAAAAGGAAAAGAGACCAAAAACAAAAATATCAAAGAAACAAGCAAAATATCTAAAACATTAGTTTTCTTCATTGTTTTTATTGTCTTTGAAAATCACGTTTTTGAAGATGAAGAACAACGGAAAAGAAACTAAAAATAAAAGGATGCTCCAACATTGGGAGGGAGAAAAAATTCCAAGAAACGCTCCTCGTGGATCATCCCGAAGAAATTCAATGAGAAATCTCCAAATCGCATAAGAGAACAAATACACAATCATTGTGAATTTAAAATTTCTCTTAAAGGCCAAATAAAGCAAAACGAAAGATAATACGAAAAGAAATACCGCTTCAAATAATTGAGTTGGAATAACGGTTTTTTCTAAAACTGGGAAATAAATGCCATACCAAGCATTCGTTTCTTTCCCATAACAACAGCCAGATAAGAAACAACCAATTCTTCCAAAACCATGAGCTAAGGTAATGGCCCCTGGGGCAATGATGAGTATTTCTTTCATGGAAGGTCCAAATTTCCTTCTTAAATATAAAAAATACATAAGAATGAAAGCCAAAACTCCACCAAAAAGGCCTCCATAAAAAGTCATGGCGAAAGTAAAAATATAATGAGAGGGATCTGAAATGAAGTTGTATAAGTTCTGAAATAAGCAAGCAAAAATGACGCCGGAAATGATGGAAACAATACCGCTTAAAGCAAGGCTTAAAAGGTAATCTGTGCTCTTTTTGATGTGTTTCATATAAGCAAGAGAGACCAATATTGCAGCTAAAACACCCAATAAAAGCATTAAAGAATAGGAATCAATTACGCCAAAAATCCTTGGATACATATGTGTTATTTTAAGTTTTTTGCTTAGATTGGTTCAAGAGTAGATAAAGTTTGAGTTTCCCCATTTTTAACAATGCCTAGAGAAATAAATAGCGTTTTTGAATA
>ERZ1026780.369-NODE-369-length-36711-cov-7.002401_pt1 | contig 36711 bp, 25 predicted proteins | sample MGYA00380126_ERZ1026780 | MGnify/ENA primary metagenome ERZ1026780 (study PRJEB33269, sample SAMEA4719762) | human gut metagenome | biome: human-associated habitat; feature: organic feature; material: feces | place: Cameroon | collected 2013-10 ... | reverse complement strand
AGAGCATCTGACTGTTAATCAGAGGGTCGTTGGTTCGAGTCCATCTTGAAGCGCAATTTTTCATCCTTTTTGAATTTAAGGTATAGAGATTTTTAGTAACCGTGCGAGGCACGTGAGTGTATAAGCACGTTAAATGCTTCAATAGCTCAGTCGGTTAGAGCATCTGACTGTTAATCAGAGGGTCGTTGGTTCGAGTCCATCTTGAAGCGCATGAAGGCGAGGAACATCCGCAAGTTCCTCGCTTTTTTTGTGCCGTTATCGGTATGTACTATTACTGTCTATGAAAGAAACGCATCGTGTCCCTGTATACGAATTACCGAAAATAGCCGATGAAGGGCGACCGCTAAAAACAATCGGCTTGAAAAACAAAAAGTCGGTAAAAACGCCGAACTCTGACCGGAATAAGCCGAAAGATGTGGTTTTCCGAATTTATCTCGATGCGTTGTTGTTTAATGTATCATTTTGCTAATAAGGTGGTTAATGTATTTTTTACGATTGCCTGAAAAAACAAAATTCCATAAGTGCGACTGTTTTTTTTGCAAAAGTCTTGTGTGATATGATAATTAAGTGTACTTTTGCGACCGAAAAATATTTTTAAATAGTAATCCAAGGCATGGATACACTATTAGACATTCTACATGATATCGCCGTTAGGCGACACCATTATTTCTGATACGACAGGTGTCATACACCTGCCGCAATTCTACATATTACATGTATATATTACATGGATGTACGTCCAAGGTAGAAACATTTCGAAAGATACATTTCAGAATACATAAAAAGTATAACCCAATCAAACAACACTGCTTATGAGAAAAATTACTTTCTTGCTGGCCATATTGGTGAGCATTTGCGGTTTTGCAGCGGAAGTGGAGCCTGACGCCGTCAGGGTTACACCGACCAACGGCGACCCTGTGGTGTTTCTGTTCACGTCCAATCCGGAGGTGACCTACACTGACACCGGAGCGACAATCGCGACCAAAGGCCAAGACCCCGTGACTTTCGATTTTGATGACATCCAATTCATCGACTTCGTAAAATACGATGCTGTGGACGACGTTGTGGCACCGGCCGTGACCCTGCGTGTGACGCAGGACGCACTGCTCATATCCAACGCCGAGGCCGGCAGCGTACTCTCAATCTACTCGCTTGACGGACGTTGTGTGCTCAATACCACGATCCCCGAGTCTTTCAGTGTCAGTCGCTCGGAACTCAACAAGGGCGTCTACATCGTTACAATCAATAAAACAGCATTCAAAATCATACTCTAACACACAATGAACAAGATACTTTACGCAGTACTCGTCGCCGCTGTAGGCTTCGGCACGGCCAATGCCCAGCAGAAGATGATGAAAATAGAATACAAGGACGGCACCGAAGAACTGAGAAACGTGTCCGAGGTGTCCAAAATCACCTTTATCAACGAAGGTCAGGTAGATCCGTCAACCAAGATGGTAGACCTCGGCTTATCCGTAAAATGGGCTACATACAATGTCGGCGCCTCCAACCCCTGGGAAGAAGGCAACTTCTACGCTTACGGCGAAATCGAGCCTAAGAGCGAGTACACCCTCGAGAACTACAAGTGGTACTGCGACTGGGAAGGTGAAGACCACGATCAGTGGGAAGAGTACTACAAACTGGGAGCCACAATCACCGGAACGAACTATGACGTAGCACATGTCAAGTGGGGTGACCAATGGCGCATACCTACACGCGATGAGTGGCGCGAACTTATCAATAACTGCGAATTCACTTGGACCGGAATGAACGGCGTAACCGGAGCCGTGGTTACTTCGCGCATCAACGGCAACAGCATCTTCCTGCCCGCCGCCGGCAATATGGTGGGCTCGGAGCATACCCACGACCAGCTCGGATGCTTCTACTGGACCTCCACCGAATACGAGCAGTCCGACATCACGCAGGAATGCCGCAACTACCGCGCCAACATCGATGCCTCCAACCGCTCGGCCGAAGGATATGACTATCCCGATGTAGGCTTCTCGATACGTCCCGTATATGGTCCCGTGCCAGCCGAGACGCTGCCCACATATACCGCACCCTCCGAGCCGGTAGACCTCGGCCTGTCCGTAAAATGGGCTCCGTTCAACATCGGCGCCAAAGCCGCCTCCGAGACCGGAGACTTTATCTGCTGGGGCGAGCTTACCGAAAAGCAGTACAGCCATGTCTACAACTACAAATGGTATAACGTTCTGACCGATGAATATATCGAAATAGGCGACCAAATCTCCAATACTCAGTACGATGCAGCCAAAGCACTCTGGGGCAATGGTTGGCGTCTGCCTTCCGAGGCTGAAATCAAAGAACTCCTCGAAAAATGCACATGGACAGCCGAAACATACGGATATACCGTTACCGGCCCCAACGGCAAAAGCATCTTCCTGCCTGCTTGCGGAATGCAGGGCTACAAAGGTGCGCCACGCGGCTCCATCCAGAGCGGATACTATATGACCGGTAACGCTAATGTCAATACCGACAAAACCGGCAAGAAGATGACGAGCACAGCTGTAACACTGCGCTTTTCGCGTGGTGTAGGCAACAAGTTCAATGCTCCTCAGGTGACCTTCAGCTCCAAGGCCGGCGGTATTCAGATACGCCCCGTTCACGACTAAAAAAAAGCACCTGTCGTGACAAAGCGATCCATCGCGGGATTGATCAGTCCTGCTTAATAATGGCGGGGACTGCACCGAAAATGCGTCCCCGCTTTCTTAAAAAAATAAAACAAGAAATAAAATGAAAAGCTTATACATAACATTGCTTTCGGCGGCTATGTCTCTGTCTGTCGGCGCATCGGCGCAGACTACGGAAGCCGTGTTGGACCTGACGGACCGCACGACCTTTGACAACTGCACACAGACCAGCCTTAAGTACGACCACGACGACTACAACGCCTGGTCTTTCAACAACTACGGGAAATACCCGTATATGTACAATTCCGGCATCACTGAGCCCTATTATTCGGACTATCTTATCACTCCGGAAGTGACGCTGAAGGCATTCACACTCTATCGCATCGAGGTGTCCCCGGCAGCCTATAATTCGCGCAAGACCACTTCGTTAACCATCGGTCTGGGGCAGGGCAACGACTTGAGCAAGTATAAGGTCTTGGCCAGCTACGACAATTTGGCCTATGCCAACAAAAGCACGGCCACACAAAAGACCGTAGAATTCCATGTCGATGCCGACGGGCAGTACAAGCTGTACTTCCTCGGCGAAACCAACGGGATGTATCTTTTCGACACCAAAGTCGTTGAGGTCGGATCATCGAACGTTCCTCTGGCTGCCGAGGGTCTTACGCTGGTGCCCGCATCCGACGGCTCGGCCTCGGTTACGGTGTCATTTACGCTTCCCTCGGCCACGATAAGCGGACAGCCGCTTGACGGAACACTCAAGTATAGCATCTTCCGCGGCGATGGTGAGACAGCAGTCAAGACCGGCCGTGGTGCTGCCGGCGAGTACGTCTCGTATATAGACAACGATTGCAGTGAAGGTACAGTCTCCTATTCGGTGACGGTTGAGAGTGCCGGCAATACCAGCGAACGCGTCACAGCTTCGACATACGTGGGCAAAGAGACTCCTAATCCTGTTACCGATCTTGCGGTATCCGCAAATGATGGCTCGTACACGCTCTCGTGGAAGGCTCCCGCAACCGGTGTGCATGGTGCGTTTCTCGACCCGTCGTCACTCACCTATCGCGTTACGCGTATTGTAGATGATGTGCCGACCATCGTTGCCGAAGCATGTACTGCTACGACATTCATCGACAACTATACTTCCGGTGACTTGCAATCTTTGCAGTATTCCGTTGTAGCCGTGCTCAACGGTGAGTCTTCCGAAGAAGTAAAGACCAAGACCTTGGCTGTCGGTTCTCTGACGCTCCCGTTTACAGACTCCTTTGCCGGAGCATCCTTTGGCAAGGTTTGGACGGCTGATATTGTTTCCGGCACAATCAATTGGGAGGCTGTGGCCTCGAGCACCGCGAAACGTCCCATCGTCTCCGAGTCTATAGACCAAGACGGCGGCTTCGCCATTTACAGATCTTGGGACGCTACACGCGGCAGCTCGGCACGCCTTGCCTCCGCACCTATAAAATATGTAGCAGGCAGCAGCCCCATCATCGAATTCTACGTATACCGTACTGCCGGCAATGATCAAATACAAATACAGGTGTCCTGTGACAACGGCGATTGGACGAATGTTCCCGATGCTTTGATTACGTTGAAGGGCACCACTCAGGATTGGGAGAAGGTCGAATTTCCGCTTGCAGCGGCTATCGCTGATGGTTGCAAAACTTTCCGTGTAGCATTTCTGTCGCTGAGCGCTTATGGACAGAACACTGTCATTGATAAGGTGCGCGTGTTCGTTCCGGCCGACAAAGACCTCGAAGTTTCGTCTGTCGTCGCTCCGACATCGGTATATTCGGGCAATGATATCAACCTTTCGTTTACCATTTCCAACAACAGCGCAAAGGTTGTCAGCGCCGCCGATTACACTCTCAAGCTGGTGACTGACTATCCCGAGTCCATAGCTCTGCCGACCACCGTGGACATTCCATCGTTCGGATCAACCACTGTGGATTTGACAGTTCCTGTTACGGCTATCGAGGCTCAGGCTGCCGATAGCTATTCGTTTGCGCTCCAAGTCGTATATGACGGCGATGAAAAGCCCGAGAACAATATCTCGACTGCGGCTGAGGTGGCTGTGGCTTTTGTCGAAGAGGCCTCGCCCACAAATCCCGATGCCAAGCAGCTTGCCGACGGATCGATAGAAGTCTCCTGGGACGCTGCAGGTGATGGACACACCCCGCTCAGCGTCAGCACATCCTTCGAGGGAAGCGCAGGCGGCTTTACAGGTCCGTTTGACGGCTTCACCGCCCTTGACCTCGACCAGGCTGCCGGCGATAGCTACTATATGGTTTCCGGCAGTGCCTTCTCGGTTGTCAATAAACCGTCTGTTCCTAAAGGCCGCGATGGTGACAATGTCATCGGTCTGACTTTGGGTGCAAACAAGCAGCAGGATGATTGGCTGATTTCGCCCGTGCTTGACTGCAAGGCCGGCGCCACAATGGATCTCAACTTCCTTGTTGCGACAAAGAAATTCACGTCCTCGTCGTACTACTACACTATGGAAATTCTTTACTCCACAGAAGCAGACTATGACGCCGCCAATCCTTCAGCCGCCTTTACAAACAAGGTGAATACCCTGAAATCGAGCCATTCGTATGGACAGTTTATCAATTCGGAAACTTTTGTACCCATCAGCATAACCGGCATCCCGTCCGAAGCCAAACGCGTGGCCATACATTTCATTTCCAAGATTTCGTTTACCAGTGCGATATGGATCGATAATGTCCGTATCACCGAGGCTGTGTCCAACCCGCTGCTGGGCTACAATGTCTACGAAAACGGAGTCGGCCGCGTCAACACCGAGGTGGTGGACGCAGCGACAACGTCCTTCAATATCCCCGAAACAAGCATCGTCGATCGTCGCTATTTTATCACCGCCGTATATAGCTCCGGTGAGTCTCAACCGACCGATTTGACGCCGTACTTCTCGGCCGTCAACGATATAGCCGGTGGCGAAGGCCCGGCTGTCAATGTGACTTCGGAAGGTTTGGTAGTCTCCGGCACAGATAATGCCGTAGTTTATGACCTCCAAGGTCGTATAGCTGCGTATGCTCCCCAAGGTGTCGCCGTACGCCTTGCGCCCGGTATGTATATCGTCAAGGCCGGTTCCGAAACCCGTAAAGTTGTGGTAGGCAAGTAATCGCCATCCGCATATACTCAGATAAAAAAAGGTCTGTACCCGATTGAGGTACAGGCCTTTTTTTTGTGCCTGCGAGATTGCGGATCGGCTGGGGCGTTGCATGGTCAGGGGCATAGAAATGGGCGCGAATCACTTCGCGCCCTAAGTCTTTGGCGAGCCGCTGCCGTAAAGCGCGGCTATGCCGTGGTGTGTGTTTTCCCTTGATTACGTAATTATCCTCTATATACAAAATCTTTTGTCAATATCATCGACGCCTACGACTCCGCTCGGAATCGTTCGGCGATGCGTTCGCCGAATTGTCTTTGATTGACAATGCAAAATTACAGCCGCAAGCGAAGTCTGACAATACCTATTTTTGAGTATTTTGAGCCGTCGGATAAATCGTCGGATAGCCGTTATGTCAATAAAAATATGTACCTTTGCGTTGTACAAGAATAATCACTACAACAAAATACAACAATGAAACATCTTCACAACCTCCTGACACTCGTTGCTTTGGCGTGCCTCACTTTTGGTATGACCGCATGTAACGACGACAATGACGACCCCGATGGCATCGACTTGGTATACAACTTCGGCCGCGAAACCGGAGAGTATAACGCCAACGGCTATTGGGCCGAAGTGCTCAATCCCGAGCAGGGACCTCTCGAGTATACCGGCGTAACGGTATCGCACAAGGTATCCGGATACGAGTATGGCGGCGTCACCACCTATTCATGGACCGGCTTCTGCCCCTCCAAGGTCTCGGACCTGAAGGACTACACCGCTGACGGCACTTGGGTAGACCACCAGTTTGCAGCAATGCCCGGCAAGGGTTACACCACTCCCAACTACCTCGTAGGCTATTGGGATACATCCGAACCGCTTGACAAGGACATCGCCGACCCCAGCTGCTACATCAAATTTGACAGCGAGGTTGTCTTGCTCAGCGCCCGTATCGCCAACACCACATGGGGATACTTCGCTATGAAGAATGGCAGCGCATACAGCAAAGCCTTCGGCGAAAACGACCACTGCTACCTCATCATTTACGGACGTCTTAACGGTGTGAGCGTGTCCTCCCTCAAAGTTCCCCTTGCTTACAACGGCACTATCTTTGACACTTGGCTCGGCGTCGATCTCTCCGGACTGGGTACCGTGGACGAGCTCGTATTCCAGATGGAATCCACTGACAATTCCACTTACAACGGAGTTTCGTACATGAACAACCCGGCATACTTCTGTATCACCGACCTGTACACACATTTCTCCCAATCACCGATAAGACAATAATTTAGTCAATACGACTGAAGAGAATAGGGGCGACCGGGCATTTCGGTCGCCCTTTTTTATGCTCTTCGATGGCGTCTATACCGAAAAAATGGCGTATATTTGCATCTGTCAAAAGGCACTTCCATGCCGGGAGCGCCGTTATGCAAACACCCCAAGATGTTTCTTACCGACCATACCATTACCAAGAGTTTTTTGCGGCGCCTATTGCTGCCTGCATTTATTATACTGACTGTTGTGCTGCCGTCTTGTGTAGGCACAATAGACACGGAAGGCGACCTTGCGCTGGCCGAAGGTGCTATGCGCGAGGGACGCTATGGAGAGGCTGCGGAGATATGCCGCGATATCTTGCAAAAAACGGATAGTACGGCGATTAGCGTCAATCAAATGTGCCGCATTGCGGTCGTGTATGCCACGGCGGCGGACAACGATTGCGACAACGAATTGAATATGGCTCGTGCCGCCGACTGCTTCCGCCGCGCCGCTGCCGTCAGCGCCGATTCAGTATCACTGTTTCTCAATAGTCTGAGCGTTGAGGAGCAGAGCATTGCCAATATGGCGCATCGCTTGGCCTTGGGCACGCACTCGGATCTGCGCGATTACGAGGATTATGTACCCGACAGCATAGACGTGCATTGCCATGAGTGACGACTGGAAAGACGCTTTGGCTGCGCTTCGCGGCGCCGTACCGGCCGGCGAGGATGATTCGGCACAGACGACCGACGATGGCGTCGAAGCGGCGAAGGCCAAAACGCAGACTCTCGAAATTGTATACGAACGCAAGGGTCGTGGCGGCCATCCGGCCACAATCGTGGTGTGCCCGCAGGGTATGGCTGACAACGATGTAGACACCTTGGCCGGAACACTGCGCCGCCGCCTCGGTGTGGGAGGCAGCGCTCGTGGCGGCGAAATATTGTTACAGGGCGACCGTCGGGATGCTTTGCACACTATATTGCCGGGTCTCGGCTTCAAGACCAAGGGCTGAAACTCGCCGAAGGTGTCTTTTAGCCCCTAAACCGCTCCGATTGCTTGATATATTACCTCAATACCACGTCCCACTAACCATAAAAATATGCCATCTTCCAAATCCGAACACAATATGTCCCATCTGACCATATATAAAGCCTCTGCCGGCTCGGGTAAGACCTATACGCTTACGCTGCAGTATATTACGCTGCTGTTGGGCGTCAAGGACGCTGACGGTGTATACCACCTAAACCACAAAGACTGTCTGCCGCAAGGCGAGGGCGTGCAACGTCGCCGCCATCGGCATATCTTGGCGGTGACTTTCACGAATAAGGCTACGGAGGAGATGAAGCAGCGCATACTCAAGGAGCTGCAGGATTTGGCCGATGAGACAAAAGATGCTGCGTATGCGGCGGCATTGATGGATTTGTTCGGATGTACGCGTCGGCAGTTGGCCGAGGCGGCTAATGACGCTATGCGTCAGATTATATTCGATTACAGCCAGTTTCATGTCAGCACTATCGACGCATTTTTCCAGAATGTATTGCGTTCGATGGCTTTTGAATTCGAGCGCCAAGGCGATTACGATATCACTATGGACTCGAACGCGGTCATCAATTTTGCCATAGACGGACTGCTCGAGGAGTTCAATATGGCAGATATGCATCAACGTAAAACCGAGTTTAGCCCGTTGAATAGCTGGATTCTACGCAAGATGGAAGAAGCGGTGCGACAGGGTACGGATTTCAATATTTTCCAGACCAAGGGCTCGGTACGGCGCGGTATTGTGGAGTTTGTCAGCAGCTTTTTTGACGAAGGCTTTGCCGAACACAGCAAGGCTATGAGCCGATGGCTGGAGCAAAGCAATGCCATACGTGATTTCAGAAAAGCCGTTGACGACAAAATCGAGAATATCAAGGCGCAAATGACCTCGCTGATGGAGGCGGCACTGAATGCCGCGGGCGACCACAAGTTGAAAAGCGAGCCCGCTAATATTCTAAAAAGCTATCTGTCGCCGAGCATCGGGACCAAATACTATAAGAGGGCATTGGCGGCCGTTTTCGAGAACGAGCCTTTCGGCTCGGCGGATATTTTCAAAGATTATACGCCTACGCCGGCCGAGGCGCAGACAATTCTGGCCGCGCTCAATTCTTATGCCAAGCTTTGGTCAGACCTAAAGACCCTTGAGATGGTGAAAAAGTATATCGGCATGTACGGGCTTCAGAAGCTGGTGCTGGACCGTGTCGAGCAGTGGCGTCGAGACAATAATGTCCTGTTGTTGAGCGATGCTGCCGACCTTATAAGCCGATTTGTGACGCAAGATGATGTGCCCTTTATGTACGAACGTATGGGCGTCGACCTGAGGCACTTCCTGATAGACGAATTCCAGGATACTTCGCGCTTGCAGTGGAACAACTTCCGCCCGTTGCTGAGCAATAGCCTTGCCTCGGGATTTGACAACCTGATTATCGGCGACGAAAAGCAGTCGATATACCGCTTCCGCAATTCGGACGCATCGTTGCTGCATCATGAGGTTGCGGACGAATTCCCCGATGACTACCAACTGAAAGGTGTCAATCCGGGCGAGAATACCAATCACCGCAGCGCCATCGAGATTGTGCGTTTCAACAATACGCTGTTCCATTACATCGCCGAGAAGATGACATTGCCCGGCGGAGGACACTTTGACAGCTTCGGCAATGTCATACAGGACATCCCGGCACGTCACCGCGATATGCACGGCGTGGTGCGCATCCATATCCCGCCCAAGAAGGAAAAGGACGCCGAGAAGACAGAGAATGCTAATGTCACCGAGGATGAGTCGGTGACGACTGCAATGATTAAAAACATTCTCCGTCAGCACAATGATGGCGGATATCGCTGGGGCGATATTGCCGTACTCACCGACACAAATAATCAGGCGTCGGAATGTGTCGCCGCGCTTATCGAGGCGGGCATCCCGGTGATGTCTGCCGATGCGCTCGAGATTGACCGCGCCCGAAGTGTGGCTCTCGTTATCGGCATAATTCGCCTGATTGCCAACCTGTGGAGCCTGACGGCCGAGGCAGCGGGCAAAGGTCGTAAGGCACGCCGCGTGCGTGCTTCGATGATGCTGTGCCGCTTCGAGCTGGCCTTGTATCGCAACGGTACGAACGGCGGAGCTGATGCGGACGATGGTGCGCTTGTGAAAACTATCGAGGAGGTTATGGACGACTTGGCCAACGACCGCCTGAGTGACGACTTCCGCGAGCAACTGGAGCACATCTTGGCGCTGCATCCGTCGACGCTGATGTCTTTGGCGGATATGATTGTCGCCACCTTTGTGCCGCAGGAAATGGCGCAGCGCGAAATGGTGTACCTGAGCGCCCTGTCGGACACGCTGATGGATTACTCCAACCTGTACGGCAACGATATCTACGAGTTCCTGGATTGGTGGGATAGGCAATCCAAACATCCCACGGTCAAGGCTTCGGGCGACACGGACGCCGTCAACGTCGTCACCATACACTCGGCCAAAGGCTTGCAGTATCCGTGTGTGCATCTGCCGTATATGGATTTCAACCTTATTGATGCGAAAAAAGTCGAAAGCGAATGGGTGGCATCGAAAGCCCTCAAGGGTCTAATCCCGGACAAGGTGCTGCCCCCGGCGGTGTTTATACGCTATAGCAAGGATATGAATGAGTATAATACCGGCTTCAAAGATGCGTATATGGCCAATTGTCGCGCCAAGGCTACCGACAGCATCAATAAGGCTTATGTGGCGCTTACGCGTCCCGAACGCGAGCTGGATATATATGTCAGCGCAAAGTCGTCGCAGGCGTTGTCGCGCGACGAAAATACGGGGGCCATCATCGCCGCCGGATTGGATGCCGGGAAGCCGTTTGATGTCTCCTTGGTCAGCGCTGTCGCCGCCATTGACGGCAATACGCCCGTGCCCGATGGTTACGAAAACCGCGACCCGGCGGTCATCGAGGCTCTGGCCGAGCATTTCGAGAGCGCGACAGAGTATGTCTACGGCGCCGATACGCATCCGGATTATGGTGAAGACACGAAGGATGATACGGCCGATGACCTGAACTACGGCACGTACATACGCGACGATACAGCCATAGTCACGCGTGTGGATGCAATCACGCGCATAGATGATGGCGAGGAAGGCTTCGATGACGAGGATGACGAACCGGCTCCCCCCGAAGCGCATGTCCTGGTGGACGGAATTTACGAAAGCGAGGAGATACGACAAGCCGCTATACGCGGCAAAGTGCTGCACGAAGTATTCAGCGGTATACGCCGTCCCGAGGACGTGGATGATGACGAGGTGGTGATACCGTTGTGCCGTTGTGCCAGTGCGCATTACCTGCGCCATACGCATAACTACAAGACTTATTTGGACGACTTGAGAGCCCTTTTCGGTGATGGCGGCACCAATGACGCCGGACTGCGCCGTTGGTTTGTGGAGACGGACGATAGCATGGAAGAGCAGCCCATATTTGTGCCGCCCGTGCATCCGGAGGACGAGGACGACATCGGCCGGCTGCTGCGCCCGGACCGCGTGGTGATACACGAAGGCGTCATGGAAGTCGTCGATTTCAAATTCACTACCCGTGAATATCCCGCCCATCATCGGCAAGTCCACGAATATTGCCGCATCCTGCACCAGATATACCCCGAGTACCCCATAAAAGGGTATCTGTGGTATCTGGATCGCCATACCGTGGTCCTCGTCAAGCTCGACTGATCAGATAGTAAATCCTGTAAGAGGGGTAAGTCTTATGGGAATTATGAGAATCACGAGAGGGATGGGATTTATGAGACGGGTGATAGAATGTATGAGAATTATGGGATGAGGAGATGGATGAGATTTATGAGAATTGTGCCATTGTTCCCATAATTCCTATTGCTTACATTATTCCCACAATATCCATTATGGAAGCGTATAGGCACAAAAAAAACGCGTATTGACGCGTTCGGATTTGTGCATCGGCGCATTTCTGCGCCTTGCTGTCCGAGGACGCCCGGATGGCGCCGCTCGGGGTTGCTTTTCGTGGATTTGTACGTGTTAATTAGTAAAAACTATATCTATATATTACCCTATGAGAAACCATGTATTAGATTTTTCTGATGCAAAGGTATACAAATGTTTTGAAGTGGCAAGTAATTGGCGGATTAAATAATGTTAATTGGGCTTATTTGTGGCATTTTGCCCGAAAATCGGGTGATTTGCTGCCCGCTTTTACGCGATTAGTGCTGCTCGCCGGAAAAAGTCGGGGCGCATATATAGATCAAAAGTTGACTTATGTGCCGGGGAAAAAGTTGACGTGTATAAATGCTTGAATGTTGCCGAGGCCGGCCTCGAGAAAACAGCGAGAGTCAAAAAAAGAAGAAAGAAACCGTTTGGCCGGTGGGCCTTGGCTTCTTTCTTTTTGTGAGTAGTCTTACCAGGATTCGAACCTAGACAGACAGAACCAAAAACTGTAGTGCTACCATTACACCATAAGACTATCGTGGTGCCCAAGCGCGGCGCTCCGCGCCTTAAGCGCTGCAAAGTTACGTACAATTTCCCATTCTCGCAAAATTTCTAGCAAAAAATCCTTCCGAAAAATTTTTTACTATTGCCGAATAAAAAAATATCACTAACTTTGCGGATGCAGACCGAAACGCAGAAGCCCGGTCCGGGGTTAAGCGGGAAGGGATGCAAAAAACATAATAGAAAGCGTTTACTCGACGCTCTTTCTTGACGTTCCGAAACTTCGCAACTTTCAGAAATCTTCGTCAAGGATGCAGCAAACAGTGGATGTCCTGTGGATATGTATATTCCGCCAACGACACGCATGTGAATGCCGCTTGTTGGTGTGTTTACACATATTACGCGTGAGGCTTCTGCATATTTGCTCGTTCTACGAAGATGGGCAATGCGAAGGCCTCGGAACGTGAGAGCGAGCAAAAGTACAGACTCTCACGCTTTTTTTATACACGCTCGAATCCGGAGAAGTCTATAGAGCACAGATTGCAAATCTACCGTGACACGCAAGACTCAACGAAACTCGTCATCCCGTCCTCACCATCATAGTAAAACTAATGGAGGTAAAACTAATCGAGCCGTAATCATTAGCGTCTTAGTATTAGCAATAGCCGTAATAGGGCTCTTGGTATGGCTAATAACGTTGCCGCCTATTTACATATTTCAACGGGAGCAATTGGACAAATATGTCGAGATGACGCAGGATGTCCACTTGCTGGATGACGGCGCATCAGTATATGTCGATATGTCCGGCGGTATGATTTACGCATATTCCTCAGATGAAAGCAAAACTATGCTGCAAGCAATTATAAATAAACTTGCAGCAAACGATGCTATTAGATTCTATGGGTTGGCGAACGAGAAAATAATGCCCTTAGACTATACGCATACTCAGCTATATAATTATATGCTCAATTCGGACAACTATCTCCAGCAAAAAGCGCCGATTGAGGCTACGTTGAACAGAATAGTCGCCCAAAACCAGCCAGCCTTATTGATGACGGACTTCGAGGAATATAAGGACGGGGCTATCCAAAAAGCCGCCTACGCCAAAAAGTATTTTATATCCTGGCTTGCGAATGGTAACAACATCACGTTCTACAAGTGGAGCTTTGTAGAGGCAGGGAAAGATAAGCATATGTTCTTAGCCGTATTCGATGACAATGCAAACCGGCTCAATTCATTAGTCGAAAAAGCAGTAGACATAACCAATCCAAACACAGAACGGTATGTTCTTGGTGGCCGTGACTTTGCATATCCCACCAGTGCACAGTATATATCGCTTAAGCAGGGTGGCAACTATCATAATGACAAAGGAAAGGATGTTGTGACCGCCGTCATTGAAGATGGTGGTAAGGAGGCTTATGTTTGCTATGCTAAACCGTATGCCACGGCGGATGGCGCCCCGGGACAATTTGCGCCCTTAAACTGGTCCTTAGGTGCTTATGCGGAGTATTACCCACTTGGAGTAAACTGGAAGGATGCTATTGCTAATGCCGAACTGATGCAGGAGGCCGGTATCCCCGATAGTATCAGATACACCCATCTGTTAAGTAATCTATATATCAATTTTGAAGCGCAAAATGGTTTTAATATTGAGAACGTAGAAGTCCGTGTCTTTGATATGGGCGAAACCATGAAGGCCATTTCAGAGAAAGGAGACTCTGTTAAAATGGGAGACATAGATGCCATTGCAAAACCAGAGGTCAACATGTTTCTTACTGCATCGATGCGTGATGTCAAAGAGCTGCCTCTTGGCTGGAAAGAAATATATGTCGATTTCGACAAGCAGTTTGATGGCACTTTCATAGGAAGTATTACTCCGACAACCCTGTTTAGAGCCAATATAGTGATTTCAAAAGCTACTCCCAATATAGCGGAAATCGATGGCTTCTTCGGCTGGCCCGGCAATCCATCACTGGCTAATTCGGTTAAAGAAACATTAACTGCAGGTTCGTCAAATCCGCAGGGCCGTATTCTTTACACGTATTATCTAAAGATAGTCTCTGAATAAACAAAAAAACTATATAAACAATGGAGCAAGTATCAATTACAACCGCTTATATGTGGGCAATCGTGATCATGGTGGTGTTCTTTCTGCTCGCCGTGATAATCTCTAACCTCATTTTGTTTAAGCCGAACAATCCAGGGACAACGACACGCAGAATATGGTTCTGGGTGCTTTGCATCGGTGCCGGGGTTGTGGGTTTCCTTATCAACTTCTTGATCGGCAACGGCATCACGGTGCCGAGTATCCAAAGCAGTTACTTTATGCACTCTTGTATAGCATCTGCTGTCTGCGTGGTTGTCTACATCCTTGTAGGATTTGTCGTCAGCAAGATTTTCCAAAATTCGAAAGTCGGCACTTGGTTCTAATCAAACAAGTAGAGATTGATGAATGACAAACTATTCCTAATAGCCATCGGCGGTACCGGGATGCGGTGCCTCGAAAGCTTTGTGCATTTGTGTGCGGCAGGACTATTCGACAACCACACGATAGAAATTCTTACACTCGACACTGACCAAAATAATGGTAATAAAGACAGGGTCGAGAGTCTTATAGAACTCTATAATAAGGTAAAGACAAACGATGTGTCCAATCTGGGAGGCGAACAGCGAAGCAACACCTTCTTTTCGGCAAAATTAAACCTATATCGTTTTTTTACAGACTATTCTGTGGCCAATAGGCAGACGTTGCAGGCCCTCTCTGCAACTAAAAATCTTACCGATGAACAACGCCAGGACGACCAAGATTTATCGGACCTCCTATTTGATAGAAGCTCGGTTCAACAATTTAAACTCGACCATGGATATAGGGCACAGACGCATCTTGGTTCCATGCTTATGTATCATGGTATTATTGAGGCTGCCGTAAATGCGAAAAAAGGCGGTAATACAGTGAAGCCGCAGGAGAAGGAACTTGCAAAATACCTTGAGCTTCTAAACAAGCATGCTGCAAATTCCCGTGTGTTTGTGTTCGGCAGCGTTTTCGGTGGCACAGGTGCCTCATCAATTCCCGTGATTCCTATCGCCATAAGCGAGGCCCTCAAAATAACCACGGGAGGAAACAACGAGTTGAACCTAAGCAAAGTTCTGTTTGGCTCCACGCTGCTCACGGATTACTTTACATTCAAAACGCCGACATCACAGCAACTTGCCACAGACAAAGTCGTTGCTGATGCCAATAATTTCGCACTCAACTCACAAGCCGCGTTAAGTTTCTATAACGACGATACCACCGTTAAGAAAACGTATAAGCGGATGTACCACATAGGTTGGCCGAGTGGTTTGAAAGTAAATTATTCGGACGGGAAGTCCGGCGACGTTGTCACCGGGGGACATAACCAGCGGAACGATTGCCATGTTGCAGAACTTATGTGCGCTGCTGCCGCATACGACTTCTTTAATGAAGACCGCGACAAACTCGGAAAAATCGGCGAGGCCGAATATGTTTTCAGGACAGTGGCGGTTGATGACAACGGGAATATGCAATTGTCCGGGGCAAGCTTTGTTGGCACAGAACGTGGTGAAGTGTTTGAGAACAAGCTCGGCGCCCTTTTATCTTTGACTCACATAATTCTGTCTAAGTTCGAGGGTGCACACGAGGGAGTTTGCGGCACCACGAAGCTGCTCGATTATCTTGACAGCGCAAAATTCACCAAATTCAATGACCTTTCGGATGCACAATGCGCAGAGATAGACGAATATCTAAAGGAATTTGGCTATAAGTTCGTTAAAGGGAACGTAGTATTTGGATGGATATATCAAGTCTTCAGGTCTGTAGGCGCGGGTAAATTTATATTCTCGCCGGACGCGTTCAAAACCGGCATAGACGAGTTGCATAACATTGACCCGGGAACGATATTTAATGACGAGTTCCATCATTGGGACAAGACCGGCAATGTGTTTAGCGCTGCTTCCGATAGGCGTTTCAATACGCTTATAAGTCTACTTAAAAGCGATGACACGGTTCCGGATGAAGCTCAGGCGACAACCTTGAAAGAAGAATTCCTTGCACAAATGTATAACGCAATAACGATTGCCCAGCATTTTAACGAATAAATATGGCCAATAAACCGCTCACGATAGATGTAAATACATCAGCCATTCCCTCTGGGTCTCTTGACAACTGGTCCCAGTTGGGCAATACCACTGTATTCATCAAAAATATAATAACACCGCAATTAAGCAAGGGCACAAATGTCGGCCAGCTCGTTTCCGGCATCCCTTCGGCTTTTGCGCGTGTGGATTTATTTAAAACTGCGCTTGACCATGTCGCGACAAGCGGCATTGACAATGCGACAAACAACCTTGTTGGCTATTACAGCCAATTAGTCGATGAATGGCGCGGCCTTATCGCCTGTATTGCTCTCGATTATGCGCATATCAGCGTACGAAAAATCGAACTTTCATACAGCGATGGAAAGGATGTCTCAAAAACGGCGAATGTTTACGAGCCTAAGGGCGCGTTTGGCAACATGCTTCTTTGCCGTAAGAATCGCTGGTGTGATCAAAACCTTCCCGACAACCAGACGGCAACACCTTTTATAAATGTAATAAAGTATAGAAACAGTGTTGTAGGTGCAACAGCCCCTGAGTCACTTCTGTTTACATCAACCGGCTATAAATGTGAACCTGCGGATGAGCGTCCATGGGTTGATGTAGTTACAGGGAAATTCATAGATCCGCTCAAGTCGTCAATGAAGCCAATGCAGATTGCGGCCTTGCATGCTTACGTAAGCCATATTCTTAAGGGATTAGGTGAGGTAGAAGAATACTATAAAGCTCTTCCTGCCGGAGAAGGGGTTAATTACACATCAATTCGCACGTTGCTAAATTCATGGAAACAAGAAATTGAAGAGAGAGCTGAGCTCGACGGGTTTGAGCTATCAATTGGTAGTATTCCTCCTGTGGGTGCAGCCTTCGGCGGCCCGTTTGAAAAGTTATTCTGCCATAAGGATATCCTTAACGGAGTCGAGGGCGTCATTTCTGAACGCGAAACGAACGGTGCTGTTCAGTTTGATCCCAAAAACCTGTTGCTTGAAGATACGGCTCGTATAGCCAGACTTGACTTGAATATCACCCCCGCCGAACTCAAGGATTTGCCGATTCTCGTACTTTCGGCAGATGTAAGGGGAATGGAAGGCAAGGCGTATTTTGCTCTTCCTTTGAGCGCTCAGGGGCTAAACGTCTTTGGCAAAAATATTGCTACATTGGTCGGCATGTCAGCGTCAACGAGCGCTATCCAGTCAACACTTAATGCGACATACGACCCGTCTGCCCGTATTGAAAATCTCGAGGTTGTCCTTACGCTTGTGACATCAGAGGGCATACGTCGCGAATTTAAGAAAGTGTATACATCCGACGGCGAAATCAAGAATAAGGATATCTTGATATGGCCTAATTTTATTTCCCGGCAGTGGGATGCCTACTTTATGTACAACGAGCTGCCACACAACGGAACCAGTTCTTCATATCGGGCGTTCCCATTTGTTGGAGAAATGCAGGGTGACTACTTCCGCATCCTCGTTGATAAAGAGCAGGCCCCAGTACTTTTGAGCCGGGATGGGCGCATTGTAGCTCCCGAAGACAAAGTCAAATCGGAACTAATGGTGATATCCGATGAAGCAGTCGCAGACAACCCCTATAAATACGAGATATACCGTTCTAATAAGCCGTTCAAGGGAGTAAGACTGCTTTCTCCGACCGGAAACGAGGGTGGTTATCTGCTGGTAAACTATAGTTCGGCACAGGGCACTAACTTGCCTCATGACTGGATGCGCCCCGGCTCGCATATGTCTCTAACTCCGGTTCGTCTGGGTATCGACTTCGGCAGCACAAATACATCAATTGCATATTCAAGCGACAGTACCAGGGAGCAGGGTTTCGTCTTTGGCAACCAGCGAGTTTCCCTAATGGGGAAAGAACTCCCGGGCAAGCCTTTGTTCCCTCGCGAAAACCAGGTGCTTTTCTTTCAGGGAGCAGGTTCTAATGGTATTAAGTCTAACGCGATAAAGAGTGTCCTGACAATCCACGACAACCGTCGCTTGCCAGCTCTGAAAACCGGAGAGACATTAAAAATGCGTAACGAGCGCGAAGTTGTAGGCGGTTTCCCATGCTTTGCAGACAACCTCCCGTTCTCCAACTCAGAAAAAAACAAAATCACCTTGTTCTATCCCAATGGTGTAGGAGAGGTTACCCAGATTCATAATATGAAATGGGAGGACAATGACGATGACAAAGCGCATAAGGGAGCATTCTTGCGCACCCTGATGCTACATGTTTATGCGACACTGTTTGTGGACGGATACGTGCCCTGCAGTGTCAAATGGTCGTATCCATCCGCCATGGCCGGCCAGCTGCTCTATTCCTACCAAAACATTTGGTCGGAATTAGGCTCTATTTCCCCTGTGCTTAAAGAGAGCGGTGAAAGGTATATTCTAAACGTCAGTCAGTATGCCGACACTCGCTCGTTTGGCACGGTGGTCGGAACCGGCACTTTCGTTGGAGGCAACCAGATTTCACCCACCCATGATGGCGGGTTTGGCGATGGATTCGGCGGTGGGTTCGGAACACAAGAAGCTTCTTTTGGCTGTGGATTTGGAGACGGGACAACAGGCTTCGGCGGTTTTGGCAGCGGAAACGCATTCGGTGGCGACACCGACCCCGGCTCTCAAGAGGACAAACATCCGGTTGCCGAATCATCGACAGAAGACTTCATGCCGGATGACCCCGACAAAGAGGTGTCGTACGCCCCTGAACCGCTATACACGATGACTGATGCCAATTCTAACCCAAGCCTTTCCGAGGCCGAGGCGGTTGCAAATTTCATCTCCGTAAAGTATGGCAGAGAGGCCAATGTCTTGAATCTATGCTTTGACGTTGGCGGTAGCACCACCGATATATCAGCTCTGTTCTATCTCAAGAATGGGGTTACTATGATAAAGCAAAATTCGTTGCGTTTTGCTGCCCAGCGAGTGTCGCAGTCTGTTGCCAAGTTCCCCGGATTCAAAAATGTGCTTAGCTCGATATGCTCCAAGTTCAGAATCCAGATGGTCGGACTGAATTTCGGCAATGATACTTACAACGAACAGACCGCACCATACTTCTTTGATCAAATAGTCAACCGCCTTAACGATGCCCAGCTTGAGGCTCTGTATAATCAAATTGCCGCAGACTGCCCACAGCTTATGTGCGTCAATATGTATGTGACAGGACTCCTTATGTTCTATGCCGGACAGGTGGCGCACAAGCTCATCGATGACCTGAATAAGACGCCGGAGACCGAATGGCCGGCGCGTCAAAAACCAAATGTCAGAGTGACTTTTGCAGGCAAAGGGTCCAGGCTTTTCCAGTGGCTTGACACTATAAGAAAAGAAAGTGCACGGCAATACTATGGCCAGATGTTCGTATTGGGATATGGTGAAATGCATCTGAGGGAGACCCTTGCCGGATGGCAGCAGATTGAGCTGCCCAAACTTAATGATTCAGATATCAAGTATGAGGTGTCAAAAGGCTTGGCCAAGGGGGATACCAAACTGCAACGCCCACGCACGCAGCAACCATCTGAGATAATCGGAGAATCCGGATTTGAACTCACAGGCAATGATGGCATAGCACGCCCCGTCGAGTTTACAAATTCTATAACACCTGCTATGCTTGAACAAATAGGAATTAGGTTGCGGGCCGACAGCACAAAGACGCAAGCCGACAAGTTCACGGAATTTTGCGGACTCTTCTACATGGCTGCACGCCAGTTGTTTAATTGGCAGGTTAATCCGAGAGAGCTTGAAGACGGTTGCCGTGCACAGGGCCTTTCCGGATATGTCCAGAGTATACCCGAATACCGAGCGGCTCAAACGGAGGCAAGAGGAGGAAGGCCTTTTGGCTTTGTCGCCCCGATCATAATCCTTGAGGGTATGAAGTTTTATGATGAAACGCTGTTGAAACTGCTATAATGACAGAGGACAGTTATAAAATAGTCATATCGATTTCCCATCATCGTATTTCCTACGAATATTGGCAACGCGATGGCGAGAAGAAACTTATGCCTATGCCGGATGGTAATTGGCCCGCTCCGTTAGCGTTTTTCTGCTCCGGCACAGGCATCATAGTCGGGGAGGACGCTGCTCGTGCAGCCCATACAGGCATTGCAAATGCTTTTGACAATTACTTTGAACGCTTGACAGTAGACGGGTTCTACACAATAGGGGGGCAAACCAAGCCGATAAGATACCTGCTGCTCGACGTTTCCGAGTCAATATTCCGTGACTTTTTTAGTAAAGTGCTTTTTAGTAGCTACGGTTCTTTGAGCGACAACAGGGACAAGATGCCTCTTACTATTGTGTGCGAGTCTGATATCCGATCCAACGAGAGAGTGCTGCTTTATCGCCTTTTCAAGAACAGCGGATATAACCGTGTCAGGGTAGTAGAATATGGACAATATCTCAATCAATATATAAACACGAATATATCGAAGAAATATGGCTGCAACATAGTTGTTGCTGCATGGGCAGAAGACACAGACCTGACTTTCTCGATATTTGACGCGGTCAATTGCAAAGTGCTTGCCATAAAGAGTTTTAAAAACTTAGGCATCGACCCTCGAAAAAAATATGTCGAGGATATAATATGGGCTGATTTAATCGGACAAGATGGGTTTCTCCAACGAGAGAACGAAGAAAACGCGTTAAGCGCCGCAGCCGCCGACATCCTCGGTTCGTCAACGCCTTTAGTCAAAGGGGAAATTTTACTCTCTAACGGCTATACGTATCATTATAGCCTGAACAGAATGACGATAGATTGTATTCAAAGTCCGGAGGGCAAATCAATCAAAGAATCGTTAGAGAAGTTTCTGGCAGATAATGGGATAACAGATTGCGCAAAGACCCTTCTGATACTACGCGGCGTAACAGCCAACAACTCTTTCTTTGAGCAAAATCTCTGTCCCGGGTTTCCTAAGACAATTAAAGCAGACAAGAAGCTTCGGGAGGATGTGATGAACCTCATTATTTCGGAAGTTATACCTGAAACGCCACCGCCACCAGCGCCGATAGACCCTCCGAGTCCCCCCAATGTTTTAAGAGAAATAGAGGAACGATGGAAGCGTATTAAGGCTGAAGCCAACGGAAAATACCGTGTCGGAAAACACCAGGAGGCCGTGCAGATGCTTCAAGATTTTCTTTCGTATTGTCAGACTGTGTCTGGCATTGATGAAGTCATCGCAGAAATCAAGGCAGAAATAGCCAAGATACAGAACGTAGACCCAGTCTTAATTAAGTCGTTAGAAAGGCAATGGCGTGAAATCAAGGCTTCATCGAAAGGAAAGTCACGCTCCGGCAATACGTCGGAAGCCCTTTCCGACATAAAAAAATTCCGAGACAAAGTGCAAGGAGTAAATGGAGCTGATAAACTCATCGAGTCAATAGATAGGGAATTGTTCTCAATTCAAAGCGACAAATCCCAACATCCCAAAATTAAACGTAAAGTCGAGAATGTCTATGTTCCAACGAAAAACCCTGAAAAGGCTCAAAGAACGTCAAAGCATCAAAAGTCCGAAGAACACGCAGCCGGACAAGAGCTTATAAAACAAGGCAAGCTCAAAGAAGCCCGGGACTGGTATCGGGCTCACAACGATAGCAATATGGCTGGCGTTCTAACCGATATAATCCGCGCCCAAAAAGGAATTGAGTTGCGCGAATCCGGAATTGAAGATTGTCGTAAGACAAGGAGCAAAGACCAAATAAGTCGAATAATCAAAGAGATCCAAGAGTATATCGAACTATGTGAAAAGGCTGGCATAAACACAGCCAAATACAAAAAGCTGCTTGCCGAATATAAGGGAATCAAACTATAAACTTAAATAAATAACTATGGCAAAAAAATTTGACCTCTCAAAAGGTGAAAAATTCTCGCTTGGTAAAGGCGAGGAGCTTTCCGCAATCCAGGTCGACCTGAACTGGAAATCAGGTGCCGACCTTGACGCATCCGCCTTCCTACTCAATGACGATGGTGTCATAACCGAGGATGCAGACTTTGTTTATTACAAATCCAATAATCGTTCTGAGGCTTATGACCGCACCAAATTCGGCAGCAAAAAGAACTGGCGCGACAACACTGTTCCAGTCAGCTTTGATGGCTCGGTCGTCGGTTCCGCTGATGACCTTGGCGATGGTGATGATGATGGAGGTGACGATGCAGGTGAGACTATGCACGTAGACTTATCAAAGGTTCGTCCCGAAGTCACAGAAATAGTTTTCTGTGTTACTATCTACAATGAAAATGGCAATACCACGTTTAAAAATGTGCGTGACCCCCAAATTGTCATCACGAACGAAGAAACAGGTGAAGAACTCTGTGCATATAATCTTAAAGAACACTTCTCGTCTGAAACAGCCGTTGTTGCAGGCGCCCTCGTCCTCAACGAAGACGGCGACTGGGAGTTTGAGGCAATCGGTAAAGGATACGACGGCGGCCTTCAGACATTGGTCGATATGTATCAGTAACAGACAAGGGCTATGAATAGATTTAACCTCAAGAAACTCGATGGTGGCGAGCGATTCATACTATCGAAAGACCTCGGCCTCGACAATATCCGGGTTGAATTGACTTGGCAAAATGGCGACCTCGACGCGCAAGCGTGGCTGTTGAACCAGGACGGAGTCATCGTTAACGACGAGGGCTTCGTGTTTTACAATTCCGTGAACCGTACCGAAAAGTGGGACAAGTCCAAATTTGGCAAAAAGAAAAACTATCTTGAACAAACTCGCCCAATGAGTGCCGATGGGGCAGTCCTTGGTCCAAAAGACGAACTGAGAGGCGGCATAGAAATAATCAATATCTGCCTTAGCAAGATAGCTTCCGAAGTACAAGAGGTTGCAATCTCAGCAACCGTTTACATCCCCAATGATGATAACGTAGAGACATTTGGCGAGGTTGAGAACGCCCAAATAACCGTTATCGACGAGTCGTCCGATAAACCCAAACCCCTATGTTTTTATGAACTCAGCAGAGATTACAAGACGGAGGATGCAGTTGTCGTCGCCCGTTTTATAAATAACGATAAGGGAGAGTGGGAAGTCGAAGCTCTTGGCAATGGCTATAACGGAGGCTTGCAGACCCTTGTCGATATGTATACCGAAGAATAAAATCCAACCGCTATGGCAAAAAACAAATTCCAATTAAACAAAGGGACTGACCGCAGTTACGACCTCTCAAAAGGAGGTAAACGCAAATTCGACCTTGCCAAGGATGTAGACGAACCCATTGTAGCCCTGTCGGGTTCAGATGACCCCGCAGGCGGGGGCGCTGGAACCAACAGCAAGAGCCGTAAGATATGGCTGTGGTTTGCGCTGGTTGTTGTTGCAGCATTGTTGGCGTACCTCTTGTGGCCAACTGCCAATGACGTCGCAGAGAAACAAGACGTAGAAAACGCTATACAGCCTGAAGACGAAACGACAGACTCCGTCACGGAGGAAGCGACAGCCACGCCTGATGCAGATGCACAATCGGAAGGTGCGGCCGGAATAGAGTCTGAGCCGACTTCCACAGAGTCACCGGCAACAACATCGGAAGCCGCGCCGAAGACCAACTCGTTAACTAATGCAACAGCCTTGGATAATGTAGAGGCACAAGCACTTAATGTTATCCGTGGCGACTATGGCGTTGGCCAAGAACGCAAAAACAAGCTCGGGACTCAATATCAAGCAGTCCAAAATCGAGTAAACGAACTCAAGCGAGAAGGAGTGTTCTGAGCGAAGTGCAAATTAAATATAGAGAAGGAGCTGCAATAGTTTCTGCAGCTTCTTCCCTATATTTAAGTTATGCGCTTTATCCCGATTATTGGGGGCAATTCTGTTGTCCCGAGGCTATCAATTGTCCTCTTTTTGCTTGCATAAGACGTTTGCGCCCCTCTATTTTGGCTGTTAAGATAAACAATGTCGGCGATTAGCCCAAAATCATAACTGATGGATAATACAGATACATATAAACTTGACCGATTCATAAAGGCGCAGGGAACGACGTATGAGACTGCGCTTGGTGAGATAAAAAACGGATACAAGACAAGTCATTGGATGTGGTGGATTTTCCCACAGCTGAAAGGTTTGGGCAGAAGTAGAAGGTCTTATTTCTACGGAATAGATGACCTTTGTGAAGCTAAACAGTATTTAGAGGACGAAATCCTTGGCAGCCGGATGCGTGAGTGTTGCACTGAATTACTCAAGTTGCAGGCAAATGATCCTGTCGCGATATTCGGAGGAATAGACGCGAGAAAACTTAGATCGTCAATGACGTTGTTTGATGCGGTGTCACCAAACGATATCTATAGTAAAGTGATAGAAGTATTCTATTCCGGGAAGAGAGATGCGTATACGTTACGCCTTATCGAAGAGGCAAGAACCTGTCATGGCGTTTTAGACAAACCTATAAGGGCTACAGAGATAACCGAACAATAAGAACCGCGAAAACAAACTTAAACATGTCACAAAGCAAAAGCTATGTAGGCTTGACCGATGCGGAAGTATTGGAGAGCCGCAAAAAAAATGGTGTGAATATACTTACACCACCTGAACAAGATCCGTGGTGGAAGGAATTCCTTGACAAGTTCTCCGATCCACTGATTATCATCCTACTTGTCGCCGGTGTGTTGTCTGTTGGAATCTCTTTCTACGAGTTTTTCGGGCTTGGACAGGATTGGAAGGTGTTTTTTGAGCCCATAGGCATCTTTGTCGCTATTGGGCTGGCTACCACGCTCGCCTTCATCTTCGAGCAGAAAGCGAACAAGGCATTCAAGATTCTGAATCAGGTGAATGATGATGAAGCCGTGGAGGTGATGCGTAACGGCACAACAACCACTATTCCTCGTAAAGAAGTTGTTGTCGGAGACATCGTTTTCATTAATACCGGTGACGAAATCCCGGCTGACGGTGAACTTTTGGATGCTGTAACGCTCAGTGTCGACGAGTCGTCGTTGACAGGCGAACCTCTTTGCGCCAAGACCACGGACAAGGCACACTTCGATAAGGATGCCACTTATCCGTCAAATCACGTAATGCGCGGTACTAAGGTTATGGAAGGTCACGGCGTAATGCGGGTTCTCAAAGTAGGTGATGCGACAGAAATGGGTAAAGTCTTTGAAGAGGCTCAGATTGACTCTTCTGTAAAGACTCCTCTCAACGAACAACTTGACGGACTCGCCGATTGGATTACAAATGCCAGCTATGTCTTCGCGGGTCTTATCATCGTCGGCCAGCTAATCCATTTCCTTGGGTGGGGCGCTTGGCAAGCCTGGACATTGATTGTTCCTGTCGCCCTTTTCTTCTGGCTTGTCATCAAGAAGTTTGAAGACTGGTCAAAGGTAAGATGCATCCTAACAATCGTTAGCTTTTTTGTCGTCTTCTTTGTAATGGTGATTGGTGCATTTTCGATGCTCAATCCCGGCGCGGACAGCGCCACATGGTCTCTCTTGCTGGCCCATACGCTGAAGACATTGATGGTGGCAGTCACGCTGATTGTTGTCGCTGTGCCCGAAGGTCTTCCGATGGCAGTAACGCTCTCGCTGGCATACTCAATGAGCCGTATGCTTAAGACTAATAACCTTGTACGAAAGATGCACGCTTGCGAAACAATGGGTGCAACCACTGTTATTTGTACGGATAAGACGGGAACGTTGACTCAAAATCAAATGCAAGTGTATAAGGCCAACTTCTTCGGCTATCCATCGGAAGAGGTTCTCTATGAGGGTATTGCCGTAAACTCGACCGCCCAGCTTGACTTGTCTGGCGACAAACCCCAGGTACTAGGTAATCCCACTGAGGGAGCACTGCTTCTGTGGCTCAGAGGACAAGGTGCGAACTATATGGATCTTCGAAACGGTGCAACTCGTATAGAAGAGCTGCCGTTTACCACTGAGCGTAAATATATGGCAACAGTCGTAAAGTCGGCTACCGGCAAGGATATATTATATGTTAAGGGTGCGCCCGAAATAGTTTTCGGGATGTGTAAGAATACTTGTGGCGTAACGAGGGCAGAAATCGAAGCCCAATTACTCGAATACCAAAACCAGGCAATGCGCACTCTCGGCTTTGCATATCAAGAGCTTTGCGACAAGGATGCAACTATTGCAGATGGCAAGGTAATTGCTGAAAATCTGACTTTCCTCGGTGTCGTTGCAATCTCTGACCCTGTGCGTATTGACGTTCCGGACGCTGTTAGCGAAGTAATTAATGCCGGCATAAAGGTAAAAATAGTTACCGGTGACACTCCTGGAACAGCCAAAGAAATAGGCCGTCAAATCGGTCTTTGGAATGACGAGACAGATACTGAACGCAACATTGTTACCGGACCTGAATTTGCGAACCTTTCCAATGAACAACTTAAAGAGCGTGTCGGCGAATTGAAGATCATAGCTCGCGCTCGTCCGATGGACAAGAAACGGCTTGTGGAAGCTCTTCAGGCGAACAATGAGGTTGTAGCCGTGACCGGTGATGGGACAAACGATGCTCCGGCGCTTAAGATGGCACATGTGGGACTCTCAATGGGTGACGGCACTTCGGTGGCAAAGGAGGCATCCGATATCACCATAATCGATAATTCATTCTCTTCGATTGGTCGTGCTGTTATGTGGGGGCGCTCACTTTACAAGAACATCCAGCGCTTCCTGCTGTTTCAGCTCACCGTCAATGTTGCCGCCTGTTTCCTTGTCCTGTTCGGTTCATTCATGGGCACTGAATCTCCTCTTACTGTAACTCAGATGCTATGGGTAAACCTGATTATGGACACCTTTGGTGCGATGGCTTTGTCCTCACTTCCACCATCACAAAATGTGATGGACGATAAACCTCGTGACCGTAAGGCTTCAATCCTCACCCGACCTATGATGTCAGAACTTCTTAGCGTAGGCTTCCTTTTCTTCGCTATTACCCTCGGTTTCTATTGGTTATTTAACCATTCAGATGTAACTTCAATATCTCAGATGTTCAGCGCCGCTGTCGGATGTGAATCCCCGATGACGCCATACGAAGCCACATTGCTATTCTCAATCTTTGTTTGGACACACTTCTGGTATATGTTCAATGCTCGCTGCTTTGTAACCGGTGAAAGTGTATTCCGCCAAAAAATGAGCCAAGGGTTTTGGACTATCGTTAGTATCATTATTATCGGACAGCTATTTATTACAGAGATTGCATATGAGTTCTTCAATGTGGAACCGATGCTTCATACGCTTGATTGGAAGTTCAACTCATCAGGAGCAATAGACCTACTGGTAATAATAGCAGCTTCATCGTTGGTTCTATGGGTGCGTGAAGTCTATATCCGAATAAAGCGATGAGTTTATATCAGGTCGCTTATTAGTCGTAAAAAGGGGGTTCGCTTGTTTTAAGCAAATCCCCTTTTTATGGCGGCTGTCTCGTCCTGAAAAAAGTTGACTTCTGAAAGAGTCAAAAGAAGATAAGATTTCAGAGTCTGTCGAGACAAAAGCGGCAAGCCATTTGCGATGAAGTCTTGCGACTTTATGTGGAAATAGATCTCAGATATGGAGAAATCGCAGAAGTAAAAGAAGTAAAAGGGATATAAGTTTGCACAATTGAATATATTGTGTGTAACTTTGCGTCAGAACTTCCAGAGATAACAATCATGAGAAAGAAAAGAACAGAAGCCGGCGAGGAAGATTACGACAAGCTGCGGGCGGAGGCGGAGCGGCTGCGCAAGGAGCTTCGAGAGCAGAAAATGCGGGCAGAGGCTCTTGATACGATGATCGATGTGGCAGAGGAAATGTTTGACATACCGATTAGGAGAAAAACTGACGATAAAAGGTGAAATGCCGGTATGTGCGGCATTCCTGTGTCTATGCGGGTTTGGTGTTGTGCATGCGGAATGGGAAAGTTTTGCTCGGCGGAGGGGGTGATTGCTGTTACGGAAAAAAGTTGTATTTTTGTGGGTGAATAAGAAAGGATGCGTCCGGGCGGTATACCGCTTCGGGACGTGGTTCTGTATGCTCGTCCCACGGGCATATAATCGGGGCACTCAGAACGGATGCGCTTCGGACGAACCTCAAGCGGAGGCACTCAGAACGGACGCTTCGGACGGAGGTCGAGAGATGAACCGCATCCTGATAATGAATGTTTTGATAATGAATGATTTGTCATCGAATAATATGAATAAGGATACTCACGATATAGATGCTCGGGGCAATGGCGCGCGCGGCGGAAATTCTGCCGCGGCTGAAACGGGCCGTGATGCGGTCAATGCCGAAGGTGCTCGCGGTGGCCGTGATGCTGATGGCCGTGGCGTGGTCAGTGCCGTGGCCGCTCGCGAGGGTGCGGCGGCTGAGGGCTCGGGCGAGGCTTTGCGCGAGGCTGTGGGCGGCGAGTATAAGTATGGCTTTGTGAGTGATATCGATACGGATATCATTCCGCAGGGCCTGAATGCGGATATCGTGCGCCTGATTTCGCAAAAGAAGGGCGAGCCGGACTGGCTGCTCGATTTCCGTCTGCGTGCATACGAGCATTGGCGGACGTTGACGCCGCCTAAGTGGGGGCATTTGCAGATGCCGGATATTGATTTTCAGGCGTTGAGCTATTACGCTGCGCCGCGTCGTAAGTCGGACGCGCCTAAGAGCCTGGAGGAAGTGGACCCGGCAATTTTGGATACGTTCAATCGGCTGGGCATCTCGCTGGACGAGCAGAAGGCGCTGTCGGGCATGGCCGTGGATGCGGTTATGGACAGCGTGTCGGTGAAGACAACGCATAAGGAGAAGTTGGCCGAGATGGGCATTATCTTCTGCTCGTTTTCGCAGGCTGTGCGCGATTATCCCGACTTGGTGCGGCGCTACCTGGGCAAGGTGGTGCCGTATACGGACAATTTCTATGCGGCGCTCAACAGCGCGGTGTTCTCCGACGGGTCGTTTGTGTATATTCCCAAGGGGGTGCGCTGTCCGATGGAGTTGTCTACGTACTTCCGTATCAATGCTGCGGGCACGGGCCAGTTTGAGCGTACGCTCATCGTGGCCGACGACGATGCGTATGTGAGTTACCTTGAGGGCTGTACGGCGCCTATGCGCGACGAAAATCAGTTGCACGCGGCTATCGTCGAGATTGTAGCCGAGGAGCGTGCCGAGGTCAAGTACTCGACGGTGCAAAACTGGTACGCGGGAGACCGCGAGGGCCGCGGCGGCGTGTACAACCTCGTGACCAAGCGCGGTTTGTGTCGCGGCGACCACTCGAAAATCTCGTGGACGCAGGTGGAGACCGGCAGCGCCATCACGTGGAAGTATCCCGGGTGCATCCTCAAGGGTGACGGCAGCGTGGGCGAGTTTTATAGCGTGGCCGTGACCAATAATTTCCAGCAGGCTGATACGGGCACCAAGATGATACATTTGGGGCGTGACACACGCTCGACCATCGTGAGCAAGGGCATCAGTGCCGGTCGCAGCCAAAATAGCTACCGAGGCCTGGTGCGCGTGGCTCCCGGAGCTGCCGGGGCGCGCAACTACACGCAATGCGACTCGCTGCTGCTTGGAGACAGATGCGGTGCGCACACTTTTCCCGACATAGATGTCGCCACCGATGACGCTGTGGTCGAGCACGAGGCCACGACGTCCAAAATCAGCGAGGAGCAGCTGTTTTACTGCAATCAGCGCGGCATCCCCACCGAGGAGGCTGTGGGACTGATAGTCAACGGCTATGCCAAAGAAGTTATGAATAAATTGCCGATGGAGTTTGCCGTGGAGGCACAGAAGTTGCTTTCCATCACCCTCGAAGGGTCTATCGGCTGAGAAATCGGATATACAGCATATACATATGAGCAACGATATATTATTACAAGTCAAGGGGCTACGAGCCTCTACGACCGAGGGTAAGGAAATTCTCAAGGGTATCGACCTGACCATCCGTCCGGGTGAGGTGCACGCCATCATGGGGCCCAACGGCTCGGGCAAGAGCACACTCAGCGGCGTACTGGCCGGCGATCCGCGTTTTGTGGTGACTGCCGGCACTGCCACTCTGGGCGATGCCGACCTGCTGGCGCTGTCGCCCGAGGATCGTAGTCACGAGGGGTTGTTTCTGTCCTTCCAGTACCCGGTGGAAATACCCGGGGTGAGCATGGTCAACTTTATGCGTGCGGCTGTCAATGCCAAGCGCCGTTACCAAGGCCTTGAGCCACTGGGCGCCGCAGACTTCCTGAAACTGATGCGCCAAAAGCGCTCCGTCGTCGAGTTGGACAATAAATTGGCCTCGCGCTCGGTGAACGAAGGCTTTTCCGGCGGCGAGAAAAAGCGCAACGAAATCTTCCAGATGGCAGTACTCGAGCCTCGGCTGAGCATTTTGGACGAGACGGACTCGGGCCTCGACATCGACGCCCTACGCATCGTTGCCTCCGGAGTCAATCGTCTGCGTACCGATCGCAACGCCACCATAGTGATTACGCACTACCAGCGCTTGTTGGACTACATCAAGCCTGACGTAGTACATATATTATATAAGGGACGTATCGTCTACACCGGCGGCCCCGAGTTGGCGCTCGAACTTGAGCAGCGCGGCTACGACTGGATCAAGGAACAAGTGGACGAAGTCCAATGAAAGGGCAGAGCATGAACGCCAATCCATTACAACAATACATCGATTTGGCCCGCGAGCACCGCGACCTTCTCGAGAGCGGCTCGCCGGCGGTGATGAACGCCCTGCGCGACCGTGCCGCCGAGGTATGTGCCTCGGTGGAGTTGCCTCGTGATGGCAGCCGGCCCTATCTGTATACCTCGCTGCGCCGGATGTTTGCGCCCGACTTAGGCGTCAATATTTCGCGCTTGCCCTTCAGTGCTACCGCTGCCGATGCTTTCCGTTGTCGTGTGCCCAATATCAGTACAGCCGTCGGCATCGTGGCCAATGATACTTTTGCAGACGATCAGCCCGGCTTATCCAACCTTGGCGCCGGTGTCACCGTGTGCAGCCTGCGCCGTGCCGCCACTCTGATGCCCGAAGTGCTGCAACGTCATTATGGCACCATTGTAGACATTGAAGACATGCGCAATGGCGATCGTGCCGCCGTGGCCCTGAACACACTTTTGGCACAGGACGGCATCCTTGTACATGTTGCACGCGGCGTACATGTCGATCGTACCATCCAGCTGGTGCAGGTGCTCAATGCCGCCGCACCGACCCTGGCTGTACGCCGTATGCTCATCGTCCTCGAAGCCGGCGCCGATGCATCGCTACTGTTGTGCGACCACACCGCCCCCGGCGCTGCCGCGTCTACCATCTCGCAGGTCACGGAGGTATACCTCGGCGAAGATGCTTCGCTGTCACTATATACGCTCGAGGAATCAGCCTCGGACACCTCGCGCCTATGTCGTACCGGAGTTTGTACCGGCCGTGGCGCACGCCTGTCCATGGCGCCGGTTACTCTGCTGTGCGGTACCAGCCGCAACAACATCGCCGTGTCCCTCGAAGGCGAGGGCGCCGAGTGCAACATCAACGGCATGGCCCTGGCCGATGGCTCTATGGTGGCCGACAACAATTCGGTGGTCTACCACAAGGCGCCGCGCTGCACCACCTTGCAAAATTTCCGCTACGTAGTCGATGACCAAGCCCGCGGCTCTTTCGAGGGCATGATACATGTAGCCAAGGGAGCGCATCACACCAACGGCGAACAAAACAATCGCAATGTTCTGCTGTCCGACGGTGCTCGTATGCACTCGCTGCCGCAGCTCGAAATATACTGTGACGACGTCAAATGCGGTCACGGCAGCGCCACCGGGCGCCTGGACGAGCGCCAGATGTTCTATATGCAAAGCCGCGGCATCCCCGCCGCCGAGGCGCGCACGATGCTTATCCAAGCATTTATGGCGGATATCTTGGACGCAATACGACTGGAGCCGCTGCGTCTGCGTCTGCAGATGCTTGTTGACAATCGCCTGCGTCGAGATGCCGCACCTTCGGGATGCGCCGACTGCAATATTTGTCCGCAATAATATATCACAAGCCAATGTCCGACACCAAATTAGACATCGAAAATATCCGCGGCCAATTTGCCATACTCAGCCGCAAGGTCAACAATCGTCCGCTTGTCTATCTGGACAATGCCGCCACTTCGCAGACCCCGGCACGCGTCCTCGACACTCTCAATGAGATGTATACCTGCCATCATGCCAACGTCCACCGCGGCGTCCATAGCATTTCGCAGGAGGCGACAGACCGTCTCGAGCACGTGCGCCATCGCGTAGCACTTCGACTTGGCGCCGCTTCGGATCAGGAAATCATCTTTACGCGCGGCACCACCGAGGCCGTCAATCTTGTGGCCGATACCTATTGCCGACTGCTCTCGCCCGGCGATGAAATCCTCGTGACGGTCATGGAGCATCACTCGGATATCGTTCCTTGGCAATTGGCGGCCCAACGTAACGGGTTGAAAGTCCGCGCCGCCGGCATCCGTCCGGATGGGGCGCTGGATCTCGACTCGGTGTCCGCTATCCTATCCGAGGGTCGCGTGCGCCTTGTCGCTGTCTGCCATGTCTCTAACGTCTTGGGTACGGTCAATTCCGTGCGCCGTATCGCCGATTTGGCACATGCCGCCGGTGCCGTCGTCCTGGTGGACGGGGCTCAGGCAGCCGCGCACATGCGCATAGACGTGGCCGCCCTCGGCGCTGATTTCTACGCCTTTTCGTCGCACAAAATGTACGGCCCCACCGGCGTCGGCGTCCTATACGGGCGACGCGAATTGCTGGATCGGATGCCGCCGTATCAGGGTGGCGGTGAGATGATTGCACACGTGGATATCGACCATACGACCTTTGCCGATTTGCCTTTCAAATTCGAGGCCGGAACGCCCGATTTTACCGCCGTGGCCGCCTTCGATGCTGCTTTCGACTTTATTGACAGCATCGGCATCGATGCAATGGCCGCCCACGAACATACGCTGCTTGACGAGGCCACACGCCTGATGCGTGACCGGCTACCCGGCGTGCGCATATTCGGCACAACGGCCGACAAAGAACCCGTGATATCGTTCCTCCTCGACGGCATACACCATTATGACACCGGAATGTTGCTGGACCAACTCGGTATAGCCGTTCGTACCGGACATCATTGCGCTCAGCCGCTGATGAGGGCACTCGGCATCGAAGGTTGTGTACGAGCCTCATTTGCAGTGTACAACACCTTGGACGAAGTGCACGCCTTTGTCGACGGCCTTGTTCGCGTCCAAAACATGATAAAGAATTAACACCCAAAGGCGATGTTTTGCCACGCCTAATTCAGCCACGTATGCACAAAACCATCCTCATAACACTCCTCACGCTGCTTTCGGCCATCCTGCCGGGATGTTCCGGACCGGACTCTTTCGAAGTCAAAGGCCACGTCAAAGGCGATGCAACCATCAATCTCAGAGCATTATACTACGTTGACGGGGCGCTCCAAAGCTCGATATTCCCGGCCGATCGAGGCTCGTTTGCCTTCAAGGGACGTGCGCCCGAGGGCGCCGTTGTCGAGATTTTGGACAACGATTACCGACTTCTCGGCCGCTTTTATGCCGAGAACGGCGACGAAATTGACGTGACCATAGACCCCAAATCGCCGGCAGCGATGAAAGTCGAGAAAGGCAACGAGGCCGCCATACGCTGGGCGCAATGGCTCAACGCCAATGCCAAGATTCTTGACGGTCGCAACAGTAAGGCTATCAACGCCTTGGTCGCAAAATACGTCAAGGCTCATCCGCAAGACATCGTCTCAACACTGATTGTCACCACCGTATATGACGCTTCGGCCGACCCGGAGGGAGCGTCTAAGTTGTTGTCTTCCATCGCGCCCGAGGCTCGTCCGACGGCGCTGACAGATGCCTTTGCCACGCTGCTGACGTATGCGGATACAAGCGCCGGCAAACGTCGCGTTTCTCCGTTGACGCTTATGGCTCAGGGTGATACGGTGACCACCTTCAGCCCGCGTAAACACAGACTTAGCCTTCTGGTATTCTCGGACGAAAACAGCGGACGCGCCGATAGTATCGTCCCGGCGCTGCGACGCCTTCGCAAGGCTCACACCGACAAAGCATTGGGCATAATAGATATTTCGCTGGATACCGACACCCTGGCATGGCAGAGCAGTACGCGCAACGATACCGCCACTTGGGATGCCGCATGGGGTACGGGAGGCATAGCTTCGGCAGCGCTGAGGCCGCTGGCCATACCCCGGCTTCCGTACTTCATCGTCACGGATAGTGTCGGCTCGCAGATTTATCGTGGCGCATCCATATCACAGGCGCTCAAGAAGATAGATAAATAGGCTGTAATCCGCTAATTATAATCTCCGTATGCTTGTCAAGATACACGGCGCTGCCATTCAAGGCATAGATGCCATAGGCGTGGACATAGAACTGACCGCTGTCCACAATCCATCGACCATCATTACTATCGTGGGCCTGCCGGACACTGCCGTCAAAGAGTCGGTGGACCGTGTGCGCTCGGCCATACGCGAAAGCGGATACGCCGTGCCTACCGGGATTACCACCATCAACCTCGCCCCGGCGGATGTCAAGAAGGAGGGTAGTGCATACGACCTGCCCATTGCTATTGCGCATCTTATAGCCAATGAGGTGATTTCGGCGCCCTCGGTGGACCGTTTTATGATTATGGGCGAGTTGTCGCTTGACGGCAGCGTCCGCCCCATACGCGGCGCCTTGTGTATGGCCATTCTGGCTCGTAACGCAGGTTTCGACGCCATTATCCTTCCGCGAGACAATGCGGCGGAGGCAGCCGTCGTCGACGGTATCGATGTCATCGGTGTCGAAAATCTCAAGCAGGTGGCCAATCTGCTATGCGGTGCGGCTGACATCGCCCCCACGCGCAGTGATGTGGACGCACTGTTTGCTACGACGGACAATGACAATGCTTTGGATTTCAGCGATGTGCGAGGCCAGGAAGAGGTCAAGAAAGCTTTGGAAATTGCGTGTACCGGCGGCCACAATATTCTGATGATAGGCTCGCCCGGCTCGGGCAAATCGATGATGGCCAAGCTGTTGCCTACGATTTTGCCGCCGTTGACCCTGGAAGAGGCGCTGGAAACCACGCGAATACACTCGGTTGCCGGGAAATTGCCCGGCGGAAGCCATCTGCTTACGCGTCGCCCGTTCCGTGCACCGCACCATACTATTTCGCCCGTCGCACTTGTGGGCGGCGGCGTCAATCCCATGCCCGGCGAGATTTCGCTGGCGCACAACGGGGTATTGTTTTTGGACGAGTTCCCTGAATTCAACCGTCAGGTATTGGAAGTGTTGCGACAGCCGCTCGAGGATGGCGACATCTGCGTCAGCCGCGCCAAATACTCGGTGACTTACCCGGCACGCTTTATGCTCGTGGCATCCATGAATCCCTGTCCGTGTGGCTATTACAATCATCCTACGCGTATGTGCACCTGCCCTCCCGGTGCTGTTTTGCGCTATAAAAATCGTATTTCGGGGCCGCTATTAGACCGTATAGACCTGCACGTACAGGTCCAGCCGGTGGACTTCAATACCCTCGCCGACAGCGCTCCGGCCGAAAGTAGCGCCGAGATTCGCGCGCGCGTCATTGCTGCCCGCGAAATCCAGCGCCGCCGTTTTTCCAATATCGAGGGCGTACACTGTAATGCGCAGATGAACAGCAATTTGATACGTCGATTCTGCGCCATAGACGACCGTGGCCGGGCAATACTCGAACGGGCGATACGTTTATACGGGTTTTCGGCAAGAGCCTACGACCGCATATTGCGCGTAGCTCGCACCATCGCCGACCTCGAGGGTCTTGATGCAATCGATGCGCGTCACATCGGACGTGCTTGCATGATGCGTTCTTTCGAACGCGAGGACTGGGGCGTGACCAACCTCAATCCCTCCAAACGTCAAAATTGACGTCTACCTTCATATTGTATAACGAGGGCGCCGGCTTCGTCGGCCCGCCCGGCTTTATCGCTAAAAAAGGTGTCGGCGCTTTATTTTTGAGTTGCAGGGCCGGAGTGTAATGGCTGAATTGATAAAATGCTATTTAATACGCTTGTATACTCGCGTCTGGCACTGCGGTTGGCTTTCTTTTTGTAATGACTGCATTTGTTTAATGGTTAAATTCCGTTAAAATTCAAGAAAAAAGGGTAGAAAGTTTTGCCGGTAACGGGAAAAGGCGTAACTTTGCATCCGCTTTCGGGAAC
>ERZ1026780.368-NODE-368-length-36760-cov-9.228361_pt1 | contig 36760 bp, 33 predicted proteins | sample MGYA00380126_ERZ1026780 | MGnify/ENA primary metagenome ERZ1026780 (study PRJEB33269, sample SAMEA4719762) | human gut metagenome | biome: human-associated habitat; feature: organic feature; material: feces | place: Cameroon | collected 2013-10 ... | reverse complement strand
GAAATCGGGATAAGCTCCCCCGGACTGCGCCCTTCATAGTAGCATGAGTATAGAAAAAATGTTATAATCCGAGTCAAATTCTCTTTAGGGGACTTGGATTATGAAGCATCTTGTTTGTGTGGCGGTCTGTGCCCTGGCGGCTGGGTTTGTGCGGGCCGATGCGTACGTGGCGATTGAACAGTCCGTCGCCGCCTCCGACGCGGCGCTCGACGCGGCGCAGACGGCGCTGACGGATGCCTGTGTCGTGACGGACTACGCGCACCTGGTGACGCGCGTCAACGGCACGAACGTGTGGACGGCGGCGCTGCAGGCCGCCGTCGCCGCGCACGAGATCGTGCGCATCCCCGCGTCGGAGCGGCCCTACTACGTCGATGCGACCGTGCGGGTGCCGTCGAACCGCCGCATCGAGGCGACGGGCGCGACGGTGGCGCTGCTGCCGGGCACGCGCGTCCTGATGTTGCGCAACGAGCATGCGCCGGACGGGACGCTCGCGCCGATTCCGCCCGGCTCCCGCGACCGCAACATCGCGGTGGTCGGCGGCCGCTGGGGGGACTGGATGCGCGCGCGGCGCGGCTACGGCGTCACGGGGCGCTTCGACCTCGGCCCCCGGAAGGTCGGCGCCCACTACGGGGTTTCCACGCTGTTCTATTTCGGCAACTGCGACGCGGTGACGGTGCGGGGCGCGACGTTCGTCCACACGAGCGGCTTCGCCGTGCAGGCGGGCGACGGCGTGGGCCACCGCTACGAGCGCATCCGCTTCGAGGCGTGCCATGCGGACGGGCTGCACCTGAACGGGAACCTCTCCGAGGTCCATGTGCGCGACGTGCGCGGCGGCGTGGGCGACGACCTCGTCGCGCTGAACGCCTACGACTGGCTCAACTCGTCCATCAACTTCGGCCCGCAGCGGAACATCCTCTGCGAGGACCTGGAGCTCGTGGGCGGCGGCTACCCCGCCATCCGCATCCAGCCGGCGAAGTACAGGTATGCGGACGGCGCGGTCGTCGACTGCGCCGTCTCCAACGTCATTTTCCGCCGCGTGAAGGGCATCACGACCTTCAAGATGTATCTGCAGACGCCGCGCTACCGGATCGGCACGGAGCCGGAGTGGGCGGCGGTCGGCACCGGGGGCAACCTCTTCTTCGAGGACATCGAGATCGACCTCGCGCGCCCGATCGACTGCATGGGGCAGTACCGCGACTCGGAGCCGGTGCGCGGGCACTTCGGGGCCTTCGAGTTCGGCGCGGACCTGTCGTCCGTCCACTTCAGGAACATCGACATCACGTTCCACCTCGACCGCTTCCCGCTTTCGCACCTCGCGGTGGTGGGCCCGAAGTCCTGCTTCTTTCCGGGGAAGGACGGCGAGGCGGGCATGGAGATCTTCGACCCCTACGTCTCCTGCCGCGTCGGCGAGGTGACGGTCGAGGGGCTGAAGGTGCGCGGCGCCGCGCCGCAAGAGCTTGTGCGTGCGACCGCGTTCGACGACGTCAACCGCGACGGCCGTTCGTCCGGCCGGGGCGTGATCGACCGGCTGCGGATCGTGCGGGACTGAGGTTCAGGGAAAGGAGGCGAAGATGGAATTCAAGGTGAGCGCCCTCTGCAAGGGGTGCGGTGCATGCGTGCGGGACTGCGGATTCGGCGTTCTCGCGATGAAGGACGGCCGGCCCGTTGTGCGCGAGGGGCGGGAGGAACAGTGCATGAACTGCCAGCACTGCCTGGCGGTCTGCCCCGAGGGCGCGGTGACGATCAACGGCGTGGACGCGGATGCCTGCACGCCGCTTGCGCAGATGCCGATTCCCCCGCCGAACGAGCTGGCGAATCTGCTGCGGTCGCGCCGGTCGATCCGGCAGTTCGTGAAGGCGGACATCCCGCGCGGCGAGATCGCGGAGCTGCTGGAAACGCTCAAGTACGTGCCGACCGGGTGCAACGTGCGCCACCTCACGTTCCGCGTCGTGGAGGGGGCCGCGAAGATGGCGCAGCTGCGCCAGGCGATGATGGAGATGCTGGCGGCGCACCTTGAGGAGCTTCCCGAGAGTCTGCGGAAGATCGTCGTCGGCTGGCAGAAGCACCCCGATGTGGACGTCTTCTTCCGGGGCGCACCACACGTCCTGGTCGTCTTCGGCGACCCGAAGGCCGTCACGCCGCAGGTGGACTGCGATGCGGCATGCGCCTACTTCGACCTGCTCGCGCAGGCGAACGGCATCGGCACGACGTGGTTCGGCTTCCTCACGCACATCGTCGGGGCCGTGCCCGAGGTCGCCGGCCTCTTCGGCATCCCGCGCGGCGCGCCGTTCCACGCGATGCTCTTCGGCGAGCCCGCCGTGGACTATGCGCGGTGCGTGAACCGGTCCAACGGCGCGAAGATCGAATGGGCGTGAGGGGAGACATGCGGCGGAACTGGAAATCGCCCTTGCCGTTTGGTAATAAATAAGGTACACTTGTCGGCGGTTCGTGGATTCCTCGAACGAGTTTCCAGCCATGTCCGCCACCGACAGAGTCCTTTCTCAGTTCCTCCGGGCCGTCCTCCTACAGATGAAGGCGCTGGGGCTGAACCAGACGACGCTTGCGCGCCGCCTGAACGTGTCGCGCCCCTACGTGACGAAGGTGCTCCACGGCGACGTCAACATCACCTTCGGCGCCGCGTGGCGGCTTGCGAAGGCGCTGGAAATGGATTTCGTTCCACAGCTGGTCAAGGTGCGGAGGCCTGTGCCCCAACCGGCCGAACCACTCCCGACGGCGGAGGGCGCCTAGCCGTTCCGCCGTCCAACGGACAGACAAGCATGCGCCCCGTGACGCAGATCGAAACTTCCGGTGAGGTACTTCGTGCATACCCCACGGGCGCGGAGCGTTGCCAAGAAAAGGAGGGTCGTCCAGACTATGTCACGTAAGGGAATCATCCTGGCCGGGGGCGCGGGGACGCGCCTCCATCCGCTCACGCGCGTCGTATCGAAGCAGCTTCTGCCGGTCTACGACAAGCCGATGGTCTTCTATCCGCTCTCGACGCTCATGCTCGCCGACATCCGCGAGGTGCTCATCATCTCGACGCCGGCGGATCTGCCGAACTTCGAGCGACTGCTGGGCGACGGCTCGGCGCTCGGTATGAAGTTCTCCTACAAGGTCCAGGAAACGCCCAACGGCCTTGCCCAGGCGTTTGTGCTTGGCCGCTCGTTCATCGGCGACGACGATGTGTGCCTCGTCCTGGGCGACAACATCTTCTACGGGGCGACCTTGCCGGAACTGCTGCGCGCGGCGAGCGCGTCGAAGGAGGCCGTGGTCTTCGGCTATCGCGTCAACGAGCCCGAGCGCTACGGCGTCGCGGCGTTCGACGCCGACGGAAAGGTCGTTTCGCTGGAGGAGAAGCCGGCGAAGCCGAAGTCGAACTGGGCGGTGGTCGGGCTCTACTTCTATCCGAACGACGTCGTCGACTATGCGGCGGACCTGAAGCCGTCGGCGCGCGGCGAGTACGAGATCACGGACCTCAACCGCGTCTACCTGGAGCAGAACCGCCTGACGCTGAAGATGATGTCGCGCGGCTACGCCTGGCTCGACACAGGCACGCACCAGTCGCTTGCCGACGCGACGAATTTCGTCCGCGCGCTCACCGAGCGCCAGGGCCTTCAGATCGCCTGCATCGAGGAAGTCGCGTGGCGCAAGGGGTGGATCGACGATGGGCAGTTGTCCCGCCTGGCGGAGGGGTACGGAACGTCCTCCTACGGGCTGTATCTCAAGGACCTGGCGAAGGCGTCGGGGGAGGCCGTCCGGTGACCGTCCTGCTGACAGGCGGAAGGGGCATGCTGGGGCGGACTATCTCGCGCATCTTGCAGGGCCAGGCGACGCGGGACGGGGGCGTCTTCAGGATCGTCCCCACGGATCTTCCCGAGGCGGACGTCACGGACGAGGACGCCATTGACGCCGTGCTTGCCGCCGCGCGGCCCGACGCGGTGATCCACTGCGCGGCCGCAACGGCGGTTGACGCCTGCGAGGCGTCGCCCGAACGCGCCTACCGGCTCAATGCGCGCGGCTCGGCCAATGTGGCGGCGGCGTGCCACCGCCAGGGGGTGCGCCTCATCGCGATCTCGACCGACTATGTGTTCGCGGGGGATGCGGCGCGGGCCTATACGGAGTTCGACGCGGCAAACGGCGGGCGGACGGTCTACGGACAGTCCAAGTTCGCGGGCGAGGAGCTGGTTCGGCGGCTGTGCCCGAACCACTGCATCTGCCGCGTCAGCTGGCTCTATGGCTTTGGCGGGCCGAGCTTCGTCCACACGATGCTGAAGCTGGCGGACGGCACGCGCCCGACGCTCAAGGTCGTCGACGACCAGCGGGGCAATCCGACGAGCGCGGTCGCCGTCGCGCGCGCGCTGGGCGAACTTCTCCAGCGCCCGCGCCTCTGCGGCACGTTTCACATGACATGCGAAGGAGAGGCGAGCTGGGCGGAGTTCGCGCGCGAGATCTTCCGCCTTGCGGGCAGGGACCAGAGGATTGAGCCATGCTCGACGGAGGCGTTCCCGCGCCCCGCGCCGCGCCCGAAGAACTCCTGCCTGGAGAAGATGGGTCTGCGCCTCGCCGCGCTTCCGCCCATGCCCGCCTGGCAGGACGCGCTGCGCGAGTTTCTGGACCTGGAGTTTTCGGAGGGCGGCCATGCACGTCAGTGATGCCGCCGTCAGTCGCGTGTCGCCAGACGGACGGTGCGATGATGTGCTATAATGCGCGCATGAAGCCAATCGCCACCAACATCGCCGACTTCGAGACCCTGCGCAAGGAGGGCCTGCTCTACGTTGACAAGACGGCGCACCTGCATCGGCTCATCACGAAGCCGGGCAGCACGTTCTTCTTCTGCGCGCGTCCGCGCCGGTTCGGCAAGTCCCTGAGCGTGACGACGCTGAAGTCGATCTTCCTCGGCCACCGGGAGTTCTTCGACGGCCTCGCGATCGCGAAGACCGACTACGACTGGAAGCCCCATGCCGTCATCCACTTCAACTGGGGCGGGGTGGATGTCTCCAGCATCGAGACGTTCGAGGAGACGTTCACGGACGCGGTGCGGGACGCGCTCGTGGCGAGCGGCTATGACTATGACGCGGACAGCCGGCCCTCGTCCAACCTCGCGCGGGCCATCGACTTCTTCTACCGGCGCGACGGCGTGGGGCCGGCGATCCTGATCGACGAGTACGACGATCCGGTGGCGAAGGCGCTTGCGGACGTGGACCTCGCCGAGAGGATCCGAACGCGCCTTTCGGCGATCTACGCGCAGTTCAAGGACAACTCGGGGAAGATCCGCTTCCTCTACATCACGGGCGTGTCGAAGTTCACGAAGCTCTCGGTCTTCTCGACGCTCTCCAGCCTCAACGATATCTCCTTCGAGGCCGACTACGCCGCGCTCTACGGCTACACGGAGGAGGAGCTGTCCGAGAACTTCGAGGGGCACCTGCACGCCAAGGCGGAACGGATGGGGCTGACGTATGAGGCGTTCCGCGCCGAGCTGAAGCGCTGGTTCAACGGCTACCGCTTCGCGGACGAGAACCCGGTCACGGTTTACAACCCCGTCTCGATTGCGCTGACGCTTGTCTCCACGTCCGCGCGGTTCAAGCCGACATGGACGTCGACGGGGCGCGCCTCGACGCTGATGAACTACATCCGGCGCGAGGGGGCGCTTTCCATCGACCCCGACCGCGAGACCTTCGCCGGCGAGGCGGATTTCGACGTCGCCGACCTCGCGCACATCCAGCCGGTCGGGCTCCTCTACCAGACGGGCTACCTCACGATCGCGGACTACTCCTACGGGCTCTACACGCTCCGCGTGCCGGACGAGGAGGTGCGGCAGGATCTCGCCGCGCTCCTTGCGGGGGCCTACGCGGGGAAGGACGCGCAGTGGTCGGCCTCGCTCGGCGTCAAGCTGCGCGCGAGCCAGTTCGATGCGTTCTTCGACGGCCTCAAGTCCCTCTACGCACAGCTGCCCTATGGTTCGCACGAGGGTTTCGAGCGGAAGAACGAGTTCTCCTACACGCGGCCCCTCTGCATGCTGCTCGCCGCGCAGGGCTTTCGGTACGACCCCGAAGTCACGCAGACGGCAGGCCGCGGCGACCTCGTCGCGACGCACCCGTGCGGCGTCTACATTTTCGAGCTGAAGGTCGACGCGACGGCGGCGGACGCGCTCGCCCAGATCCGCGAGAAGGGCTATGCCGAGCCGTATCGTGCGCGCGGGTTGCCCATCATCGCCATCGGCCTCGCGTTTGACTCCAAGACGCGCCAGCTCGTCGACGCGGCCGTGGAGAGGATCCAGTAGGGCGTGCGCATCCGAGACGCGGACACGCTGAACCGGCTGGACGTCATCGCGGTCAACGACGGGTCGAAAGACTGTACGAGCGAGATGGCGCACGGATTCGAGGCGAAGTGTCCGGGCGTCTCCGCGTCATCGGCAAGGCGAACGGGAACTGCGGCAGCTGCATCAACGCGGCGTGGCCGATGGCGGACATGGTAATAAACGACTGGATTGTGATGGTGCGGCAATCTGCGGCGTGGCTCTCGGTTGAATTTGAATTGTATCTGGTCAAGGGATTCCAGGGGCTCAAGGCGGCGAGCAGGCACAATTGGGATGGTCGGTAAAGCGCGAGCTTGCGAAAATCAATTATCGTATCCACACGGACGCGATTCAGCAGCACCTCATCCCTGCGGTGGTTACGCGCGCCCAGATGAGCATCATCTACGCGAACGAGGCGGACGTGCTGAACGTTGCGCTTTTCGGGCAGACGCATCAGCAATGGCAACTCGCGCATCCAGACCTCAAAGGCAATCAGCGAGACTATGCCGACATCAATCACCTGATCTGCATGCCGAACATGGAAAACCTCAACGCCGTAATGATCCAAGATGGCATACCACAGCCTGAGCGACTGAGGCGGCTCAACGAAATCGCCATCCATCAGATGCGTGTCCTTTCGTCGAGTGGCGGAAGGAACTTGTTGCAGTAACTTTACTATGTGTCCACGAACGTGGAGAATTCGGATGAAGGAGGCTGGGCGTCTCGCAGACTGAACGCGCTGCGCGGATGAAAACCTCGCGTCCCACTGTCAGCAAGGCGCAGCGCCGATGGAAATGACTTTCTTGTCTCTGCTTGTCTTCAAGAAAATGACTAATAAGTGATACGATGCGGCAACATCATGCGTACAATGGGATTGGCTTGGGCAGATGTCGCGAAAGAAGATTGCAGAATGGCTTTGTTATGAAAGAGACGCTTTCAATTGAAAAGTTGGATTCTTTCACTGCGGTATGCGTGGCGAACTTCCAAGTTATCAACATTTTCCTGCAATGGGGTCAGGTACGCCGAGCAAAACTCGGCTGAACTAAATGAATGAAAGGAATCATTACTGTAAAGAAGTCGACGTACAGTTAGGAAGGCGGGGCGTGCAGAGGGCGACCGATGTGCGCGAGTCTCGCCGGACAAACGGATAAGCGATAATGCAAATGAATCTCCTTCGTAAAGTCTCGTTACCAAAGTTCCGCGTGGCCAGTGTTCTGACATCATGAAGCCAACAGGAGACTATCGAATCGACTTGGGTAGTTGAAACGCGGCGGGACATAGGAGGATCGCGTGTTCGGAAAGTTCAGTCAGGAACTTGGGAGGCCTCGCGGGAATGCACCGAAGAGCGGAGCTCGAAGGGAACCTTCGGCGCAAGCCGAACCCGAAGGGCGCGCAAGCGGGTGCGCGAAAGCGAAACGAGGAGTCGGATGAGGCCATAGTAGCAGAGAAGCGGGGTAATGCCTGTGGAGCGAAGGGCCTCTGCGTGTAAAAGGGACGATGCAAATCAAATGGCGAGAACAATAATGTCGAAAGACTACAATAGGGGACAATCCGCTATGTGGCGGCGCGTCGGAAACCGCTCGTCCATATGGAGGAGCATCCATCGGAATCAATGTGAAACGGAGCCGAGGGGCGAAGGGGAGCGAAACTGATGAAACCAGTCCCACACGGAGAGCCGTATGCGGGAAAACTGCACGTACGGTTCGATGAGGGGGCGGGCGTATCCTGCGGGGGCGCTCCGCACTACTCTACACCCCATAGTATTTCACAGTATTCCAAGGAGGCCAAATGAAAAGAACAGCATTCATCATTGGTGGAGATTACCGACAGAAACTTAAAGGCGTGGAAGCGGACGTAGCTGCATGGAAGCAGTTTTTAATGTCCTCTCTGGGGGGATGTTGGAAAGAGGATGAGGTCGTTGATCTTTCCGGTAAAGACAAACCATCTGTTCTAACTGAGATTTCAAAGGCAAAAGATGACTTTTATTCTATGATTTTGTTTTCGGGGCATGGAGATGTTGTCAAGGATCGCTTGGGTCTTCCCCGTACACATATATATCTGAATGATTATGAGACGATTTCTGAGTTGGAGATGAATCCCAAGAATCCCAGGGTGACAATGATTTTTGATTGTTGTCGCAGGGAGAGAAAGATCATTGGCGAATCACTGGAGAAATTTGCGGTAGATGATTTCTTACTTAATGGGGCTGATACACGACAATCATATGAGGCGGCCATTGCGGAATGCGAGATAGGCTGTGTCAAGGTATATGCGGCAGCGCTTGGCCAGCAGGCTGCTGATGAAGACTCGTTCACAAGAACAATGCTTGCTTGCGCTAAAGAGTATTATATTAGAGGTATGCCGTCGAATGTTTTAACTGTGAAAGATGCGGTTGAACTGGCTAATGCTGAACTTACCCCTCAACAGACGCCTGTTTATAATGGGGGCAGAAGATTACATCACTTCCCGTTTGCCGTTCACCCTTTGATTGGATAAGACAATGAAAGCGCCTTCAGAAGAAGTTAGATTGTACCGGCAGGAAATTGCTGCATCGGTTAAGAATCATTGGAAAGACGATCCGATTGAATTATCATTGTTGATTCGGGAGAAGTGGGATGAGGAGATTGCGGAAGGGAAGAAGCTGGACAGTTATAACTATGTGATATTTATCGATATTGAGGGTGATATCGACTGGCTCTACAAAGGATATGGGAAAAAAGAGTCGATGTCGGAAAAGAGCGCGATTGTAATGTCGCGTGCTATGTCGATTGAAGGCTTGCCGTGCAACGGACTTGACGAAGAAAATCGAGAATGTTTTAAGAAGATGATTGGTGAGGCGATGGCCTTAGCAATTGATGAAAACGTCAAAGACGCGCTGGTGTTATTGAAACGGGCGAAGTGTTATTATCAAGATCGAATCGTTGAGAAATCTCGCACGTGGTCTTATTGGTTCACGTCTCTGGTTGGCTTGGTAATGGGGATATTTATTGGATTGGGTATTTATATGTTTGGTGATGGGATAAGTTGCATCAAGTGGTCTTTTATGTATGGGCTGCTTGGTTCGATTGTAGCTAATGTTCGTCGGACGAATTTGAATTTAACTGATAGTAATGCGGGGAAATGGCTGCATTTTTGGAATACATTCGGACATTTAATATCTGGGATTGTGTTTGGTTATGCTGGAGTCCTTTTGTCTTTGTCGCCATTGTGCCCTGGGGTGCTTAAGAATGTTGGAAATAGTTTTGAGGGCATGGCAATTATAGCATTTGCTTCGGGATTATTTGAAACATTTATCCCGACAACTCTTTCAAACTGTTTAACAACTCAGCTACAAGAATCGGAGGTGTGTGCATGAATAGGTGTGCCATAATAATTGAATCAAGTCATGTAGCCAATCAGGACGATCTTCCAGGGGCGCGGTTAGACGCGCAGAACTGGAAGGATTTTCTGGAAAGTGAACTTGGCGGAGCCTGGGAAAATAACGAGATTCACTTGCTTCCTCATCCTGACATAGAAGAAGTTCAGGCATATATACGGACATACCGAAACGATTATGTCTTTTTGGCGTTTTCAGGGCATGGCTGTGAGGTCGGCGGACACATTTATTGTTGTCTAAATGATACTGAGCAACATGTCGATTCCGAATCTATGACGCCTTTAATTGGTACAGCTGTTTTTGATTGTTGCCGTGGTAAGCCCGATAGTGATGATGGACGAATGGTCGTTGCCGCAATGGATTCGCGAGGTTCCGAGTTGGTCAATGAATCATTTGCTATTAATAAAAGGCAATGGCAAAAGTTGCTTCGTCGACAGGCGATTAGAAATACATTCCTAAATAATATTCGTGTGCGAGGATCCAGTAATTCTGTCCGAATGTATGCTTGTGCAAAGGGGCAAGGAGCTGAAGAATCTCCAGAGGCTGGCGGGTTGTACACATCGCTTCTTATTGATGGTGCAAAAGAGCGCAAGAAAAGTTTCTTGCCAGGATATATGAGTAATGTGTATACGACTCGTGATGCTCATGTGTATGCTGAAAGGGAAATGTTAATATTAGCGCCCCAACAGACACCACAGTATTATCCGAATGATTTAGTATATCCGTTTGCTATTCTTGGTTAAGCGACACACTGGCACCACTATGAGAAGACTCTTGTAATTGCTGGGGGCGGCGTGAGGGCGGCGGGAACGAAGGAATTGCTGGTGGGTGCTGGCGGCGGAGAAAAGTGAGTTTGGATTGTGTGGCGTGGTTGGTGGGATGACGGTGATTGTGATGTTGGGTTATACAATGAGGTTGTTGCGTGGTGGGATTGCCGCGGTGGGAATTGTGCCAATGATGAAGGGGGCGTGAATATGACAGAGTATGAAAAAAGAATTAGTTCACGTAGTTTATTCAGGTATTGGATTGGGCTTGTTGCTAGAATTTCCCCTTGGCTCAAAACGCAGTGGAAGTTGCACAAGATGCGAAAGGCCGGTGCGAAAATCGGTTGCCATGTTGGGATTGCCTTAAATCTAATGCCGCCTGCATCAAAGAACCTGGTTGTGGGTGATCATGTTTCAATTCATAGCGATAGAATTGATGTTAGGGCGCCTCTGAAAATCGGCAACTATGTGATTATCGGTGATTCGGCATCAATAATTACTTGCTCGCATGATATAGACAGTCCCGAATGGACATTTAAGCCATATGGGTTGGAGATTGAAGAATATGTTTGGATAGCAACGCGCGCGATGATTTTGCCTTCTTGCAGAAGAATCGGTCGAGGTGCCGTTATAGGTGCAGGTGCAGTAGTTGTGAAAGATGTCCCCCCAATGGCGGTTGTTTCTGGTAATCCTGCTAAGATTCTTCGTTATCGTAAATGTGTACATGAAAACCTATTGCCAGAGGTCTTGCTGGGGGGGGGGCTTGTGAGTTATATTATGGCGCGTCGTTCTCAAGGTGATTGACTTTTTGAGATAATGAAGCTAACTGAGAATCGGCGCATTATTCTGAACATGCTTGCCACCTATGGGAGAACTCTTGTAGGAGTGGCTTGCGGCATCTTTTCTACTCGCTGGGTGCTGATGGCGCTCGGGCATGAAGACTTCGGTTTATTTGGGGTTGTTGGAAGTCTTGCTATATTTGTTACATTTCTTAACACGCAGTTCAGCGGAGCTTTAAGTCGCTTTTATGCATTCGCTATCGGTCGGGCACGGATATCTAAAAGTGAGGAAGCTGGGCTTGAAGAGAGCAGAAGCTGGTTCTCGATAGGAGTGTTAATCCATACTGTGTTGCCAGTTTTGCTTGTGGCTGTTGGATATCCGATTGGCGCGAAAGCGATTATGAGTGGATGGTTTACTATAGCGGCCGAGAAGATAGATGTATGTATTTGGCTTTGGCGCTTTGTCATGGTTTCGTCCTTTGTTGCGATGGTTAATGTTCCTTTTCAGGCCATGTATACGGCGAAGCAGTACATAGCGGAACTGACGATTTACAGCTTTGTCCAAGTTTTGGTAAAGACAGCATTCGTTTACTACATGACAACAGTCTCACGTGATTGGCTTTTGGATTATGGCTTGGCTATTTGCATTATTGCCGTTGTGCCGCAACTCCTGATATGTGTGCGTGCTATTCAGGTTTTCCCTGAGTGTCGTTTCCGATTGGTGGCGTGCAGGCGGTTGGGAAATGTGAAAAAGCTTGCTTTCTATGCTTGGTGGCAGACTTTTTGCGGTGTTGGCTATCTTGCACGTCATCAGTGCATGGAGGTCATCGTAAACAAAATCTTCGGCCCGAAGGCCAATGCGGCTTATACTGTTGGCGCTACTGTTGGTGGGGAGGCTGCGGCGCTTACAGGAGCACTAAATGGCGCTTTTGGCCCAGCTGTGACAACTGCATATGGAGCGGGTGATATCGATAGGGCGAGGACGTTTGCTTTTCGTGCTTGCAAGTTTGGAACGCTTTTGACGTTGCTGTTTGCCATACCGATGGCCTTGGAAATCTCGGAAGTTCTACGTCTCTGGCTCAAGGATCCTCCAGCGTGCGTGGAGGGGCTGTGTCTTTGCTGGCTTGCGGTTGTTATTGTAGAGAAGTTCACGCTTGGGCAGATTCAGTTGGTGAATGCGAGTGGAAATGTTGCGAAGTTTTATTTGTTTAGAGGCTTGGGCTGTCTTACGGCTATCCCATTTTCCATTGTCGCTGCGTTGGCTTGGCGCAACGTTTATGCGATCGGGTTGGCATTATTGTTGACGACCATGCTTGTCTGTCTTTCGGACGCGATTGTTGCGAGTGTGAAAGTTGATATGAGCTTTCGGAATTGGGTGACTCGCGTAATTATTCCACTATTGCTTGTAGCGATTGTAAGCGGCATTGTCGCTTCCACTCCTCGGTTAATTATGAGCGAGTCTTTCTGCCGAGTGCTCCTTACGACTTTTGTTTTTCTTGCTGCGTTGTTACCTCTGTCTTGGTTTCTTCTTTTTGATGATGAAGAGAAGGTGTTCGTAAGAAGCAGGTTGTTGAATTTGTTGCATAGGTTGGTAAGAGTTCGGGCATCATGAAGCGAATATGCGAGAAGCTACGTTGCGTGGGCTGCGGAGTGTGCGAGACTGTTTGCAGCTTCGGTGCCGTGACGATGCGCGCGGATGCCAATGGGTTCTTATATCCAAGAGTCGATGCTGGAAAATGTAAGAACTGTGGCCAATGTTTTAGACGATGCCCTATTAACAATGATTTGACTAAGAACCGCGTGTCTAAAGCTAAGTATTATGGGGGGCGATCCAGTAGCCTTGCAGAAGTTAGATCTTCAACTTCTGGTGGTGTGGCGAGTGTGCTTGCGAGAACGGTTCTTCGGAGTGGAGGAGTTGTGTTCGGTGCTGCATATGATCCGCTCCCCATTGTTCGGCATGTTGGGATTGAAGATGAGTCTGAGATCGCTCGACTGAAGGGCTCTAAATATGTTGAAAGCGATATTCAGATGGCATTAAAAGGTGTCAAGTCAGCTCTGTCCGCAAATCGCCGAGTTCTGTTTGTGGGGTTACCTTGCCATGTTGCTGCAGTCCGCTCCTTCATTGGGAATGATCCAGAGAATCTGACAACGATAGACCTTGTGTGCCATGGGAAGCCGCCGCAAAAACTGTTTTCTTGGTGGATAAGTCAACTTGAGACGAGCCGAGGGAGCAAAATCACAGAGTATCATTTTCGCGAGAAGAGTGATTGCAGTTGGAATGATTCGCGGACATACCTTCACTATTGTGCCTTTGCTGACGGCAGGGAAGTTCGATTGACAACTAACGAGAATTGGTATGGTCGTTATTTTCTTGGGAGTGCGTCGTTTCGTGAGTCTTGTTATCGGTGTCAGTATGCCAGATTGCCGCGAGTGGGGGATATTACATTGGCGGATTTTTGGGGCGTAGAGAAAGATTGTCGCTTTTCTAATATGATTAAGGATGGCGTTTCCTTGGTTAGTGTACAAAGTGAGAAGGGTATGCGTCTCTTGGATGAAGCGATGCAATATCTTGATGTTGTTGACGTGACAAGCACCTTTGCGTTGGAGTCAAATGGCTGTTTATTGCATCCAAGCAAGCGGACGGTTTACAGAAGATTCGTATATACATACATTTATTGCCCCGTCACTATTGCGAGAATATGCGATCGTTTCCTGTTTGGATTAGGTTCAATTGCAAAGCGAATTATGGGGATGGTGCGAAAGGAACATTAATAGTGAGAATCGTTCTAGTATCACCTTTTAATATTGCCAATTATGGGGCGATGCTTCAGGGATGGGCACTTCGGACTGTCCTAGAACGCATGGGGCATAATGTAAGGCACCTTAATGTGCCTTGGATGTGGCATGGTGTGAGAAATTGGTGGGGAATTGTTCGAAGTAGATCAATTACAAGCATGATTGAGAAGGTTAAGATCAACAGGATGATGAGGTTGTCATATAAGACTATGGGCAATCCTCCTATGACAAGAGCATATAAGTCAATTTCGGAACTTAGAAGGTTTCCGCCGTCAGCAGATTGCTATATAGCAGGGAGTGATCAGATATGGGCTATGTATCATTTGCGGAATCGGGAGAATGCCGCTGTTGTTATGCTGGATTTTGGCAGTGATTCTGTGTCGCGAATTGCTTATGCTCCTAGTATTGGCAAGGCAAAATGGACAAATGATGAGATATCTTTCGCTCGTCAGTTCAAATCTCGGCTAAGCTTGTTTAAGGCGCTGTCTTCAAGAGAGGGAAGTGGATGCCGTTTGGTGTCTGCTATTTCGGATCGTTTCTGTTCCTGGGTTCCTGATCCGACGCTGCTGATAGAGCGCGATGACTATTTAAATCTGGTGAAACTTGCGTCGGAAGATGTGGGATCTGGCAATCATATATTCACGTATTCACTTGGTTTCGAAGCCCCTCATCGCCGTGTCATGATTGATAATGTTATAGATGTCATAAAGCGTAATGATGCAATAGCGAAGGAAGTCCATCGATTGCGTGCCCCAGCGCCTCTCGGTGACTGGCTTTTGAAATTGATAACCGCACGGTTTGTTGTGACAAATTCTTTCCATGGACTGTGTTTCTCGCTGATATTTCATCGCCCGTTTGTCATGGTTGGGTTTGATGGTGAAGATGGATGGCGTAATGAGCGGGTGGTGGATCTTCTTGGGCGGTTGGGCTTGTCGTATCGGTTCGTTGCAAGCTATAACGAGGCGACGGTGATGAGTATTGTCGCAAAAAATATAGACTGGATTTCCGTTGGTCAGTTGATCTGTGAAAGTCGGCAGGTGGGTATGGACTATATCAGGAGAAATGTCAGCTAAGACACATATGGAAATCATATTGTCAGAAATAATATTCGATAGTCATCACTTGTTGAGATATGGGTGCTGATGTATGCCAACTGGTAGGGCGCTGATTGAACATGGTAAGCGACTGCGTGACATGCTTTTGGAGCAAAATTAGCAAAATGATTGGGTACGGAACGATATGATCAACAGTATCTATAAGAATAATGCCGATTCAATTCGGTCGGCCGTGTGGCTTTTCTTGGCGGGGCTTTTCTCGATGACGCGAATCAATCTTGGAGGAAGCATTGCTATATCAGAAATCGCAATGATTGCGTTAGCGCCTATTTTGTTGTTGAAGAATTATTTATACATGAAGAAGGATAAATGTTTGTTGTTGATTTGGCTTTCAATAACATGGTTAATCGGAGCAGTTTTTGCCGACTGGCGAAATGGAACGTATATTAGCTTTGCGCTAAAGGGGGCCGCGACTCCCATAGTTATGGGAAGTGCTATAATCTTTATGTATGCGCATTTGAAGAAAGATGTCCGCAATATTAAATGGTTTATCTTAGGAGTTTCTTTGTCATACGCGCTATCGACATTTGTCTTCCAGCGAGCGGCATCATTAGGTCTAGAGGAGTATTCGCGTGAAGCCCTTGAGCGAACAATAGACTATAAGTTGTATTGGCTGAATTTAGTAGGCCAGTTTGCTATGCTCCCCGTAAAAGGATGGTATATGTCTACGCCATTAGTGTACAGTGTGTTCGCGCCAATTGGAATGGCTGGTTTTTCGCTGTTTACTGGTGTGCGTTCTCAATTGTTGACTTTTTCTATGTCGGCCTTGATTATTCTTATGGGGCGGAAATCCTATAAAACTATGCTTCGTATAAAACGGCATTTGATTCTTGCGGTAGTGTTGCTAGGTGTTTTGGGGTTGTGTGTGAAGAATTTATACCGTTATGCAGCGGTTTCTGGCATGATTGGTGAAAGTGAACGCGACAAATACGAACGACAGTCGCAAGGATCCGATTCTGCACTCAAACTGCTTATGGCTGGCCGAGTTGAGTTCTTTGTTGGGCTATTCGCCATCAAAGGCAATCCTGTCATTGGTAGGGGTTCATGGGCTATTGACACAGATGGCATATATCCAGAATTTGTGTATCGCTATGGCACGGATGATGATGTGAGACAATTGGTAGAAGCTATGCGGATGAATAGTTCAATGTGCACTGTCATACCATTCCATACGCATATTATTACATATTGGATGTGGCATGGCATTTTTGGCCTTGCATTCTGGCTTTATGCCCTCTATCTTGTAATAGGCGTACTAAAGAATAGAATGTATGTGGTGCCAGAGCTGTTTGGCTATTTTGCAATTGTCATTCCGTCGTTTATCTGGGATGTGTTCTTCTCGCCGTTGGGTGCTAGAGTCGAAGAGTGTGCTTTGTTGGTGCTGTGCTTATTAGTCAAGAAAATTAATAGCCAGGTGAAGGTAGAGGGTTATTAATTATGGAGAAATCGAACAAATGAATATTATTTTGTCGTCTGGATTGGGGCCTCTGCATTTTGTGTCGTCAGCTAAAAGCATAGCCTTGCTAGTAGGCCATCTTCGTTTTGTTTGTGGCTACATACCGAGAAACATCAATTCATTGCCATTAAAATTTCTTGCGTTGCTTAGGGGGAAGAAGATGTCGGCGGCGGCCCGGAAGCGCATGGTTGTCGATAGTCGCGTAGAGACTTGTCAGTGCGTTTTTGCAGAGATGTTAAACCAGGCGTTTATGATTGGAGATAGATTGATTCCGGGATTGTATAATAGATTTGAATCCATAGCCTGGAGTGTTTATGGCTGGCAGAGCAAGAGATATGTTGGGGATGCTGAGATATTTCATGTTAGAAGTGGCGCGGGACAAGGAGGCGCTATAAAGTTGGCAAGAAAGCGAGGCATGAAGGTTGTGGTAGATCATAGTGCACTATATCCATCTACGAGCGAATTGAATCTTCGGGATGATTATGCGAGGTGGGGTCAGCCTATTGCCATCGCGGCGAACGTCGGGGTGTGGAAGAATGTCATTGCTGATTGCAAGATGGCCGACTTGATTGTGGTGAATGCTAATCACATCAAGGAGTCATTTGTTGAAAATGGTTTTGAGGAGGATATGATACGGGTAGTCCATCTTGGAGTCCGGAAGGATTTCTGGGGCGTGAAGCAGTTGTACAAATCTGGCGTTGAGTTTCGTGTTTTGTTTACCGGTGGATTCATTCTCCTTAAGGGTGCGGAATATATCCTTGAATCGTTGAAATTGCTTGTCGAGCGTGGTGTAAAAGTGCGATATGACATTGTTGGGGCTGTTGGAGCGCCACGGAAGTTGATTAGGAAATATGAAGGTTTGCCTATTGTCTATCATGGCCAGGTGCCGCAGGAAAATCTGAAGGCGTTTCTTGCACGTGCAGATTGCTATCTGTTCCCTTCGTTGGCTGATGGCTGTGCGCAAAGCGGCATGGAGGCTCTGTCGGCGGGGGTGCCTGTTGTGGCGACACAGCAAAGCGGATTGCCAATAACTGATGGGGAAACTGGATGTGTAGTAGCAATGAAGGATGCTGCGGCTATTGCAGATAAAATTGAATGGCTAGTTGCTCACTATGAAGAACGAGAAAGGATAGGAAGAAATGCCGCGCGGATGATGCGTGAGAGTTACTCGTGGGAAAAGTATGCTGAGAACATGGAAAGAGTGTATAAGGAACTTATTGCTACGTGATTGCGTTGTGCAGGAATCAATTGGCCATGCGTGTTTAGTTGGTTGGTAAATGAGGTTTGTTTGTTGATAAAAGAGGCTGAATTATGGGAATGCCGTTCCTCTCTGTTGTAATTGCCAATTATAATTATGGCAGGTTTATTGAATCTGCAATCCGGTCCGTTTTCGAACAGGATTGTTTTGAGAATTGCGAGCTTATTGTTGTGGATGGGAAATCAACAGATGATTCTGTTTCAGTAATTAGACGGTATGCAGACAAGCTGGCCTGGTGGTGTTCAGAAGAGGACAATGGGCAAAGTGCCGCATTCAACAAGGGTTTCCGTCATGCGAAAGGGAGATTCTTAACATGGTTGAATGCTGACGACATAATGATGCCCAATGCCGTCAAGAAGCTGCGAGATGCTTCGGAGAGCAATCCAAATTGTCAGTGGTTTACTGGGGGGACTATATGGTTAAATCCAGAAGGGAGGCCTTTTAGGTGCGTCAAAGCACGGCCGTTTTCCAGCTTTCTACTTGAGCATGGGCATCTTCCTGTGTGGGGGCCGTCATCATTTTTTTCGCGCAAGGTTTATGAGAAAACTTTTGGCTTCCGAGAAGACTATCACTATATGATGGATACTGATCTATGGTTCAGGTTCCACTATGAACAGGGGTTAACATACTCGCTTCTGCCGGATTATATTTGGGGATTACGCGTTCATCCGGACGCAAAGACGAGTGGGTACAGGTTCAAGAAGTCTGACATGCATGATGCCAATTCCAAAAAGAGACTTGCGCAAAAGCAGGAGTCAGATGATATGCGTGCGCGTTATCCGACTAAGCCTATGACACTTGTTGAAAAGCTTATGCATTTCGGGTGGCGCTATCGAGGAAGGGAGATTGTCGATCTGATGAGACTGAGAATGTATGGAGTTTCTGCAATATGAAGTTGGTTATCTTAAGGTATCTTTGGTGTCTTCTATATAGATCTAAGATCGTTACTCTTCTGTCGGATCTATCTTTTACTAGGGTTATGTATTTCTGCCATTTCTGTAAGCGACTAAGCATTGATTGCCCAGAGGACTTCAATGAGAAGATTCAATGGTTGAAATTGTATTATAGAAATAACCTATATGTAACTTGCGCAGATAAATATGCCGTGCGAGAGTTTGTCAGAGAGAAAATAGGAGAAAAATATCTTAATAAATGTATTGGAGTTTATGAGCGAATAGACGACATTAAGTTCACAGAACTTCCTGAACGATTTGCTTTAAAAGCTACTCATGGGTCAGGGTGGAATATTGTTTGTTCGGACAAGCGAAAGTTGAATTGGAAATCGGCATGTCGAAGAATGAGGAGATGGCTCAAAAGTGACTTTTCTCGTGTCGGTAGGGAATGGCAGTACCATGAGATAAAGCCTCGTGTTATTTGTGAAGCATTCATGGAAGAATCAGACGGCTCGTCACTTGTTGATTACAAGTTGTATACCTTTAAAGGCGATGTAAAGTATATCGCCGTCGAATTTAATGGAAATGATGGACGGCATTGTATAAACATTTATGATTCGGGCTGGAAGTTCCAACCAGACAAGAAATTAGCGGCTCCCAATGCGCCCCATTTAATGCAGGATACCCCTGGATGCCTTGAAGAACTGAAGGAGGTGGCGAGAAAACTGTCCGCGGACTTCCCTATGTGCCGTGTGGATTTGTATGTGGTGGGTGGAAAGAAAATAATATTTGGCGAGTTGACGTTTACTCCTGGCAAGGGGTGCAATGCGTTTTCGCCACAAACGTTTTGTGACGAACTAGGGAGTTATATCGAGTTGCCAGAGAGGACTTGGGATTCATGAGGATACTTCAAGTCTCACTTGGATTGGGCGATAGCTCAGGAGGCCCTGTTAGGTCAATAACTGGGTTGACAAAGGCCCTGTCATATGTTGATGGATGTGAGGTGTGCTACTTTGTGCATAATCCGTCTGGGATAGAGCGTTTTGATCTTGGCCGTGCGAGGGTGTGCGTTGGACATTGGAATGACATTGGAAACGATAGGTCGGGTGATTTTGAGCGTGTACTTGATGAGACCAACCCGGACATAGTTCATTTTCACGGTTTATGGCATCTGACTTTGCATAACGACCAGAGACAGTGTCGTGCTCGTGGTATTCCGTATATAATTGCCCCGCGTGGCTCGCTTGATGCATGGAGTTTACGGCAGAAGAAGCTTAAGAAAAAATTGGCACTTTGGTTATTCCAGATGCGGGATCTAAAGTTGTCTGCTGCCTTACATGTAACGGCGGATATGGAGGCTCGTCATTGTGTGAAGGCAGGGTACAGAGGACGATTCATTATAAGCCCTAATGGGGTCAATTTGCCGGACAAATTGCCGCCACGGAATTTCGACCTGGGATACGGGCGGCGCATGTTGTTTTTGTCCCGGATGCACCCCAAGAAGGGTCTAATTGAACTGGTTGAGGCGTGGAGTAAGGCGAGTTCAAATAGCAAAATTTTCAGCGACAAGTGGCAATGTGAACTTGTGTATACACTAAATGGCGAAGAAGAAATCCAATATGAAAGGGAAGTTAAACGCCGAGTGGAGGCATTGAGGTTAAGCGATAGATTCGTTTTTACTGGTGCCCTGGATGATGTTCGTAAATGGGAAGCATATGCAAGGAGCGACTGTTTTGTTTTACCAACTCATACTGAGAACTTTGGTATTGTTATAGCAGAAGCGCTGTATGCTGGATTGCCGGTAATAACGACTAAAAATGCACCTTGGCAGGGAATTGATTCAAACAAGTGTGGGTGGTGGATTGATCTTACGCAAGAACAATTGTGTAATGCTCTTCTCGAAGCGAGTAATTTAACGGATGATGAACGCTTTGATATGGGTAAAAGGGGTAAAGAGTTTGTCTTGAAGAACTTTTCTTGGCCAAGCATAGCAAATGGAATGGTACAGGAATATTGCAGAGTCATTGGAGGAGAGGGATGAGGGTTATTGTAAATGCGGATGATTTTGGTTTCCATGAGAATGCCAATAGGGCTATTTGCGAGGGCTTCCAGAAGGGCTTCATAACTAACACTACGGCTATGATAACGATGCCGTCTTTTGCCCCTGGACTAGAACTTGCAAGAAAGAATGGATTTGACGATAAGATTGGATTGCATGTCAACCTTTCCGAAGGAAGACCTTTGACTGACGGCATAAAGCGATGCAAAGTCTTCTGCGATGATCAGGGAAATTACAATAACGGCATTAGGAGGAGAAAGCTATGGCGTTTTTGGTTGCCAAAATCTGTTAAACTCATTATAGCAGATGAGATTCGTGCGCAGATGAAGATGTTTATTTCGTTCGGGCTCAAAGAACGTCACTATGATTCACATGGCCAAGTTGCGGTGTATTGGCCGATTTTGCCTATTGCCCTGGAGTGTGCGAAAGAGTTTGGGTTTCGGAGTACGCGGATGTTTATCAACATGAGTGCAAATCCGCGCAGTGCAAGATTGTCTCTGCCGCGAAAGATGTATATCCGTCATATTGACAAGCGCATCTTGTCGTCTGGGTTGGCAAAGACGGATTTCCTTGGCCTTTCGTGGGACTTGCCGCGGATGCTGGGATCATTGCCGAAAGATGCTGTCGTTGAGTTGATGGTTCATCCGCAATATAGATTGCCCGATCTCACTTTGGATACAAAAGGCGCGTTGGTGGATTGGAAGACGCCGTATGAACAGTCGTTGGGCCCGATTCTCGAGAATCGAGCTAAATACGATTTGATTTCTTTCAATGATTTAGTAAGGCGCTAATCTCGTGACCACTGGGAATAGCATATTGTTTGTTCAGGGGCGGTTTACTGTCGGCGGCGTTGAGCGCGTGACGGTCCTTCTGGCTAATGCATTTGCAAATCGGGGATGGAGGGTCGGTGTTGCAGCTTTTAAGATTGAGCACGATGACATGCTTAAGCAACTAGCATCGGGCATCAAGGTATGCGAAATCGGAATGCCTGCATATAGAGTTGGTGCAATAGTCAAATTGCGAGCTTTTATGCGTGAAATGCGCACAACCCATGTTGTCAATCAATGGGCATTTCCGTATGCTGTCACGTTCATGCTGCGAAGGACCATGCCGCGCGGGGCTCGGCTAATTTGCGTATATCATACCATGCCGAATCGCAATAAGCGAGCCATGGAATCAGTAGGGCTGAAACGTAAGCTGATTGAATGTGCCTTGAGAATCAATTCTCGACTTGTCTACCGTGCGTGTGACGCATATGTAGTGTTGTCACAAGCTTATGTGAAAGCTTTTAAAGATTTTGTAGGGATGAAAGATGCGCCTAAGCTCTGTGTGATTCCTAATCCATTAGCTCAAGCTGATTTTCCGCAAAGTAACAAAGAAAATATAATTCTTTATGTAGGGCGATTGACTCTGACAGAGAAGCGAGTGGATCGTGTAATTTCGGTTTGGAGGCAGATATCGGCCGCATTACCGGAGTGGCGGCTTGAGATTCTGGGTGATGGTCCAGATCGCGCAAAACTTGAAGAGAGTGCAGCAGAGCTGACGAGGATCACTTTTCGAGGATTCCAAACCCCAGCAGAATATTATGCAAGGGCAAAGATTTTATTGTTGACATCTGATTTTGAGGGATTCCCGATGACATTGATTGAGGCGATGGCTGCTGGGTGTGTGCCGGTTGTCTATGGGAGTTTCCCGACAGCTTTTGACATTGTTGAAAATGATTGTGGCGTTGTTGTAGCGGAACCATGGAGCGATGATGTGTTTGCTGCTGCCGTGTCCGAATTAGCAAACGATAAAGATAGGTTGTATAGATTTTCCAGAAAGGGAATGGAGTCGGTTAAGCGATTCAACATTGATACTGTGATGGAGCAGTACTTGTCAATCTTGGAAAAGAAATGAAAGCTATCCGAGCCATCGCAGACATCGGCACCTTAGGCATCGCCATCGGCAATGGCGTTGTCGTCGGCACTGGATCTGTCGTAACAAAGGATGTCGAGCCATGGACGGTAGTCGGCGGAAATCCAGCGAAATTCATCAAGAAACGCGAGCTGAAGGGGTGAAGGGATTAAGCTGAATGAAAAGAGCGGGAACGGTTCTCGTGTCAAGTAGATGTTGAATAACATTCCTGCCCTGCGAACGAATAACAGACAGTTTTATCTGTTATATGACATTTAAGAAAGGAGCAACATATGTCAGACTTGTCAGATGCTGTTGAAGTGGCAAAAGTGGCTGGACAATTGCTTCCGCAAACGATGGCAACTGTTGATTCTGTTGTTTCCTCAGTTGTTGGAGTGTTTGAGCTTCTCATGTATCCAATAAAAAAGGCAAACATTGAATTTAAGTATAAACTGGAACAGTTTGCTTTAGACTTGCAGGGCAAGATTGAGGCAAGAAAAAAAGGCGCAATTATAGAGCCAGCGATAGAGATCGTTGGGCCAGTATTAGAGGCGATGCGTTATACGATCGACAATAAAGACTTGCGAGAGTTGTATATGGAATTATTGGCAACTGCATCAGATGAGAAAAGGGAGAAGTTGGTTCATCCTTCATATGTTGAGGTAATTCGAAGGATGAATTCTTTTGATGCAAAGCTGTTTAGATTTCTCGCTCCTAATAAGGGTTATGTTCTTGCTGCCAATCCTAAGATACACATCAATGGGTCAAATCAATATTTTGTCAATGCAATGCCAGACTGGTTCGTATCGCCCCCTGATTTTGCAGATGACATATTTATGCTGTCGGCTTCGCTTGTCAGGCTTGAACAATTTGGTCTCTTGGATTTAATGTATGATAGGTCGGCATCAGAGGCTGATTATAGTTGGGTATTGAATTCGCCGTTATTGCAGAAACAGGTAAGAGATTTTACGGGGGGAAAACTGAACAATGTCTCAATACAGTTTACTAGAAGTGTGGTCATGGTTAATGATAATGGTCGTCAATTTGCTGCTGCATGTGGAATCATTTGAAGTAGTCCATGTGGGAGGGTGCGTCTAACATGGTTCTTTACCGCTATCTTGCATCTCATTGGACGGAGACATTGCGAGATGGGAGACTCAAAGTGGCGCGTCCGCAAGAGTTTAATGATCCTTATGATTGTTTGGGGGTCTGTGTCGGGCAATATCCAATATCAACTGTAAAACAGCACTTTCTAGATCAGCATTCACCAGTGTATGCGACAACGGTAGCTACAGCAAAAGAATGGAATTTAACAATTGAAGATGCAGCCACAATGCTAGCGAGAGCGAATGTGCGAGGAATGTCGGATAATATGGCCAAGATGATTACGGATAGGGATAGTGTAAATGCTATTCAATTCATATTGTGTTTCTCTGGAGCGCAGGAAAATGACAGTAGCCATAGCCTGATGTGGTCGCATTATGCAAACAAGTGCAATGGCGTAAGGTTTGGATTTGATTTTGGGGGGCCTGAATTCGAGATGTATCTGAATGCTGTAAGGTATTCTACCGAAAGAGCTACCCTGAATCTGTCATTAATCAAAGATTTGCAGGACGATCATGAGTACCTACGGTTCAATGAAGATAGTTTCTTGATGAAGAGCATTGAATGGGCATATGAGCGCGAATACCGAATGATGATTGACGATAAGCATTCAGAAGAGGGGAAAGATAAGGATGGCAATCTCATTCGCTTTTGGCGATTCAAGCCAGAATATTTGCGGACGGTAGATTTGGGCTTCGGAATACGAAAAGAAGAAGAGTCCGAAATCATTGATATAGTTGCCAAGAGTTATCGGCATGTAAAAGTGAGAAGGTTGTTGATGAGTCAACAAGGTTATTCATTTGCTCTAGAGCCGTTAAATTGAGTTTCTGTTCATGAATATACATCCTAAATTTCGCGTATTTGGCGAACGGCGTCCTGTTGGGTATTCAGATAGAGATATTTTATCTGATGTTCAATTCATGTTAAGTGAGATTGAGTCGATTTATGGCCCAATGGTTCAAGAATGGTTTTCCCGATTTGTTGTGTTTGCAGATGAGTCCGCCCCGTGTGTTTATTATCCTGATGGATTTCCGCAAACTGTTGGGATTAGGATCGTCATGCCTGCATTGAAAGATGTTGATTACGCGCGTTTTCAAATGGCTCATGAATTGGTTCATTGTTTAGCCCCAGCGGGCAAAGACTGTAACGGCAATATTATTCCTGCTAGTGTGATCGGAGAGGCCGTCGCCGTCAAATATCAATGCAGTTACCTGCATAAGCGAATGAATCATGCCAAGCGAAAGATAAGTATTAAAGGGACAGGTTATGATGATGCTTTGAGACTGTACAATGAGTTTACGCACTTGGGGAAAGGCCTTGTTCGTCAAATTAGACAGATAGAACCGTATTTCCACAAGTGGAATCATGAAACATTCATTGCGGCTGGAATGCATGTTCCAGAAAGTTTAGAAAGAAAGCTGTTGATGAAATTTGATGATTTCAGGAAAGAACATTGCCACGCCAATGTCTCTTCGAGGTAAAAGTGTCTGAAGGTAAAAAGTGCCCGGCCTTTCTGTAGAAGATCTACTGAACATGATTGGTGAACAAAATCGCGGATTCCGCAAACAATTTCTACATGTTTCTACACGTTCTACACGGCTAAAATCTTTTCGTGTATTTAGTGTATTTCGTGGTTAAACATTGTGTTTGACATTGCCGTTATAATCCTGACCAAGGACGAAAAGCTGCACATCGGGCGGTGCTTGTGGCGAATCGCGGCACTTTCGCCGCGCCAGGTCTTTGTCGTCGACTGCTTCTCCACCGATGGAACGCAGAATATAGTGTGGCAAAATGATAAAATAGGTCAGGCCCATTTTATCATTTCTTCTGCCGATGAATTCATGCGGCGCGCATTGGAGAAGGTGGAGGAGTGGCTGGCGGATGTTTCGGAAGAGCGGTTTGTCGCTGCGCTGGATGTGTTTCTTGACGAGAAACTTGCCGCCGGGGAGTATCGGTTCAAGGGCGCGGACGGACGCATCGCCATGCGTGATGGTGCGATTCGGTTCTTCAGGGAGTTCTCGCGGAAGATCGTTCAGTTGTCTGATGGACGGTGCGTCTACTTCACGCCAGACGAAAGGGCGAAAAGGAGAAACGAGGACAACGCTGTTTCATGGGCGGAGTATTCGGTTCATGCGGTGACGAATGGCGGCAAGCGGTTGCCCGGCAAAACATACAACGAAAGGTGGCTGAATTACCACAAGATTGAAGCGTTCGATGTGCTGGAATCGACACTGCGACTTGAAAGGTGTGTCGTCAGGCGAAATGAGAACGCTCGATACGACGCCATCATGTTTGAAGGGGACGATGTGCTGGGGCGGGTTGTGAACGTTATTACGCGGCTTGACGATTTTGGGAACATTGACGCGAGTCTGACCGAAGTTACATTTGAAGCGTCGTCTAGAAGGGTAAAAAAAGCGCCTCGGTTAATGCCGCTCGCCGAGGCTGTAGAGACGGTGGTACATCGCCAAGTCGCGGCAGGCTCCAATCCGCCTACACAAAGAAGTATACCAAATGCCGTGGCGGAGCGCAAGGGGGGCTGCCTCGTCCTTGTCGAGCATGAATGGCCGGGATTGCAGTCTGTGCAGTTCAATTGGGCGGTGGACAATCTGCCGATAGAGGCGAAGTGGATTCTACGATTGGATGCGGACGAGTATCTGACGCTTGAGTCGATTGAGTGGTTGAGGACAAATCTTGATAGGATTGACGAGAAGGTGTCGGCGCTTGAGTTTACGCTGGAGCGCAAGTTCATGGGCGGAGAAATACGGCATGGGACGAACGGGATTCAGATGGTGCGGATGTTCAGAAGGGGCCGAGGCAGATATGCCGAGACCTTGATGGACGAGCGCATCGTCTTTGAGGGTGAGAAGCTGCCCGTGCCGGTTGTGTTCTATGACGACAACCTGAACTCGCTTGATTGGTGGAAGGAGAAACATCGCGGCTACGCCAAGCGCGAAGCGCAGCAGGCGATAGAGAGTTTGAAGTCTGGCGTCTGGACCGATCCTCGCAAGGCGAAATATTACAAACTGCCGCGCTACTTCCGCGCCATCGCATATTTCTGCATCCGTTACTTCCTCAAGCTCGGCTTCCTCGATGGTCTCGCCGGTTTCCGCTGGCACTTCTGGCAAGGGCTGTGGTATCGGTGGATTGTGGATCGGGAGATTGGCAAGATGATGTCGAACCACGGAAAGCACAGAAAATGTATAAGTCGGGTAGAACGTGCAGAAGAGCATCGAGATGATTGATAGTGAGGTTAGGGCTGTTGTTACTGGCAATCCAGCGAAGTTCATCAAGAAGCGGGTGTTGAAGGGGTGATTCTCATATCTACGTTGATATATAGGATGGTTAACAGGAAGTGTTAACAGAAAAATTAAGATCCCAGTGAATGATCGTTGCAATCCGACAGTTTTTTACAAACGTCTGCAGTGAAGTGTGGCGTATTGTCAGTAATCCTAGCATAGCTTTCAAGGTGTCGATAGCAGCGTCATCCTGAAGGAATATGAAGGTGTTTTCACCATTCATACTGAAATTCATAATCCAATACGTGATGTTGAAGAGAAGATAAATGTATATAATCTTGAGGGGAGTAAACTGGACGCGCTCTTGGAAGATAGCTATAGGAAGGGGAATCTCAAAGCGATTGAAGTTCAAAGGCTACTGAAAAATTCGGGGCGAGTCCCGATGAAGGGGTAGTAGAGTAAGGTGAAGAGTGGGAAAAAGCGTCGTGGCTATGCCAACAGAGAAGTACATTTCCACAGTTCTGGAAGATGCAATGAGAGGGCTTCTGGGGAAATAGGTATAACTGACGAAAAGATTTCAAATGGACGTGACAAAGCGAGAACTCCTAATTGCGTATCGCAAGACTAAGGTTGACTGTATTGGGTCAAGACTTCCGGAGCGTAGGAAGTTTCTTGACTTTGAGAATCATTTCGACTCTCGCATTGAACGCTTATTGCGCGCGCTTAAAGAAGATGATTTTGAGCGCATTCGTCGGCTATGTAAGTTTGGATATTATTTGGTGCCTAAAAGAGCGGTTGAGAAACGGAGAAACGAAGACAAGAGGATTGTTGATTATAGAGCTGGTAAACGACCGGGAGAGGTGGATAGGTATGAACTGCGGATAATGGCAGATGTTAGTGTTGAGTTTCATATTCTCTCCACTTTGTGGATTCTAAAGGTTGGCGAGAAGTATGAGGCAAAGATTTCTCGCAATAGTTATGCAGCACGTATTACAAGACAACTTGCTTCGGAGCCAGATGTCATTGGCCCTGTGGATGAACTTTCCCTTGGGTCGTTTCGCTCATATAGAGATTCATATAAAGAATGGTTTGATTCGTCATTCGATGCTGTTAAGAAAGGAGCCCAATGGCTTCTTTATCTTGATGTAGAGTCATTTTACCGTAATATTGATTCCGGCATATTGTTAGATGAGACTTTCACAAACAGAATAGGAGTTTCCCTTACTGATGCAGAAAAGAGATTTACAAAATTAATAGTCGATTTGTTGCGCGAGTGGGCTGAGAGTACGCCATTGAAACAAGGATTGCCTACAGGAATGGCGATTGCAGATGTAATTGCGAATGTGTCTATGTATGATTTAGATCACGAGTTTGAAGAGTTTGCGTTGCAAGTCGGTGGCTCGTATGGCCGATATTGCGATGATATACTTTTGGTAGGGGGTAATCGCCCAGTGACTGGGTTTGAAGAGTTAGAGTCTGAATATGCTTCATCTATGCGTAGGGATGGACGCTATGCCACCGTGAGTTTCTTGGATTTGAGTTGTATCATAAATAAAGGTGAAGTTGGAGAGACAAAACTAAAGTTTAATGCTGACAAGAGTAAGTTATATCTTTATGATAAGGGGGCTTCGGTTGAAGCGTCAATGGAAGAAATTGATAAATGCGATAGATATAACTCTTTAAATTCAAAAGAGAAAGATTCTAATGACGTAATACTTTCTATGACATTCCGGCGGATTTTGTCTCGCGATGATGCTGTGCCTGATGTGAAGACGCAAGGGATTTCTCCTCTTCGGTCGGAGTTTGCGAATATTGTGTCTGATTTTGAAGCGCTTGGCAATGCTTTATTGCCAGATGAATGGGAACACGAGCGGATAGTTGCGTTGGAAAGAATAAAAAACTCTTATCTTGACAAGGCGGCATACTATGAACTTCATGACTATTTCCCCCGATTGTTGACGGCTGCTGGCATGCCAACAATTGCTTTGAAATATGGAGTGGAAGTTGGTGTTCAAAATGACGATATCATAGCTAATCCAGAATGGAGACTTGTTGTCGACATTCTTAAAGCAATAAGGCAAAATGTTGTATTTGAAGGAAAAGCGAATGTGTATGTCGATGGCCAGTTGTGCTCTCGGCGCTTGAGAACAAATGTTCAAAAACGACTTCAATGCTATGTTGAGCAATCATTTCTCGAGAGTTTGCTTATAGCACAGAGGTCAACTTTCGAAGGCGTTGAAATGATCATTGGACACATACTTGCGTTTTCTTTTGGAGAAGACATCCTTAGGTTTTCAGGTGGTGCATTTAGATCGTTGCCGTCTTGGAAGGATTTCGCACAGCATGATTTGTGTAGAACATCGATTGTTGATCTTGATATGTTTCATGATGACTATGTAAAAGGGTCTGGCATAAATGGCAGTGAGGTCTATGGCTTGGAAAGTAAGAAAATTCTCAGATTGTTACATAAACAGTATTCATATAGTGGCAAGACCTTGCCATGGTCGATTTTGTTTCCGTGTCACGAGGTTGACTATGGGCGCTTTTCCTTTCTTTTTGATGAAGTTAAGGTTGGAGCGGAGATATTCGCTGATGTTGGTAGAGTTTACTCGCAAATATATGGGGTGCTGTTTCAAGGCTCCATTACAAGCGAAGGAGACGGCGATATCATAAATGTCTATGTCAACGATAAAGGCGGAAGTCCTGAATGTTGTACGGATAGAAGACTTGAGGGACGTGATATCAATATTGCGATTGCTCATTGGAAGGGAAAGCAAGTGAAAGAATCGCCACTTCACTGCTATGATCGACTTCGGCGTGTGATAGAAGGGGTTTTAGCATTAGAAAAACCGCCTAGATATCTCATAATGCCAGAATTGAGTATTAGGCGCAAATGGTTTTGGGAAATGTCTAAGAAACTCATAAGTCACAAGATTTCTTTTATTGCAGGCATTGATCACGTATTTTGTGATACAACACATGCCATTAATAGGGTTTTATGTTCGCTAGTTTTGTCAAATAGTTCGAAACATGTTAAGCCTCAGGGAGTAGTTGTGGCTTTTGACAAAATGTTTCCTGCTGAGGCGGAAAGAGATTCACTTCGGAAAATAGGACGCGAGTTTCGGCCAGACCCATTGCTAGAGAAAGGAATAATTAAGATAGTTCATCATGATAATGAGGATCTTTCACTTTCTTTTGGGTTGATGATTTGTCGTGACTTTACGGATATGGCACTGCGTAGTAAGATGCGAGGTCGAGTTGATTTGATAATAGTCCCCTGCTGGAATAAGGATATACATACCTATTCATCGTTGGTGGAAGCAACGGCAAGTGATCTGCATTCTTACGTAATATGTGTGAATGATCGAAGATATGGGGACACTCGTATTCGTGTCCCGGCAAAGGAATCTTGGGCACGAGATATTGTTCGAATCAGTGGAGGAGAGGAGGATCTAGTGATGATTGGTACCCTTCGCATTGGTGAGTTGCGACGCGAGCAGAGCAAAATGCTGTTAGGTCTGTCTTCTGAGTCATTCAAGCCATTGCCGACAGGATATGAGAACAAAGGTACTCGGTTAGAGGCATACAAGAATTACAATGAGATAGATTTTGATGATTCTTCCGACTATTCTTTTTGATGACAGAAATTCGATTAGGCATGTGCGTAGTGATTTAGTATGTTTTGTTCATCAACTTTTAAGAAGTGCTTTATGTGCTTGACTTCGTTGCTGTATTAGGGATATTCTAAGAATCTCCAGAGGAGGAAGGATAAGAAATCTGAGTCGTGGTATACTTCGGCGTTATTGTTGAATGTTCGATTTCTGCCTTGATTCTATAATGACGAAGAGTGGCATCTTTTTGTGCGTAGGCGTTAACCAAACTCTAAACCTTGATAAGAAAGGAGTATTCAAATGAGTGGCAATGAAGAGATCGTTAAAAATAGCGTGCGCGATACGGAGACAGAGACGTTGAGGCTAAAGATTAAGCGCTATCTTGAGCTGGATAATGTCTCAATCTTAGCAGGCGCTGGTACAAGTTTTCATCTTGGTGCGCCGCTGATACGAACTGTTCCTGATGATTTGTCTAAAAGATGTGGCTGGGCAATCGATCAGTGCTTTGGCAAAGGTGCTAAGCCTTCTTATGAAGATTTGTTCAATTGCTTGCAGGCCAATTACTTTCTTTTACAAAAGAAGGGCAAGAATGCTTCGAGATATGTGGCCCTAATGCAAAATATGCAAAGATGGCTTTTTGAACACTGTAATACAGAGAAGTGTGAAATTTACAAATCATACAAAGATGATGTTAATCTGAAGGATAATCGCTACTTTTATCACGAGATGCTGATAAAGAAATTGTTGCAGCGTCCCAATAATCTTAGTCGTGTAAATCTCTTTACTACGAACTATGATATGGCTTTTGATTATGCCCTTGATAATTTAGGGGTATTTTATATTAATGGTTTCCATGGGATTCATAACCGTTGTTTCCGACCTGAAGTGTATGATTATGATCTCTATTATCCAGGCCAAAGCGTAAGTGGAAAGGTTCACCGGGCGGAAAAAGTTCTGCGCTATTACAAACTTCATGGTTCATTGTCGTGGATTGCCGAAGCGCCATCGCCAACGAATACATATGGCATAAGCGAAATACCTCTTAATGAAAATTTCGAGTTTAAGGCGTGTACGCAGTTAATGATCTACCCATGTGTGAGCAAGAAAACATTTACGCTTGACTTGCCGTATTCGGAATTGTTTCGGAGATTTGCCGATGCGATTAACAAGCCGCAGTCTGTCCTAATTTGTCTTGGATATTCGTTTTATGACGAACATATTAACGATATAATTTATCAAGCTCTCTCAAATCCTTCATTTACATTGTTTATTGTAAACTATTCACCAGAACCCGATCCAGATTCGGAAATCGCAAGATTACAGAGGCTCGGTGACAAGCGGATCTTAATATTAGATCAGTCCAACTATTCGCAATCAACTTTTTTCGGTTTCGTTAAGAACATCCTCCCCGACTTGTATGAAATCAGCGACGAGGAAAGAATTGCTGAGACGCGAAACCTGTTGTTCTCATCTGGGAAGGAGGCTGACAATGCAAGATAGAGTTATTGGTAGAGTCCTTTCGGTTGATAATTTTCGAGTTTATGTCAAGATTGATGATGAAATCAAAAGTGCCTACAAAAGTGGCATAAACGACATTTATGAGGTGGCAAGGATAAACTCCTATCTGATTATTCCAGTAGGGGCAGATAGAGTAGTGGCTATCATTACGCGAGTAACGATGAAGGAAGAGGCTGAGTTGGACAGGAATATGAAGACAGTCTCTTTGCCTGATTCCTCCCGATATATCCTGGCAACAATGCAAGGGACTATTCATAAAGAAGATGGCAGAGAGTCTTTCCTTCAGGGTGTCTACAACTTCCCAGTCTTGGACAATCCTGTTTGGTATGCGACGGAAGATGATCTGAAGCAGATTTTCGATGACAAAGACAGTGTTGCTATTGATTACAAGAAAGACTATTACCTTCCAATCGGCATATCACCTGTGTTTTCTAACTACAAGGTAAAGATATGTCCCGATCAGTTCTTTGTTAAGCATGCCGCGATTCTTGGGAATACGGGATCTGGTAAGTCGTGTACATTGACATCTATTCTGCGTAGTCTTTTCGAGTTTAAATACAAAGAAGGGAAGCTGCAGAAAGCACATATCATTATTCTGGACACAAACGGTGAATATCGAGATGCATTTCTCGCGGATTCAGGTGGTAGTGAAGACGGGTTGAAAGATATAAACGCTTATTATTATGGAGGAGATGGACAAGTCAAGGTGCCATATTGGCTAATGAATTGGCAAGAGTTTAAAGCACTATTAAAACCAGGAGAAGGGACTCAGGCTCCAGCTCTCAACAGGGCAATTAGTCTTGCCAAGAACAATCAAGAAGGTGAAGAAAAGGGATTGCTGCCACAGTATCTCAAAGCAAGCTTAGAGCGAGTCCTCGCATATGATATGGAGGAGCTGAAGAGGCACACTGGCTCTAGCAGTTATGGCAATTGGGCGTGGAAGAGCGAGAATGAGATCGCAAAATTAGGGGCTGCCATAAAGAATTACGATGACAAATTAGGTGGACAACTTCAGGAGTTGGGTGATAGCGACAATTTTAATGATGCATCAAAACAACTTCCGATCCTAATAGAGATTAAGAAGTGCTATGATGACATAAATGCGGAGGCTTTGAGTCGTCAACTTATAAGCGAAAAAAATATCGATATCCCCACTTGGTTTAGCTATCGTGAACTCTGCACAAAATTCTTGGATGCGGCCATTACTGAACAAGAGAGTAGTAATGCAAGGATTTCCGAGTTCGTTTCCACACTGCGACTTAGGATGCAAAGTTTTCTGAATGATAACCGCATGGCGGTTCCACTAATGCTAAAAGATGAGAACGAATGCAATAGAAATGTTTTACCACATTTCTTGGCTCTGCTGCTTGGCGACTATAATGCTGAATTTTCTTCAAAGGCCAATTCTGAAGATGCGAAGAAGGATTTTGTGGAGGCGTATAATAAAATCAACATCCCCCATGATCAAGCCCGCACAAACCAAATTACCGTAGTTGATGTTTCGTTATTGCCATTTGAGGTTCTCGAGACGGTGACAGCACTGCTTGGGCGCATTATATTGGAGTTTGTTTCTAATTTCATGCCTGCAGAAAGAGGGACGCACCCAATTGTTATAGTCTTGGAAGAAGCACAGAACTACATTGCAGAAAAAGAAGATTCAGTGGCGAAGCGAGTTTTTGAGAGAATAGCCAGAGAGGGTCGAAAGTTCGGCATTTCGCTGATAGTCTCTAGCCAGCGTCCTTCGGAGTTGTCGAAGACCGTCTTATCGCAGTGCAATTCCTTTGTCATACACCGATTGCAAAATCCTGAGGATCAGAAATATGTTCGAGGATTGGTGTCTAGTGCAAGCGTGGATATTTTAGATCAGTTGCCAATATTGCCGCAAAGACATGCCATCGTGACAGGAGATTGTGTCAGGACGCCAATTCAGGTTCGCATTGACAAGGTAAGTCCGACACCTAATAGCCATGATCCTGAATTCATCAAGAATTGGCTTAATAAAGATAATTTGATCCCATACGAAGCAACGTGCAAAAAATGGATAGGAGACGAAGAGTCTCAATGTGAAGCATCGGATGCCTCAGAGACTTTAGAAACCAGTATTGATGAGGAGTATTGAAATGCAGTGTGCCGGACGAGCTGTCGCGTTTTATGATAGTTTAATTATGTTAATTTGTGTGGAAATCCTCTACACGAATCTACACGTTCTGCACGGCTAAAAACAAAGGAATGAATGAAGCAGATATTCATTAGTAGTGTGCAGAAGGAATTCGAGCGCGAGAGGGCGGCGATCAAGAAGATGATCGAGTCCGACCCGATTCTCAGTCCGAATTTCAAGGTGTTCGTTTTCGAGATTGACGCACCGGCGGCGGACAAGTCAACGCAGCAGGTGTATCTCAAGGAGATTGAGAAGAGCGACATCTATCTTCTGCTTGTCGGCAACAAGTACGGCTACTGCAAAGAGGGCGAGGTGTCGCCGACGGAACAGGAGTTCGACAAGGCTCTGGAACTTGGCCTCACAAAGCTTGTGTTTGTGCGGGGAACAGATAATTCAAAACGCGATGCGCGGGAGGCGCTGTTCTTGGATAAGGTGTCAAGGGAGCGCGTGCGCGTCAGGTATCAGGACTCGGATCCAGAGCAGGCCGTCGGCGATTTGCTGGACGAGGTGCGCAACAGCCTTCGCGACATCATGCTTGACGACGGCATTTTGTCGGACAAGCCGTTTGAGGATCAGTGTCCGGTCGATGCTTCGCTTGATGACATCGATGCAAGTCGTGTTGCGTGGTTCGTCGAGCGCGCAGTCCGCATCCGCAAGGCCAAGTACCCGTCAAATCCGTCGGTTGTCGACGTGTTGCGGTCGCTGCATCTCTACGACGCAAAGCGGAATGCGCCGACGAAGGCGGGCGTGCTACTGTTCGGACGCGACGTGCAGGGGCCGTTTCCGAGCTCCGCGATAAAGTGCGCGTGCTATCCGGGAACGGAGAAGCGCAAACCCAACACCGACATGGAGCTTGTCGAGGGCGATCTGTTTCAGATGGCGGATCAGGCGATAGCGTTCATCAGCCGTCATCTTAATCATGGAGCCGGAGTGCATAGCCACGGCGCGGCGGCGGATGACGTGGACGAGATACCGAACAGCGTAATCGCCGAGGCCGTGAACAACGCAATTGCCCACCGAAACTATGCGAGTATCGACAGCATCCAGGTTGAGGTCTACTCGGATCGCGTGGAGGTCATTAGCCCCGGACGGCTTCACCGTGCGATTACCGTTGCTGACCTTTACAGGAAGCACGAGTCGTTTGCCACGAATCCGCGAATTGCCCGCGCCATGTATCAGGTGAAGTACATTGAGACGATTGGGACTGGAATTACTGATCTGTTGAAAGAATGTAAGGCAAAGGGGCTTAGGGAACCGCTTTTGGAGGAGGTTTCTGGTCGTTTCCGCATTGTCATCTGGCGACCAAGCGCTAATGATCAGGATGAGATACAACCGCCTGGCCCAGTAAAAGGTCTAGTAAATGTCCCGATAAATGTCCCGATAGATGTCCCGATAAATGAGACTACGCCGGGGAAGGTCCTTAGCGCAATCAAACAGTCCCCAGGCATAAACAGGACACAGTTGGCAAAGCTTCTTAAGGTTGACGTCAAAACGATCAGCCGAGCTATCGCGGCGCTTTCGGCTTCTGTTGAGCACCGTGGCAGCAAGAAGACTGGCGGATACTATCTGATATCACAGTGAGAACTTGGCAAAAATGCATCTACTGTATATGATTGATGAACAAGATCAAGAATCCTGCATGAAAATTTCTACACGTAGGACGCATAGAAGTTTTTAGCCGCAAAGAACGCAAATGGCGCAAAGGTTTGAACCACGGAATACACTGAATACACGGAAGATAAACGCAGGGGACTCATAATCCCTTGGTGACTGACTAAATGTACTACATCAATAAAATCGTTGGATTTCTGTAAGCCCAATCGGAGGGGCGATAGCAGGGTGCGTTATCGCGGTTTTCTGCGCTCGTCTGGGACGAAAGAGGATGACTAAATGGATTGGCGGGCTTATGTCCGTTCGAAAGATTGCCTACGGGGTGCATGTATATCTTGCCAATGGGTATTTGGAGAAGGTGTATGAAAACTGCCTGAGGCATCGTCTGGAGCAGGTTGGCCATAGGGTCGCGGCGCAGAAGAACCTGAAAGTCTATGATGAAGACGGGTACGAGATTGGCGATTACTTTGCAGATCTGATTGTAGACGAGAAGGTGATCGTAGAGTTGAAGACTGTTAAGGCATTGTCATCTGAACACTATGCACAAGTTTTGAACTATCTCAAGATTACAGGTCTTCGGTATGCTTTATTGATAAATTTCGGGTCTTATAGATTTGGAATACGCACTATCGTCTCCAATTTCTAAATCTACAACTCTACAACTCTACACGGCTAAAAGAATGAGGCGGATGTCGGAGGAGGTCTTGCGAAGGTTAGTGGGGGGATGGGCGTTGTGTGCATGATGGGGTTAGCCGTGTAGAGTTGTAGAATTGTAGAAAGAGGGGAATTGCCGTGGAGAGCGGGAGAGTCGGGAGCGGGGGAGAGATGGGGTTAG
>ERZ1026780.367-NODE-367-length-36786-cov-26.096213_pt1 | contig 36786 bp, 30 predicted proteins | sample MGYA00380126_ERZ1026780 | MGnify/ENA primary metagenome ERZ1026780 (study PRJEB33269, sample SAMEA4719762) | human gut metagenome | biome: human-associated habitat; feature: organic feature; material: feces | place: Cameroon | collected 2013-10 ... | reverse complement strand
AGTACGCCCGTTCAAAGTATAAGGAGTTTTACGACGACGTGAAACTTTCCATAAAGGAAGACTGGTAACAGAAACAGTATTAAAAAGAGTACCGAAAAGGGTGTCTTTAATAGGGATTTTTATGGAAGCGTAGTCGAAAGGCTACGCTTCCATAATTTTTGTCCTTAACTGTTCGGGAGGTCTATTGCCCCCATGCAGTTATAAATGATTTCTACGGCTTGCGTGCGGTGTCCGTCAACCTTTTGCTTTTCGTGGACGATTACCTTATAGATAAACTCTCGCACGATTTCGGACGTAAGTTCGGGAACGTCGGTGTACTTATCCACAAGCAACATAAATCTGTCAATGTTTTTTAACTTATCTTTCGCTTCGGATAGTTCTACCCGAAGCGTTTTTACTTTCTCGGTCAATTCGCTTTGTTCCTGTTCGTAAGTTGCCGTAAGTTTTTTGAACCGCTCGTCCGTAAGGTTGCCGCAAACCTTTTCTTCAAACAAACCTTGTATCAATTTGTCGAGCGTAAGAATACGCCGTTCGCTTTCCTCCAATTCCCGCCGTTGGGAAGATAGCAGTTGCTTGTTCTTAATTTCGGCACTGTGTCTCAGTTGTTCCAAAAGTTCTTGCTTGTGATCTTTGGTATAGGATAAAACTTTGCGAATATCCGTAATCACGATTTGTTCTACCGCTTCAACCGTGATTTGATGAGAAGTACATAAATTCTTGGACTTCTTGCGGTAAGTGGAACAGTTAAAGTATTCTTTCTGTTGCATTGTAGTACAACGGCAGAGATACATTTTCTTTCCGCAATCGGCGCAATATACAAGCCCCGAAAATACGCTCATTTCTCCCATTTTGCTCGGTCTCCGTTTGTTCTGCCTTATTCGTTGAACAGTATCGTAAGTATCTTGGTCTATTATGGCTTCCTGTGTGTTCTTGAACACAACCCAATCTTCAGGCGGAAGGTCTATCTTCTTTTTCGATTTATAAGATTTCTTCTTTGTCCGGAAGTTTACCGTGTGTCCAAGATAGGACGGATTGGCAAGAATTGTTTTAACCGTTTCCGTTACCCAAATGTTGGAGTATTCGTTCTCTCTTACGGGCAAGTTAATTCCGACTTTCTTTGCGTGGAGAACGGGAGTATCTATTTTGCGTTCCGTAAGTATCCTTGCAATCTGTGTCGGTCCGTAACCTTGTATGCAAAGCCCGAAAATTTCTCTCACCGTTTCGGCGGCTTCTTTGTCCACAAGCCATTTTTGATTATCTTCCTTATCTTTGACATACCCGAATGGCGGTACGGTGCATAGATGTTTGCCCGAATTTCCTTTCGCTTTGAATACGGCACGGATTTTCTTGCTTGTATCCTTTGCATACCATTCGTTGATGATATTCCGAAAGGGAGTAAAATCGTTGTCTTGTTGACTTTCACTGTCCACACCGTCGTTAATAGCGATAAAGCGAACGCCGGCATCGGGAAAAGTTATTTCGGTATAGACGCCGACTTTCAGGTAATCTCGCCCCAATCGGCTCATATCTTTTACGATAATCGTGCCGACTTTACCGTCGTTCACGTCACCAATAAGTCTTTGGAAATCGGGACGATTAAAGTTGGTTCCCGAATATCCGTCGTCCACATAGAAAGAAGCGTTATTAAAGCCTTTGTCTTGCGCGTACTTGGATAGGATAGTCTTTTGATTTTTGATACTGTTGCTGTCGCCCTCTAAATCGTCGTCGCGGGAAAGACGGCAATAGAGGGCAGTGATGAGCCTATTGTCCGTTGATTGTAATCTCATAGTGTTTCTCCTTTTGAGTTACAACCCGCAGACGAGTCTGTTATTTGAGAATTGCGGTTAAGCAATAATCTCCGTGTGATGTCGAGTGGCGTTTTCGTTGCGCCGGTTCTTTCTTTGGCAATGACCGTATAGACGGTATTGCCGACTATAATGGTTTCAGTTCTTTGTTGTTCCAATTTCAAACACAATATGCGCTACGGCATATAATGTTCTATTTGCCGAACGGATACTATGTACTCTTTCCATATAACTACAATGTTCTCTCATTATTTATAGCGTGATTCCTCCTTATAGATTTCTAAGTTTATCTCTTTTTGAATTGTTCCAACTCACTCTCGAAGAAGTCGTCATAACCGTCTTTAAGTTTGGCAAAGTCCGTGTCATGCCGAGCAAGCAGTTCTTCATAGCCTGCCTGTATCAGCTCCACTTTGGTATAACCGTATTCTTTCAAAAATGCGTTGATCTTCTCGAAAAGGTCTCGCGGTATCATCGTCTGGAAATTACCGCTTGTTGCTTTCCGTTTTTCCTTGTTCTTTTCCTCATACTTGCGGCTTGCAAGTCTTTTCGGTGTATCCTCTTTGCGTGTAACCATAAATCACCTCGTAAAATAAATATCGTATATATACGATAGCATACTTTTTATGTTTTGTCAATAGGTTACACCCAAATTCCTTTGGGATTCTTGAAAATATCGTATTCATCGTCTTTATATCTCTTAAAACGCTCTGCCTGTTCGGGAGTAGTGTATTTAAGCAAAGACGTACTTTCTCCGCGCTTTGCGCCGTAACGCTTGGATATAGATTGATAAAAGCACTCTTGCAAAACAGAGTAGGACATTTCTTTGCCACGTTGCTTCCAAAACTCGGAATGGCATAATAACGGTTTGCTTATAAATCGTTTTGTTCGGTATATCGGGTTGCCTTCCGAATCGCGCAGTTGCAACTTGTTTCCGTTTTCGCTTTTGTCGTTGCCTATTGCTTTTACTTTCCACTTATCCGTTATAGGTAAATAGTACACGAAAAGATTTCGCCTGTTCGGCTCTGTCACGGTTAGTGCGCAAATAATGTTCTTATCTGATTTCAGAAAGCCTATGTAGTCAACGGCAAAGTCATAACAATGGTAGAAGTATGCCTCAATCTCCTGTTCGTCGGGAAAGTCTTGCCAAAACTCATGATTGCCGCCGAATTGCAGACATTCCATTACTTTATTCTTTCCGCGCGGATGAAACTGTGCGTTGAGCATTTCTATCTTGCGGGCAATTTCGGTTTGAAATATATCAGATTTTTGTTTTAACCATTTAACAGAATATTCCGCTTGCGCTTCGATAAGGTATTCGTCCTGTGCGGGCAAATCCTGTTGTCTGAACGTAAGGACGGAAATTATTGCGTGCTTATCTCTCGGATATAACCAAGAATAATCTTGATTACTGTAATAGCCTATGTTTTTCACCTCCTTTTTTAGATTTAGAGCAAAACAAAATCGGCTCTCTGTACGAAAGCCGACCTTAAACGGAATTGTTCATTCCATATTAAGTTTTCGTTTTAGCGGTAATCTTCCTTGTGCAAGAAAATTTCCTTCCCTACTTATAAGCCACGAGAACGCCTAAAATATTACATCAAAAATAAAATTTCTTAAAAAATTTTTATTCGTGTAGTTTCTTGCCCGTATAATACCTATAAAATTCTTTCAAGCGTCTTTTGCGCTTCTCTGCAAGATATGGGTATAACCTTTGTTTCAAACATTCTTCTACGGAAAGATTCAAGCGTTTAGCTATCTTTTCGACGGCTGTATAAACGCCGTCTATCGCTTTATGGCTGTCTTGTAATCTATTTGCTTCTCGGCGTTTTACTTCCATGCATAACCGAACGTAAACGCCTTGAATAATAGGTACTTGTTCGCCGTAGTAGTCTTTGAAATGTTCTTGTTCTTCCTGCGTGGCAGTTGAAAGATACTTTTCTATGTCTTGTCTGATTCTATCTTCATCGAAAAGATAATACCACAATATGTAACGACACAGTTCGCCTATACTGTAAAACCAATTTATGAACGGAAGCAAGTCGTTGAAAATACCCCTTATGACAAACTCTATTTCCACGTCAAGGAAGTCCGGCAGTTCGTAGTCGCGCATAAAGATTTTCCATAACGCCCATACAATATCGTCGGGAGCGTTGTCCTTACTTGTATTGTAAGCATCTAACTTTTTTCTTGCCCTATTAAAAGTAGTAGATACAGCGCCTTGCGTAATGCCGAGATATTCGGCTATGTCCTTTTGCGTTAGTCCGTCGTCCACGCAAAGACAATATACTTTGCGTTCTTGCACTGTCAATGTTCCCAATGCCCGAACTCTATCCAACCGCTCAATTGAAAGAGTAGTAAACGGAATTTCTTTATTGATCCATTTCTGCTGCTCACGTGGAGAAAGCATTTCTTCGTCTATGGGGAACGGCTCGTTATGACGGTAGACTTTATGCCAATTATTGTACTCGAATCTGTCCAACTCGCGCAGAGCTTCCCATTCGTTTTCCGTGACTTCGATAACGATATACTTTTTATCCCCGACACGATAGTTTGCCTTATCTGCGCTGTTACAGGGATAGTAATACAGAAACTTGCCTTCTGTTTTAGAAGGCTTTTTCTTTTTATTAAGATGATACGCTAATTTATCCATACGGATATAATATCACATTATTGTTGACAGATATAGTCATAATTACGAAAATCCTTCGATAATTTTTACGTTTGAAAAATACTTAATATTGTTCGCCAAAATTGCGGCAATTTCCGATGCCTAAGCAGGTTAAGGAAATAGCCAAAATTCGGGATTTTGACTATTTCGATTCCGCTCGCTTTGCTCGCTCTCAACAAGCGGGAAACCCGCTTTTGAGTATATAAAATTTTTATCCATTCTCTAAATATTGGATTTTTTCTTGATATATTTCTTGAAGTATGATATAATATTCGTAAGAATCGAAAAGGGAGTTTTATTATGGCTGCAAGTTATAAAAAGCTATGGAAGCTACTTATTGATAAGGATATGAAAAAAGAAGATTTACGTAAAGCGACTGGAATCACAACTACTGCTATGGCAAAGCTCGGTCGAAATGAAACAGTCCATATGGACATACTTCTTAAAATATGTAGTGTATTAGATTGTAATATTGAAGATATTGTTGATATTACAAGAGAGTAGGTTAAAAATTGCTTATTTAACCGCACAGGACAACAGTAACTAATAATTGACGCAAGGAGAAAAGTATGGGCAAACTTACCATATCGCAATTAGAAAACCATTTATTAAAAGCTGCTGACATTTTAAGGAATAAGATGGACGCAAGCCAGTATAAAGAATATATTTTTGGAATGCTATTTTTAAAGCGTTTATCGGACATATTTGAACAGGAACAAGCAAAACTTAAAAAGAGTCTGCAAACTAAAGGATATACAGACGATGAGATTGCTATTGAACTGGAAGATCCGCAGAGTTACGGCAATACGTTCTTTGTTCCTAAAAAAGCACGGTGGACGCTTGCAGAACAGGATTATATTCAGCCCGAAAAAGAAGGAGAAGACGTTTTTAAAGGCATTCTGCATTTAAAGAACAATATTGCTCCGAAACTTAACGCCGCATTAAAATCAATCGCAGATTCAAACGCTTCTTTGAAAAATGTTTTTGAATCGATTGACTTTACCAAAAAAGTTAACAACAAGCAAATAGTATCGAATGACAATTTGCAAGATTTTATCGTTCACTTTAACAAGTATAAACTAACGAACGAGAACTTTGTATTCCCGGATATCTTAGGCGCAGCTTATGAATATATGATTAAAAACTTTGCCGATAGTGCAGGTAAAAAAGGCGGCGAATTCTACACTCCTGCTCCTGTCGTTCAATTAATGGTTCGCATTATAAAACCGCAAGCAGGCATGACTGTTTATGACCCTACCTGCGGAAGCGGTGGCATGCTTATACAAAGTAAGCACTATGTAGAGGAGTTGGGACAGGACGCACGTCGTCTTGTAATTTACGGTCAGGACAACGAGCCGAGCGTTTGGTCTATTTGCAAGATGAATATGATTATGCACGGAATACCCAATGCGAAAATAGCTTTTGAAGATACGCTCGTAAATCCTGCGTTTGAAAACAGCTGTGGCGTTGAAAGGTTTGATAGAGTTATAGCAAATCCACCGTTTTCGCAAAACTATAAGCGCAACGACAAAATGCGGCATCAGGAAAGGTTCCTTTATGGTTGGGCGCCCGAAACCGGAAAGAAAGCGGACCTTATGTTTGTACAACATATGATAGCAAGTCTTAAAGACAACGGAATGATGATAACCGTTATGCCTCACGGCGTACTGTTTAGAGGTGGTAAAGAAGGCGACATTCGGAAAGCGATTTTAAACGATCCCAACGACATAGTACAAGCTATAATCAGCCTACCGCCTGACCTATTTTACGGCACGGGTATTCCTGCGTGCCTTATTGTAATCAATAAAAACAAGCGTGAAACCAATCCCGAGCTTGCAGGAAAGATATTGATAATAAATGCGGATGCGGAATATGGCGAAGGCAAAAATCAAAATTACTTACGACCCGAGGATATTGAAAAAATCATTTATGTGTTCGAACACAGCAAAGAAGAACCTAAATATTCACGAATAGTTCCTATATCTGAAATATTAGATAAAGAAAAGAATGATGGAAATTTAAATATTCGTCGTTATGTGGACAACTCACCCGATCAAGAACCTCAAAATGTTAGGGCTCATATTTCGGGTGGTGTTCCTAAAGATGAAGTTGAAAAACTCAACGGGGCTATAAAAAAGTATAATATTGACCCTAAAAATCTGTTTGATGAATATACCGAGGAGTTTTTTAAATTTAAGTCCAAGTGTGATACAAAGGCAAAAATTAAACAATGCATTCTTTCTAACGATGGTGTTACCGCTGCAAACAATGCCATGCGTCAGGCGACAGTATCGTTTTGGGCAGAAGCCGGTGCAGCTGTTTCATCTGTTCAAAATAGTTTACAGATACAGGAATTCAAACGTAATTACACCAAACTGATTGAAGAAAAAATTGTTCCCGTCGGGATCCTTGATAAATATCAAGCCGTAGGCGTTTTTGCTAATTGGTGGGATCATAACTATACCGTGCGTGAAACGACAGAAATAGAAACCAGTGGCGACAGCGAAACAAAAGTAACAGTAAAAGAAGTTATCGCTATTAAAAACGTATTTAAAACTATAAACGCAGAAGGCTTTGTCCCCGCACTTGTAAGCGACGAGAAAATCGCCAAGGAGCATTTTTCAAAAGAACTTGCTGAGTTGGAGGAATTAAACACACAGATTTCTTCTGCACAGGCAGACTTGCAGGAGTATATTTCTTCACTAGATATAGAAATAGAATTTGATGGTGACGAAGAAGGAAAAGAAATAACTACCAAAGAAGCAAAGAAATATTATAAAGCACTAAAATCCTCGGCAACGACCGACGCAGACAGAAAGGCATACGACTCTGTTTTAAAACAAATAGCACAATACGAAAAAGATATAAGAAATCTTAATAAAAAATATAAAGAACAGGACAACGCCTTAAAAGAAAAACTTAATGCTATACGCGATAGCTTGACTTCTACGCAGTGCGAAAGCATGATAATGGACTTGTTGAAAGAAGCGCTGTTTATTGAACTTGAAAAATACCTAAAAGCCGAGGTCGATAAAACGATTAAATCGATACAACATCTTTACGATAAATACTTTGTTTCAGCTAATCAACTTCTTTCCGATCGTTTGGATGCGGAAAGCAAACTTAACGATTTCTTAAAAAGGCTGGGCTATATCAATGAGTGAGTGGGTAAAAAAACAATTATCACAACTTGCACTATTGAGCAAAGGGCAGCAGATGGCAAAAATCCATTTAGAGAAAGAAGGCGATTACTACGTCTTAAATGGAGGACAAAATCCGTCTGGCTATCTAAACAAATGGAACACAGAGGCGGATACAATTTCAATTAGTGAGGGTGGCAATTCTTGTGGATATGTTGCATATAATTCCACTCGATTTTGGAGTGGTGGACACAATTACGCTTTAAAAAATTTATCGAAAGAAATATGCCTTTTGTATTTATACGAATACTTAAAATTTAAAGAGCCGGATATTATGCGTTTACGCGTAGGATCGGGGTTGCCTAACATTCAAAAAAAAGAGCTTTCAAAAGTACAAATACAATTCTCTACCAATAAGCAAGAGCAAGAAAAAATTGCGGAAATTTTAACGACTATTGATATTGCCATAGATAAAACGACAGCGATAATTGAGAAATATAAAGCAATAAAAGAAGGACTCTTACAAGACTTACTTACAAATGGAATTGATGAAAACGGCAATATCCGTTCTCCGAAAACACATAAATATAAGCCTTCTCCGTTGGGCATGATTCCGGTTGAGTGGGATGTTGATCAAATAGAGCACTTGTTTAAGTTAAGGGCACGCATAGGTTGGCAGGGTTTGAGATCAGACGAATTTATAGATGAAGGACCATATTTGGTAACAGGTACAGATTTTGATAACGGGCGTATTGATTGGGATAATTGTTATCATGTATCCTTGGAAAGATATTTTCAAGATGTAGGCATTCAATTAAAAAATGATGACTTATTAATTACGAAAGATGGCACTATAGGGAAAACAGCCATGGTTAAAGATTGCCCGCACCAAGTCACGCTGAACAGTGGAGTTTTTGTTATCAGACCGATTAATCAGAAAACAACAACGGATTACTTGTATTATTTATTATCGGACAGAAGTTTTGCGCTCTTTATCCAAAATAATTTAACCGGATCAACGATTAAACATCTTAATCAAGCCGTGCTTTATAAAATGCAAATAAAGCGACCAGATCGAAATGAGCAGATTAGAATTACGCAAATACTTTTTGCTGTTGATGAAAAAATTGATTTGGAATACACGCATCAAAGAAAGTTGCTTCAGATCAAACAAGGGCTGATGCAAGATTTATTGACACATAAAGTGGCGGTCGATGCGCTTTTATAAGGAGTTGTTATGCCGGAAAGATACGATAATATAAGCGAACGTTTATATACGGAAAAACCGTTATTGGAGCAATTAAGTAGTTTGGGTTGGAGTATTATTGACCTTGATGTTACAACAAGAAACTCTCCCGAACTTAGCAACAGAGAAAGCCTTGCGGACGTTATCATGCGCGAGGAGTTTCATAATGCGATATCGAGGCTTAACCCGTGGCTTAAGGAAGAACAAGTAGAGCCGCTCATAGACGAGTTCTTAAACTATGGCATTCAAGCCGATGCACTTGAGATAAACCGTAAAATCCAAAAGCATTTAGTTGACGGACTTACTGCAGACAATCTTTATACCGGTGCCGTCAATGAGTCTGTACGTTTATTTGATTATACAAACCTTGAAAAAGAAAGGTTTGATATAACTAAGAGCAAAAACTCATATATAGCCGTATGTCAATTAAAAGTAAAGATTCCGGGCGTAGAACAGCATATTATTCCGGATGTGGTTTTGTTTGTTAATGGTATTCCGCTTGTTGTAATCGAGTGTAAAGCACCTGACATAGTTGACCCTATGGGACAAGCAATTGAGCAGTTGATGCGTTATCAGGATCGTCGCGACGCACAGTTTGCCGAAGGTGTGCCCGAATTGTTTTATTTTAATCAGTTTGTCATAGCTACTTCTTTTCAGCAAGCAAAATATACAACTATTACAGGCGCTTACAATCATTTTATTGAATGGAAAGACTGTTATCCTTATGCGATATCGGAAATAAAAGAAGACGGAACAACACCTTCCGGTCAAGAAGTGTTGGTAAAGGGAATGCTCTCGCCTAATCATCTACTTGACATAATGCAAAACTTTACCGTGTTTAAAGATGATGAAAAAGGAAGAACTGCAAAAATAGTTTGTCGCTATCAACAATTCCGTGGCGTCCACAAAATAATCAACCGTATGCGTTCAGGTGAAACACAAGCCGATAAGGGTGGCACGGTTTGGCATACGCAAGGAAGTGGAAAATCGCTTACGATGATGTTTGTTATTAAAAAAATGAACCATCTTGACGATTTCATCGATTATAAAATCGTGCTTATCCTTGATAGAAAAGATTTGCAAAAACAGCTATTAGACACAAGCAACTGCATTTCGCAAACCGTTACTGTCGGCAAAAGTATTGCTACTCTAAAACCGCTTATAAAAGACCCTGCAAGCAATATAGTTGTTGCGATGGTACATAAGTTTGGTGTCAAAAAAGCGAGCATGGAGATATTCCCTGTACTAAACACATCCAAGAAAATCTTAATAATGATCGACGAAGCACATAGAACACAATACTCGCATCTGGCGGCAAATATGTGGCAATGTATGCCTAATTCTATTAAAGTTGCTTTTACGGGAACGCCAATAGATAGAACGACGGAAACTTTCGGTGGATACATAGACGCCTACACAATGAGACAGGCAATAGCCGATGAAGTGATAGTAGAGATCAAATACGAAGGCAGAGCAACCGAGAGCAATATAAAAGATATATCTGCGATGGATGATAAGTTTCTTGATGTTTTTGCCTTTGCGGATGAGTCTCAAAAGAAGCAGATTCTCGGTAAATATACATTAAGAGGTTATCTTGAAGCATGGGAAGTAATTGAAAAGAAAGCCAAAGATATGCTTGAGCATTATATATCAACAGTTTTTACCAACGGATTTAAGGCTCAGGTGGTTACTTGCTCTCAAGAAGCAGCGTATAGATACAAGGTTGTGCTTGATAGATTGTTGCAAGCAAAAATCGCTGAACTTGAAACATTAAATCCTAACAACTATGACCTTGAGGTTTTAAAAAGGATGCAAATAGCTTGCATTATTTCGGCACAAGGGAACGACAAACCTTATTTAAAAGAATTTGGTAACGAACATACGCATGACAAGCAAATAGCAAGTTTTAAACTGGGTTATTATGCCGAGGATACAGATAAGAAAGGTAATAAAATCACGGGAGAAGTCGGAATAATAGTTGTTGCCGATATGCTTCTGACTGGTTTTGATGCACCAATCGAACAGGTTATGTATTTAGACGATATTATTCGTGATCATAATCTTTTGCAAGCAATTGCAAGAGTTAATCGTACGTCAAAAGGTAAAGAATGCGGTTATGTTGTTGATTATGTCGGAGTATTTAATCATTTAAAGAAAGCCCTTGCAAAATATAAAGACGAGGATATCAAGGAAACTACAGGGGCATTGCTGAGCGTTGGACAAGATTATGATAAACTGCGTATTGCACATGATAACCTCACGCGGTTTGTTGTTGAAGAAATAGGTGTCTCCGGTCTAGCGGAAAAGACTTTTATATGTGACGAGCTCGCAGAGGATGATAAGTTATGGCAAAACTTCAACAAATTTTTCAATACTTTTGCCAAATATCTTGACCGAGTTTACCCTAAACCTTCAGCATTACCCTATGTTCCAGATTTTAAGGTGGCTAGTTTTATTAAACAGTGTGTAGCAAACAGGCGTAGAGACGGTAATTTCTCAGTAGCTGAATGTGGACGTAAAATACGCAGTATTATTGAGGAGTATTTAATTGTTAACGGCGTTAATCCTAAGATTAGACCCGTTTCAATAACTAATCCTATTTTTGATACAACACTAAAAGAAAAATCGCCTCGCGCACAAGCGGAAGAATTGAAATACGCTATTCAAGAATACATAAATATCAATACTCCGCTTGATCCGGAATACTTTGAGCGCTTAGGTGTGAAGTTGCAAAAGATACTCGAATTATATAAAGAGAATTGGGAAGCGCAAGTTCAGGCACTAAAAGAGTATAAGGACGAAATTATTCATGGTAGAAGCACGGAAAATACTTATGGATTAGATCCTGTGAAAGAAATGCCGTTCTTTGCGTTAGTCCGTGCTAAATTATATGAAGGCAAGTCTTTTGAAGATTTAACTGCTGAAGAATTTGATACTTTAAGGAGCATGATTGACGAAATATTATCTACTATCCAGACGGAAACGCAAATTGTAAATTTTTGGGATGATCCGTATTTAATTCAAAATTTAAGATACGCCATTCGTAGAAAGTTACTTGATTCATATAAGTATTTACGTTCTGATAGAGCTAAAGCATCAGCAATAGCACAGGAACTTATCGAGCTTGCAAGCCGTCATTATGGAGAAAAACAATGACACAGCCTAAAGAGATTATAAGAAGTAAAAGAAAAACTATTGCGTTAGTAGTTAATAATCAAGCCGAATTGATTGTAAAAGCACCTTTTGAGGCAAGTGATGCCGTAATATATGAAACCATTTCTCGGAAACAAAGGTGGATAGACGAAAAGCAGCATATAGTAAAAACATTTTTCGAGAAATATCCGGACAGTGTTTTTGAGGTTGGAGAAAGCCACATGTATTTAGGCAACCTATACATGCTCGATTATGCTGATGTGGAATCCGTTGTAATAGATGGTAATAGATTGATTCTCCCTCTGAAGGAAAAAAACGAAGCGAAACATATCCTTATTGGATGGTATCACGCTCAAGCAACGGACGTCGTTTTTAAACGAGTACAATATTATGCGGATTTAATTGGTGCTACCTATTATTCCATCAATCTGTCTGATGCAAAAGCTCGTTGGGGTAGCTGTGGTGCAAAACAAACTATCAATATAAATTGGCGTGCCGTTATGTGCCCGTTGTTTGTTATAGATTATATTGCAATCCACGAGCTTAGTCATATTCAGTATAAAAATCATAGCCGTGAATTCTGGAAAAGAGTTGAAACAGTTATGCCTGATTATAGAGAGGCTCAAGAGTGGCTAAATCAAAATAGTCGGTTGGTAAATATTTATTGAGAAATAGGAATATAAAATGAACGCTGTCGAAATCTTCAAACAACTTATCGGCGAGAGATTGACGCCGCTGATTGTGAAATATGAACCATACAAGGATGTGTTTACTACACACCCTTATAGGCATATATTTGATGAAAATTTCGAAAGAAATTTTACGGATGTCATTTTCGATAGTGTTATGTTTTACGCCTATGAAAAAGACGAAATAGAAAAAGAATATAATAGAGGCAAATTGGAGGATTTGCGAAAAGCCGCCCGCGTTGCATACGAAAATCGTGTTCCCAAAACGGAAAAAGTAGCCGACGGATTGTTGGGCGAATTAACGTTAGATAGCTTTATCAAACTATTCTTTCCTAATATTGAAATGCTGTATTCTCGCGCAAAATATATGGAGAGAATACCATACAAAGAAGAAACGGCCGAGAGAAAAGGACACGAAATCAAAGGCTACGACGGTATGGTCTTTTCCATTGAAGACGGGCAAAAGTATTTTTGGGTCGGACAAGCTAAAACGGGCTATTGGGAATATTGTTTATCTGCGATAAAGGACGACATAAATAAAAGCGTGATAAAATATTATTTCGGCGATTCAATGGCGATATTGTGCGACATTATGCGCGCAGTCAGCAGCGCATCTTCGGAATTGAGCAAAATTATAGATGATATTAACGACCGTATTTATGATAATATCAATGATAGGCTATCAAAAATCGATAGCATTATAGATTATTTCAAACAAGGACAGATCAAAATTCGAATACCGTGTTTATTGATGCCGGATGAATCGAATTATAATGATGATGCAGAACTATTGAGTATCGTAAAAAACAAAATACATGATGCATTCAAAGATTTCAAGATTGGGAATAAAGATAATCTTGATGTTGAAATATTGCTTCTTGTTTACCCGTTGCGCGATCTGAAAAAAGTGCGCGAACTCTTTTTGGAGGTGCGCAAAATATGAACATAAAACAGTTATTAAAAGAAGCAACTCGACTAATAAATCAATCCGAATTTACAGATGCCAACAAAAATAGATTAAAAGACATATTATGCTATTTGTCCGAGTGGCGAAGCAATCATCCGAATGAATGCACACAATATCCACAGTTGGATTTTGTGTTATATAATGCGAGTCGAAAATTGAGGACTTTCGGATACAACCGTTTGAACAAATTTGATAATAGCAGTATAAATGCCGATAATGATTTGATTACCGTTAAGGATACGGTTATAGATGAATTTTATAAAACCGAATCGGGATTTATTTTGGATAGTGCACAAAAAGACGTTCTCGATACTTTCGAGAACGCAAACGGTAAATTATTTTTAAGTGCGCCCACCTCCTTCGGTAAAACTTTTTTGCTCAAAGAAATAATTTTTAGGCACTGCGAAGATTATAACAATATTGTAATCGTGCTACCAACGGTCGCTTTATTGATTGAAGTTACGGAAGAAATAGACGATTTTAATACAAAACTTAATTTAGGTTATAGTATATATAATTCTATTTATAAAGATTTGGAATTAACCGAACGTAATATTTTTGTTTTAACTCCCGAAAGAGTGTTGCGCTTGTTAGCAATTGTACCGAATATAGAGTTGGATTTTTTCTTCTTTGATGAAATATATAAAATCGATGAAGATGTTGCCTTGTCAAGTGAAGATGACGTAAGCGATAAAATTGAACTCGGAAATGATGAATATAAGCAAGATGAACAAGATCATCGAGCTGTGGCATTTAGATTGGCATTATATTTCCTTTTGAAAAAATGCAATTCTTGCTATTTGGCGGGACCGTTTATTGAATTAAACAGTTTGAAAGACGGTTTTATTAAAATGCTTGAAAAACATAATATTGCGACAAAGGAAATAACTTTTATCCCTACATTAAAAAACGAGATTGATTTTCACGCCAAAACATTCAAATATTCCTCTCCGTTTGAAAACTACAAAGAAAGTACATCTGCAAATAAAGCTATTGAACGCTTGCTTTATACTGCAAATAAGCTTGGCTTCTCTAAATCAAATCAAGCCATTGTTTATTGTTTATATCCTGCTTATACCGAACAACACGCAAGAGAATTTTCTGATAGCTTTATTGATCAAGAGCCGATTAATGAAAGATTGCAAATGTTTATAGAACATTTGAAAAATAATTATAATTTCCATTTCGGAGGCAAAAAAAGCTCATTAGAAAATTGGGATTTAGTTTATGCGCTTTATAATCAAATCGGTATACATAACGGCAAATTTCCAAAATATTTTCAAAGAGAAATTATGAAACTTTTTAATGACGGCGCAATGAGTACTTTGTTTTGTACCTCAACTATTGTTGAGGGCGTAAATACGAATGCGAAAACCGTTGTTGTCTATAATAATCCTTCAGGGAAAACTGACGAAAGTAAAAAATTTTTATTACTTAACATAAACGGGAGGGCGGGAAGATATCAACACCATTTTATTGGAAATATTGTTTATATAGGTGATAAAAGCCTTAAAATAGTACAAAGCGATGGAATATCGCTTGATTTTAAACCATATAGTTCTAAAATTTATTTGGGCGATATTGATTTAGAAAATATCGACGATGACGATTTAACTATAATCAATAAAAACCGCAAGCAAACATTAGGATTCAATAAGCAATTATTACCCGATGAAGTATTTGAGCAAAATCGTCTAATCGAACGTAAAAAACAAGAGCGTATTCTTTCGAGATTACTTAATAGTATTGAGCATTTTGCCGGTATTGAATCAGCATCGATATATCAATTCTTAAATGACGGTTACTTTGAAAATATTTTGCAAATATGGGCAGACATAGGCGAAATAAAGCCAACGCAAATAAATGCCATTAAATGGTTTTCTATAAATTATGCTCAAAAAAGCTATCAGGGAGTATTGGATTATGGATTTAAAAAATATTTAACGCAAGAGGACGACGAGCATAAATTTGTCAATGATACGTATAGAAAAGTTTTTCGTGAGGTAAAAGATACGGTTGAGTATCAACTACCGAGAATAATCAGCTTGTTTGAATCTTTAATAATACGAGCATTTGATATTAAAAAAATTCAATTAGATAAACCAATAGATTTGAGTAACATTATCAGATTTTTTGAAATAGGTGCTACTACACCACTTGGTATAGATATGGTTGAAAAAGCTATTCCCGTAGTTACCGTAAAAAAAGTTGACAGTTTAAGGTTTGATACAGCTGAATTGGATTCCCAACGAAAGGAATTTGTAAAAATATTTGAGAGACGTGTGTTTCTTTTTGATAATTATGAAAAACAATATCTAATCGAATACATTAAAAAGTATTGTATATAGAGGTAATCTTATGACAAAGAAAAACAATCAAATTTCCATACGCAGTTCGGCTGCGGAATATCTTACTTACGTTGCGTCGGTCGGCGAAAGCTCGAAAGATATAGAAGTTCGCTACGAGGACGAAAATATTTGGCTCACGCAGAAAGCAATGGGTCTATTGTACAATGTGGAAACAAACACAATAAACTACCACGTGAAAAAGATTTTTGCAGACAGCGAATTAGACGAGAGTTCAACTATTCGAAAATTTCGAATAGTTCAAAACGAGGGCGAACGGCAAATCGAGCGTGAAGTAGCGCATTACAATCTGCAAATGATTATCGCCGTCGGCTTCAAAGTCAATTCCGAACGCGCCGTACAATTCCGCAAGTGGGTAAATCAAATCGCAACCGAGTATACAATCAAAGGTTGGGTAATGGACGACGAGCGGTTAAAGCGCGGCACCTATCTTACCGATAAATATTTCGACGAACAGCTCGAGCGCGTTCGGGAAATTCGCGCAAGCGAGCGCAAGTTTTATCAAAAAATCACCGATTTATATGCAACCGCGATAGACTACGACGTAACGAGCGCACAAACGAAACGCTTTTATGCCACTGTGCAAAACAAGATGCATTACGCTGTTCACGGGCATACGGCGGCGGAGCTTATAGTAGAACGCGCCGACGCCAACCGCGAACACATGGGTCTTACCACTTGGGCGGATGCACCCGACGGTAAGATTAAAAAATCCGATGTTACGGTTGCTAAAAACTATTTGACTGTGCACGAACTCGGGCAGCTTAACCGTATGGTAACGGCGTATATCGATTTCGCCGAGAGTATGGCGGCACGCCATATTCCGCTCACTATGGAAGATTGGGAAACAAGACTCAATTCATTTATTCAAATGTTTGAGTACGGATTACTCGCCGACGCCGGAAAAGTATCTGCCGAAATAGCCAAGCTTCATGCCGAAACCGAATTCGAAAAATACCGCGTTATCCAAGACAAACTGTTTATGTCCGATTACGATAAATATATGCTCGAACTCGAAGAACATATCAAAAAAGATAAAAAGGATTAGCTGTACTATTTATGGATGTTAACGCAAAAGATTTTATACAACAACTTGATTTGTTTTGGGGACAGTTATTTACATACAATCATACCCTAATGAAACGTTCCGAAGATGATAAGCAATTCGGTTTAGAATCTTTTACAGATATTATGGACTTTTATTTAACATCGCAAGCGCAATGTTTTATAAAAGATTTCCTTTTGCAACATATTGGTAGTACAGGGATGCTCCTTACGGCACGTTGTTTTCTCGAAGGTTTAGCGTTAAAACGCATGTATGAAAAAGGCAAGATAAGCGATTTGCAAATTGAATTACTACGCCACCAAGTACATATTATCGAATACAATTATTATAAAGAGTTTGATGACATAGCCGATAAGATTTTATTTCCCGAAAAGTTAGAAAAAGACAAAGAAGATGCTGTAAAATTCTTCCAAGAGAAACTCTCTGATAGATACAGCAAAAAAATCATAAATGACATTATCAGAACCAACAAACCATTCTTATGCGATCCGTATACGAATTTTAGAAAATTAGTCGGAGAAAATTTAGGAGAAGAATATGCCAAGATTTATGGGCTATACAGTCAGGCAATTCATCCTTCGGTTAATGATTTCTATATGAATGAAGGTGTATGGCAAACTATCCCCGAAATATTGTCTCTCATAATGGAAGAATACAAGTCATTGCCGCTTTCGCAATTTACTTTTAATCTTTATAGCGCATCTATATATGCATCGGATATTACAAGAAGATATGAGAATTTAGTTCAGCAAGAATGTAAAATTCTAATAGACATAAGTAATGTATTCAATAGTTTCTTTGATAAGAACTATACATCGGATACATTAATGAGCATAAATCTTCTAATGAGTGAGATGTGTACAGATAAGTTACTTGGATTATGCGAACAAGTGAAGTCTAAATGGAAGATTGCATTAGATATGTTCTCGTCGTTTTATAAATGCTATATAAAATACTTTCCTCACGAAGAACATTTTAGATTGCTTGAAGAACACGAACGAGTACAAATTAAACGGAATTTAGGACGCGAATTTTCAGTTGATAAAGCATATAGCTTTTATAAGGTTCTTTATCCCAATGGCGTTAACCAAGAAACATTTGAAAAAAGTTTTCTCACAATTAGTGGCTATACTGTAGATGAAAAAGGGAAAACTAAAAATCTCACAAACATAGTTAAAGATTTTATATCAAAGTTCGTTGATCCAAAAGCAGAAGTATCTTTTGATAGAAGTATGCTGTTAGATTATGTAGAAAGTCAAATGCTCTCTCACGCCAATGGATATATGTGGTACGCCAATCGTGGCGCTTGGGGTGACGTAAACAATGTGATTATCGGTATGGATATGTGTTTGGTATTCATTTTGGAATCGATTCTTACAATGTTTAATGCTCATAAAGCCATTGAAGAAACTAATTACTATAAACCAATAATAAATCTTGTTAGGAATAGCGTTAAAAGAGTAAAAGTATTATGTGATGAGAAAATAAAGATATTAGGTGTTCCGGGAATAGCTATTTAGGCATTGTCGGTTCGATTCCTTATATATTTTCATTACAAAAAGAATGGCAGGACTTCGATAAAAGTCCTGCCATTCTTTGACTCGCCTTTGGGTGTACCCATTAAAATTTAATTGTTTTGTAAATTCCCTATGGAATACACCGTAAATCGGTGCTTTTTTTATGCCAACGGATAATAATACGAACGTTGCCAAAACGCCGATATTTCAGTGCTTTTATGAAAAACGTTCGCTTGTAGTACAATAAAGTACAACAGCGTTCGCCTTTTTCAAAAATCATCCGAAATCTCGGCGTTTTCGGTTGTGAACAAGTTTTCCGCCGTGTTTTTAGAATAAGACAAGGCACGCGAGCGGCTTAATACTTTATCGTATAAGCCGTGAGCGTAACGCAGTATTAGTCAAAAACACGGCGTAAAACCTAAGTTCGTATTATTATCTGTTGGCATCCGTCAATCCCAAAAGATAATCGGTCGTCACGTTAAAAAACTCGGCAAGTTTTTTGAGGTTTTCGCCCGTAATATCGGACTTGCCGTTTTCCCATCTCAAAATCGCCATATCGCTGACGCCGATGCTTTTGCCAAGTGCCATTGCGGACAATCTGCTTTCTGCACGGAGTTCTTTAAGTCTTTCCGAAAATTCACTCATAAACATATTATACAATGTTTCAGGACAATTTCAAAGAAAAAGACAATAAAAACCAAGTAAAATTGACAAAAGGGAAGAAAATTTATATAATTTTCTTATGAGTATTTTTGACGGAAAAATGAATTTGTCGGTTACGTCCGCAAGCGGTATCGAGGCGGTCACGAAAAGGGAACTTGAAACACTCGGATACGAGGCGGGGCCTGCGGTTTTCGGGCGAATCGGTTTCAACGGCGATATGACCGCGCTTGCCCGCGCGAATATGTTTTTAAGGACGGCAAATCACGTTTACGTCAATCTTTTTTCGTTCAAGGCGACGACTTTTGACGAGCTTTTCGACGGGCTTACATCATATCCTTTTGAAGACGTTTTTGAAAAGGACGCGCGCATTACCGTCGACGCAAAAAGCAACAAATCGGCGTTGTACGCGCTGTCGGCAATCCAGAAAGTCGCAAAAAAGGCGATTGTCGAAAGGTTGAAAAGGAAATATAAAATCGAAACGCTGAGTGAAAGCGGCGCGGCGTATCACGTCGAAGTAAACATCGCATACGACGAAGTTACGATATGTCTGGATACGTCCGGCGAAGGGTTGCACAAAAGGGGATACCGCCCGATAATGGGGCTTGCACCGATGAAAGAAACGCTTGCCGCGGCAATAATAATGCTGTCGGTATGGAACAAGGATCGCCCGCTTATCGACTGTTTTGCAGGCAGCGGAACGATACCCATCGAAGCCGCGCTTATCGCGCAAAACACAGCGCCGGGGATAAAACGGCATTTCGCTTTCGAACAGTTCAAAGGTGCGCCGCAAGTCATCGACAAAGTGCGCGACGAGGCGTTAAGCGTGCAAAATCTTGACGTTAAAACCCGTATTTCGGGATTTGACATTGACGGCGACAGCATAAAAATGGCAATGATACACGCCGAAAACGCAGGCGTCAAAAACCTTATCCACTTCCAGCAAATGGACATGCGCGACGTGTCCACAAAACAAAAATACGGCGTGCTTATCAGCAATCTGCCGTTTGGCGAAAGGCTGTTGACCGAAAAGGAATTGAAGCCGCTGTATCGGGATTTCGGAAAACTTTTCAAGTCTTTGGACACGTGGAGTTTATACGCTTTCACAAGTTATCCCGACTTTGAAAGGAACTTCGGCCGACGCGCCGACAAAACAAGGAAACTTTACAGCTCGCAACTTGAATGCGTGCTTTATCAATATCTTGGACCTCGTCCGCCCAAAAAATCACAGGACGAAAAGGAGAAGTTATGAAACGCAACGGAATGTGCCCGATTTGCTTTGTCAAAAGATTTTTCAACGTGCCGTCAAAGGTGAGCGAAGTTTATCCCGCCGACTTTTATTGTAACGGCGCAGCGCTCACGCCCCCGATGGGCTGGTCAAGTTGGAACACTTTCAGAAACCGCATTGACGAAAACCTTATTTACGACACCGCCGTCGCGATGAAAGAAAAAGGGCTTGTCGACGCCGGGTATCACTTTGTCAATATCGACGACAACTGGGTTGACAACGCGCGCGACGACGAAGGAAGAATTCAGGCGGACAAACTGACTTTCCCGAACGGTATTCCCGCGCTTGTCGAAAAGGTGAACGCGATGGGAATAAGCCTTGGCGTGTACAGCAGTAACGGCACGGCGACGTGCGAAGACCTTACGGCAAGTTTATATCACGAATGGACGGACGCATACACCTTTGCAAAGTGGGGCGTGGAGTATTTCAAATACGACTTCTGCCACAATATTCCGCTGTCGGAATACGCGCCGCTCGTTTACGCCGTGACGATAAGCAAAAACGGAATCGGCCGCACCTACGACTGCAAGGAAGCGGAACTTTCCGGGCTTGCCCGCTATATGAAAAAGAAAGGCTTTGACGGGAAATACGTGTCGGGGCTCGATCGCCGCGAAGGCGCGATGACTTTTGACAAAATCGAAGTGGAAGAAGACGGCGTTTACAACGTCACCGTCCATATCGTGAAGCACGGACAGTACGAAAAATGCCTGATGCTGGAAGCAAACGGCATTGAGAGGGAAGTCCTTATTTTCCCGTCGCAAAAACGCTTTAATATGACGGCGAAGTTCACGGTATCGATGCGCCTTAAAAAGGGCAAAAACACCCTTAAACTTTTCAACCCCATCGGTACGCGCGCCGACAGCGCAATGCTGCAATACGTCAACATGGGACGACAACTCAAAAAAGCCACCGAAAAAGTCGCGCGGGACGCCGGCAAACCCGAAAAACCCATCACGTTTTCAATCTGCGAATGGGGCTTCAATCAGCCGTATAAGTGGGGACGATACGCGGGTAATTTGTGGCGCACAACCCCCGATATCCGCCCGATATGGCCGTGGATCAAAATCCTTTACAACCACACCGTCAAACTTTATAAGTACGCGGGCGTGGGCGGTTGGAACGATCCCGACATGCTGGAAGTCGGCAACGGAAAACTCACGTTCGAACAAAACCGCTCGCACTTTGCGCTGTGGTGCATGATGTGCGCGCCGCTGATTCTCGGCAACGACCTGAGAAATATTTCGGACGACGTTTTGAAAATCGTCAAAAACCCCGACCTTATCGCAATAAATCAGGACGCGCTCGGCGTCCCGGCAAAAAGAGTTGTGAAAGGCACTGTCGACGTGCTTGTTAAGCCGCTTGCGGACGGTAGCGTCGCGGTGTGCGCGTTTAACAAGGGCGGAAAGAAGAAGTATAACCTGAACCTGAAAAAGGTTTTGTCCGACGAATACGCAAGGTGCAAAAAAACCGAAAACTTTGTCGCGACGAACTTATGGGACAAGTCGGAAACGACGACAAACGGAGTGATTTCGGTTTCCGTCAACAAGCACGACAGCGCAGTATTTATCGTAAGGTAAAATAGAAAGCAAAAAAAAGGACGGCAGTTGAGTGCCGTCCTTTTTGTTTTGTGAAAAATCAGTTGCAGAATTCGCGGGTGTTTTCGCCGGTCAGCCAATTTATCGTCCATACGCCGGACTTGCCGTTTTCGGTGAAGTACACTTTTGCGGTATTGTTGCCGCGATAATCGACGTGAGTGACGACCGCCTCGGACTTTGTATAAATCTCGTTCAAAAAGTCAAGTTGCTTTTGAGAAAACTCGCCGACGTTGTCGGAGATGAACAAAAGTCTGCCGAAAGTCTTGTTGACCTCGGCGACAAGTCGTTTTTCGGAATCTGTGTATTTCAGGTTGACCTCGCGCATGAAGAAGACGTCGGGATCGTTGCCGAACGCGCGCCCGTCAAGGCCGCGACGGAAAATCGTATTCTGAATCGACGTCTGGGTGGACACGATTTCGTTGTTCGTGAGCGAGTAAATGAAACGCGGCTTGAACTGAATATCGACGTCCGAGCCGATGCGACAGTAATCGAACCTGCCGAACGCCGGGAACAGCGGCACGCCGCAACCCAGAATGTATTTGTCGCCGCAGCAGTCGCGAAGGAAAGCGCAGGCGTCGTCCATAATTTCGCCGCGGGTTTTGTTGCCAAATGGGACAAGGCACGCCGTGTACAAGAAGTCGAGCTTGACCATATCGTAGCCCCACTCGTTCAAAATCACGTCAAAGAAGTGGCGGATATAGTCGGCGCACTCTTTGATGTAAAAGTTGAGCGTGAAGCACGGACGAGTGCCAAGCATGCCCTTTGTAGGTTTGCCGTTGGCGTCTTTCAGAATCCAGTCGGGATGAGTTTTTGCCACGACGCTGTCCTTTTCGATATAGAAGGGCGCAAGCCAAAGTCCCGCCTTGTAGCCGCTTTTGTGGATTTCGTCGGCGATGAACTTCATACCGTGCGGGAATTTCTTTTTATCGGTGGACAGCCAGTCGCCGACTTTCGTCTGATGGCCGTCGTCAATCTGGAAAATGTCGATTTTGTCCGAGCGGGCAAGACCTTCAAGGTCGCGCAGGATAATATTTTCGTCGATTTTCGTGAAGTAGTTGTACCAGCTCGTGTAGCCCGTGGTGTGGTTTACGCGGCATTTTGAAACGCCCAGAGTTTTGAAATAAGCGTCGAAAACCTCGTCGTAACTTCCGTTGAAAAACGCGACGTCGAAAAGGGTGAAGTCGCCTTTTATCGTTTTTCCTTCAACGTCCTTTTCAAGCGTGATAAGGTTTTTGTTGAAGTCGAAATTTAGAATCGTCCAGCCGGAGCGTTCGTTCAACGAGCCGATAAACTCGTGCGTGAAGCCGTTTCTGACATATCCGAACGAATATCCGTGGAAAAACCCCGCGGTTTTCGGATAAGTTTTGAAGTTGTAGTCGCCGTTGATTGCGGCGATTTCCCTGCCGAACTTAATTTTGTTCAGGGGGAAGCGGATACCTTTTTGCAGTTCGTCCCTTTTCCATTCTTTCGTGAGCGACCAGCTTTGATAGCCGTTTGCAAGGACGGACGTTTCTTTCTGGAAAGAATAATCCGTTGCGATTTCGGCGTGGACAAGTTCCATCTCGCGCTTGGGGCAGATCTTTACGAAAAGACGGTTGCTTTCGCGCGTGATTTTCAGTTCAAAGTCGTCGTTTGCACCGTTTGCAACCCGTCCGCTGCCGCCGACGTTGTAATATAAGGTAAGTTTTGACGTTTCAAACATAATCGGTATCCCCCCGCGTTGTTTAATACATTACGATATAGTCTTCGCGTTCCGCGCCGACCGACACGTATTTGATTTTGCATTCGGTCGCTTTTTCGATAAAGCGGATATAATCGACGGCTTCTTTGGGCAGATCTTCGGGCTTTCTGCATTTCGAGATGTCGCACTTCCAACCTTTAAGGACGGTGAATTCGGGCTTTGCGATATTAAGGTCTTCGCCAAAGGGGAACTCCGTCGTGATTTTGTCGCCGACTTCGTACGCGGTGCATACGGGAATCGCGTCAAGATAAGAAAGCACGTCAAGTTTCGTCAGGGCAATTTCGTCCGCGCCTTGCATTCTGATGCCGTAACGGCTTGCAACGACGTCGAACGCGCCGACGCGACGAGGTCTGCCCGTTGCCGCGCCGTATTCGCCGCCCGCCTCACGCAGGTCGTTTGCGAACTTTCCGAACGCTTCCACGGTGAACGGGCCTTCGCCCACGCAGCTGCTGTACGCTTTCATAATGCCGATGACGTTGTCAAGTTTAAGGTTGGGCACGCCCGCGCCGATGGGTGCGTACGCCGCAATCGTGTTCGACGACGAGGTGTAAGGATTGATGCCGAAGTCGATGTCGCGAAGCGCGCCGAGCTGCGCCTCGAACATAATGCGTTTGCCCTCCTTGTTGCTTTCGTTAAGGAAGACGCCCGTGTCGGTGACGTAGGGCAGGAATTCGTCCGCAAGTTCTTTCAGATGTTTTTTCAGGTCGTCCGCGTCGATGGGGGTGCTGCCGTAAGCCTTTTCGATGAAAAGGTTTTTCCATTCGATAATGCTGTCGAGGTGCTTATCGAGAGCCTCGGGGAAGCGCAGGTCGCCCATGCGAATGACTTTTTTCAGATATTTGTCGCCGTAAACGGGTGCGATACCGCGGCGGGTGCTGCCGTATTTCGCGTCGCCGAGCCTGTCTTCTTCCAGGCAATCCTGACGGACGTGATAAGGCATGCAGATTATCGCGCGATCGCTGATTTTAAGGTTGTCGGGAGTGATTACGACGCCTTTTTCGCGAAGGGACGCGATTTCTTTATGAAGGTGAGTAAGGTCGATAACCATACCGTTGCCCATTACGCAGGTAACTTCGGGACGAAGTATGCCCGAGGGAAGAAGATTTAAGATAAATTTTCCTCTTTCGTTCACGACGGTGTGTCCCGCGTTGTTGCCGCCCTGATACCTGACGACGATATCGTAATCCTGGCTTAAAAGGTCGACCATACGGCCTTTACCTTCGTCGCCCCAGTTGATTCCAACGATTGCTGTAAGCATATATATCCTCCGAACTTATATTCAAAAATACATTAGTATTATATCTAATAAACGATTGCCGTGTCAAGGTTAATCGTTAGCAAAAAAAGAAAAGGTTTATTTAAAAACCTTTTCAAAATTTTCGTGCAGTATCATTTGTTTTTCTTTTTCGGAAAGCGGCAGGCTCAAAAACCTTTCAAGCTCGTCTTTCGGCCGCCACATCGGGAAGTCCGTGCCGAAAAAAAACCTTTCGACGCCAAGATTTCTTAAAAGTTTTACCGCCTCGGTTTTGTCAAGGAACGGAAGCGTCGACGACGTGTCGAAATATACGTTTTCAAGCCCTTTGTACAAAAGCGAACTTTCCCATTCGGAATAGCCGCCGAAATGCGCGCCGATGACGATTTGCTTCGGATATTTTTTCGCAATTTTCACAAGCCTTTCGGGATTGCTGAAATTATATCTTTTGTCGCCGGTATGGAAAAGTATGGGAAGATGACCGTCCAGCGTTTTGTAGATTTTTTCGGCGCGCGGCTCGTCGATGGCGAACTTCTGAAAGTCGGGGTGAAGTTTCACGCCGCGTATGCCGTGCGATATCGCAAAACGTATTTCGCCATCCATATCTTCTTCGTCCATATCGGGGTGAAGCGTCATAAATCCGATGAACTCGGGATGGGCTTCTGTCTCCGAAACGATATATTTATTGATATTTTCAACCTGTTTAACCGTCGTTGCTGTCGAATGAACGACAAATTTCGTAATTCCGGCAAGGCGTCCTTCCTGCAATAAAACGTCGGGCGTGCCTGCCGATTCGGTCATTTGTATGCCGTAAAAATCGCCGATTGCATCGGTTGCTTTTTTGGCGATTTTGTCGGGAAAAATATGTGCGTGAGCGTCGATAATCATTTTCTTTTCGTCCTTTTCAACGGGTTATTTTATCATATCGCGCGCCGCCTTGCAAGCATATGAAAACGATGTCCTATAAATTATGATTTTTTTTGGAAATAAGTTGATATCGCCCATAATATATGTTAATATATTTTTATATTTTATAAAGGAAGGAAATTATGACAGAATCACTCGATAAGCCCAAAAAACGGGTTTTAGGCCTTACGGGGAATATGTGGATTTACGCCTTTGGCGTGATGGGCATCAACCTTGCGATAGGTCTTGTCAACAGTTATCAGGCGGAGTTTTTCGACAAAATTATGAGACTTAATCTTGTCGGAATCGCGCTTATTATTCTTGCGGCAAAGTTTATAAGTATCGTTGCCGACTTCGTAATCGGAAATCTCATTGACCGCGCCAACTTCAAGGCGGGCAAAATGCGCCCGTGGATTTTGTTCTCGGCGTTCCCGCTTTTCGTATTCACGATGCTTTCGTTCGCGTTCATTCCGTTCCCCGAAACGAAGGGCGGTGAAGTGGGTAAATATATCTACATTACCTTCATTCTTATCCTTTGGAACGTCAGCATGACAATGGCGGATATTCCGTCGCAGGGTATGTTGAAAATGGTCGCGGGCACTCCCGAAGACACCAACAACGCCGCCGGCTGGGCGAATACGCTGAAATCGGTTGCGCTTGCATGCTCCGGCGTGTTCATCACCGTCGTTTGTATGATAACGGGCTCCGGCGCGGTAGGCTGGAAAGAATACCTTATCACCGCCGCGATTCTTTCGGGCATCGGGCTTATTTTGCAACTGCTGATGTACTTCAAGGGCAAGGAAGAATACAAGGTCAACGCAAGTTCCGCAATGAGTTTCAAGGAAATGTTCAGGGAACTCAAAAACAACCGTATGATCCAGATTGTTCTTGTAACGTACCTTTTGGGATTCGGCAGGAATATCGGTTTGTCGATTGCGGTGCAGGCGTCCTGCATTATGATCCGCGACGGCATCGACCTTACGAAACTCGGGCTTGGCGTTATGAGCGGCGACGCGTGCAGTTGGGCAATCGGTCTGACCTCGGCAATTTCCAGCATGGTCACAATCATTCTGAACCCCGTCATCAACAAGAAACTTGGCGAAAAGAAATACTTCATCATCGCGGGCTTTTACGGCTTTGCGGTCAGCTTGATTTCGTTTTTACTGTACGTTCTCACGCCTGCGGAAACCGCGACGGGCGGCGTACCGTTTTTGAGAAGTATCTGGGCAATCTGGATTTATCAGTTCTTCCTCGGGTTCGCGTACGGTCCCAACGGCTATCTCCCCATGGTCATGACGGCGGATATCGTCGATTATCAGGAATGGAAAACGGGCAAACGTACCGAAGGTACGCAGTTTGCAATCCTGTCGATGTCCAACAAACTCAGCAACGCTTTGTCGGTGTCCTTGGGGCTTTTATTCATCGGCGCAATCGGATACAGCGCAAACAGCTATGCGGACGCGGTTAAGGTCGGCGTCGAAATTATCGACAAGAAGGAAGTCATCGTCGATGCGGTCGCGCACACCAACGCGATTCACGCCGCCGTCCCCGGCTCCATGCAAAACAAGGCGTGGGCAATTTACTTCCTGCTGCCGGGGCTTTGCATGCTGGCAAGTTCTTTGGTAATGTTCTTTTATAAAATAGATGAAAAAACCAAAAAACAAATGCGTGAAGAGCTTGCTTTAAGACGCGGCGAAGCGACCGAAGAAACCGTCGCGGAAAACGCGGTGGACGCTTTGTCGGAAGCGAGCGAAGATTTTGAAGTTTCCGAAGAAAACGACAAAACGGAAGAATAACAACACCTAAAAATAAAAAAATAACGCACCTTTTCGAAGGCGCGTTTTTTTTATTAATAATCGCCGTTGCCGACAAGATAATCGGCGCTGACGTCAAAGAACACCGCAAGATTGTAAATTATCGTTGCGTTTGGCTCGGCAACGCCGGATTCCCAGTACGAAACCGCACGCTGACTTGCACCGATTGCTTTTGCAAGTTCGGTCTGAGAAATGCCTTTTTGTGTCCTTAATTCTTTGATTTTCTTTCCTATTTCCATAGTTTTAGAATAGACAAAAAATGCTAATAATATTTGACATAGACATATTTTGCTAATATAATTTAACTATGGTACAGTCAGAACGTTATTTAATATTTATAGATAAATACATTTTTATAGGAAAATATAAAGGGAAGAAAAATATGTTTTGCGTTTTTACGCAAGCACAAGAGTATGACGAAGATGCCAAATTATGGTTCAAACTTGGCACAATATATTTGAATAACGACAAAATATTAAGCGTTAAAAACGTAAAAGGTTTGAAAGAATATAAAAAAATAATTATTCCTTGATAAAAGCGCAGCGAGTAAATCGTTGCGTTTTTTTGTTTACTTGTTTTAATTTTGCCCGTCACATAAAAAAGTTGAAATTTGTCGAAAAAATTTGTAAATGGTGAACCACGTTGTCATATTTAGTGTGAGATAATATGCCAACAGATAGTAATGCGAACGTTGCCAAAACGCCGATATTTCAGCGCTTTTATGAAAAATGCTCGCTTGCAGTACGGAAAGTACAACCGCGTTCGCCTTTTCCAAAAATCATCTGAAATCTCGGCGTTTTCGGTTGTGAACAAGTTTTCCGCCGTGTTTTTAGAATAAGACAAGGCACACGAGCGGCTTAATACTTTACCGTATAAGCCGTGAGCGTAACGCAGTATTAGTCAAAAACACGGCGTAAAACCTAAGTTCGTATTATTATCTGTTGGCATACGGAGGCGGGTTATGAGTTTTAAGGAATTGACAAAATACAGAATGCAACTTCTGAAAGTGCTGTCCGAAAAAGAATTTTCGCTTGACTTTCATATTTTTGCAATGGAAGCCGTGCAGGACGCGCAGTATATAAGCGAAGAAGACGCGGAAAACGTCGCAAAACTTATCGTGGATTGCGTGAACGCGGGCGACGGCGAAGACGAGATAATCGAAAAGGCTCGGTTTAAGGTTGATTATGCAAAGTACGTTTTCGGCGTTAAAAAGGCACTTTACGGGCTCGGTGTCGAAGACGGGCGCGTTGAAAACCTGATGTCCCTTTACAAGGAAGATCTTATGAACGCGTTCAATCACGGCTGGTCGGCAGAGTGCGTTGCCGAGAATATGAACGACGATTATTGACGAACCGTACGGTTTTCGTTTTTAACTCCTTACTTTTTATATGCAAGAACGGCTCGGGATTTCCGAGCCGTTCCTGTTTATGATTTAATTTTTAAGCCTTTATTAAAGCGTTACGCCATTTTGTAATGATTTGTGAAAGCACCGTTACGTGTTTTTCCCGCATTTTCGATGTAGATTTTCAGTTTTCCGTCGTCGAGCCTTATTGCAAACGTCCAGACTGCGTCCGCCTTAAAATATCCTTCTTCAAGCGTCTTGTCTGTCACGTAATAGAACGTGTACGTCGGGCGCGGGTTGTCGCTGAAATATGCGGAAAGGTCGGTTCTCTGCGTTATTTTGTAGAAGTTTTCATCCTCGCCATACATAAACAATTTTGTAACGCCGAAATATCCGTCGTATTTTGACTTGAAGTAATTAAGATACGCCTCGGCGTTTTGCGTGAACGTTTCTTCGTTGGGACACGCCTGATCGAACGAATACCCGTCGTTGAACCAATTCAGGTCAGAACTCATATCGCCGCTGAGTCCCGTGGGAGCGGGAAGAGCGGACAATCCTTTTTTGGCAAGTTCCGCTTCCGTAAACCATTGATTGCTGTTGCGCGGCACGTACGTATCGCCGCCGCCTTCGCTGCCGCCTTTGTTGCACGCGGCAAGGAAAACGCCGCACGTCATGACAAGCGACAGGCACAATGCCATAATAATAATTTTTTTGAGTTTCATAATAAAACGTCCTTTTTGTTTATTTGATAATATGATACAACTTTATTATCAGAATTGCAATATCCTATCTGAAAATGGCATAAAAAAACCTTGCGAATAACGGCAAGGTTCAAAATGGAGCGGGTAACGGGAATCGAACCCGTGACCACAGCTTGGGAAGCTGTTGTTTTACCTCTAAACTATACCCGCAAGCAATAATAATTATATATATTTTGATAAAAAAATCAACTGATATTTACAATATGATTTTCTTGTTGTATAATATTTTTCAGACGGAGGCAACTATGAAAATCAATTTTAACGAAATGACGGAACAAACCATACCCAATTTCTTAGGCGGCAACGGCGACTACAACGTGAAAATGTACGTCGATGGCGAAGGCAACAAGATGATGGTCGGAAGACTTGCGCCCGGCTCGTCGCTGGGGCTTCATAGGCACGTGATAAATGCGGAAGCCATTTACGTTTTGTCGGGCGAGGGCGTCATGCACACCGACGAAGGCGACGAATACCTGAAAGCCGGCGAATGTACGTTTTGCCCGAAAGGTCACGAACACAGTTTTGAAAACCGGAGCGAGAAGGACCTTGTCTTTTTCGGCGCGGTGATAAAATAAGAACAACGCAACAAAAAATAAAATAATAAAAACGCAATAAAAAAGCACCTTAAAAACTTTGCAGGTGCTTTTTTATTGACGATTATTTGTCTTCGTTTTCTTTTTCGGTTTCGTCTTCCGCCTTGTCTTCAAGGACGACTTCAACTTTTTCGTCGCTGTCGATACCGACGTCGATGGTTTCGGTTGCCGCCGCTTTTTTGGCTTTTTTCTTGTTAATCATAATTTGCGCGAATGCGAACAGGGCGCAGAATACGATACCTACCATAAGCGACAAACTGCCGATGTTGGTCTTGCCGTGCGAAACGCCGCTGATAAGGGCGGACAGCCCGATAAGGATTGCGCCCGGGATAACTGCCATTTTGGGGTTTTTGACGATATATTTTCCGCCAAGACTTCCGAACAGAGCGTATACGACGCAACCGAATGCGGGGGTAAGGTAAGGTGCCTTTTCAATGGATTGCTGTAAGGGCGATACCGCAAGGCACAGCACCATAACCGCAATGATTAGCACCGTTACAAGCGAGCTTATCGCAACCGCAATCGTGGACACGAGTTCGTTTTCTTCGGTGCCGAGTTCGGTCTCCGCAATCTCGTGCGCTTTGACGACGCAAGGGATTTTCAGGTTGGAAAGGTTGCCCGTGATAAACGCCAGGTATTCGCCGTTGGTGCCGAGCATCGGTGCGTAAATGATAGGTTCCGAAATGCCCGAGCCCAGGTTAATTATGATAAGCGTAATAATGCCGCCGTCCGCAAAAACTGCCCAGTTGGGGGTGACTTTCAACGAAAAGCAGACGACAAACGGCACCGCAAGGATAAGAAGAATACCGATGGTATTCCAGATTCTGCCGATGGTGTGCCATTTTTTATTGTAATCGAAAAAGTCTTTTTCCTTTTGAGACATCGCCTCGTATTCGGCGCGTTGTTTTTCTTTTTTCTGCTCACGCGTTAATTTTTCTTTCTTACTCATAGTGTTCGCGCCTCCTTAAAATTGTCCCGTCGTGCCGCTGATAATGCCGACGATCAGCATTGCAAACAGCATTGAAAATGCAACCGAAAAGTCGTCCAGCCATTTCCAGTTGAGTTTTTTCACAAGGAAATCGGAAAGGACCATAAACAATGCCGCCACGATAACCGCAATGAAGTTGTAATAACTTGTGATGCGACCGGGCATTGCCGCAATCGCGCCGATGGACATTGCGATGTAGCCGATAATCATACCTATGAAGGACACTTGGAACGCCAGGTCGCCAAGGTTGATGCCGTTGGGGTTTGCCTTTTTCGCGTCGCTTTCCAGGTTTTTCGTCGCCGTGTCGGGATCGACCGCGCCGCCGACTTTCATTGCACCGAGTTTGGCAAGTTTCGGTTGAAGTTTTTTGTAAAACAAAACGACAAGAACGGGGCCCGCGATGATTGCAACCGTCATAAGGGTGACAATTGTTGCGTAATCCTGAGCGGTGACGCCGCGTTGTATAAGTAACGTTAAGCCGTCGGTGCTGCCGGTGATTGCCTTTGCCGCGCCGTCAGCCATCTGCGTCTCGTATTGCAGCGCGCCGATGACCGAAAGCCTGATTGCGGGGACGGTAATTCCCAGCGAGCCGATGAGCGTAACAACGCCGATACCGATACCGATTGCGGGCAAGACCGAAAAACTTGCGGACGTCTTGATGACCTTTTTGATTTTGGTCATATCCATTCCGATTTGTTTCGCTTTCTTTACCGATTTTACAAGATAAAAAATTGCTTCTGCCGAGATAAACACGACGATAAGGGCGTACATCAGATACATTACCCACGAGTCGGGGTTGAATCCGTTGAACCAGCCGAGGGAAGTATAAAACATAAAGTTCTCCTCTTTAATAAATTAAAGTATTAAGTTTATTTTACATTACGCGTATATAATAAGTCAAGATATTTTTTGTTTCGCACGGTAATTTGCAGTATATTTCCAAAAAAAAGCGCAAAAAAAGCCTCTCCGAAGAGAGGCCTTGATTTTGTCGTTTCCGATTACTTCTGAGTCTTAACCCATTTGGTAAGTTCGGTAAAGATGACGCCGAGACCGTATGCGCCTGCGTCGGGATGTCCGATGGACTTTTCGCCGACAACGCCCGCGCGACCGAGTCTTGCAGTGATTTGTTTGGTGTATTCCGCACCTTTGACAGCAGCGCGTGCGCCTTTTTCCATTGCTACGAACAGGCTGTCGCCTTCTTCCGCCGCTTTGGTAACTTCGTCAGCGCAGGGAACAAGAGCGTCGATAAGAGTCTTGTCGCCGACAACCGCGCCGTGACCGAACGAACGTTCACCGGTGGTTTGTACGCCTTTGACCGCGCCTTGCAGAATCTTGCCGAGAAGGGTTGCGTCAAGTTCGTCCGCATTTCCCGCCGCTTTGCCTGCATAACGGAATCCGCTTCCCCAGATGGGGCCTGACGCGCCGCCGCAATATTCCATAATGATATCGCTTGCGCTTGTAAGGAATGCGCCGATGTTGGCTTTGTCGCGGGTTGCCCAGTCTTTCTTCAACTGTCTGAAACCTTTTGCGATGCTCATGCCGAAGTCGCCGTCGCCGCAGCTGTCCATATCGCAGAAGTGAACTTCGTTTTCGATGATGACGTCAGCCATTTTGTCAACGAGTGCAACGAACGCAGCCGTATTCATTTTGGGTGCGAACACGGGTTTTTCGGTGAGTTCGTAAACTGCTTTCTTTTCAGCCTTCGCGGCTTTTTTCGCGGTTTCCGCTTTTTCCGCACATTCTTCTTTTGCAGCGGGAACGACGTTCATCGCTTTTGCAAGAGCGCGCACCGCAACGAGCGCGGCTTCCGCTTCTTCGCTTGCCGTCGCGCCCCAGGTAAGAGCGGGGGTGTTTACGGGAGCGTCAAGCAGTGCTTTGAGTTCGTCGTCGAGTTTTAAGAAGGTAATCGACGCGCCTTCCATATCAAGAGAAGTCATGTAGTTGCCGACAAGTGCGCGGTGCACTTTGAAGCCTTCTTTTGCGATGACTTTGTTGACGGAATTGTTGAGTACGTAAAGTTCCGACAAAGGAGTGCCGCCGAAGCCGTTTACGATAACCGCGATTTCGTCGCCTTTTTTGAGTTGGATAACGGCGTTGTCTTTAACGCGCGCGACCATCTTTTCGGCAAGTTCGTCGGAAGTGACGAATTTTTCGGTTGCAACGCCGGGTTCGCCGTGGATACCTACGCCGAATTCCATGTTTTCGTCCGCAAGTTCGAAAATAGGCGTGCCTTTTGCGGGGGGCGTGCAGGAAGAAATCGCAAAGCCGATACTTGCAACGTTATCGATGACTTTCTGAGCGATCCTTTTTACTTCGGGAAGGTCTTTGCCTTGTTCCGCCGCCGCGCCTGCGATTTTGTGTACGAACATCGTGCCGGCAACGCCGCGACGACCGACGGTGTACAAAGAGTCGGTGACGGCAACGTCGTCGTTTACGAATACGGCGTCAACGTTAATGTCGTCGTCTTCTTTGGCGCGTGCGCCTGCGTTGTTGAAGTTCATGCAGTCGCCCGAGTAGTTTTTGATGATAAGCAGCGTGCCTTTGTCGCTTGCGGTCGCCTTAATCGCTTCGTAAACCTGAATTTGCGAAGGGGACGCGAATACGTCGCCGCATACCGCCGCGTCGAGCATGCCTTTTCCTACGAAACCTGCGTGTGCGGGTTCGTGTCCGCTGCCGCCGCCCGAAATAAGGGTGACTTTGTTGCGGTTAATTTCCTTTTTCTTGACAACCTTAAACTTTTCAACGAATTCGAGCTCGGGATGCGCTGCCGCAAGACCGTGGCACATATCGTATACGAAAGTTTCGGGAGTGTTCATTATTTTTTTCATATCGCTAAGCCCTCGATTCGTCAGAGATTAGTGGCAGCAACCGCATTCTTCGTCTTCGCAGCCGTATTTGTATGCGTGGCCGATTGCGTCCGCCGTCTTGATTGCCGCAGCGACCATGTCGGGCGTAACGGGGAACGGCATGTTGTGGACGGATTCGTCGGGAATGCAGGTCTTTTCCGCAACCGCTTTAAGAAGGTCGTCGTCGATGCTGTCGGTGCCGAGGTCTTTAAGGCAGACGGGAAGTCCGACGGACAGGCAGAAGTCAAGAACTTCGTAAAGTTCGTCTTCGGGGCTGTTTTCAAGGACGAGTTGGCAGATCGTGCCGAACGCTACCATTTCGCCGTGGAAGAATTTCGTGTGAGCGGGAAGGAGGGTAAGACCGTCGTGGATTGCGTGCGCCGCTGCAAGACCGCCCGATTCAAAGCCGAGACCGGAAAGCAGAATGTTGGTTTCGATAATTCTTTCAAGAGCGGGGGTTACGACGTGCTGTTCGCATGCGGCAAGAGCCTTCGTGCCGTCGGAAAGAAGGGTTTTATAGCAAAGTTCCGCAAGGGCCGCCGCAGCCATCGTGCCGTAGCCGAGCATTTCGCCGGTTGCACGGTTTGCGCCGCAGGGAAGTCCTGCGTTGACGTTCGAGAACGATCTCACGTTTGCGCGTGCTTCGAAGTAGGTCGAAAGAGCGTCGCCCATGCCCGATACGAGGAAACGTGCGGGAGCGTTTGCGACAACCGTGGTGTCGATAAGTACTACGCTGGGATTCTGTTTGAAGTATGCGTAATCGTCAAAGTGATGATCGTCGGTGTAAAGAACCGCCGAATGCGAAGTGGGAGCGTCGGTTGCGGCGATCGTCGGGCAGATAATCAGGTTGTTGCCCATAGCGACGCATTTTGCGGTGTCGATTGCTTTGCCGCCTCCGAGACCGATTGTGCAGGCGCAGTTGTTTTTCTTTGCGAAGTCTTGCATTTTCTTGACTTCGTTTCTGGAACATTCGCCGCCGAAATCGCAGGAATACAATTTGATGCCGAATTTCTTTTCGGTTGCCGCAAGCTTGTCTTTGACAAGATTCTTTGCGAACGGGTCGGCAATAAGCAACGCGCTGTCGCCGAATGTTTTAACGAAATAACCGAGGTTAAGAAGTTCGTCTTCGCCCTGAACGTATTTGCTGGGGCAGATAAATGCTTTTCTCATAATAAGTCTCCTTTATATAAATTATATTGATTTTTATCCTTGGAAAACCAAGTAACAACTATATTATAAAACAACATAGCATAAATTACAATAAAAAAATCGGTCGAAAAATAAAAAAATTTTGAACAATAATGAGATTATTTTGCACTGTATCGACGATTATAAACAAAAACTGTCAAAAGGACATATAAATTGACACAAAAGCAAATTGATTTTTCGCGATTATGCGAGTAAATATACAAGACAATCCGAAAAAATAATAGGAAAAATCCGACAATTCGTAGGAAATTTTTTCAGTATTATCGAATATTTTTGAACAAATTTTTGAAAAAGCGTTGAAATTGCCGCGCCGATGTTGTATAATCGCGTTGAGGGAAAATATGATTAATTACGAAAGCGAACTTGCTGCAACCATAAGAAATTGCGATTTCCAGAAATTACAGGACGAAATGGCAAAAGCCACAAAACTTGCGTGCATTACGGTGGACTATACGGGCGCGCCCGTTACCGCGCACAGTTGCTGCACGGATTTTTGTGCGCTCGTAAGAAATCACCCGGAATACAAACACCTTTGCGAAAAGTGCGACAGTCGCGGCGGACTTGAAGCGGCAAGGAATAAAAAACCGTACACTTACGTTTGTCATATGGGCGTCGTCGACGTTGCGATTCCCATTATTTACCAGAATCTTTACGTCGGCGCGGTTATGTGCGGTCAGATTTTACTGCCCGAGGCGGACAAAGCGCATATCGAGAAAATCTTTTCCGAAAAAAGCGCGGTTGACTTCGCCGAAAACGCAAAAACTTATTACGATAAACTCACCCTTATGTCGAAAGCAGACCTCGACGCAAACATCAGCCTTATAAATTACCTTTGCAATTACCGCTTGTCCAACGTTTTGTCGCAGTCCGGGAACGGCGCACTGCCGGAAAATCAGACGTTCAGGCGCATCAATAAAAACGCGTCGATTATTCAGCCCGCGATAAACTACATAAACGACAACTATACTTCGCCCGTGAAACTTCAAACTCTTGCGTCGATGTGCGACGTCAGCGCAAGTTATTTCAGCAAACTATTCAAAAAAGTCACCGGCGAAAACCTTATCGAACATCTCAACCGCCTTCGTATCGAGCGCGGGAAGAACGAACTTCTTACGACAAACAAATCCGTGCAGACCATTGCAAAAGAAATCGGTTTCGACGACAGCGGATATTT